>OBWT01000528.1_pt1 | contig 12337 bp, 9 predicted proteins | sample 1476541 | NCBI WGS metagenome assembly OBWT01 (sample SAMEA2580134, study PRJEB22360) | human gut metagenome | biome: human gut; feature: human-associated habitat; material: faeces | place: Denmark | collected 2008/2010 | reverse complement strand
GGGCGTGGATCCCGCGGATCCCGGGGGGGCGCCCGCCACGAATGCGCCGGCGAATTCCGCGACATCCACATCGACTCCGGACAACCAGCCGACCCCGCTTGATGCCTTCGAAGTGCTGCTCATCACCGGTATGTCCGGCGCAGGCCGCTCTCATGCCGCTGACTGCGTGGAAGACATGGGATGGTATGTGGTCGACAACCTGCCTCCCAAACTGCTTATCCCGCTTGTCGACATGATGACCACCTCCGGTTCCGGATCGGAGTCAGGCGTCCACAAGCTTGCCGCCGTCATCGACGTGCGCTCCAGCTATTTCGACGAGCTGGCCGCCGTGCTCGGCCATCTGGATGATCTCGGCGTCAAAACCCGTATTCTGTTCCTCGACGCCAGCAACGAAGTGCTCATCAAGCGCTACGAATCCGTGCGCCGCCCGCACCCGCTGCAGCACGGCAACCGACTGATCGACGGCATCCTTGAGGAACGTCACCTGCTGGAAGACCTCAAGGAACGAGCCGACTGGGTCATCGACACCAGCTCCCTGAGCATCCACCAGCTGTCCACCAAACTCTACGAGGCGATGCTCGGCTCCGGCCCCACCACCGTGGCAGTACACATCTTCAGCTTCGGCTTCAAATACGGTATGCCCATCGACGCCGATTTCGTGGCCGACGTGCGTTTTCTGCCCAACCCGTTCTGGGTGCCCAGCCTGCGCGAGCTTACCGGGCACGACAAGCCGGTCGCCGACTACGTGCTTTCCAGCAAGGGAGCCAAGGAATTTCTCGACGCTTATGAGAAAGCTATCGAGATTGCGTTGGAAGGATACGCCCAGGAAGACAAGCACTACGTAACCATCGCCGTCGGCTGCACCGGTGGTCAGCACCGGTCGGTGGCGATGAGCGAAGAGCTGGCTCGCCGCTTACGCGCACATGGGCTCAACGTAACCGTTTCCGCGAGAGAACAGCACAAGCGTCACTCATCGTAAGCAGGCGTCGAGCGGTCATCGGGCAAGCGTTCGGTGACCACACTGCGAGAAAGCAGAGCCCATAATACGTATCAAACGGGTTCGCTTGTCCACCAGATTAGGTATCACAGAAAGCCGATGGCTTCCGACCGTGTGACAGCAGATGACGGCACGAAGCGCCTGAAGCATTGAGAAGAACGGGACTGTAGGAGGTAGATCTTGGCTCTTCTGGACGATGTCAAAAGCGAGTTGGCAGCCTTTGAAGGCGATTCGCCAGCCGCGATCAAGGCCCAAGCTGCGGCCATGATCCGTTTTGGCGGCGGTCTTCGACCGGTACAGAATACATACGTTATCCAAGCCGTATTCACCTCGCTTGACGTTGCAGAATGGCTGAAGAACACGTTGAGGAACACGTTCGGGCACGAAGCCGAGGTCAATCACCTCACACGTCAGACCCCGAACGGCCCTGTCGAGACCTATGTGGTGCTCGTCACCCGCAACGTAGTGGCCTTGGCTTTGCAGACCGGACTGGTCGACCGCCGCAAGCAGCAGGTCCGTGGACTGCCGTCTGAAGTGGTCAACGGATCCATCGCCCAAATCAAAGCGGCATGGCGCGGCGCCTTCATGGCCCGTGGCTTCCTGTCCGATCCCGGTAAGGCCAGCTTCCTGGAAATCGCTTGCCCCACGGAAGAGGCCGCCATGGCCCTGTGTGGCGTGGCCCGTCGTCTAGGCATCCAGGCCAAGCATCGCACGCTGCGTAGCTCCGAGCGCGTGACACTCAAGGATCCCGACGCCATCGAACGCATGCTCAAGCTCATGGGCGCCACCCGTTCGGCCCGCGAATGGACCGGCAAGCGCTCCGACGGCGAGGCCCGCGGCAAGGCCAACCGTCTGGCCAACTTCGATGACGCCAATATGCGCCGTTCCGCCAAGGCCGCCGCCGAAGCCAGCGAAAAAGTGCAGCATGCTTTCGAAGTACTCGGCGATAACATTCCGGACAACCTCCGTCAGGCCGGCCAGCTGCGCATCGATCACGTGGACAAGAGCCTCGAGGAGCTCGGCAAGATCGCCGAACCGCAAATCACCAAGGATGCGATTGCCGGCCGAATTCGCCGACTGCTTCAACTTGCCGAGAAGACGGAGAAGGCTCGCGCAGCCGAAGGCAAGTAACCCGACAATCCGATTTGCCGTGCCTATTCGGCAAAACGCGACAACGATGTGACAAAACACCGCATTCAGTCAGTAGACGAATGCGGTGTTTTGTTCCGGAATGCCTGTAATATGCAAAGTGGCAAAATTGGCCACTTTGACGTGCGATTCGTCAAGGAAAGGATATTCATGAAGACACTCAAGGACCTTGGAGATCTCAAGGGCAAGCGCGTTCTGGTTCGCGCTGATTTCAATGTTCCGCTGGACGGCACCACCATCACCGATGACGGTCGAATCAAGGCTGCTCTGCCGACCATCAAGACCCTGCGCGAAGAAGGCGCCAAGGTCATCCTCATGGCCCACCTTGGCCGCCCGAAGGGCAAGGTCGTTCCTGAGCTGAGCCTGGCCCCGGTTGCCGCCCGCCTCGGCGAGCTGCTCGGCGCCAACGTGCCGCTGGCCAAGGACACCTACGGCGAGGACGCTCAGGCCAAGGTCGCCGCCATGAACGATGGCGACGTTGTGCTGCTTGAGAACGTTCGTTTCAACCCGGAGGAGACCTCTAAGGACGCCGACGAACGCGCCGCTTACGCCAAGAAGATCGCCGCCCTCGGCGAGGCCTTCGTTTCCGATGGCTTCGGCGTGGTCCACCGCGCTCAGGGCTCCAACTACGACGTTGCCGCCGATCTGCCGGCCGCCGCAGGCCTGCTGGTCGAGAAGGAAGTCAAGGCCTTGTCCAAGGCCACCGAGAACCCGGAGCGTCCGTTCACCGTGGTGCTTGGCGGTTCCAAGGTCTCCGACAAGCTCGGCGTCATCGAGAACCTGCTCGACAAGGCCAACCGTCTGGTCATCGGCGGTGGCATGGTGTTCACCTTCCTCAAGGCCAAGGGCTACGAGGTCGGCACCTCCCTGCTTGAAGAGGACCAGCTTGAGAAGGTCAAGGGCTACATCGAGACCGCCGAGAAGAACGGCGTTGAGCTCGTGCTGCCGACCGACGTCGTCGTGAACGCCGGCTTCCCGGCCGGTGACACCCCGGTTGCTCCGGAAGTCGTTGCCGCCGACGCCATCCCGGCCGACAAGATGGGTCTGGACATCGGCCCGGAGTCCCAGAAGCTCTTCCACGACAAGATCGTCGACTCCAAGACCGTCGTGTGGAACGGCCCGATGGGCGTGTTCGAGGTTCCTGAGTTCGCCGCCGGCACCAAGGCCGTGGCCCAGGGTCTGGTCGACGCCACCGCAGCCGGTGCGTTCACCATCGTCGGTGGCGGCGACTCCGCCTCCGCCGTGCGCAACCTCGGCTTCCCGGAGGACGGCTTCTCCCACATCTCCACCGGTGGTGGCGCTTCCCTCGAGTTCCTCGAAGGCAAGGAGCTCCCTGGCCTGAAGGTGCTTGAGTAATCCATTTTCTAGCTCCCCTCCTTGAGGGGAGCTACGTTTTTTTTAGAAGGGAAACATATGGCGTCCAAACGCATTCCGTTGGTGGCCGGCAACTGGAAGATGAATTTCGACCATCTTGAAGCCACTTACTTCGTGCAGAAGCTGGTATGGCTGTTGCGTGACGCTCACTTCGACTTTAAACGCTGCGAAGTCGCGCTTTTCCCCTCGTTCACGTCATTGCGCAGCGTGCAGGTGCTGGTCGAAGCCGACAAGCTCCATGTCGCCTACGGCGCACAATCCGTTTCCGTGACCACCCAAGGTGCCTTCACCGGCGATGTGTCCGCGGACATGATCGCCCATCTTGGCTGCTCATACGTCATCGTCGGCCACTCCGAACGCCGCAAATACCATCCTGAAGATGACGCCAATATCGTCGATCAGGTACGTGCCGTGCTCGCCGCCGGCATGCAGCCGATTTTGTGCGTCGGCGAAAGCTTCGAGGAACGACGTCAAGGCATTGAACTCGATTTCGCCGTGGGCCAGGTACGTGACGTCACCCGCGATCTCAACGAAGAACAAGCCGCCAAACTCATCGTGGCCTACGAACCTGTCTGGGCCATTGGCACCGGCATGGTGGCCACTCCGCAATCCGCCCAGGATGCCGCAAACGCCATCCGCAACGATTTGAAGACCACTTTTGGCACGAAGGTATCCGATAGCGTACGTATCCTGTACGGCGGATCGGTCACCTCGAAAAATGCGGCGGAACTCATTTCCCAGCCCGACGTTGACGGCTTCCTGATCGGAGGGGCGGCCCTGGACGTTGAGGAACTCGCCAAAATCGCTCGACTGGCACTGAAATCCACGAAATCACGGAACTAATACCACGGTTTTCCCGTGTGTGCGCTATGCTGGTCAACAGTCCAATCAATCCGGAGGTACCCTGTGACCGCTCTTAAGATCACGCTGCAAGTCATCGTCGTGCTGCTCAGCTTCGTGCTGACCCTGCTCATCCTTATGCACAAGGGCAAGGGCGGCGGTTTGTCCGACATGTTCGGCGGCGGTCTGACCCAGAACGCCGGTACTTCCGGTGTCGCCGAAAAGAACCTGAACCGTTGGACCGTTATCATCGCTCTGGTGTGGGTGGCCTTGATTATCGGCCTCGACATGATGACCAAGTTCAACCTCGGCTGATCGGCTTGCACGCCATATAGACTTGTCGCTCGCGACCCATGACCGTTACCGTCGGTCATGGGTCGTATGCGTTCTATCGAGTATTACGAAAGGACATCACCATGGTCACTATGAACCGCAACAAAGTCGTTATCGTCGGCACCGGCCAGGTCGGTGCCACCGCCGCCTTCGGCATCGTCACGCACGGCCTGTGCAATGAGCTTGTGCTCATCGACTGTTCCGCCGCCAAGGCCCTGGGGGAGGCCCGCGACCTCGATGATGGCAGCGAATTCCAGGACCGCCACGTCAAGGTGCGCGCCGGCGACTACGCCGACTGCAAGGATGCGGACATCGTCGTCATCACCGTGGGCCGCAAGCCGCCGGCCAACTCCAACCGCATGGCCGAACTCGGCTTCACCGTGGGTCTTGTGGGCGAAGTGGTCGACAACGTCATGGCCTCCGGTTTTGACGGCGTGATCGTCATGGTCTCCAACCCGGTCGACGTGATGGCTTGGTATGCCTGGAAACGTTCCGGTCTGCCTCGCACCCAGGTGCTCGGTACCGGCACCGCGCTCGACACCTCGCGTCTCAAGACCATCATCGGCGAAGAGACCGGCCTCGACCCGCGCAACGTGGGCGGCTTCGTGATGGGCGAGCACGGCGACTCCCAGTTCACCGCATGGTCCACCGTCTCGCTCGGCGGCAAGCCATTCGCCCGCTTCCTGGCCGACAACCAAGACCGTTTCGCCTCTGTGTCCACCACCGAAATCGAAGAGAAGACCCGCACCCGTGGCAATGAGATCGTCGCGGCCAAGGGCGGCACCAACTTCGGCATCGCCTCCACCGTGGCCGGCATCGTACAGACCATCCTGTGGGACGAACGCCGCATCGTGCCCGTCTCCACCCTGTTGGACGGCGAATACGGCGAACATGACGTGTTCCTCGGCGTCCCCACTGAACTGCGCGCCAATGGTGCCAACGAGATCGTCGAACTCGATCTGAGCGAGGACGAGCGGGCCAAACTGCACCATTCCGCCGAACTCGTGCGTGAACACTGCGAGGGGCTGCTGTGATTCTCGACGCCATCACGCCGAAACAACCCCGACTGCTGGTCGCCGACCTCGACGGCACGTTGCTGCACGACGCCGAGGTATTCGAGGACCGGTTCATCACCCAGCGCAGCATCGACACCATCAACCGCGCGCACGATGCCGGAATGCAATTCGCCATCGCCACCGCGCGGCCGGTGAGTACCGGTCTCCAGTTCGCCGAAAAACTGCCGGTGGACGCCGTAATCTATCTGAACGGCGCCCTCATCGATTTCGACCCGGCCCACTCCGACTTCGACCTGCTCACCTCAGGTGCCACGCCGGCCGATGAGAACCATTTGATCAAGATTGGCTTCTCCTCACGGCGTGCCTGCGAAGTCTGTCTGTTCCTGCTCGATCGCATGCCCGGCCTGAAGCTCGGCATCGTGATGAACGACGTGCGCTACACCAACTTCGATGTGCGCGTGTATTGGAAAACTCAGGCCTTCCAATACACGAACTTCCACGACGTGCCCGAAGGCGTGGCGGACAAGATCACCATCTTCCCCGAGCCTGAACAGTGGAACGAGCTGCGTGCGCTGATTCCGCCGGACTTCGACATCTCCATCAGCGAAGGCGTGATGTGGATGCTCATGAACCCGCAGGCCAACAAGGAGCACGCGCTGCACCTGCTGTGCGAGCGACTGGACGTGCCGCTTGAACAGACAGCCGCCTTCGGCGACGACCTCATCGATATCAACATGATGAGCGAATCCGGCCGGGGCGTGGCCGTGGCCAACGCGAACCCCAAGGTGTTGTCCATCGCCGACGAGATCTGCCCGTCCAACAACGAGGACGGCGTCGCCCAATGGATTGAAGCGCAGTTGGGCTGAACCGGTCGAGACTCGAGAACACGCCAAAATTGAACTTGTGTTGAACCGGGGGTATGCTTTGAACCGTTGTTCAAAAGATAAATTGAACTCCCGGTTGGAGGCATAAGGATATGAGCGTATCGGTGTTTGCGGAACGTCTGCGCAATGCGATGAACAGCAGGGGACTGAAGCAGGTCGATTTGGTGCACGCCGCCGAACATCGTGGTGTAAAGATGGGCAAGAGCCACATCAGCCAATACGTGGCCGGCAAGACCATGCCCCGCGAGGACGTGCTCGAATTCCTGGCCAGCGAACTGGACGTCGACATGAACTGGCTGCGCGGCGAGGAATCCACCACGCAATTGAACTCGGACGCCTCCAACAGCGTCACGGACGGCGAACACGCCGCCACACCGCTTGCCACGGGTGCCTCCAAGCCCCAGACGGACAGCGAGATTCCCGTGGGCCGCCGCCGCACCTTCGGCAAATCGCACAAGCTCGACAACGTGCTCTACGACGTGCGCGGCCCGGTCGCCGACGAGGCGATGCGCATGGAGGCCAACGGCACCCACATCCTGAAATTGAACATCGGCAACCCGGCACCCTTCGGCTTCCGCACGCCGGACGAAGTCGTCTACGACATGGCCCACCAGCTCACCGACACCGAAGGCTACTCGCCGTCCAAGGGCCTGTTCTCCGCGCGCAAGGCCATCATGCAGTACGCGCAGCTGAAGAACATCCCGAACGTCACCATCGACGACATCTACACCGGCAACGGCGTCAGCGAGCTCATCAACCTGTCCATGTCCGCGCTACTCGACACCGGCGACGAAGTGCTCGTGCCATCCCCGGACTACCCGCTGTGGACCGCCTGCGTGAACCTGGCCGGCGGCACCGCCGTGCACTACCTGTGCGACGAACAGTCCGAATGGTATCCGGACATCGACGACATCCGCTCCAAGATCACCAGCAACACCAAGGCGATTGTCATCATCAACCCGAACAACCCCACCGGCGCACTTTACCCAAAGGAAGTGCTCCAGCAGATCGTCGACATCGCGCGCGAACACCAGCTCATCATCTTCTCCGACGAAATCTACGATCGCCTCGTCATGGACGGCCTGCAGCACATCTCCATCGCCTCGATGGCCCCGGACCTGTTCTGCGTGACCTTCTCCGGCCTGTCGAAATCGCACATGATCGCCGGCTACCGCATCGGCTGGATGATCCTGTCCGGCAACAAGCTCATTGCCAAGGACTACATCGAGGGCCTCAACATGCTCGCCAACATGCGCATGTGTTCGAACGTGCCCGCCCAGTCCGTGGTGCAGACCGCGCTTGGCGGCCACCAGAGCGTCAACGACTACATCGTGCCGGGCGGCCGCGTGCACGACCAGCGCGACCTCGTCTACGACATGCTCAACCAGATTCCCGGCATCACCGCCGTCAAGCCGAAGGCCGCGTTCTACATCTTCCCGAAGATCGACGTCAAACGCTTCAACATCCACTCGGACGAGCAGTTCGCGCTCGACCTGCTGCATGACAAGCACATCCTCATCAGCCACGGCGGCGCGTTCAACTGGCATCGCCCCGACCACTTCCGCGTGGTGTACCTGCCGCGCATGGGCATGCTGCGCGAAACCATGGGGGAGATCTCCGACTTCTTCAGCTACTACTGGCAGAGCTGATCCTTGGCGCAAACGAACACGCTCGATTGTTTCGTGATATGAAGGAGATCTTATGCCGGTGGTGTCGCGTCGTGCGCAGGAAGCGCTGTATCCCAGCGATCGCGCGAACCGCGGCATGGTGGTCCGCGCTATGCCAAGGTGAAGGCGATGACGAAGGCCGTGGCGGACAGTGCGGTTGCCAGGAGCAGATAGCACACGGCGGCTGAATTTCGAGAGCCATCGGCATTGGCAGCGTTACCGCCGTTATTTGCGTTGCGTGCAGCCAACGTGATGGCCGTAATCGCCGAAAGCAGGGAGAACAATGGCAGCACGCACAACACGACGGTCAGCAGTCCCAAAGCTTCATGGCCGATGCAATAAGCGACAAGACCTGCATTGTCAGTTGCCGATAGCGCTGGGCAGAAATCGGTGTGTCTACCAGTGTTGTAGCTGTAGGTAAAGAACGTGATACCTGACCAGAACAGGGCAACGGGAACAGAGCAATTGCGTATGGCGGATGCGTTGATGCTGATGGTGTGGAACAGGTCGTGCAAGGAGGTAGCCCGTATACCACTGCGTTCTGGCGTGATTCGATTACTGTTGTTTTGCGAGTCGATGGTAAGAGAGGCGCATTGCACCAGCGCATATGCCGCAAGTCCAAGTCCGCAAGCGATGGTTGCGCCGCCGCTGAAGTTGACCTCGTCGGATACTGAATATTCGGTGACGAATACCGGCATCACGCCAATCTGCCATACGAACAACAGTCGCGCGATTCGTATCCAACCGTTGCTCAGATATGAGGTGACTATGGCGTGCACCAGCCACGTCACCGCATACATCGCCCACAACGTTACAATCTTGGTATTCGCACTCAACACCAATATGATCGCAACAGCCACTGCCGCAATAAGAACACTAAACACCGAACAGAGCCGATGGCGCGAAAAGCCCTGTACTCCCGCAACAGTCAGACAGAGAATCGCGACAACACTCAGCGCAGTCACCGTCATAAACCACAGTGGTGAGGTGACGCAGGCTCCATAATCGTCAGTTGCTTGGCCCGAGAGATAGTAGGTCATTCTGCCAATCGCCGGACAATTCGGATGCAACATCATGCCGCCCCAAATGCGCTCATATAATGGCGCGAACGATACACCGGCACCACTGAGCGTCGCAACAACCGCCATCACCATGGCCGGAATCAGCCCAAGCTCGCGATTCCGGCCGGTTTCCGCTATCTGTCTATCACTGGTGTCCATGACTCACCCCACCTTATGCCGTTATCGCCGTCGTCGATGATGCTAGTATAACTATGGCAGATGGGCGGAGACCAGCGGCATACAGGAATTCTGTATGCCGCTTTATAGGAGGGATACTGCGGCAGCCGCCATCACCGACCGACCGCCAGACTCCGGCACAGACCGGGAAGAACTACCGTCGCGGAGCATCGGCGATACCAATGGCAACACCGAGGATAGCCGGGACCACCCAGCCGAGCTGGTATTGCTGCAAAGGCAGCATAGCCAGCGCCGCGTCCAGCCAGCCGATGGAACCGCCGAAGACGGCGACCAAACTGGAGATGCAGGTGGCGAAGGATGCGATGCCCACCAGCAGCACGGTCCAGAAGTAGACGCGCGGGAATCGCGCGCCGAGCGACTTGTGGGTCAGCGTCAGCAGTACCAGCACGATGGCGATCGGATACAGTGCGGACAACACCGGCACGGAAACCTTGATGATCGCGCTTAGCCCGGCATTGGACACGATGAAACTGAACACGGTGAAGATGACCTGCCAGGTGCGGTAGCTCAACGTTCGGCCGGCGACGGTCCGGAACCGAGTATGGAAGTAGGTGGCGCAGGTGCCGATCAGTCCGGTGCATACGTTGAGGCAGGCGATGACGAACACGATGCCAAGGAACGCGGTACCGAACGTGCCGAACAGGGATGAGGTGAGGTTGGTGAGCACGGTCGCGCCCGTGTCTTTGGTGGGGTCGATGGTGGCGATGGCGCCGGACACCACGCCCACGTAGCTTAGCGCGCCGTAAATCACGATCAGCAGTACGCCGGTGCCGAGCCCGGCATACGCGGTCTCCTTCTGCACTTGCGATTCGTCATCGACTTGTTGGGCGCGGATATTCGCAGAGATCACGATGCCGAAGTAGAGCGCGGCGAGCAGGTCCATGGTCTGGTAGCCGTCGAGGAAGCCGCGTGCGATCTGGTTTGTGGAGTAGTCGCCCATCGGGTTGGCCGGGGTGCCGATGCCGTGGATCAGGCAGGCGATGAACAGGACAGCAATGAGCACCAGCAGCAACGGTCCCATGAATCGGCCGAGCACTTTGGAGAGTTTCTCGGGATGCTGGGCAAACAGGAACGCCAGCGTGAAGAACACGAGCGAGTAGATGAGTTGGGCCAGCCAGCCATAGGAGGACGGTACGAAAGGAGCCACCATCATTTCGAATGAGGTGGTCGCCGTACGCGGAATCGCAAAGCACGGGCCGATGGTGAGCATGATCGCCACGCCGAGGAACAAGGCGAATTTGGGGGAGACCCGGCTGGCGAGTTTGTCGAAACCGCCGGCGAAGGTGACCGCCAGCACGCCGAGAATCGGCAGGCCGACTGCGGAGACGATGAAACCGATGGCCGCCGGTATGGTCGCGGAACCGGCCTGCGCGCCGACGAACGGCGGAAAAATCAGATTGCCCGCTCCGAAGAACATCGAAAAGAAGGTGAAGGTCATCACCAACCGCTGGCGTGCGACAAGTTTGTTCATTACGATTCGGCCTTTCTCTCATATGCTCGTACCACTGTAGCAACAAACGAAAGAAGCCCCGACCGTTGGGGTCGGGGCTTCTGTGAGCTAATCAACTAGTGCGCTAAACACGCATCAGTCGTCAAATCTCAGGCGTTCACGCGGTCGATGCCGGACTGGACGTCAGACAGCACGGAATCCCAGGACTTGATGAAGGCAGCGACACCGTCGGCCTCCAGCTTGTCGGTGACGTCCTTGAGGTTGATGCCGAGCTCAGCCAGCTTGTTGATGATGGCGTGGGACTCTTCGTAGGTGCCCTCGATGGACGGAGCGCCGTTGCCGTGGTCGGCCAGAGCGTTCAGGGTCTTCTCCGGCATGGTGTTGACGATGTGCTTGGCAACGAGCTCGTCAACGTACTTGCAGTCGGAGTAGGCGGCGTTCTTGGTGCCGGTGGAAGCCCACAGCGGACGCTGAACCTTGGCGCCCTTGGCAGCCAGGTCGGCCCAACGCGGATCCTCGGCGAACTTCTTCTCGAAGAGTTCGTAAGCCAGGCGAGCGTTGGCCACAGCGGCCTTGCCCTCCAGAGCCTTGGCCTCGTCGGAGCCGTTGGCTTCCAGCAGCTTGTCGACAGCGGTGTCCACGCGGGACACGAAGAAGGAAGCGACGGAGCCGATGTGCTTCAGGTCGTGGCCGTTGGCGGCAGCCTGAGCGATGCCCTCGATGTAAGCGTCGATGACCTGCTCGTAGCGCTCGAGCGAGAAGATCAGGGTGACGTTCACGGAGATACCCTTGGCCAGGGTGGCGGTGATGGCCGGCAGGCCTTCGAGGGTTGCCGGAATCTTGATCATGGCGTTCGGGCGGTTGACCTTCTCCCAGAGTTCCACAGCCTGCTTGGCGGTGTTCTCGGTGTCGTGGGCCAGACGCGGGTCGACCTCGATGGAGACGCGGCCGTCGACGAAGTCGGTAGCCTCAGCGATCTCGCGGAAGATGTCGGTGGCGTTGCGCACGTCGGTGGTGGTGAGCTCGCGGACAGCGGTCTCAACGTCAACCTTGCCGAGCTCCTTGAGCTGAGCGTCGTACGGGCCGACCTGGCTCAAGGCCTTCTGGAAGATGGATGGGTTGGTGGTAACGCCGACCACGTTCTTGTTGGCGATGAGGTCCTGCAGGGAGCCGGACTCAATGCGGGAGCGGGACAGGTCGTCCAGCCAGATGGAAACGCCGTTGTCGGACGTACGCTGAGTTGCTTCAGTCATTTATTTTCTCCTTGGATTCAAGCCCTAGGCTCCCCTCTCCTGGGAGAGGGGAGCTGTCCGCAACGCGGACTGAGGGGAGTGGGCTCAAGCATTGTCGCCCCCCCCCGGCGTTGCC
>OBWT01000527.1_pt1 | contig 12352 bp, 8 predicted proteins | sample 1476541 | NCBI WGS metagenome assembly OBWT01 (sample SAMEA2580134, study PRJEB22360) | human gut metagenome | biome: human gut; feature: human-associated habitat; material: faeces | place: Denmark | collected 2008/2010 | reverse complement strand
GCCGCGGTCGCGCGAATCACGAATTCTGACCGAGCAAAGCGAATCAGAACTCGCGCCGTGGGCAGTCGCCAGGCTGCCCACCAGACAGCACAGCCGCGGTCGCGCGAATCACGAATTCTGACCGAGCAAAGCGAATCAGAACTCGCGATTTGCGCGGTAGAACTTGATCAGGCTCTGGGTGGAGGCGTCCTGGGCGGCGAGGGCGTCGTCGTCCTGGGAGATGGCCGGGGTGATCTGCTTGGCAAGCTGCTTGCCGAGCTCGACGCCCCACTGGTCGTAGGAGTCGAGGCCCCAGACGGTGCCTTCCACGAAGGTGATGTGCTCGTACAGGGCGATGAGCTCGCCGAGTGCGAACGGGGTCAGAGCCACACCGAAGATGGAGGTGGTCGGACGGTTGCCGGAGAACACGCGGGCCGGAACGATCTCTTCCGGAGTACCCTCGGCGCGAACCTCGTCAGCGGTCTTGCCGAATGCCAGAGCCTTGGTCTGAGCGAAGTAGTTGCCCAGGAACAGCTCGTGCACGTCCTGGTCGCCGTCCTTGGTCGGGTTCGGGGTGTTGACGAACGCGATGAAGTCGGCCGGAATGAGCTGGGTGCCCTGGTGAATCAGCTGGTAGAAGGCGTGCTGGCCGTTGGTGCCAGGCTCGCCCCAGAAGATCTCGCCGGTCTCGGAGGTGACGGGGGTGCCGTCCCAACGCACGGACTTGCCGTTGGACTCCATGGTCAGCTGCTGCAGGTAAGCCGGGAAGCGGTGCAGGTACTGGTCGTACGGCAGCACGGCGTGGGAAGCAACCTTGAAGAAGTTGCGGTACCAGACGTTCAGCATGCCGAGCAGCACCACGACGTTCTTCTCGAACGGGGTGTTGGCGAAGTACTCGTCGATCTCGTGGAAGCCGTGCAGGAACTCCTCGAAACGGGCCGGGCCGAAGATCACGGCCAGGGAGGTGCCGACGGCGGAATCGACGGAGTAACGGCCGCCAACCCAGTTCCAGAAGCCGAACGCGTTGTTCGGGTCGATGCCGAACTCCTCGACCTTCTCCAGGTTGGTGGAGACGGCGACGAAGTGCTTCTTGATGGCCTCGGCCTTCTGAGCCTCGTCGCCCTCGGCGATGGCGCCGTTGGCGGTGAGCTCTTCGAGCAGCCAGGTGCGGGCTTCGCGAGCGTTGGTCAGGGTCTCCAGGGTGGTGAAGGTCTTGGAGACGATGATGAACAGGGTGGTCTCCGGGTCGAGGCCCTTGGTCTTCTCGGCCAGGTCGTTCGGGTCGATGTTGGAGATGTAGCGGGCGGAGATGCCAGCGTCAGCGTACGGCTTCAGAGCTTCGTACACCATGACGGGGCCCAGGTCGGAGCCGCCGATGCCGATGTTGACCACGGTCTCGATCTTGCGGCCGGTCACACCGGTCCACTTGCCGGAACGCACGTCGTCAGCGAAAGCGTAGATCTTGTCGAGTGTCTCGCGCACGTCCTTGACGGTGTCCTGACCGTCAACGATGTACTTGCCCTCGTCTTCGACCGGGCGGCGCAGCGCGGTGTGCAGCACGGCGCGGTCTTCGGTGTTGTTGATGTGCACGCCTGTGTACATAGCCTTGGTGCGCTCATCGAGCTTGACGGCCTTGGCAAGGTTGGCGAACAGCTGGAGGGTTTCCGGCTTGATCAGGTTCTTGGACAGATCGAAGTGCAGGTCGCCAGCGTCGAAGGACAGCTTCTCGACGCGCTCGGCGTCCTCGGCGAACCACTTCTTGAGGCTCACGCCTTCGGCCTGGAGCTCGTCATAGTGCTTCTGCAGGGCAGCCCACTCAGGGGTCTGGGTGGCGTCAACGGGCGGATTGATGGCCATAGGATTCCATTCCTTTCATCAGTGACTGGAGCGCCTTCGCTCACGGCTCGGATGCGCTCCGTATCACCAAACAGAATACTCACAAATTCGGACATGAACAGAACAAAATGAGTCAGCGATGTCGGATTGCCATCGTTTGCATTATCGAACAGTTCACGGCGCGGCGCAACCGTCATCTTCGACTGAGCGGTCGCGACACAACCGCCAATCCGCCGATTGGACTTTTCGTGGGGATGTCTTATACTTAACTTCTTGTGCGCGGCTGGCGAAATGCCTTCCGCGAACCAAGCCACTTTAGCTCAGTCGGTAGAGCGGCTCACTCGTAATGAGCAGGTCGTCAGTTCGATTCTGACAAGTGGCTCGGATGCCCTAGGCTGGCTGGTCTGTAATGGCTGTCCGGCCTAGGGTTTTGCATATCTTCCACACCTGTGGAAACGCGGATATGCACGCGCGAGTGGCGGAATTGGTAGACGCGCAGGATTTAGGTTCCTGTGTCTTTGACGTGTGGGTTCAAGTCCCATCTCGCGCACCGGCTTGAGCCTCTTGGAAGCATTGGATTGCCAACGCTTCCGGGAGGCTTTTCGTATATGCGCGCGGCAGCTGCAAGCCCTTGCGGACACCTCTACATATGGCAATGCCAAGGCGGCAAATATAATGGGCCACAGCATTGCGGGTCTGAGCCTGTGCGCCATGAGCCTGTGTGAGTCAAGGAGAGAAGTGTATGTCCGCCATTCTTACGCCGGTTGGTCTGTTGCTGATCATCCTCGCCGGCTATCTGTTCAAGCGGTTCGGCCTGTTCGGGCAGAAGGATTATCGCGTGCTGCAAACCGCGGAATTCAACATCGTGCTGCCCGGTGCCATCGTATACTCGTTCGCCACCAATCCGCATGACATCTCGCTGCTGCTTATTTCGGTATTCGCATTCCTGTTTGCTTTTATCCCGGTCGTGTTCATCTTTCTGGCCACCCGCAAGCGCAATGTGACCGACCGCGCCTTCCTGATGCTCAACGGTGCCGGCTTCAATCTCGGCTGTTTTTCTTTCCCGGTCGTCCAGTCATTCTGGGGTGCGGGCGCGGTGGTGCCGGCTGCGATGTTCGATATCGGCAACTGCGTGATGGTGGCCGCCGGCACCAATGTGCTCACCCAGCAACTGCTGCATATTCAGCCCGGCAAAACACTTGCCGAACAACACGCCGGTTCGGCTCCCACCCTACCGTACGAAAAGCCCAAGGATCGCGACGCCAAACGGCTTGCCCGCCGCGCATTGCTGCGCACCATCGGCAAGAGCTTCTTCGGCTCGGTGCCGTTCGACACGTATCTGCTCATGATCGTGTTGACCGTCGCCAACGTGAAGATTCCCGATTGGATCGCCTCTATAACCCAGCCATTGAGCGGCGCCAACGCGCTGGTGTCGATGCTGATGGTGGGCATGCTCATGGACCTGCCCCAATCCAAGCATGACGTGAAGGAAGTCATGGCCGTCATCGCTTGGCGTATACCGTTCAGCGTCGCCTTCGCGTTGATCGCGTGGCTCCTGCTGCCGTTCTCGGCTTCGATTCGCGCCGTGATGGTGATCTGCGCGTTGGCTCCGATCGCCATTTTCTCCACGCTGTTCACCGACAAAGTACTCGGCAACGCCAAACTGGCCGGCTTCTCGCTGGCAATCACCGCGATGATTTCACTGGTGATGATGGCTGTGGCTCACGCGCTGATGGGCGTGTGAGCAAATGCGCAAGTAGGCACACGGCGGGTGCACGGTCAGAGGAGACGCAGCCCACATAGGCTCGTCCCCCGACCGCCAGTTGCTACCGGCGCAGCAGCTTGTGCGCCAGATTGCTCACGCCGAAGCGGAACTTATCCACCGGCAACGTGAATTTGCCTACCATCTGCTCGACGTAGCCGTTAAAGCCCTGCTTGAATTCCAGCACGCCGCGGCCCTCGTCGTTCGGATCGTCGAACACGCCGGAAATGCCGTAGAAGTTGTAGCGGGGCACGCCCTTCTCCACACATAGATGCAGCATTGCTCCGTACTGAATCAGCGCCGAGGCGTAGAACGGCTTGTACTCCTCCAACGAACCGGAATACTGATAGACCACCTCATTGGGGTGACTGACGAACATTGAAGCCGCCGCCGGCAGCACATCGCCCTTCCTGGCATATCCCTCCACCTCAGCCAGACGCTTGTCGGCGGCCGCGAGATTGCGCGATTCCTCCCCCAGCTGACGTTCGATACGCGTGGTCGGACGTTCATCGTATTTCGCCTGCAATCGAGCTACCTTGGCCTGCAACGCCTCACGCTTGGCGGTCATATCCGCCACATATTCGGCGATGTGGATTTCCGCGAGCATGAAATGCGCATCTGCGCCATACGCCTGCTTGAACTGGCGGAAATAGTCCGCGCCACGCGTCGCGAACCCACGGCGTTCACCGGTCCGCCGTTCGATATCGGCGAACACGTCGAACTCGTCGGGACCGATCTCACGAACGTGCACACCCATCGACTGCGCCCGCTTGACACTCCACTGAGCACGTTTGCCGAATGACGCCAGCAGTTCCTTGCCGTTGGTGATGCCGGTGAGATCCTTGACGTACATCCACTGGCAGACCACGTCATAACCGGTATGGAATCCGCCATGCGTCCAGCCGGCATCGGCGAATCCGGCCAGTAGTGCATCGTTCGGCTCGCCGTCGGGCTGCCCGTTCGAGGAATACAGACGGTAGGCGACGTTAGGCCAGCATGCCACGGAAACAGCATGGTGGCGACGGGCCGATTCACGAATCGCCTCGGTTATGGCCCGCAGCAGAGCCGGATCATCGCTAATGCCGATGGGGCCGAAATATACGGAGCCATCTGCACCGAAACGACCATTGAGGTACAGAATCACGCAGCCGGTTACCAGATTGCCGGATGCGTCGCACACGCCAACGCATTCGGCTTCATGCCCACGAATCTTGGCAAGACGGACCTGCCCGGACCATTGCTGGAAGCTGCCCTGGCTTGTGGCTTCGGAAAGCCGGTCGAGCTCTTCGGGCGTAATCACGCCAAACGTATACGTCGTATCTGTTCGATTCGCAGTCGCGCTCATCTCGTCGTCACCTGTGCCTTATTTCTGTGTCCGTGCTCGCCACTGTTTGTCAGCGATGCAGCAGCTTGTGCGCTGCTTCGGATACACCGAAGCGCAGTCCGTCCACCGGCAGCGTGAACTTGCCCGGAAGCTCTTCCACGAATCCGCCGAAGCGAGTCTTGAACTGCCAGACGCCGTAGGAAGGATCGTTGGCGTCGAAGATGCCGGAAATGCCGTAGAAGTTGAAGCGCTCCACGCCACGGGCGATGCAGTCAAGCATCGCCTCGAAGTGGATTAGGGAAGACGGGTAGTAATCCATGAAACGATCGTCCTCGCCGCTGGACAGGCAGACGACCTCGTTCGGATGCCAGAAGTAGACACCGGCTTCCACCGGAATGACCGGGCCGTCCGAGGCGATGATGCCATTGACTTCGCCGATGGTCTTTTCCAGCGCCGTGATCTTCTTGTCTGCGGTGGCGATGCGCTTTTCCAGCGTTGCCGGGTCGGAGGCACCCTTCTTGGCCGTGCCTTCCGGCCGCTGTTGCGCGCGCTGGAGCAGGCGTTCGAGGTTGCGCTTGTCTTTGGAGGCCGCATTCAGCTTGGATTGCAGGGTGTCCAGATATTCGTCGAAATGGGTTTCGACCACCTTGAACTCGATCAGGTCGCCGAAGGTATCGAACAGACGCTCATAGTAGGCCAGATCGCGGCTCTTGAAGCCTTGACGTGCGGCGCTCATATCGCACAGCTTGACGAAAGTGCTCAGTTCGCCGCGTTCCAGTCGGCGCACGCGCAGACCGGAATCCTGGGCGATGCGGATGTTCTTACGGCGGTACTTGGAGAACGAGGCCAGCAGTTCCTTCTCATTATGAATGCCGTCAAGCCCCTTGACGAAGTTCCAGCGGTTCACCACGGATTCGTAGCCCACGGTGAAGCCGCCATGTTTCCAACCGAAGCGGGCCATGTTGTCCATCATCGTGGTGTCCGGGTCGCTGGTCGGCTTGCCGTCCAGATCATGCAGACGGTAGACTGCGGCCGGCCAGCAGGATACGCTGATGGCGTGATGGGCCTTGGCCGAACGACGCAGGGCTTCGGTCATCGCCTCAACCACCTGTGGATTGTCATAATCGCACAGCGGTCCGCACCAGACCGAGCCTTCCAAACCGAAACGGGACTGCGTGTACACCACGTAGCAGGCGGCAATCAGCTTGTCACCGCGCTTGACACCCACATAGTCCACCGGACCGTTGAACGCACCCATGGCGGCCATCTGCGAGGTCTGCTGGAAACTACCTTGCACTTGAGCTGCGGAGAACGCATCCAGCTCGGCAGGAGTGATCTTGGTAGGGGTGAGTGAGGCGACGCCTGCATCGGATTGCGTCATAATCGAACCTTCTTACTTGTCGTTACTCTGATCGTTACTCTGGGCTCTGGAACGGCCTGTGTGCTGCGTCCGTTTACCGCGACAGCAGCTTGTGCGCAAATTGCTTCATGGCATAGGCGACCGGTTTGACCGGCAGTACGAACTCGCCCGGAAGTTCCTCGACATATCCGTTGAAGCCCTGCTTGAACTCCAGTACACCACGCCCCTCGTCATCGGGATCATCAAAGACGCCGTCGATGCCGTAGAAGTTGTAGCGAGACAGCCCGTGTTCCACGCAGAAATGCAGCATCGCGTCATGCTGAATCAGCGCGGAGGCGTAGAAGGGCTTGTACTGCTCGACGCTACCGGAGAACAGGTAGATGACCTCGCGCGGATGCTCCACGAATAGTGATGCCGCAGCCGGCAGCACATCCCCGTCTTTGGCGAACTCGGCCGCCTCGTTCAGGCGCTTTTCGGCTGCCGCCAGATTGCGGGTCTCCTCCCCCAGCTGACGTTCGGTTTTGGTGGTGGGGTGTTCGGCGTTTTTGGCGGTCAATGCCGCCACCTTGGCCGAAAGCGCTTCACGCTTGGACGTCATGTCTGCTACGTATTCGTCGATGTGGATCTCGGCAACCATAAAATGCGCTTTGCTGCCGAACGCTTCCTTGAAACGGTGGAAATATGCTTCGCCACGGTATTCGAAGCTACGGCGTTCAGCGGTTTGCTGCTCGATTCGTGCGAATACCCCCAGCTCGTCGTCCGACAGCTCACGCACGTGCACACCCATCGATTGGGCACGCTTCACGCTCCACTGGGTGCGCTTGTCATAGGACTTCAGCAGACTTTTCTCATCGGTAATGCCGGTCAGATCCTTGAGGTAGCGCCAACGCGGAACCGCCGTGTAGCCCACGGTGAAACCGCCATGAGTGAAGCCGATCGCCTCGAGCTGTTCTATCAGCTTATTGTCGGGAGCGCCATTCTGGTCATCCGGCAAAGAAGCTCCATTGGTGTCGCGAAGCCGATACGGGGATTCAGGGGTGATTTCCAGCTGTGAAGCACCCTTTGCCTTGGCATGGCGTTTCAGCGCATCCATGAAGAAGGTCAATGCTTCGGTGTCGTGATAGTCGCACATCGGGCCATCATGGATGACCGCAAATGTAGAGAATCGAGAGCGGTGAGTTTCGAACAGTGCCGCCGCGACGATCTTCTCGCCCTCCTTGAGGGCCAAATATTCGACGTCGATCCCCTGCGCGGCGCGAAGGCGTCCCATCGCCGAGGTTTGTTGGAAATTGCCTTGTGGATGTCTGGCGGAGAAATCATCGAACTCCTCGTCTGTCAACTTCACCAGCACAAAATCACGCATGCTTCCCTTTGCCTCCGAGTCAATCAGGCTCACCATGCTAGCATAGCGCGCACACGACGAATGGCGGCCGAGCAGATGAGGTGTGCACATCGTTCGCACTATTGCCGCCACGATGATCCAAAGAACAATGGCCCAAAGATGATGAATGTCCGGCTTGCAGTGAATCAAACGCAGTGCTATATTCTGTACTTGGCTCTTGAAGCCACGCCACCTTAGCTCAGTGGTAGAGCATCCCCCTCGTTCGTGGGAAGGTCGGTAGTTCGATTCTATCGGGTGGCTCTTGTTCATCAAGAAGGCCGACGCACTAAGCGCCGGCCTTCTTTCGTATCGCCCTTGCTAGGTCATAGGCGCTTGCTAGACACTCGCCCGATTCGGGGGCTGAGTGCTGAGCCGCGACTCAACTGTGGCTTAGTCGCGGCTCAGTGCAGCTAGACAGCCTAGACGACTTAGTGCAGCAGGGCCTCGATGGCGGGGACCAAGGCTTTCAGCGCCTTGCCTCGGTGGGAAATCGCATTCTTCTCGGCCGGAGTCATTTCGGCGCTGGTCAGCGGCTCGCCTTCATGGTCAGGCTCAGTGCTGACGCGACCGGCAGGCTGGTCGTCCGGGACGAACAGCGGATCGTAACCGAAACCGTGTTCGCCACGAGCCTCGCGGATGATGTGACCCGGCATGTCGCCGAGCTCCACTGTCTCCGACTTGATGGCGTATCGAGCATGCACCGGGGCAGGGCTCCCAGCGGCAGCCGTGGTGTGAACGGTGGTGCCGGCGCGTACCGGTCCCACCGAGGGCGGGGGCACCCCGTCGGCAGCCACTCCACCGGTCACGTCGGCACCGGTCTCGGTGTCCGGGACCACCAGCGCGGCGGCGCAACGGAAGCGCGCGGTACGCTTGTCATCCGGAATATCTTCGATTTGGGCGAGCAGCAGCGCATTATTGGCCTTGTCGTGGCCGTGAGCACCCGCCCAGCGAGCAGACAGAATGCCCGGAGCGTTACCCATCACATCGACGATGAGACCTGAATCATCCGCGACAGCGGGCAGACCGGTACGGATGGCCACAGCGCGGGCCTTGAGTAGCGCGTTCTCCTGGAAGGTGACGCCGGTTTCCACCGGATCCGGCAGGTGAAGGCTGCCAGCGGACACCAGTTCGATGTTTTCGGCATCCGCGCCAAGATCCTCTTCGAGAATGCGGCGGATTTCCACAAGCTTGCCTTCGTTATGGGTTGCGACGACGATTTGCATGAGGTTCTCCTTTAAGAAGGCTCCCCTTGTCAGGGGAGCTGGCTTAGTCTAGGGACAGAGCGGCACGCTGGGCGGCTTGCAGTTCCTTGTTGCCCTTTTCGGCCAAGTCAAGCAGGGTGCCGAGTTCGGCACGGTTGAACGGACGGTGTTCCGCGGTGCCCTGAATCTCGATGAAGGTGCCGGAACCGGTCATGGCCACGTTCATGTCGGTCATGGCCTGACTGTCTTCAATGTATGGCAGGTCAAGCATAGGAGTGCCGTTGATCACGCCCACAGACACGGCGGACACATAGTCCTTAAGCACGCGGCTGGCGGACTTGATATGGCGGTGCTTCTCCGCCCAATTAACTGCGTCGACCAAAGCCACATACGCACCGGTTACGGAAGCCGTGCGAGTGCCGCCATCGGCCTGAAGCACATCGCAGTCAAGCTGAATCTGATTCTCGCCGAGCGCCTTCATATCGATGACGCCACGCAGGCAGCGGCCAATCAGTCGGCTGATTTCGTGGGTACGGATTCGTGCCGATTCACGGTCGGTGCGTTCGGCGGTGGCACGCGGCAGCATCGAGTATTCGGCGGTGACCCAGCCGAGGCCGGAGTCCTTGCGCCAACGCGGCACACCGGGAGTAAAAGTGGCGGTGCACATCACGCGCGTGTTACCGCATTCGATGAGCACGGAGCCTTCGGGGGCGTCGGTGAAGTGGCGGGTGATGCGCACAGGGCGCAGTTCGTCGACCTTGCGGCCGTCGGCACGAATTATTTGGTGATTGCCAAGCATGTCTTTGATTTCAACCATGCGCCCCAGCATACGCCATCCGCTCTATGCCTGGATAGCAACTCGTCAACCATCATCAAACCCCAGCGCAATGTCATTCCCTGCTTACATATCCATTCCATGACACTTGGCTGCACGCCACTATTTTCTTATGCACCACTCGCTTACAGAGTCAATGCCTGCGTACCTGATGAGGATTGGGAAAGATCGTCCGCTGGAATAAGAATGCCATATTCCATGAAATCTTGGTTGAATTGCTTGCGCTGCATAGCGTTGAGTTCGTAATCGATTAACGGCAAATAAGTATAGTCCATGTCATGCAACGGCTCTTCATATCGATGAAGCACGTGCATAATTGCCGCGCTCGGCAGTGGGGACCACCATCCATCCAAGCCATACCGGTACGGAGGAACCAATGTCAAGCGTCTGTTCCTTGGGTTGATATCCCAACGCAGAAAACGGTATAAACCAGCGAGAAACGCAATCCAGCACGCATCGTTCACCCGTGCAACCGCTCGGACGAACGATATACGTTGATGTTGAACATTCCGAGCATGAATCAGATTGACGCAGAGCATCTTCAACGTAGACCAGGTCGCTCCGCTTTCTATTGCATCGAAATCAGGAGGCCTACGCAGTTGCGCCAACAACATGTGCAATTCGTCTTCCGGAATCGTTTGCGAGGGAGCCACGGCTTCTAGGTGAAGACCAAAACCAGCCCGCTCAAGCCCCTCGGCCAAAACATCAAACAACATACCTCTTTGCCCACGCAATACGCGACCAATTGCAGACCGATCCAAACCAGTACGCTGTGCAAGCTCATAGGCATTCCAACCAGTCTGCGACATCACTTCATTCAGCACAGCCGCACACGAATTAACAGGGCAACCAGATACCACACCGTGATGCACGACATCGCACTGTTCTAACGCTCGATGCTCTACAGCGCGCCGCTCTGATACGTCATCGTTGCCCGCCGCGTTCTCATCATTGAGAGTTTCACTCATCGAAGTCACCTTGCCTCGGCCGATTTCCCGGTCATTTCATCAAACCGCAATCATCATATCCCACAATCCCATGACGATACGATTCGTCATATCCCACAATTCAGAGACGGTATGATTCGTATCGCATCAGTTCACACGATTCTTCAACGATTGCTCCGCAAACGATTGCTCTGCACGCATCACGGCATTCTATCGGCACACTATTCCTCCCAATCAGCCCAACGCAACATCACACGCAACATCACACGCAACACCCCTCACGCAACACCCCTCACGCAACACTGCGCCATCTCTGTAACATCACCGACAACACGGCAATCCCACAACGTCTCGGTGCAATATCCTCTGAAATGGTTTGGTTTTTCACTCCACCTCGTCGGCATCCTGACCAGGATAGGAATATGTGTCGTTCCGCACCATGTACAAAACGTTGTCAACTGACAACGTTCTTCAAATCAATTGGATAAGACAAATGGCCATTTCCCGCCAATTCATCTGAATCAAGACGTTGTCAACTGACAACAAAATGTACATTGCAACAGCATGCACATATACATATTTCCCCGGTGAACAGTACCCCCCCCCCCAAAAAAAAACAAGGGGGGGCACCCTCAGCTGGAACCACGTCCGGCGAACCGGGACGCAGTTCAGCCCGAGGGGACGCGGCCAATACAGCCCCGGGACACAGACAGAGGGAAGAGTAGCCAATGTAACCAAAGGGATGCGGCCAGTGAGATACGGTCAGAGGACTTTGGTCTCTGTGGTCGAACCGTTAAGCGGACAGCCCAGTGGGCTGTCCGTAGGTAAGGGGAGCAGCTATGCTGCGACGGATTCCTATGGAGACGATAGTTCTCGTCAGAGAACCTGAGTCTCCGTAGGAATCACTGGCTCGCCCTTCATGAGGCTCTGCGCGGTGATGGGCAGTTCGGACAACGCCTTGGCGTGGTAGTCGTGGGCGGCCATGATAGCGTCATGGCCCTGCCACTGCGCATCGATATGGCCGTGGTCCACGAAATCGACCAGCAGGTTCTTCCACGTCGGTTCGGGCGTGAAACCGGCCAGCTTCTCTTCCGAGCCGGAAATCACGTGTTCGGCTTCGGCTAGCGCGTATTCGTAGGAGCGGAATGCCAACTTGCGACCGGGCACTGTGGCCTTATCCTTGGACTTCTTCATGACCGGAACCATCGTGCCGTCAGCGCCTTCACGCTCGGTGAGCTTGTACACCATCGCACAAGTGGGAGCGCCGGAGCCGGTGACCAGCATGGTGCCCACGCCATAGGAGTCGACCGGCGCGGTCTGCAATGCGGCGAGCGCGTACTCATCCAAATCGTTGGTCACGGTAATGGTGGTGTTCGTGGCACCCAGGGCGTCCAGCTGGTTGCGCACACGCTGGGCCATGGCGGCTAGGTCGCCGGAGTCGATGCGCACGCCACCCAGTTCGGGACCGGCCACTTCGACGGCGGTTTTCACGGCTTCCTCGATGTTGTAGGTGTCCACCAGCAGCGTGGTGTTCTTGCCCAATGCCTCGATCTGCGATTCAAAGGCGTCACGCTCGGAATCATGCACCAACGTGAAGCAATGCGCGGCGGTGCCGATGGCCTTCAGACCATACAGCTGGGCGGCCAGCAGATTGGCGGTACCCTTGAATCCGCCCACTACGGCAGCTCGGGGGGGGGGCGCCCCGGGGCCCCCCCGCCGAGACCAT
>OBWT01000526.1_pt1 | contig 12366 bp, 13 predicted proteins | sample 1476541 | NCBI WGS metagenome assembly OBWT01 (sample SAMEA2580134, study PRJEB22360) | human gut metagenome | biome: human gut; feature: human-associated habitat; material: faeces | place: Denmark | collected 2008/2010 | reverse complement strand
GGCGAGCGGCAGCGGTACCCGGATGACGATGCGGCCGGGCTACCGTGAAGGCACGGTGCAGGTGGAAGCATATCCGGCTCCGGCTGGCGAATTTCGTCAGTCCGGAAAAAAGCGGGCCAGGCCCGCTTCGGATATCAGCAAAGCCGGGACATAAATGCCCGCATGGCCTGGATGCGCTCATGCGACCGTATCCGTTCCTGCCAGTCATTGAAGAACCAGACTGGAGTATGACGCGTCAGGTTCATCTGCAGTGTCAGGGTATTGCCGGTGTTCACCGTGGCCGGAATGCCCAGCAGGCTGAGTTGCACAAACGTCATGTCTGCCGCCAGTGGATCGATATCAATGGTGGTGACCAGAAGCTGTGTCGCGGGATTCAGCCCGGCCTGCAGCATAATCTCCGCAAATGCAATGACCATGCCCCCTGCCCCGCTTGTTGGCTCCTGCAGACTGATAAAGGGGCAGGATTTCAGCTGCGCCAGTAAGTCACCGGCGGCCAGCTGCGCCAGCAAAGATGAAACGGAATGCGGCGTGAAGTATTGCCCCATCTCATCGGCTCCCAGCTCAAGCTCCATGTAAACCGAACCCAGAAAATCCTGGTGCGCTTCTGAGAGCGCAGCGACCATGAGCGAAAACAGCGTATGCATCCGGTCGATATCCGACGCTTTATAGCGGGCGATAATCTGGCTGCAGCGCGCCCTGCTTTCCGGCGTGTGAATGCGGACCAGATCCAGTTCGCTGGCCGCCAGGGTGACAAAATCACGAAAGACCTCACTGCGCCGCAGATACGTCGCTGTCTGGCAGAATTCATCAATGAAGGCCTGCCGCGTTTGCCCCCGGACTTTGCGTGCAGGAACGCTAACAACTGCGGGCAGTGCCCGGGCAGCTGTCAGGTCTGAAACGGGTACTGATGGCGTGATGGCCATATCCGGTGCATCAAACATAGAGAGCTGAGACATTACGCCCCCTCCCCTGGCAGCGTGATAAAAAGACCGTCCATGGGTGCAGCTGCAGCAACAGGATAGCCTGAGACAATCCAGACCTGCAGATAATCCGGTCCCGCATCCCAGAAGGCCACAAGTTCTTCGCTGTCTGCCGGTGGGGTGAAATTATCCGGGAACTGCAGACCGGGCACAGTCATGATCCAGTCAAACAGGTCCAGGACCTGGTCTGTTGAAAGTGATGATTCTTTAGATTCTTTTGCTGCGGTGTTGACGTTTTTCTGTGACATGTTGGATTTCCTCCGGGTTAAGTTGATGTTTCTCTGAGTTCCTTCGCCGCAGAAACAGGCAACCCACACGGAGACAAGGAGGATGCAGGGAGAACGACAAAGCCGCAGCCCGGAGCCTGCGAAGGGACCGGGTGCCGTCGTTCAGCTCTGCGGTCCTTGCAGCCGACGGCCGTGTGGGACAGTCCTGTGCGGTGAAGAACGGGAGAGACATCAGTTCGGGGACAGAACAGGTCACAGTTCCGGAACGCAACGCGTGACGGGCTAAAGCGTGCCGGTACGGCACAGTGAAAGCGACATGGCCAGAGGCCATTGTCAGCGCATAAAAAAACCCGCGGAATGAACTGACCCCTTAAAGTTGGACAGTTTTCTTAGCGGGCTATATGGCCTGTGTTCGGTATTGTACCGGACTCAGGCCGTTTAGTTTAAGTTTGATGCGTTCGTGGTTGTAATAGTGAATATAGTCATCAATATCAGTCATCAGGTTGTCGATATCGGTGTAACTCTTCCCACTACAGCACTCTGTCTTCAGTGTCCCAAAGAAGCTTTCTATCACCGCATTGTCATAGCAGTTCCCCTTTCGTGACATGCTCTGAGTAATGCCATACTGCTCAAGTTTTCGCTGATAATGGCCTGACTGATACTGCCAGCCCTGATCCGAGTGAAGTACAGGATTTTCATCCATCCCAAGTCGCCTTGTCGCTTTTGTCAGCATCAGGTCAACCATCTGATAACTCGGCCGGTTATCCATCTGATAAGCAATGATTTCTCCGTTATACAGATCCATCACAGGGGACAGATAAAGTTTTTTATCCAATACCCTGAACTCGGTAACGTCAGTAACCCATTTTTCATTGGGCTGAGCTGCTGTAAAACGACGATGGAGAAGGTTGGGAGCGACTTTCCCATAAGCGCCTTTGTAAGACTGGTACTTTTTCTGCCTTATCCTGGCACACAGAGATAACTCACCCATCAGACGCTGAACCTTTTTATGGTTGATAGTCATCCCGGACTGGCGCAGGGTCGCGGTGATGCGACGATATCCGTAGCACCCTTTGTGCTTATGGTAGATGTCGTGAACCTGCTTTCGTTCAGGTTGGCAAGGGTCGCATTGCTCATTACCTGCATGGTAATAGAACGTGCTGCGGGCCAGCTTTGCTGCGTTCAGTAACCCTTTCAGGGAGTGATCCTGCCTTAATTCATCAACTATCTGAGCTTTTCTTTTCGCCCGGATGTTTGCTGCTGACAAATTAAGGCTTGTAACTTTTTTAGGTAGGCATTTTCAGCCCTTAACTGCTCCAGTTCCTCTCTTTCATCTGGCGTAAGCCCAGGTGTCTGATTTTGAGGTTTACGACGAACTGGCGGTTTTGGCATCTTTTTTCTTCCTGGCTTCTGATAATGAAGGCCTTCCAGGCCATTTTCATCATAGCGTCGAACCCAGGTAGAAACAGTATTTATAGATTTGATATTGAAATGCACAGCAGTCTGGCGCGCAGATAATCGGTGCTCCCTCATATAAAGGATCACTGCTTCTTTTTCAGAAGGGGATAACTTGCGCTGAAAGCTAACAAGGCCGTTAACACCGTGGGACTTATACAAGTTAACCCATTGGCGAACATCACTTTGATCGACACCGAAACGGGCTGCCGTTTTTCTTTGACCGTCGGTAGTGCACAGAAAATGCTGCACTACCTGGACTTTAAACTTAATAGTACGTGAAACCTTGCTCATGAACTACACACCCATCGGTTGGTTTAGTGTCCAACTTCTGGGGTGCAGTTCAGGAAGCGGGTTTATGTGTCGCAATATGAGAAGGGTTGGTTACTTTTTCTTTTCTTCCACAGTCAGTATCACCCCGCCGCAGATCAGCAGGGCATACACCAGTTGCAGTATGATTTTCACGGCAACCGACACATCATCAAACATTACAAGCGGGACGATCGCCAGAGTGCTGGCAAGAAGCATATTCTGCCCCACCGACTTCATGCGGGTCCGCAGCTGCTGTTCTGGCACACCGGCCTTAAGGAACATGGTTGCAGTAACGCTTTTAACCCGGGAGGTGAATGTCATTTACATCCCCTTTTTAGACTGGCCAAACATCGCCCTGGCATTGTCGCGGGTCTCGTCATCAGACGGAGCCGGTAACCTGTCTTTTGAGTCGCGATCCTGAACCACTGTCGCTGCTGGCTTACGGTTAACCAGCCCCTTCATCTCTTCGGGAAATACAGCCTGCATCACCATCACCATTTCTTCGAAAGTGGTGTTTTCGTTCAGCAGCTCGGCCAGCATATTTGCCAGCCGGGGATCCTGTTTACGCAGCGCAAAACCAGCCAGCATCGTGGCACGCCAGACACGGCCCCTTTCTCCCTGAGAGATTCTGTCTATTTCATCACAGACATAGCGCTCTGCCTCACTGCTCTCCGGGTTCAGGTAAAACATAATCTTGCGACGGGTATCCGGTTTGTCCATGTTCTCAGCCAATTTCATGCATGCCATTCACCAGGTCATATTGCGGACTCTCGCTGATGAAAAACCTGTCTTCACGTAGCCCACAATGTTTTTTGACCGCACCGGCGATGAGTTCAGCACCGCCACCAATAACCATAACATGAGAATACCCGTTAAAGCTGCTGATCGGCTCAAGAACACGTGTGATCAGGCGCTGATGTGAATCATGGAGTGCCGCCTTCACAAGCTCAAGACGGGAGAGATCATTAATACGCTTACTCAGGAATTCCTCATCATGGCGGTGGATAATGATTTCATCCGCAAGAAGGCTGCTGCTGCGGGTACGGGCCATACTCAGTGCAGCGCGCACGTCCTGGGTCATCAGCGAGACGCCCAGTTCCGGGTTGCCATAAATACGTGAAATACCGCGCATACGCGCCCTGACATGAGAGATATCGAGCGTGGTCCCGCCCAGGTCAATAATCAGCATTGAATCCAGATCATCCAGGTCCTTCACCACGCTGTAGCCTGCCGGGATTGACTCAGGCATTACGTCGACGTTGCGGATAACAAAGGTTTTCCCGCCATTCAGCGTCACCGGCCGCATCAGGCTCTCCTGCTTGCGCCGGATATTTTCTTCGCAGGGCTGGTTGTCACGGTTGTAAAACTCGGCGAGCGGCAGCGTGACAACAATATCCACTTCCTGTGGTTCAATTCCCGTTTTCAGGAGGGCGTGGTGAACGGCCACCACATTCACGTCACTGTACTGCCAGGCCACATTGGTGGTCACCAGAGCGTCCGCGCTGATGGGATCGAAGGAATACTGCTCACCGTTAAAGGCGTAGTTAAACACCGGCTCTGAACCGAAGGTCACCGCCCACTCACGCTTAAAGCTGTTGGGGCTGATAAGCCGTTTGACTTCGTTGCCGTCCGTCCACTGCATTTTGATATTGGTGGAACCATCATCGATAAAGAACTTCATGCTGTGACTCCTGAGATTTTTTGGTATATGTAATAGTCATAAAAAGGTAATTATATGAGATAAATAAGAGAACTATTTATACAGTACACCCTAAAAGGGACGTTATCAATACAAAAAAGAGATAAATTAGAGAACTATTAGTAATTAATTGGAGACTTCACAGAGAAAATTTGTGTAAGGCAATACTGATTTGTAGAGCTTGAGAACAGTGCATCGGCAACGACAATGTCGCCGTGATGTGCCGGCACGCTGGATAAAAGAGGGCTGGAGAGCTGAGGGAATTTTCTATATGCACCGCAGAGAGAATTACCCCGGCCAGTTTGATCGTTTTCATCGCTTGAAATCGCGTGTTGCACCAGTAGTAGCGTTGGCTCTGGCCTGCTAAATAGAGCTTTCAACCGGAGGAAAATACATGAGACTTGAAGCTTTTCAGATAAACAATATAGTCAGGGATGATCTGGGTATTTTTACAGACGGGGTGATTATTCGCGACAACCATGTGTTAATTACGCTGAATCTCCCAGATGGCCAGAAAACCGCTATTGAGGGTGAATGGCGGCATATATCGGACGCCGATAGACTGTTAGATCGTATTGAAATGCTGCAATATGCGATTTATGAGCAGTATCAGGAATATAGAGCAATTATTCCTGCCAGATGGGCCAGATAAAATCACCGGCGAGCAGGACGTTCGCCAGTGGCCTTTTTTAATCCCTCTCATTTATCCCCGCTTCCCGTGGTCAGCCCGCTGATGCAGTACACCATTCATTACCCACATGGTTATCCCCCGTTTCTGTGGATAATCAACCTCTAGCAATGCGGACTGACTACCGGAACAACGCATCCTGTGTCATCCCCAAAAGCCGTACAGTCCTCCCCTGACCCGCTGCCCCCCCTAAAAATTCTTTCACACCTGGACAGTCCGGCACTATCGGAAAAAATGACCAGACAAAGAGCCCCTGAGACTCTATTTATTTTTGATGAAAATACAGCCAATTAAACTCCGGACGCACGATTGATCTTGAAACCTCAGTAAAACAAGAAATAATACTGTATATAAATACAGTATAAAAAGGAGGTTTTATGTTTCATTTTACTCGCCCGGCTATCAACCCGGAGCCATTCACAGCCCCTTTGTTTACGGAACGGTGCCAGGCCGGGTTCCCCAGTCCAGCCCAGGACTATGTTGAAGCAGAACTGGACCTGAATGAGTTTTGTATCCAGCGACGCAGTTCAACCTATTTTGTCCACGCAATAGGTAACTCCATGACCGATATAGGATTACACTCGGGGGATTTACTCATTGTCGATAAGGCTGAACGGGCACGTCACGGCGACATTGTCATTGCCGAGGTGGATGGAGAATTTACAGTAAAACGTCTGCTTTTAACTCCCCGCCCTGGCCTGCAGCCCATGAATCCTTCTTACCCTACTCTCTGGCCAGACCCGGAACACCTTCAGATATTCGGTGTGGTGATGGCATTCGTGCACAAAACCCGGGGACATGACTGATGTTCGCCCTTGCTGACGTCAATTCATTCTATGCAAGCTGTGAAAAGGTATTCCGGCCCGATCTTCGCACTGTTCCGGTAGTGGTTCTCAGCAATAACGATGGTTGTGTAATTGCAAGGTCGAAGGAAGCCAAGCAGTTAGGTATAAAAATGGGGATTCCCTGGTTCCAGCTGAAGAATATGCAATTTAGTGAAAAAGTGTACGCGTTTTCAAGCAATTATGAGCTCTACGCGAGCATGAGCAATCGTGTTATGAGCCATCTGGAAGAACTGGCTGTCCGGGTGGAAGCCTACAGTATTGATGAAATGTTCCTGGATATTCGCGGCATCGATGCCTGTATGAGCTTCGAGGATTTCGGCCGTCAGCTGCGCGAACATGTCAGGAACGGTACCGGCCTGACCATTGGTGTCGGTATGGGGCCTACCAAAACGCTGGCGAAGAGCGCTCAGTGGGCCTCAAAGGAGTGGACGCAGTTCGGGGGCGTTCTGGCCCTGACTCCCGGAAACCCTAAGCGAACGGAAAAAGTACTCTCTCTGCAGCCGGTCGAAGAAGTCTGGGGAGTCGGGAACAGAATTGCCAAAAAGCTCAGCATCATGGGCATTAAATCTGCACTACAGCTCGCACGCTCCAATACAGCTTTTATCCGGAAAAATTTCAGCGTCGTCCTCGAGCGCACTGTTCGGGAACTTAACGGAGAGAGCTGTATCGCGCTTGAAGAAGCACCACCGGCTAAACAACAGATTGTCTGTAGCCGGTCCTTCGGTGAAAGGATCGTTACGCTTGAGGGCATGAGGCAGGCAATATGTCAGTACGCTGAGCGTGCAGCAGAAAAATTACGCGGAGAACGTCAATTCTGCAGTCACATCTCAGTCTTTGTTAAATCATCCCCGTTCGCCGTAAACGAGCCGTATTACAGCAACGTAGCCTGCGAAAAACTACTTACCCCTACTCAGGATACCCGTGACATCATTGCCGCATCCCAGAGAGCGCTGGAGCGTATCTGGCGTGACGGCGTGCGGTTTGCCAAAGCAGGTATCATGTTGAATGATTTCACTTCGTCAGGGGTAGCTCAACTGAATCTGTTCGATGAACAATCGCCCCGGCCACACAGTCAGGAGCTAATGGCTGTTCTGGACAGTATCAACCAGTCGCGACTCGGACAACTGTGGTTTGCCGGCAGAGGTACTGCTCCTGAATGGCAAATGAAACGAGGAATGCTTTCGCCAGCTTATACCACGCGCTGGAAGGAAATTCCGAAAGCCAGGATCGGTTAAGCCCTGAGAATGCAGGCAGTGCTCGCCGCAGCCGAGTGACCGGGCAAAGCACGCGAGTGAGCGAGGAAGCACCAGGGCGCTGAGCTATATTTTACCTCTTACGCTCTGAGTACAGTTGAAAGCAAAGCTATAGGTTTAAAATCATGGCGATTTCACTATGAAATTCTATCGGAAAACGATAGTAAAACATGATGTTACAGTTGAAATCGCCATGGCGAATTTAACTTGAAAAATGCTTTTTAAGGATTGATTCGATCGCATTATCTATATCGTTTTGAACCTCTTTAGACATACGGTTGAATTCATAGGTAAGGTTGCGACCTTTGATTTTCTTGCGCGCGAATTTATCCTTTTCATCAAAATCCCAAAGAGGTGTAACTACTGCTTTATCTTTCAAAGGTGGCGAAACTAAAGATAGAGAAGTTTTAGATATCAACTTGAGCACTGCGTTTTTTTGTTCATCCTCAGCAAAACTGTCATCAGCGATAATGCTGTCCAGCTGGCTGGCTATATTCTCTACCAACACTTGGTAAGAGATTTGTTTTTGGCTTAATGACAGATCAATATCAAGTAGCGCTTTATAGTCACTAAATGATAGCTCTGATTGGATTGGAAAAAGCGAAATCAACTCTTGTGGTACCGCCGCCGCCTGCATCGCTCTTGTTACTTTAGCTTGAGAGAGTCCTTCCTGTTCAGCGATCTGTTTCTGACTCAAACCTGTTTCTTTCATAGCCAAAAGTCTGAGACCTATTTCACGAAGGTTATGTTCTTTGGCAGTCTGAATATCTTTGGCAAGTTGTCTTGCTTCTTCGTACGTTAACGACTCCGTTGTCGTCATCACATCGAGTGGAGCATGCACAAATATCGCAGCAGCCCGCCTGCGAGAACCATCGAGTATTTCAATTTTTTCTCGTTCTGTTACCCCTATACATGGGAAGAACTGCTGTAACTTGATGGTCTTGATAATATCTTTAAGAGATTCTTTTGTAAGAGCAGCCTGATCTCTTCCATTTGTTTCTTGTTTAACAAATGTTTGAGTAGAAACATCCGAAGCTGGAACTGTCATAAAACTAAATTTTACTTTACGCCCGGTTTTGAGTGTAAATATTTGCGTTCTTCCTTCTGCTGCCGTTGGCTCAACTGACAGCTGGGTATTTAATTGCCTTCCTATAGTTTTTCTCGACATTATTTACCTCCGTTTGAACGAACAAACTCAATCCGATCGAAGACTGCTTTAGCAAAGTCCTCAGCTGCTAATTTCGCATTCTTGAGTGCATCACTGCTTCCATCATATGTGACCGGATTGGCTGATATAACAGTATCAAATGTCTCCCCACTTCGTTCAAAACCATCCAGCCTGGGTAGAACCGCATCCAGCATGTCAGCACCAAAAACTTCCTTTGCCTGACTTAAACAAATTTTATGGTCAGGTTTATTCAGTATTTTTGACATGTAACCTATGTTTCCGATAAGCCGACATTCATGCCCTTCGGCCTCAATGCTTCCAATTAGATCAGGAAGACTCGCAACGAATTTCAGTGAAGAATGAAAATCGATGGTGGCAGGGGGAAGCGGGGTGAGGAGGATGTCAGCCGCTCCAATGCCATTTTTAAGGAAAGCATCAAGATGGGGACCAGTATCAATAAAAATAAAATCGTAATCTTTTTCTAACTTATCGATGATATTTTCTCTGAGCACCGCATGTATGTTTTGACCTGGCAAATTATCGTTGCACAGTTCTTTCCACCGTTCAGCCAAAAAAGCATCATCAATTGAAGCCGGAATAATATCGACTCCTGGAATCGTGGTTGGAACGATAAATTCTGACATCAGTTCTTCACGGCTTACATTCTGAAGCATTGCCTGAGCAGCCGTCTCTTCAACCAGGCCAACTGAAGATTCATGGCGAAGTAACATTGTCAGAGAAGCCTGAGGATCAAAATCGAGTGCTAAGACTCTGATATCTTCATAGAGAAGATGCGGGTGAGCCCTGAATGCATGTGCAAGCGTGGCTGTAGAAACAGATTTAGACCCACCACCTTTAAGATTCGCAACAAAAATTGTGAAAGCTTTTGGATGACGATCTCTGTACTTTGGTACTCCACGGTGTCGATATAAATCGATGACGTTTTGTAACGTCATCGCATACTTGACGGTATTCCCAGATGGTTTTTTATTGAATTCATAGCCATCTGATTCCATTTCATTCACAGCGTATTCAACACTGCCTTTGCTTAGCTTGGGTAATTTATAGAGAGATGCTTTGCTGTATACCTGGTAAAATTCATTTTGTTTTAATTCCTGTTTTTCTTCACGAACGTGTTCACTCAATGAAGTCAACATTTTGTGTGCTCTTGATGCTACCTTCTTCAACTGATCTAAGTTTCGCATGATGTTTACCTGATGACGTTTTTTGTCATTTTGACCAAAAAGCTTCATGTTGCAAGATATTATTCATGAGATTTTGGTATTTAGCACATTTCTTTCGAGGTAGTGTTCAACGGGGCATGTCTTTGGTTTAAGCATGTGGGAAATACCCCAACTTGGAATGCAATTTAATTACTATGGGAAAGAGGCCAAGTTCTTGTAAGGGTTATTTGTGGGAAACACCCCAAGTAAACAAGTTGTGGTACAAAGTTCCGTCTATCCAGTCAACGAACAGTATCCTGTACTTCCAAGCAGATAATCAGCTCCGTTGACTAATTATGGGAAACTGGCCAACTTATAAGTCAAACATTTATACCGCTCGCCGCAGACAAATGACCGAGCAGAGCGAGCGAATGGTCGAGGAAGCGGAATATCCACGGAGTATCAAAATGCTCTTACGCACAAGTAGAAGACTGACTGGATCATGTAAAATATGGGGAATACCCCAAGTTCTCTTTTAGTTTGTTCACATATCCACAGGCTTATTTTTAAAGGCATTTTTATTCTTTTTCATTTTTTTATAATTTTTCTACTTTTTAGCATTGCTGCAAGCCTTGGTATTACAGGCCTCAGGAGGGGGATCTATGGGAACGGGGGCAAGTAACTATGGGAAAAGCACCGAGTTTATATGGGATTTACACCAAGTTTATATGGGGAACACCCCAAGTTATCATGGGAGATACCCCAAGTTACTATGGGAAACACCCCAAGTTTTTCACTCCATGTCACTCTGTGGATAACTCGTTGTTAAAACTTGTCGAATCACAACTATCATGCCATGATATGGGTACTTCAAATCTTACCCATACAGAAAATGACAACTTCAACTGCTATAACTGCTCAAGCAAAAAAAGCAGTAAACATCAGTCAATCCAATGAATTGACTGAGGCTGCTTATCATCTTCCGTTACAGGCAAAACGAGTTTTATGGTTATGCCTTATGCAATGCTATTTCAACAAGGAGAACCCTGAAGAGGAGTCTCCAGTCTTCACTATTACTGTTGCCGATTATCAAAAGTATTTTAAAGTCGGTGTTGATACGGCATCTGGCGATGTTAAAAAGGGAGTGAATCTTCTCGCGGAAAGCAACGTAACTTTTTATCCAAAAGAAGGGGAATTTGAAGAGCTTAAACGTCCCTGGCTTGCGGAAGCGGGTCTAAAACGGGGTAGGGGAAAATGGCAAATCGAATTCAACTATAAAGTCATGCCATATCTTATGGGGCTAACCAGCCAATTTACAACCTATTCCCTGTATGATTGCGGCAAGCTTAAGAGCGTTAAGGTAATTCGTTTATACGAAAGCCTTTGCCAGTATCGTCAGTCTGGAATATGGATAACTACACCAGAATGGCTTTCTGAAAGGTTCATGTTACCAGCTTCGCAAAGGACAAATATGGCGGAGATGAAACGAACTTTTCTTAATCCGGCGCTTAAGAATATTAACGAAAGTACTCCCCTTAAGGCATCAATGTCTCAGGATGACAACGGGAAGCTGATTTTTACAATCTTGGATAAATCGGCCTGAACTTGGGGTATTTCCCATCAGGGCATCGAGAAAGAGAAGTAAAGTTGGGGTGTTTCCCATAAACACTCATCTGTCGTTAAGGTGATTCAACACCCCAAAAATATGCCGACTAAACGGTTTGGCACTGTGTGTCGGAGGGTCGGTCTGTAGTTTTCCCAGCGTCCTCATTCCCTTATGCTGTTCAGCTTTACGAAGACAGTACTCTTCATCCGTATATCCCATAGTCTCGATCACTACCTGATGGATGCTTCCAGTAAGGTCCCGGGCGGTGACAATAAAGTCAGGTAGTACAAACCCTTTTTCACCTTCAAGATCCACCTCGATATCAAAAAGAGGCTTTACCAGGCTTAACGCCGGCGCATCCGATTTTTTTGACAGCCATTCAGCCGCTTCGGAGAGGCTTTCAAGCGTGCCGCGTTCCAGGCCACTGTCAACTGGCACCGGGCATCCGCGCCTGAACAGGGCATGCGCATAACCTTCGCTGCAGATCACAGAGCCATCCATACCTCTGCGAAATGCCAGGATCACCCAATAGGGTGGCCGGGCACCATCCTGTGCTTCGCCGTTAATACTCAACCCTCGCTCAGGGCGGAAAACCAGCTCACCGTCCGGCCATATGAACGAGACTTCGTCCCGGGAGACCTTTGTGGATGTAAAAATCTGAAAGAACATCCGCGTTTTATTGGCGGGCCAGTGTGCATCCGGACGTTCAAGCGTCTTCATCAGTTGTTCCCTGCCGTTTTCGCTAATACCGGGAGAAAACCTTACGATCTCTGACAGCAGACGCCCCCGAATAAATTCATTTTGTTCCGTAACGTTCCTGAGCATGTTTACGGATTCCGAGACACTCCGGGACGGAATCGGAAACAGAGAGTCAATACGGTTAAGGCCTGCGTCCTCAATAAGAGTTAGCAGCAGCCGCGCTATACGCGGACGGCGGGGACGGCGGGGGGGGGGGGGGGTCATGGTGAAC
>OBWT01000525.1_pt1 | contig 12377 bp, 13 predicted proteins | sample 1476541 | NCBI WGS metagenome assembly OBWT01 (sample SAMEA2580134, study PRJEB22360) | human gut metagenome | biome: human gut; feature: human-associated habitat; material: faeces | place: Denmark | collected 2008/2010 | reverse complement strand
CTGCGGCTGGTCAGACGGCTGAAGGCGATCTGCTGGTGGTGCCACCAGCACACGGCGCATCCCGAGACCGACGCGTGGCTCGCGGCCAACGCGATGACCGACGAACGACTCGAGCGCCTCTACCGGCAGGCATGGGAAAGGAGCCCGCAAGGCCAGTACGAGACGTTCGGCATCCCCGCAAGATACGGCACCGGCATCGACTGGAACGAGTTCCACACACGGGTCGAATGGCAGTCGAACGACTAGACCGCCGGACACACATTTTGGCCTATAACCCGTATTGGCGCAACCTGATAAAAAATCCCCCGATGCCATACGGCACCGGAGGATTATTTGTCCACATAGAATGACGTTTCATAGAAACCAATGATCCTACGACAGCAAAAGCTGCAAGACCCAAAGTAGGTGAACTACTGGACACGCTCACACAAGATGCTATGGCGCGGAAAAAATGAAGGTGACTTCGCGGGTGGCGAGGATGTCGTGGTCGAGGTCGTTGGTTTCGTGTTGTTCTTCGATGGTGAGTGCCATTGGTTTCCTCTTTCATTATCTTTATGTGGACATACTCAGTATAACAGATATCTTGGTGGTGAGATAACGAAGAAACAGGAGAAAACCAGAAAACAATAGATAACGTGGAACCAGAAAAACACGACAGCCCCTTCCAACGAAAAAAAAACAACATGCCAGCCAACAAATCAATCCAAGCCCGCCAACAGCTGCGAGACCCCAACACCGGACGATTCCGAGACGAGCACCGTCAATCCGGTATGCCAACCGACGAATCCATACGAAAATACGAACAGCAACCCCGGCCGCCATTGCCCCCCACCACCGAAGTACCCCTACCCCCAGCGAAAGCAAGACAAGCGAGTTCCAGAACCATTCCGGTGGACGGAAGACCAGGCTCCACGCTCACCGTGCAAGACGTGCCGGACCAGACACACGGCATGAAACGTCACACGCAATTCCAATCCCCCACCACCTCCATCAGATTGGAAACGCCGATATCGAAAAATATCAACCTCCCGAAGATGGAAAAGGTCGCCGACGATCTGGAGACATGGCGAACCCGTTCCAATGAGAAACGTGGCGAATACGATGCGCCGATCGCGCGGATGGAGGCATCCGGAACCGGATTGAACCGGCTGACGGTATCTCCGGTATTCGGGACGCCTCCCCGTAGACCTTGGCAGCCATGGAAATGGAAAGCATGGCAAAAAGCGAGGGAGCGAGAGTCCCTGGCCTCGAATGGATTCGACTACATACACAATTAGCAGAAAAGAGCAGAAATGGTAGATACGGTCAGATCAGCGCAGGCGAGACGCCAACTGAGGGAACCCGAGAGCGGCCGGTTCAAGGACGAACACAAAAAAGCCGGGTTCCCGAATGCTGGCGCCTTGGAAAAATATGAGCGGCAAACATCCGTCGTGTCTCCGCCCGCATCCTATTACGACGGGACCATGAGCGAAGAGAATCGTGAACTGTGGGCCGAAGGGATGGGCGCACTCCAAGGCAACTCCCCCTATGTAGGTTTCTCCGGAGGATTCGACGAACAGGATGACGCATCAATCGACGGATGGCGCATACACCGAAGGAACACTCCGACAGGAAACACAGTGTACGAGTTTCGCGACGCGAAAAGCTCAACCCCAAACCGAGTGGCGTACCTGATCAAGCAATCGGATATTGACGCCGGCCATTCCCCCACATGGTTGGATGAACGGCAGCGGTCATTCTTCAACGTTCTGACAAACAACAAAAGGTAAGAGTTACGGCAGACAGCTCGAAAACGTAAATAGACAACCTCCCTACGACATCAAACATTCAACCCAAAATAGCAAGGAGAAACAATGGTCGACTCCAGAAAATCAGCACAGGCAAAACAGCAACGTCGAAACCGTGACGGCACTTATGCGGATGAAGGCAAAACCAGCAGCATGCCGACCGGTGACGTACTCGAACGATTCGAACAGAATCAGCAATCGAATACCGGCGGCGCGCCGGTTGAAACCTATGAGACCGGTGTGAAGCGAATGCAGGAACTGGATCAGAAGCTTATCGACATCGCCAACAGGGAGTACTCGGAACGTAAGTTCGGCCCCGATGATGAAGGCTATCGCGTGGAATCCGGCCTGTACGTCAGCCGTGAGGAGTTCGAGAAGCTGCCGGAATTGGATCGCGACCGGTATATCGCATGGGGCAACGATTACATGGATGGCAACGAGGATGCTTGGAACGACCCACAGCAAATGTCCGAACTTGCCAGTGAAGCCGCCGAAGATGGTGATGCCGAAGTGTATCTCACCAATCCGGAACTCACCTACACGGATGACATGGATTATTCCTTCGGCGAGTATTTGGAGTCCAAGGGTTGTGACCCGCAGTCGGCTGAGGAAGGCGCGAACATGGCTCTCCAAGGCCACCCCGATTTGGAATTGACCGGCAACACGTACCCGCAGGTGTGGCCAACCGACACCGATAACAACCATCGTCGCGCGAAACTCTTCTACCTAGGTGGCAGCAAAGGATGGCGAGTCACCTTCTCAGACGGTCGCGGAGACGTGAACAACACCGTCATCGACTATAAGAAAAGCGACATGGGCGGCGACTACTACGATCAGACCAACACCGCACGAGAAGCATTCAAGACCGCTTTCGACTGGGTCGACGGCGGAAACAAAAAGAAGAAGCACTGACATTCATGGGTTCTTGGCCCGTATTTCTTCCGAAAGAAGTCCACGCCAAGAACCCGGTCTGCCTTTGCCAATATCTTGGGGAATATGCCTGATATTTCCTTGAACTGCACGAGACTCGATTCGAACGTAATCGAAATCGAGTTTGATGATGGTCTGCTGCATTACCGTTTGAATCTGTCTCCGAATGCTGCACATACGCTGCTTACGCTTATCGACAGCGTGCTTAAGGAACCATCCGCGAACAAACTAGAGAGAATAGAAGACCTGCGATTCGATGTTTGGGACGATGGAGGAAATCGTTATGGCATCAGGGTATCAAACCACGGTGCAAGCATAACCGGCCGTGTATCGGCAATCGAATTGGATACATTCGCGGACAAGCTGGAACAATTCGAATTCGGCGTACAGACGGGAGTCGGTCTCAGCAAGCCAGAAGAATAGAACAATGTGGCCAGTCATTGCGAAAGATGCCTTCCAACGCGGAGTTGGTGGAAGAGACATGGTGGTGATCAACGCAATTTACAAAAAAGCTTTACGCGCAAGACTGTGGCAGCCGACTAAGTGGGGTAAGCGGTTATTGAAATCTAAGGGTGCTGCAGGTGGTTTCCGGAAGATGCTTGTTAGCGAAGGCGGCAAAGCAATGCAATCCGGAGAGAACGTATTGAGTGCTATACGTCATGATGGAATAGGAAACTATGCCGCTAATTTGGCTCGTCAGGGTTGGGATGCTTTAGGCAAGGGAATGCATAATGTTGGGCATTCGTTGAAGAACGGCGGCAGGGCATGGAATCGTTTCGTTTCCGGTTGGCAGGATGCGAAACAGGCCGCGAATGCCGCTCATTCTAACCCAAACAACACGGTGATGAGGGATTTCTGGGATGGTCAGTTCAAGAGATTCGGAGATTGGAGCAAAGGCCATGGGTGGTCCATCGGCAACACAGTTATGAATGCCCGAACCGGGTATACCGATTTTCGGGGTATCCACGACATGAAGAATATCGCGGCTGTCGACGCCCGTCGGACGGTGTGGGACACCATGAATTTTGGTCAGCATGTTGTGTCGTATGCCAACGCGACGTATGACACGTTGAATACGGCGAAAGTGGTGAAGCCGTTTGTGAATCCGACTGCGGATGGTGGTCTGCAGTGGAAGCATTCGCCACAGGATTATTTCAAGACGCTCGTTCCGGATCCAGATCAGTTATGGAATTTCAAGACCATATATCAGGCACCGGGAAAGTTGTCCGATGGGGCGGCTGAGGCATCTAATGCCATTCGAGTTGGTATCAGTGATCTATAAAGGATGGATGATTGACGATGAGCAGGAAATCGGATGCTGCTGAGCGTGGGCGGGAGGCTTACGCGCGGTGGAAGGAGCTTTCGGAGGATGAGAAGAATGAGGATCTTCGTCGGCGTCTTCTCGCCTCCGATCAGAATAATCCCGTGGTCAGGGATATGTTGAAGACTGTCGAGAAGGATATCCGGGATCGTTCCTCGGCGAATGGTGGTCCGACTCTGGAGTATGAGAGTCATGGCTTGTTGGCGTTGACGGTTCCTCATCTGCATGGTCCGCGTCCGGGGCGTCGTGCGTTCGGAATGCGTGGCGTGGTGTTGAAGTCTTTGTGGTTCCTGTCTGTTTTTGTGGATGTGGCGAAGGCGAATGGGTCGGATGATTGGTGGCCGTTGATGGCCGTCCCCAATGTTGGGGTGTTCGTCATTGTGTTTGCGTCGATGGCGTTGTCTCCGTTCATCGTTTACGCGATTGGCAGTTTGTGGCCTCGTCTGACCGTGCCTTTCGTGATGTTCGCCTCCTTGGCGATGCTTGCGGTTGGTTCGTTTGTGGGTCAGGAGGTTGGTCGTAGATGGTTGTGGGACCGGTATGTGGCGACTGGCTTGTTGAAGCCGGGGGATTTCGTGGATTGGTCGTCTGATCGTCTGCCTGCGCCTTTGGCGCAACCCGCGTCGGGTGGTTGGTGGGTGATTGGCTTGGTGGCCGGTGTACTGCTGGTGTCGGGTTCCCTGTTCCTGTACCGGGAGGATCGGCATCGTGGGTCGAACATTCTTCCTCGCTATATATCGTATGGTGGCGGCGTGGTTGGTCTGGTCGCGGCCATCGGCATCGCGTTGACCCGTCATGTGAGCGGTTTCGCGTTGGTGGCTGCCCCGTTCATCGCCTTGTTCGTCGGGTTCCTGTGGTTCCCGTTGGATTTGGCGGCTGCCTGTTTTTGTGTGGATAATCGTCGTGAGTCGTGTGGCGAGTGGCCGGCCGCGTTCTGGCTCACCGCCGAGGCGTTGTTCGTCATTGGCGTGTGTACGGCGCTGCCCATGGCGTGACGGCTGGTTGTGTGATGGGATGGTAGTGCAAAGGAGGGTGAGTGGGGATGTTCATTCGGTTGGATGAGCGACGGTATGTCGAGGAGTTGAAGCGGCTGGTTGCGGATTTCCGGATGTGGAAGAATCCGCTGGTTCCGTTGCCGGATGGCTTCGAGGACGATCTGGTGTGGAGGTCCTATCGTGTGTTCGAGCAGACGAGTCCGCCTACTGTATCCGCATCCGCAAGAAGTTTGAACATGTCCGTCGAATCCAGATGGAGTCGCAGCGCCATCCTACGACGGGCGTTCTCATCGTCGGGAAGCAGGTTTTCGAGAAAGGCCGACGCCGTTTTTCCGGAAGCTTTCCCGGTTCTGGGCAGACTGAGGCTTATCGGCGCGCCTTCCTTGGAATCATAGTGGAATGAAACACGTCCGCCGGAGGTTCGTATGAATTCCCCCCACATGGTTTCCGTCGGCCCAGACATGCAGTCGTTCTCCTCGCATCATGCCTCCAGATATTCGGGCGGAACCCTATAGGGTTTGACGCCGAGTGTGGCGAACACACGCAGGGCCGCTTCCAACGGTACGATCCCGCGTTCCGCCATATCGGTCACGATGCTTTCGGAGACGCCGCTTCTGTCCGCGATTTCTGACGGGGTTCGGCCGATTTCCGTGATTCGTGCGGAAATAATCTCGCCCGCCTTTTCCAATGAGGGCATGTCGCGAATGCCGTCATGCGATGGTTCTTCGCTGATGGAGATCTCATCGGTTTTCGACGGCAAGGCGTCGAATTCGCTGTAATCCATTTCTCTTCCGCTCCTTTCCGGAAAAAGCATGCGTCCCGAAAACCAGAGGATTGCGAATCAGGCTGCTCGAACCATCATAACGTCGAATGCCTTATTCCGGCACGCGCCAGATGACGGCGGCGTGAAGACCGGCTGCCTGGCCGGGTTCCCGTCGAAAGGCATCAGGACGCCTCCCCCGTGAGCCGCGCGTACCCGTCGAACAGGACCTTCAGACGCGCATCATCATCGTCCTTCAACCATTTCCTCGCGCCGAACGCCACGTCCGCGATCTTGTCCAATTCCCGGTGGGCGGCGCGTAGGTCGGTCGGCATGTAGTCGGGGTCGTACAGGTCGGCCAGGGACTGGCCGGGATGGTTGGCTCGCGCCACCAGCACGTTTCTGCCGGCCTCGATCAATGCGGCGCGGGTTTCATCGTCGAGGGCGGGCAGAGGCAGGTTGTTCCAAACCACCGTGTTGCTGAAACGGTAGTCTGATTTCAGTCGTCCGCCGACCGCCGCCTGCCAGACAATGAACATACGCGATTCGATGACCGCGAACGCCAGTCCGTCCGGATCGGGGCTGGTATAGCAAAGGTCGCTCACGATTACATTGGGTTCCAACGACAGGCAGGTGGCGTACTCACGACGGCCGCTGAATACTTTGGGAAGGCAGAGAAAGCGACCGGTAGGCTGGTGGTTCTCGTCGAACAGCCATGAGGTCGTGGCCTTCGCACGGGTAGGGGCCTTCTTCGAGGCGAGTCTCATCTCCCTGACGGCATCCACGCGTCGACGAAGGAATGCGGAGTTCCTGATTTCGGCGGGCTCCACATCGACAAGCCACAGGCACCAGCGTTCGATCCCGTTGATGAGTTCGCGCGACCCTCGGAACGGCCTCACGTATTTTGCCGCGATTGGGTCGGATATCGCTTGGTCGTACTCCTCCCGATTGTCGAGGATGAGGTTGCCGCCGTCCGTGGGCTGGGATCCGCGTCCGGCCGGAGACAGTTCCGAACTGAGCGGTTTCATTCTTTTCTCCACGAACACGTTCGGATCGTCGAGCAGGTATCCGTTGATGTTGTCCACGGTGCGGGCGGCTGGTTCCCCGTCAATGTCCGTGTATTCGAACAGGATCGGCGCCGGTTCCGATGTTTTGTCCATGCCGACGATGACGACATGCACGTGCGCGTTGTCGGTGGACTGGGCGTCCCAGGCGAACGTGCGGTGCGCGAACCGGATGCGCCATCCCTCGTCGAACAGGGGTCGGAACAGGCTGGGCACGGGCTGGCCCTGACTGATGCTGTTCGTGGACACGAACGCGAACGCCGCCCCCGGTTTGGCCAGGTATTCACTGGCCTTGCGATGCCAGCCTGTCGCGTAGTCGAGATACCCGTCATAGCCTTTGTCCCATATAAGCCTCATGTCCTCTTTTTGACTGTCGCTCATGAGGTATTGTCCGATGAACGGCGGGTTGCCCATCACATAGTCGCAGTGGTCGCCGGGTAATAGTTCGTTCCAGTCGAGGCGCAGCGCGTTGCCTTGCCGGATGTGTGCCGTATCGATGAACGGGAGACGTGGCAGGCCGCTGATGGTCGACTCGGTGTCGTCCAATGCCTGCTGTTCCGCGATCCAGAGCGCGGTGCGGGCGACCGCGCAGGCGAACCCGTTGATTTCGATGCCGTGGAAGTGGCTGATGCTGACTTTGACCGGGTTGATGTCGTCGCCGAGGTCGAGGGCGAGTTGTCCGTCCTTGTCCAAATCGGCGAGGATCCGGTTCTCGATGCGGCGCAATTCCAGATACGTTTCGGTCAGGAAGTTGCCGGAACCGCAGGCGGGGTCGAGGAACCGGAGGTCGGCTATCTTGTCGTGGAGTTTGTTGAGCGCGTTGGTGCGGGAACCGCCTGCGACCGGCCTGGCCTCCGCTCCCTCGAGTTCGGCTTTCAGCCCGTCGAGGAACAACGGGTCGATGAGCCTGTGGATGTTCTTGACGGACGTGTAGTGCATGCCTCCCTTGCGCCGTTCGTCATGGCTGAGGGTTTCCTCCATGAGGGAACCGAAGATGACGGGGCTGATGCCGCTCCAGTCGAAGCCTTCGCTGATTTCCAGCAGGGCGTCACGCAGTTCCTCGGTTAAAGGTGGTACGTCGATTTGGTCGGCGAACAGGCCGCCGTCCACGTAGGGGAACGCTTTCAACGGTTCCGGCAGGTAACGACGCCGCTTCTCGATTGGTGTGTCCAACGCTTCGAACAGGTCGTACAGGTCTTCGCCCAGACGTTCGGGCGTGGATGCCGCCACATAGTCGCGGAGCGCGTCCGGTTTGAACAGGTTCGCGTCCTCCGCATACAGACAGAACACGAGGCGCACGGTCAGCATCGCCAGCGCGTCATGTTCAGACGGGTCATCGGGATGTTCGAAGCATTTCGCCAGGGAGTCATGGAGTCTGGCGACTCGTCGGCCGGCTTTGACGGACAGTTTCTCCTGTTGGACGACGCGGGAGTGCTCGTGGGCGAACAGGCGGCCGATTTCGTTGATGTGCTCCGGCAGGTCGGCAAGCGTGAACTCCGATTGCGGGGTGCGGGCCAACGGGTCGGCTTCCAGATCGTAGAGGCGGAATGTTCCGAAATTGCAGGTGATGAGCACGGACGGGTGTTCCGATGGCGGCAGGCTGTCGGAATACCGTTTCGCCTGTTCCACCGGGGTGACCATGGTTCCCTGACGTGGTTCCGGCTTGTCCAAATCCACGCCGAGGCTCTTCTGTTCGACGAGCACACGGGCTTGGATCATGAGCGCGTCGATGAACCCGTCCAATGCGGTGCGCCGTTCGAACCAGAGCGTCTGCCTGTCGCTCGTGTTCGGGATGAGCAGCACCTTGTCCAACAGGTCACGCCAGTACTGTTGGGTCTCGGATTTCTCGTCGCCTCGTCCCGCCCATGATTCGGCGAACCTGGCCGCCCTGCTCTTCAGATCATCCATAATTTTTTTAGGCAGGGTACCACGACCCTTGTGGTCGTGGGTGAATGCCTTTCCTTTCCACTAACATTATGATATAATGTTTTTTATTGGAGGTGAAGCATATGGTGGAACTCGCGTTGACCATGAAAGTCAAGCTCACGACCAACAAACACGAGTCTGAAGCCCTTAACCGCCTATGTGACAATTACACCTCCTGTTGCAACGAAGTATCCGATTGGATTGGAGAACACCACACCCTCAGCCAGAGGAAAATCAACGAGGCTGTCTATCACCCGCTACGCGACAAATACGGACTGTTGGCCCAGATGACCCAATCTTCGATACGGCGGGTCATCGCGTCCTACAAGGCAATTCACTCGCGCATGGAACGCCGGAACGGAGAAAACCCCAAGAGGAAGAGGGCGGCATACTATTCCACCAGACCAAAGTACTCGTCCGCCGGTGTTGACCTGTTGTGGAACCGCGACTACTCCTATTCGTCCATGACGGGAATGTTCAGCCTTCCCGTCATGGGCGGGAGAATCAAAGTGAAAGCCCAATGGAAGGGAATACCGGACGAATACCGTACGGCACGTTTCGGTACCGCCCGACTGATGTCGAAACGAGGCAAATGGTACCTGCATATTCCCATCATCCTACAGGTTCCCGACCCAACCCCAAGCCCCAAAAACATAGTGGGCGTGGACTTGGGCATCCGAATGCTCGCCACCAGTTATGACGGCGAAACCACCGTCTTCCAACATGGAGGGGAGGTGAAAAGCAAGCGCGGCAAATACAAGCGGCTCCGTCAACAGTTGCAGAAACGCGGCACCCGAAGCGCTCGCAGACGACTCAAGACCATAGGCGACAGAGAAAACCGTTGGATGACTGATGTGAACCATCAGGCGTCTAAGGCACTCGTCAACCGTTACGACAGGGATACGATGTTCGTTCTCGAAGACCTTACGGGAATCCGCAATGCGACCGAACAGGTCAGGGTCAAGGACAGGTATGTTCAGGTCAGTTGGAGTTTCCACCAATTCCGGCAGATGGTCGAATACAAGGCGAAACGCAACGGTCAGAAAATCGTGTTCGTTGACCCGGCCTACACAAGCCAGACCTGCCCGAAATGCGGGAAAATCCGCAAAGCCAACCGTGACAAGAAACGCCACCTGTATGTCTGCCGCAACTGCGGATACCGGTCCAACGACGACCGGATAGCCGCGATGAACCTGCGACACAAGGGCTACGACCTTTTGAACTCGCAGTACGCCGCCAGCATGACTGACGGCGTAAGGGTGCAGTCAACCACCCTATGATGTTCCGTCAATTAAAGGTAGGAGAACGGTTACAGCCGTTCACTGGCACTACCGGGCAGGGACAAGCCGCGATGCTCGTCATCGCGGTAAGTTGACTTCGCCCATCATCCACCGGTAGGCGGGTGAAATCGCGTTCCACCAGTCCGCGTCGTCGGCGATGGCCTGCCGGCGTGCCGCCGACCATGAGGGCGTGTACGAGCCGGAACGCCCGAACGACTTCACGATGTCAGGCCACCGTTGGAACGAATACAGGTCGATCATGCGTCAGAACCCCCAATGGCCCTCGTGCCCGTCGCCGGCCGTCTCGAACCGTACGACGGGGCCGGCGGGCGGGTCGTGGATGAAATCCTCGACGAGGTCCATCTGGGGGCGGCCGACCCCGATCGCGGAATCCGGGCCGACGCCCAGCACGGGAGCCTCGTGCGGTGTGGTCTGGATGGCGAGCCCCGCATTGTAGGTGGTCTCCTCGTCGTCCAGCCACACGATCGGCCGGTCCTGTTTCAGCGCGTCGAGGATGGTGCGGCGTTTGCCGGTCGGGATCCCGTCGCGGGTGATGGGATCGTACCAGCGGATGGTCGGCCAGTCGACGCCCAACGCCCGGTTCAATCGCCCGGTTTCCGGCTGCCAGGTGGTCAGCCACCATTTGTCCGCATCCAGGGCGTCCAATCGGGCCACGAGCTCCGCGTTCCACCGGATGACGAACCGGCGTCCCAGGTCGCGGACCAGGAGCCGCTCCCTACGGTCCGGCCTGAACCAGTTGTCCGGCGCGTACGCGGCGCGGTGCGGATCGTCGGGTCTCATCCAACCGGTTCTCCCCTGCCGGCGCATGACCTTGTCGTCGGGGAACTGGTTGATCACCCCATCGAAATCGATGAACAGCAACGGCCGACCCATTCGTGTCCCTCCTTTCACCGTGCCGGACGGTTCGGATTCGACGGCGTACAGCCGTTGACGGATGGAATCAAGCTGATTCCCATGGTAGGTCCATGCGGCCCGGACGGGCGGGAATTCGGGCCGCATGGACCTTTGTTGCGGCTTCCGTCAACAAACCGGCTGTTCCGGCGTCACCGGATTCGACGATCAGAACACGAAGAACGGTTCGCCGATTTGTTCCATATAGCTTCTGGCGTTCCTCAACGGCATGAACATGGTCTTCGCGTCGGGTAGCCGCAGGAACCCATGGTCTTCATACCATTTGCCCAACGTGTCGTTCAGAGGGTCGAGCATGACCAGTCTGCCTCCGGCCATCACGCTCAGATCGCATGCCATGTGGACCGCATGACACAGCAAGGCCGCGCCGACACTCCCGTTTTCCTTTTTTCCTCTGAGGTCCTTGCGGACGGCGAGCTCGCCTATCAGCCATGAGGGATGCGCCATGGTGGGTTTGCCCGCCTGACGGCTTTTCGGCAGACCGACGCCTCGGATTACGGACGGCGAAATCGTGTAGAATCCGGCGATGTCCTCACCTTTCATGGCGACATGCACGGCGCACATGCCTATCTTCGAATAGGTCAGGCTCTTGTCCAGCCAGAAGTGATCCAATTCTGGGTTGCCGCTGGCGAATCCCTCGATGGCGTCCTGGGTCAGATTCGTCTGGGGGATGATGCGATCCCATGCCACGCGCATGCTGCCGGGACGCATCAGAGCTGGGAGGTCAGCCACTCGAAGTCCTTTTCGTTAATGTCCACGACCGGGCGGACCGTGAAATGAGGCACATGATGGTTACGACGCGTCGTTTCGTCCGAGTTCATCAACCGCGAATAGTAGTCGTGCATGCTTTCGTCGCTGATCGTCGCCGCCTTGAGCCCGTTGTTCCCGTTGTAGGCGTCCTTCCAAGGTTCCTCGGCGTGGGTGAGATCCCGAAGATCGTCCCCGCCCATTCTCCCGTATGACGAGAGCACCCCATCGAGCAGGGGCATGTAATCGGCCGGCACCTTGTCACGGTCGCCGTGGATGTCGTCGGCGATGACGCTGTACTGGTGCGCGTGCCGCTTGTACACGTCGTACACGACCGGACCGTCGCCCCAAGCGGCGATCGGCTCGCCGAACACCGGGGCGTTGCCCCATACCAGACTCCATGCCTTGCAGTAATAGAGAAGTTTCTGCAATTGGAAGGCTGTCAGACGTCCTTTCTCCTGAAGGATGTAGTCCGCCACATCCAACGCTCCGCACATCATCGGCCTCCTTTCGCCTGCATCGCAACACGGTAAACCCGTCTATCTAACATTATAGTGCGGACACGGCTCTTCACGGCGTGGGCGACGTGCCTCACGTTTTTTGAGCGCGTAGTGCATAGTGGTGCCTCATCGGGAAT
>OBWT01000523.1_pt1 | contig 12497 bp, 9 predicted proteins | sample 1476541 | NCBI WGS metagenome assembly OBWT01 (sample SAMEA2580134, study PRJEB22360) | human gut metagenome | biome: human gut; feature: human-associated habitat; material: faeces | place: Denmark | collected 2008/2010 | reverse complement strand
CCGGCCTGCGAGTATGCCGGGCGTATCGCCGCCGGTCTGGTGGGTCATGGCTCGGAATGCTACGGATTCGATGATGCGTATTCGCAGGACCACGATTTCGGCCCGCGCTTCTGCCTGTGGCTTACGGATGAGGATTACGCGGCGATCGGCGAGCAACTTGAGGTCGATTACGAGGCACTGCCGCGCAAGTTCAGCGTGGATGCGCAAGGCCGCGTGACGTTCGAGGCGCATGCCAGGTCCGATGCTTCCGGAGCATTCCCCTCCGCAGGTGCAGGCTCCACCGTCATACCCGATGCGGCAAACGCACCCACCCCCGGCACCGCTACGCACGATACCGCCACTGCCGAGTCAGGCGCGGCGTCCTCTGATGTGGCGGAAGCGATGACGACTCCGATTGATGCACCGCTCTCCCCCGTCACGCCGCGCGCACAGGGCGCGAATCGCCGTGACGGCGTGTTCCGCATCGGTGACTTCTTTGAGTCGATCACCGGGTATCACACTGCGCCGGCGCAGACCGCGCCGCATGAGTGGCTAATGCTTCAGGAATCGACCTTGGCCGCCGCCACCAATGGCGAGGTGTTCGCCGATCCCACCGGTCTGTTTTCCAAGACGCGCCAAGGGTTCAAGAACATGCCCGACGATGTGCGGCTCGCGCTGATCTCCAAGCGACTCGGCATGATCGCCCAGGCCGGTCAATATAATCTGCCGCGTTCGTTGAAGCGCGGCGACGGCGCGGCCGCATGGCTGTCCATCCACGAGTTCGTGCAGGCCACCGCCTCGTTGGTGTTCCTGGTTAACGTGCCGATGGTGGTGGGCTATATGCCGTATTACAAGTGGCAGTTCGCAGCATTGCGCAAGCTGTCTGGCTCGATGTTCGCGCTGTTGCCGAACGTGGGCGAACAGTTGGAAACCGTGATGCGATTGAGTTCGGCAGCCTGCTATGGCGGGGCCGGATTTGGCGAAGGCGGCAAGGGCGCGGCTCCAGCAATCGAGAAAATCAACGATATTGTGGAGCAGATTGCGGTGGATATCGTCAAGGAACTCAAACGCGAACACCTGACCACGTCCGGCGAGACCTTCCTCGAATGGCAGCGCCCGTATGTCGAGGACCACATCGCCTCTGATGATCCGGTGCTTAAAAGTTTGTAGATTCAAGCTCCCTCTGCCACGGCTTCGCCGTGCCACCTCCCTCATCAGAGGGAGGTATCAGTGAAAGGAACGTCGATGACCAACGAACTGACTGATGATGAACTGCGCGAGGCTATTGTGCGTCATGAATGGGATCAGTTCCAGCGCACCAACAATGAGGGTGGACGCGCGGCATGCCAAGGCAACTGGCCGGTGTTCCACCAGATGCGGTTGGCCCAGTTCCTCACATGGGAGCGGCCATTACTCACCAGCTATGCCGCTGATCTTGACGCGGCCGACCACGTGGGCCGCAACCTCGTGACCGAAAAATACGGCCGCATGATGGCCTCCACCGCACCGGAAAATTTCACGAAGAACATAGAGCCGTATATTCCGCGTCTCTCTGAAGAGCGCGCGGCCCGTCAGGAACAGGTCATCGCCCAGCAGGTCGCCTGGGCCAAGGATTTCCGCGAGCGCTACCCCAAGCTCGGCGAGGCGATGCGCGCACTCACCACCACCGAAGACACACCATCTGCCACCTCATTCGAAACCTATCTGCGCGGCGAGCTTGGTACGTATTCCGACCAGACCTTCGAACGTTACGAAGCGATGATTGGCGAGCGCGCCGCAGCCAGCCCGCAACGCAATATCACTGAGGAAACCTTGTTGCACACAGTCCAGCTCGACGGTTTCGACACCTTAGAGGAGGCCGAAGCCTCCCAAGCGTAATACTCAGCCATTCACTGTGTATCGGACACCCCGACTGATGTACGTCGGCCGGCCATACCCAGGCCAACGCAATCTGCCGATCGCCCCACACCCAGACCACCAACGCAGCCTGCCCGCCAGGCCCCATTTACCAGCGCACATCGGCAGAATTACAGCGAGAATAGGCCCCAAAATGCCAGTGTCATCAGTGTGGCGAGAGTGCCGAGCGCTACCATCACGCATATGACGCGCCGCACACCGACGATATCGGCGCGGCAATACCAGACACGTTCCATTTCCCAAGCAAACAGCACCACCAACAGCATGGTCGCTATTCGCAGCACCACCCATCCGACGGCAAACAGCCGCGGTTGAGGCATAACCAATCCAGCCGATACGCCTACGGCGCTCATATAGCCGTACAACAGCCCAGTAATCACCATCACCGCTGTGCCGATACCGGCAGATAAGCCGGCAATGCCGTGCAACATGCGCCGCTGGGCGGCCCCCAGCTCACTCGGCGTCGCATGCACGGCCCGCACAGTCGCCACACTACGTCGCCCGACCAGCAACGTCTGTAGCCAAGAAAACACAGTCAAGCCAATACCTAATATCGCCGCCATCACGATCAGCACGGGCCCTGCCACCATCAGACCGGCCAGCACGCCAAGCGAGCCGACGATACCGGATCTGGTACGTTGCGGCGCGGCGAAGCGCTGGTGAGGTGTCGCACCGGCGACTTGGGGCGTTGCCCATCCATCGGCTTTGGTTCCGGCAGTCACACCGTTCACCCAATTTTCCAGCGCTTGCGTATAGCCTTCGGCCAATGGCAGGTTCGGGGTGAATAAGCCCTCACCAGCCCGCATCTGATGGTTGCCGGCGAAATAGCGTACGGTGACGTTCTCGTTGCCGGACTTGTTGGCCGTGGCGATGATCCGCTGCGCCCCCTGTTCGATGGGCATGGCCGTATCGTAGGTGCCGTAGTTCACCAGCACCGGCATGGTGAGGGATTTCAGATACCGGTCGGCATCAAAGTCGGCATAGGCCAGATCGAATGGCGCGTAGTCCAGCGACATCAATTTGGCCATGTCTTTGACCACGGGCTTGGGCGCGCCGGCCTCATGCGTATAGGCGCTGACAGCCATGGCCATTTGCTCACGTCCATTGAACACCGGTGCGGATGTAAGTACGGCAAAGGCAATGTCTTGCCGTTTCGAGGTTAGAATCGTGGCGATCCAGGTGCCTTCGGATTCGGCGTAGATGCCGGTTTTGGCGGGGTCCACGCCGCTTATGCCACGCAACACGTCGAGCGAACGCCCGTATTCGCGAGCAAAACGCGGGTAGTCGCGATGCAGCACGGTGTAGTTGTCGTTGCGCTTGGCCGGCACCAAGGTCACGATACCGGCAGAGGCCATGGCGTTGGCGATATCGCCGAAATCCTCGGCACCACTGGTACCGGACCCGTGAATGAACAGACAAGCCGGGCGTGGCCCGGGAGCGTCGACCGGTTCACGTAGTACGGCGGGTAGCGTGACGCCGTCGCCGGTCTTGATGGATAGTCGGGTTTCACGCGTACGATATCGCCCCTCGTGGGGAATGTTCGCATGGGCAGGGGTGATGGTGGTGTCGGCAGAAGCGATAGCGATGTGCTTGGTGTAGGGCCGTGTGTTCCATTGCGGCATCATCGCCCAGCCAAGTGTGGAGAATACCAGCGTCATCGCCATCGCGGTGGCGATGACGCTCGCTACCCGCCGCACCGAAATCCGCTTCATAGTTACTATGCCTCCCCCCCATCAGCATAGAACGGTCGGCTCTTATCGGTCGGCTCCCGTCATAATGTGCTTCTACTGGGACCGTAATGCAATGGTTTGTAACGCTATTTTCTCTTCTTGACGGCACCGACTATGGCCCATACAACGGCCACTATTACCAGAATCAGTCCCACTACGGCGCAAATAATAGCCGTCAGCAATTGCGGATTCGGCGAGAACAACGAAATCATCCGATCCGGAGATATGTACCCGAAAACCAGCGCGATCACGCCGATAATCACGCCTAATAGTCCGAATACCACAGTAGGCGCGCTGGTGCTCTGTTTCTGGATGTTCTTGGCACTCTTGACATCCTTAGCATTCTGGACGTTCTTGGCGCTCTGGACGTTCTTGGCGCTCCCCCCAGGCTGGCATGGTTTGCCGGCGGTCTGAGACTGCCCATAGGGAGGTCGTGCTGAAGATGCTGCGTACATCGGCACATCATCGGCAGATGGAATCGGCCCACCATCTCCCTCCACGGCATCGGCAACTGTTTCCAGGGCAATCCGATCTGTGGTTGGTTCGATGGGCGATGGAGAGGCAGCTGTTGCCTGCGTATCCACATCCGAGACCGACGCATCCGCATGATTGTCGGGGACGGGCAGCACAGCCGTTTCGTCATCATCCGCTGCGGATGGCAGCACCGTGGTATCGGTTCGGTCATCGACGGTCACCATGGTTGTGGTCGCGGTGGTCGCGTCGGTTTCGGAAGGTATGGCCGTGGTCGGTGTCGCATCCTCGATGGAGGCGAATTCCTTGGTTTCATCAGTCATGATTCCATCTCCTAGTTGCAACGGCTTGATCATTCCGATTGTTCGGTTGTGTTCTTGCTTGTACTGTTGCCGTCGTATATATCGGCAAGCGGCTGGAACGTAGAGCCTTCCCAATCGGAGGCGTACACCACGTTGACACGTGCTTCCACCACATAGGGAATATTGATTTTTAATTCTGGGCCGTTGTCCGGCATGGCGGATTCCTTATACAACCATTCGTGATCAGGCCCATTGGTGGCACTTTCAGCTTCGAAGAAAACAAAGCTTGGACCCATGTAGTTGTTGTATACCATCTCGTATTTGCCGCCAACGTCACTCGAAGTGGAGTAGTAGGAGTCGGCGGTGCCGAAGGCGTAAGTGCAGGAATCCGGCAGAACGATATGCACTTGCGCCTGTGTTGCGGCTATGGTGATGGTACCGACCGGGCAATTACTGATGGAAGTTTTGCCATCCAGCATCTTCACCGTGTGCGGTCCATGTGTCTTGTCCCAATCGGACCAATCAATGATTGCCTGATCGGTGTTGTAGTTTTCACCGCTGAACGCCACACCTTGCTGCAATGTTTCAAACGTGGCATCGCTGGCATCGGCAACGAAGATGCCATCCTTTTGCACATCGTTCATGCCGTCGCTGTTTCTCGCACTGACAGATTGGCTCAGTGAAACAACAGTATTGATGCCGCTGGCACCAAGATCACGGTAGTACACGCCATACGTGCCTGAAACGATGGTCATGCAGAGCGCGCATCCACCGGCAACCAGTCCGAGAGGAATCAGACCACCGGTACGCCGTCCTCTGAATCCGAGAATGATGACCACCAGCCCCATCACTATGCATACTGCGGCAATCCAGATGGTGCCCAGACGCATAATGCCGATAATGCCCATGTCGTTTACCCAAATCAGTCCCATCAGACCGGCAAAGGAGAGGAAGGTAAGGCCCAGTATGCTCAAGACCACGATTGGGCCCGCCGGCTTGCGGCGCTTGGACTCGGTGGGGGCATAGGCCGTCGCATTCATACGGTCGGGGGCAAACGGCCCGTTGGGTACTGTGCCGGGCATCGCGCCGGGCACAGTACCCGGCATCACGCTGGGCATCGACTGATAGACAGGCTGTGAAACAGGCTGTGAAACACTAGGCGCGGTTTGTGAAACAGGTTGTGAAACAGGTTGTGGAAAAGGTTGCGGAGCTGAATACAAAGGAGATTGAGGTACTGGTTGCGCGGCTGGATATGACACAGGCTGTGGAGCTGGATATGACACAGGCTGTGAAACCGGTCGCGGCGCAGATGCCCCGAATCCGTACCCTTCCTGCTGGCGAATGCCGCTTTTGGCCAACAGCCATAGCGCTAAGGCGGCGAGCGCAATACAACCCCACCCCGCACCTGGAATCACGATTGCCACGGCGAGGAACAGGAAGCATCCCAGACAATTCCAGTCCCATTGGCCGGCAATGAGGTCCTCGGCCAAGATGTGCCCATCGCGTACATCCGGCATCAGAAACCAGCCGAGTGCGTACAGAGCTGCGCCAAAACCGAAGAACAATGTACATACAATCACCAACGCACGTACTAATGTGGGGCTCCAGCCAAGCCGTAAAGCGATGCCGCTGCATACGCCGCCGATCCACCGGTCGTCGCCGCGAACCAGTCCACTGGATCGCACCCAAGTGAAGAAGCGTCGCGATGTCTTGTTTTTTTGCGGACCAGGCTGCGGCTGTGGCTGATATGGATTCGCGTTTGGATTGCTCATGATTCCATTACACCGCCCGACCACTGCCACAACGCTCGGGGAACACCCTGATTGTTCCCTGAACACCGGGTAAAACCCCGGCCGCAACGCCCTGAGCGCGGCACAATAGGAGTATGACGTCATCTCCCGAACCATTGCTGCCCGCGCGCATGCCGTTGATGCGCCCCCGGCAGGGCCGTTGGCTCACCGGCGTGTGCAAGGGCATCGCCCTGCACTTGGGCATCGGCGTGGCATGGGTTCGGATTGCGTTCATCGCACTGACCGTCCTCTACGGCGCAGGCATCATCGCTTATGTATTCCTGTGGGTGTTCATGCCTGCCGGAGACCCGGTGGCGGCTGCGGCTCGCACAGTGCCCGTTAATCAGGCGCCGCTTGCGCGAGGCAATCAGCCACTTGCCGCTCATGACGACGAATCGGCTGCCGCACCGGAATCATTGTCCGAGGCCATCCAACGTGCTCCGAAACCGGCCGTCGTGGCATTGGCCGGTTTCGCGTTGATGGCCACTGGACTGTTGCTCACCAGCACCGGTGCGGATGTCCAGATTGTGTTTCCGCTGCTGGTAGGGTTGGGCGGCATCGCACTGGCATGGATGAATCTTAGTCCGCGAGGCACGCAGCTGTTGTCTATGTTGGGCGGCATCGCACTGATTTTCATGGGATGGGCATTGTATGTGCATAATGTCAGCATTCCTGGGTGGGGCACCTCTCCTCGACGCATTGTTGCCAGCGGATTCGTGATGATCGTCGGTATCGTGGTGGCGGTGATGCCGTGGGCGAACGCGATGCTGCAACGACTCACCCACGAGCAGGCATTGAAGGAGCGCGAAGAGGAGCGCGCGGACATGACCGCCCATCTGCATGATGGCGTGCTGCAAACGTTGGCGCTGATTCAGCTGAACTCCGAGGAACCGACCACCGTATTCGCCCTGGCGCGTAGCCAAGAGCGCGAGCTGCGCGAATGGCTGTATCAGGAACGTTCCACATCGGATCGTTCGGTGGGAGCCGGATTGAAGCAGATCGCCGCCGAGGTGGAGGACGAGCACGGCAAGCCGATTGAGGTGGTCACCGTGGGCGACGCGCGGCCGAGCGCCCAGACCGATGCGCTGCTGGACGCCACCCGTCAGGCGTTGGTCAATGCGGTCACGCATGGCGGCGAGCCGGTGTCTTTGTATTGCGAGGCCAGCGACACGATGGTTGAAGTGTTCGTGCGCGACCATGGCGAAGGCTTCGATATGGACGCCATTCCGCCCGACCGGCTGGGCATCCGCGAATCGATTATCGGCCGCATCAAACGGCGCGGCGGTACAGTGGAGATAGTGTCCAGGGCCGGCTGGGGCACCGAGGTCAGAATGCATATGCCGATCGCGCTGAAAGCGGCGCAGGGAGAACATCGATGAGCGAGAACGAGACAGCCAAGATTCGTGTGGCCATGGTCGATGACCATGAGATGTTCCGTGCGGGCGTAATCGCCACGTTGCGCGATTCCTTCGATATCGTCGGCCAAGCGGCGGACGTGCCCGGTTCGGTGGCGATGATCGCACAGACCAAGCCGCAGGTGGTGTTGCTGGATGTGCATGTGCCCGGCGGCGAGGGTGGCGGCGGTGCCGAGATCCTCGCCAAATCGCGGCCCTACTCCCCCACTACCGTGTTTCTGGCATTGTCGGTTTCGGATGCGCCGCAGGATGTGGGGTCGGTGATTCGCGCCGGCGCCCAGGGCTATGTAACCAAGACGATTACCGGCGCTGATTTGATTTCATCCATCAAGCAGGTGCATGAGGGCTATGCCGTGTTCTCGCCAAAACTGGCCGGTTTTGTACTTTCGACCTTCCAGGGTGTGCCGGCGGCGGGGTCTGATGGCGGCGCTGATGGTGCGGCACGGGCTCATGATGAGGAGCTGGACCGGCTGTCCGCCCGCGAGCAGGAGGTCATGCGGCTGATCGCGCGTGGTTACACATATAAAGAGGTGGCGGCCGAACTGTTCATTTCGATCAAGACGGTCGAAACGCACGTGAGCTCGGTGCTGCGAAAGCTTCAGCTTTCGAATCGCACCGAGCTCACCCGCTGGGCCGCCGATAGGCGCATCGTGTGATGAAACGACAATGAGCTCCCTCATCAGAGGGAGCTCATCTGCTCATATCACTCCGCGTCGCGGAAACCGTTGGGGTTCTTGGTCTGCCAGTTGAGGGAGGAGGCGGCCATGTCGTCGATGGTCAGCTCGGCCTTCCAGCCAAGCTCCTTCTCCGCCTTGGAAGCGTCGGCGTAGCAGGCGGCGATGTCACCGGGGCGACGCGGCTTGATCGCGTACGGAATCGGATGACCGGCGGCCTTCTCGTAAGCCTTGATAACCTCAAGCACGGAGTAGCCGTGGCCAGTACCCAGGTTGTAGACGAACACGCCTTCCTTGTCGATGTGGTCAATAACGGCCACGTGACCCTTGGCCAGGTCGACCACGTGGATATAGTCACGCACACCAGTGCCGTCGGGCGTGTCGTAGTCGTCGCCGTAGACCTGGACTTCCTTGAGCTCGCCGACCGCGACCTTGGCCACGTACGGGGTGAGGTTCGCCGGAATACCCTTCGGGTCTTCGCCCAGCAGGCCGGACTCGTGCGCGCCGACCGGGTTGAAGTAGCGCAGCAGCACGATGGTCCAGGACGGATCGGCCACATGCACGTCGCGCAGAATCTGCTCCTGGAACAGCTTGGAGGTGCCGTACGGGTTGGTGGTGCCGCCGGTCGGCGTCTCCTCGGTGATCGGCAGTTCCTTCGGCGTGCCGTACACGGTGGCGGAGGATGAGAAGATGATCTTCTTGACGTTGTGCTTCTTCATCACCTTGAGCAGCACAAGCGTGGAGTACAGGTTGTTGTCGTAGTATTCGATCGGCTTGGCCACGGACTCGCCCACGGCCTTGAGACCGGCGAAGTGGATGACCCAGTCGATGTTGTTTTCAGCGAAGACGCGTTCCATGAGCGCCTCATCGCGCACGTCGCCGTCATAACGCTTGACCGGCTTGCCGGTGATTTGCTCGACGCGCTCAAGCGCCACGGGCGACGAGTTGCCGTAGTTATCTACGGAAATAACGTCGTAGCCCTTGTTGAGCAGTTCGATGTCGGTGTGGGTGGCGATGAATCCAGCACCGCCCGTAACCAGAACAGTAGTCATATTCCCTCCTTTGGAAGGACTTGCCTTCGGTTTTTCCTTCAGTATTGAGCTTACTTCACTTGACCTGTTTCACCTAGCGGCAAAACCAAGGCTTTCGAGGAATGTTTGCGTGGTGGCTTTCTGCTTGAAGACGGCCGTGTTGCCGAGGATGCGGTAGCAGACGCTGCCGAGCTCGTCGTGTACGGCTTGGCGGATGGCCTCGCGGTCGTGGTTTCCGGCCAACGTTTCAGCGAGTTCGCCCCATTCGAGACTGAATTCGCTGACTTCATCGGGCAAATCGCGGCCTTCGGCGAGCGCCTCTTCGACAATGCCGAGCTGGTCGACGAGCCGTCCGGGCAGAATGAACAAGCCTTGGGCCTCGATCAGTCCGATCGGCTCCTGCTTGACCGGCCAGTATTCGGGGTGTGCATGGAAAATACCTTCCGGGTACTCGTCGCTGATCGCATTGTTGCGGAAGATGAGACTCATCTCATAGCCGCGTTCGGTGATGATCGCGCTGGGCGAGAGGGCGGATTGGCGGTTGCCATCCGCGTCATGGCTGGCGATGCCGTTCGCCGCGTCGTCATAACCGACCCATGCCTCGCGGATGATGTCGGATACGTCGATGATGCTCTGGCGACTCTTCGACACCACGCGCACGGCGGTGCCGGGCCAGTCAAGGATTTCAACCACGGCGTCCGGATAGTCGGCAAGTGTGAAGGCGGCCCAAGTGGCGGCCTTGTGCATCGGCAGCAGTTCGCCGCCGCCCTGGTAATGGTCATGGGCGAGCACCGAGCCGCCGATGCGAGGCAGCGCGGCGTTGCATCCGAGGAAGTATCCGGGGAAACGGTCCACGAAGTCGAGCAGATGGCCGAAGGTGTCGCGGTCCACATGCATCGGCGTGTGGTCGGTGTTCACGCAGATGCCGTGCTGGTCGAAGTAGCCGTAGGGCGAGAACTGCCAGAACCATGACTCGCCGCCGAGCGTGACCGGCAAGGTGCGCAGCGTGCGCTTGTCACGTCCGGCGAAGCCCTCGTTCTCATGGCAGATCGTGCACTTCGGGTAGCCGCCGGCCACGGCGTTGCCGGCCGCCGCCTTCTTCATGTTCTTGAATTCGGGTTTGGCGAGGTTGATGGTCACCGTCAGCCCGTGCGAGTCGAAGCGCGGGTTCCGGTCGAGCTGGGCACGCTTGACATAATTGTTGGCCACACAGTAGTCGTAGAACCATTGCATGGCGGTCATGCCGCCATCCCGGTGCTCGACGAGCAGGAATCGGTCGTCGAGATCAGCGGGGTTGGCGGAGAGGATGCCCATGATGGTGTCGGCGTAGGCCGGGCCTTCCTCCGGCTTGAAAAGGCCGGCGGTTGTGGCGGCGGCGCGGAAGGCGGCGAGCAGGGGGTCGGGGGTCTTTTCGCCATAGGGGGCCTGGCTTCGGCTGCCAACAATGTCTTGGACTACGTCTGACACTGACGCCGCCGACGTTGTGGTTTTGGGTCCGGGGTAGGAATCTAGGCGGAAGAGGGCGAAGATTTGGTTGCGGGTCCAGTCTGCGTTGCGTGGGTCAAGGTCAAGATGGGCCAAGGCATAATCGATCAGGGCGTCGATGCTGGCGTATACCTCGGTCAGCTGATCGTTCATTGCTCTGCCTCCATCATGCTGGTTCGGGTATGGTTCGGCTGACGGCTCACCTGGCAGCCTCCATGATGTCGGCTACGATGGCGCGGGTTTCGCTGGCCTTCTGCTCCATCTCCTGCACGAGTTTGATCTGGGTGCGGGTGCGCACCAGATTATGCTCGGGGTACTTGGTGGCAAAGTAGATATCGCCTTCCAAGTAGTCGGCGAGAAAGCGCATGCCGCATTCCATGGTGAGCAGGTTGCCGCTGAACGGCAGCAGTTCGGCCTCGCGCGCGGTGATGCTGCCGCGTAGTTCGCCCACGAAGCCTTCCGTGTAGGCGCGGAACAGCTCGGTGCTGAAATGCACCTTGCTGAGGTCCTTTTCGTCTTCCAGAGCAGTGGACGCACCAAAGCGTATGGAATCGCCGAAGTCGAACAGCATGGAGCCGGGCATGATGGTGTCGAGATCGATGATCGCACGCGCCTTGCCGGTGGTGGCGTCCATGAGGATGTTGTTGAGCTTGGTGTCATTGTGGGTCACGCGCAGCGGAATCGAACCGTCCCTGAGCCCATCCATCACGACGGCATACTGGTCGGCGTGACTCAGATAGAAGTCGATTTCCGGCTGGCATGCGGCGGCGCGGCCGAGCTTGTCCGCGGCGAGGGCGGCCTTGAAGTCCTCGAAACGATGCGGGGTGTCGTGGAAGTGGGCGATGGTTTCGGTCAGCTGGCTGGCGTCGAATTCGGACAGGAAGTTCTGGAAGTCGCCGAATGCGCTGCCGGCTTCGCGGAACACGTCCGGGTTCGGCACGAGGTTGTAGGACACGGTGTGTTCGATGAACTTGTAGACGCGCCATGCGCCGCCATCGATCTCGGCCCAGGTGGCGCCTGAGGTGGTGGGCACAATGTCCAGCGTCTCTTTGCCCTGAGCCTTGAGAGTGGAGGTGACCAGTTCGACATTGCGCATCAGATTCACCGTATCGGGGAAGATGCTGGTGTTCATCTGCTGGAGGATGTAGCGGGGGCCGTCCGTGGTCACCAGATAGGTGGTGTTGATGTGGCCGTCTCCGTAAGGTTCGATACCGGTCACGGCACCTTCCAGCGCAAAATGCGAGGCGATGCCGAATAAAACTTCATTGCTTTCAGTCATGATGGGTCCGTTCTCCAAAACGTGGGATCAGGCTTCACGCCAGGCGATACCGCTGTCAGGCAGGTCGAAGTCCTCGGTGGTGCCGTCGGCCAAAGTCACCGTGGTCTTCTGCGGCTGATCGGTGTTGTTGATTACGCAATACAGCCCTTGCTCGGGGAAGTGTGCCACTTCGCATTCCGGATTGGACGAGCTCCAGGCCGCATACTTGTCTTCGTTGTGGGAAGCGTAGAACAGCACGCGTTCCAGCAGTCGGGCGTTGGCCGCCGAATAGGGCAGGCCGGAGATGTACACGCCGCGGCCCTTGCCATAATCGTTGGTCGCGAGCTGTACCTGGCCGCCGTCCGCGCGCAGCAGGGTCACGTTTTCATTGACCGGATACGTGTTGAGCACGGGTTCGCCGAAATCGATGCCGCCCAACGGCTTG
>OBWT01000522.1_pt1 | contig 12509 bp, 15 predicted proteins | sample 1476541 | NCBI WGS metagenome assembly OBWT01 (sample SAMEA2580134, study PRJEB22360) | human gut metagenome | biome: human gut; feature: human-associated habitat; material: faeces | place: Denmark | collected 2008/2010 | reverse complement strand
CCATAAAACTGATTATTTAAATAGACAACACAAGGTATTCCGTGAGGATAGTACTTTGCATCAGCTGTGTATTCTGCATCTGCTTTCCTATCAGTATTTGCTTGATAAATAATATTATTTACTTTGCAGTAAGGATAATCCAGTTTTCTTACAAGGCTATTCCAAAATCTGTAGCCACCTTGGTCGCGGAAATGGGTAGGGTCCCTGTAGAATCCCTTTAAGTGAAAAGAGTCAGTGGCGATCATGCTACCTACTTTGACCTTGAGCGATTCCATATCTGAATTAAAAAGATCCAATGTGTAGTTTTTCTTATAGTCGTATGCTGACCCTTGACCTTGGACCGTTACTTCCATGTTTGATTTGAAAAATGTCTGAGAGTTAGATGGGTCACTAAACGAACACACACCCGATACAGTTGTCTCGCCTAAATCGGTAGGCGGCTGGCCCACCATAGTGAAATCGATCCTGTAAAAACTCAATTCAGGGATGGCGATTTCGGTTTGCTCGATCACTTCGTCTGATGATTCCGAGCTGCTACCGAAAGGAGTAACTACTTCATCTGCTATGATTTTTGTGAAATACCACTCACCTTTAGAATTCAAAGAGGCAAGCATGTTTCCTGTATTATCGGAAACTGCAAGAACCGTGTCTCCACCAACCTCACTTGTAGATTCGATATTCAAATCAATATTTGAAAGATCAAATGAACCTCTTACCGTTCCATCTCTTCCAATTGAGAATAAAACATTATCCAAAGCATCTGAAATGATGAATAAGTCATCTGGGGTTGAGGAAATTGTATAAGGATTATTCGAGGTTTCTACTTTTGTTAAATTTGCGCCATCCCAAACATAAAGCCCTGCATCGTCTCCCCGAGCAATACGTACGGTAGAATTAGCAGGTACATTTATTTTATCTGCATCAAATAAGGCCATTGTTGCATAGCTATAGTTGCCACCTTGCGCCTCGACTAAATCAAGTGACATTTGACGAATATGATTGAGCAAAACGGTTAATGCATTTTTAAACTGTGATTCGGTGATAGTGTTCCCGATAAAATCGTAATCGCTCGGTACAGTCATTGGGTTACCCTCAAGAACAAAAAACCCCGCGAATGCGAGGCTTAGAAAGTTAAATTTGATTAAACGGATGTTTCAGGGATTGGTATAAAAGGCACGCCGCGGAAACGGGAAAAGTTATTGAAGCGGTTCTGGCAAGTTTCCAGACGCTTGTCGCAACCCGGATAAACCTTGATTCTCTGCCCCACCTCAGGATTTTCAAGTAATGGCAATGTAAGAAGCAGCACATCGAGCTCATGCAGACGAATCGTTCGTTTAAGACCTTTATTACCACCCTCTAAAAATTCGATCACTCCTTGGGTAAACCATCCTTGCGGCTGGGTATAAATATCCAGTGCGGGCTGGTTAATGTCACACAAGATTCGTGATGCAGTACTGTCTGTTGCGACGGTAGTCTCAAATGCATAATTTGCACGGTCTAAACCACAGGCGTGATCAAACAGTGTATTGCTGCAGCTCGGCTGGTATAAATTACGCGGCATCTGCACGTTCAATTCATCCAAATCTGATGCAACACTGGCGTGAATCGTATTGCGATCGAACTCAGGTTCAATAATCCGGCCTTCAAACAACTTGATTGTTCCCGCACTGGTATCCGTAGGTGTGGATGCATCCATAAAAATACGTTCAAGCTTGAAACGTGCACCGTCCATTTGACCATTGTGAAAGGCTTGGACAATAGGAATTCCACCAATAGTATTTTCATCCAATCCATTGATCGTAATAGACAGGTTATCAACCTCAATACCAATCGAAAGACTAATCCCTTCTCTCTGGATGATTTCGCCACTTGAAAAATAAGTATAGCCTTCCACAATCAAATCGAAGTCATAACTAGTCGCTCTTATAACATCACCTTGAATGGTAGTAATTGTATAAAGATCTGCCGTAATGAATTGATTTGCATCTAATAACGCAATAAGTTTATCTGAAGCTGCTCTCATACCTTATTTCCTAGTGACCCAATCATGTCGACTTTCCCAGCTTTCCAGAGCTTAGACATAAAATTGGTATATTGCTGTTCATCATCAGCAAAACGACATCGATAGTAAAAGGTACCAGTTACAGTAATAGATTCTCCTTCTAATAGTGGAATCGATAGCTGCAACATACCATTATTTGTAATAACAAATTGAAGTAACCACATTTGACTTTCAGGATCTGACCACATCGGTTTTGATGCATTCTCACTCCACATCAACGGATCTTCACTCTGTTCCGCTTGGGTATGTTGTAAAGGGATCTGAGTGGTATTGATCTGCTTATAAAGCTGGAATGACGTTTGAACCCCATCGCCTACAAACGTGCACTGAAATTCATTGTCCTCAGGCATCTTGAAAAGAAATGAATCAAATGAGCCACGGCGCTCTAGAAAGAAACCTTCAAGTTGCTGTAATTCATTACGCCCCTTGCTCTCCCGAAGGAATGCAAAGGACATGCTGATCTGATATTTAGGTACTGCCTGATAACTAGCCCTTAGTTCTCGACCATTTACTGATTGCATGATCTTGGTATTAAACATCGGGGTTTTGGTGAGATCCCACTCTAAACCCGGCAGTTCAGGAAACAATACGTCTGACATGAATCCTCCTTATTTACCAAAATTGCGGTTATAGCCTTTCAAGCTGTTTGCTACAGCTTTACCGTTTTTCTTCAGCCATCGATCAGCACCTTTGGTGTCTACAAATCCAAGATTAAAGTGATACGAATCACCACCAGATGCAGAAGCAGGATCAGCAAACCCAGCATTGGCCATAGATTTACCTAAGGCACGAATGGTATTGGCATGCTGTTTCGGCAATACCATTTCTTCTTCGTGCAATTGCGTCATAGGGTTTACACCAGATGGAATGTCGTAACCGCCTCGAGCAGATTTGATCTTGCCCGCAAGACCAGCAACCAAACCAAAAGCAGCCGCACCAGCACCAACGGCTAAAATTGGACCGACATACGGAATTGCGACCATCGCTTTAAAAGCTCCGGCCATTGCTTCCCAAGCGGACATCATGATGCCTTTGATAGCTTCAGCTGCTTTTAATCCCAATCGAGCTAAACCACCCGCAGCTGTAACACTGGTACGTGTTGCCTCACCTGCGATCGTTGCTCCCGTTTGAGCCGCTTGGCCGGAAGCCTCGGCCGCTGTTTCAGCACCAACGAAACCAAGTTTACGAGCCAACTTAATGGCTTGGATTCTTAGCCATCCTTGCAACTCTTTAGTAGCTGTTTGCAAGGCAAATTGCCCCATGTCAGCCAGAACTGCTTTAGTTGCATTACTCCAAGTCAAGGTACCATTCATAAGAGACTGAATGCCCTGATCCCAAAGGTTAGAAAGTCGAGAAGTAAACCCACCGAACTTAGCTTCAAAGTCTTTCATTTCCGCATCACTGATTAAGCCCATAGACTTAGTGTCAGCAACTTTCTGATCTGTCTCTAAATCAGAAATGTTGTTTGTGATTTGGTTTTGATTGCCTTGTTTGCCAGTAATACCGGTTTGCTCATTCTCAAGTGCCAAACGCTCTAAAAGACCTTGCCGCTTAATTTCGCGTAACTGATCTTCTAGCTGTTTTTCCAACTGAACTTTACGGACATTTGAAATTTTCTTGGCATCAAACTCAGCCTGAATTCGAGCTGCTTCAATTTCATATAGGCGTTGTGCTTGCTGTTGATAATTGTCTATTTGTTCTTCACGAGCTTTTTTGTATTCCTCAAACTCTTTTAAACGAATAGCAATGATCTTGTCTGAAGCATCCTTTTCGGCTTTGACTTTTGCAGCGGCTTTTTCATCTGCAGTCATCTTGGATTTTTCAATCTCATCTAATGCCTTTTGCAGATCTAAAGCGACTTTCTTTTCTTCGGATGCATATTTATACCGAATATCGGCAAGTGCTTTAGCTGCTTGTTCAGCTTGGCGCTGACGCTCTTTAGCTTCCTGCTCAGCCTTAGATTTAGCTGATGATTTAGAACCGCCTTTCTCGTCTTTTTCACCAGTACCAATTCCTAACTTTGTATTAGGTGGTGCAGTCCCTAAACCAAGCTTTGGTGGTTTTGGCGGTTCAACTGGTTTGGTCGGATCCTTAAACACATAGTTGGTAATCTTCTGATTACCCGCTGTAGTAACCTCAAGAATTCGCTTTCCTGCTGTGACAAGTGAATTGGCTGCTGTAGTGGCTCCCGCATTCCAAGAGTTTTTCAGGTCAGCCATGCGGCCCTTCATTTGATTAGTGTATCGATCAGTAATACTACCAAGCTGAGATAAACCACCCTCCCATGCAGCTTTTGCGGCTGAGAAGTTAAAATGGAGGATATTATTTACAACGCTACCAAATGTTTGAAACTTAACTTGTAGAACATCCAAGCCGTACTGGATAGTGCTACGAACCATATCAAAGCCAGCCATAAGGCCATTAAATGCAATTATTAATGCTTGGCAGACCGTAACAACAACGGCACGAATAATTGCAAAAGCAGATTGCACGCCTACCTGAAAGCCCGTAACTACTACACCTAATGCTCTTAGTACTACAGATATAGCATCCATAAAGCCAATCTGTTTATTCGCATCGTCTCCAATGCTTCCAGTCAAGTCACTCCAGATTGCCCCGATCGTTGTGAACTGCTCACTCAGAATGCTAAATAGGCTTTCAAAAATACCAATAATCGATTTAATTGAATCATCAATGGCATCCTTGGAATCAACCGCAAAAGTTAAAAATTGATTGGCTAATTCAGTCAGGGATGGAGCTGCTTGTGCTGCAATACGGGTTAATACTCCTTGAAGTGTTGTTTGGACAGTCTCAAGAGAAGTATTAAATTCTTTGGTAGCAGCTATGGCATCATCACTCATGATTACGCCTAGATCATGAGCCTGTTTAGCGTACTCTTTTAATTTTTGACCGTTGTTATCCAATAATGGAGCTAATAATGTTGCATCGTTCGCAATGGCTTCCATATAGAAAGTCATTTCAGCCTGTGACACATTAGCTTTTTGCAAAGTCTGGTAGTACTTTTCTAGGATTTGCGGACCAGATAAGCCTTTAAATTGTTGTGCGGTGACACCGACTTTTGGCGCGATCTTTTCAAAGAAATCGGCCATCTCACCACCACCAGTTTGCATGAAGTCACCAAACTTATCGTTTACATCTTTCATGATGTCCGATAGCTTGTCCTGCTCCACGTTTACTTTTTTGGCAGCAAATGCCCATTCTTGAAATTCTAAAGTATTCGAGTTTGCTAATCGGGCTTGAATCTCTAACTCTTTGGAAGCCTTACCCACTGCAGATACAAGATCAGGAATTGCTGCAACCGCTTCCGCTGCACTTCTAGCAATCTCTTGGCCAATACCAAGAAAAAAACCGCCTCTGACTAAAGATAGGCCATTAGTCAGCGAGCTCTTAATATCATTGCCTACTGTCTTGAACTTATCAGAAAGGTTTGAGGCAAAGCCATTTAGCTCTGACCGTAGATTAGAAAGATCAAGTTTAAAATCAATGTTATGCCCAGTACTTTCAATCTTCTTGGCGGAATCTGAAACTATTTTTTCTGCATCTTGCATACCTTCCTTTAACTCGGAAGTTTTAGCACCAACATGCACTTCGACACGGTTATTATTTGCCATAGACACCTCATAGGCATAAAAAAACCTTGCCGATGCAAGGTAAATTTGAAAAATAAAAAACCCCGTGTGAACGGGGTTATTTTCTAAAGAAAATTTATTGAATTACAACTAAGTCAGTTATTCCACAACCTGACGATGCAGCTTGAGAATGTATAAATCCCATATTAAATTGTTTGACTGTTTTAGTTTCACCAGCTTTAACAATCTCATAAATTACTCGGCCATTGCTGTCGATCTTTGTTTTACTATTTGAATAGTGCTCACACTCTACAGTGATATCTTTAATGTCATATTTACTATTATTTTTGATTTTAAAATCAACCAACATGACACTATCAAAACCACCTTTTGACCAATCATAATCAAGTACAGTATTTTTTAATGCATCTTCTTTAGGTGACAATTCTCTAGTGCTACTTGATGAAGAAGATCCCTCTCCACCACCAGCAATAATGCCAATAATAAATAGAATAACAAATCCTAGAAAGATCCATTTTAATAAGGAGCGTTTTTTAACTTTTGCTCCACAACTTGGACAATTTTTAGCTTGAGTACTAACTTGTGCCCCACACTCTTTACAATTTGTTAAAGCCATTGATTTATCCTTATAAAGTTTAATCAACAAACTTTAACCAACGCTTACAAATAATGCAAACAGGGCAGCCTTAACCACCCTGCGGAAAATTCGACAAAACTTCTAACATATCATCCTCGTCATCATCTGAAACGGTGATAGCTGGCGGAGTTTCATCAATACCCATAAATGCTTCCAAAATACGGCAAAGGCGCTGTATTCCAATATGCGCGGGAGGGTTACTTTGCTGATACGCACTTAATGCTCTTAATCTAGGCAGGTCCATTTCATTACGTACATAGTCGTAATCTTTACCCATCGTTAGTACTAAATGCGTGTACAGCTCCTCCCAATCTATTCCCCCGAACCACCTGCAGCGTTGTCTTCATTTCCTTTAAGACCAGACACAGACATTACAGCTTCCATAACTTCCGTGAGTTGATCCATATAAATCATGTCAGCAACATCATCACGTGTGATATCCGGGTAATTGCGCTTAAGCGACTTAAACGCAACATCAATCACGGTACCCACATCATCGGGCTTAAATGCTTGAAGAGCTGGCAATAACTTTTCAACCGCACCAAGTGACAAAGGAGCAAATACAAATGGCTGACCATCAATAATAATTGTTGAGCCACGTGGGTTATCAACTTGCTTAAATTGCATCTGGTATTACTCCGATAAATCAATTTTGAAAACACGGTTAAGATCGTCAGCCATAGGCTGGAATTCAAACTCAGGAATATCGTAATCGTCCTGTTTTGAGCTGAACCCAAGCTTGTTACTGGTGCAACGGAAGAAATTCATATGCATGAACTTGCCTTTGTAGTCACGTTGCAGGTCAACAGCAAACTCTGGCGTATAACCCATATCTAGGTTTGATACAGTGATTGATTTAGCACCCGCTACCATTGCTGAATAACGGAAGTTAATAAATACCGTTTTACCTGAATCGGCAGCAGCAAATGTATAAGCACCGGTTGCTGCATCTACACTGTATTGTCCGGTTGTTGGTGCCGAAGCTACACGTTTAAGTGGGATTGCTTTAGCATCTGTTACGCCTAGATCCTTTACATATGTACCGCTGTTGGGAACAACCGGTGTAACAGTACCGCCAGCCGGAATCACTTCACCATTAATGGTTTGGGAAACTGTTTCGATTCCACCTTCAGCAACAACGCCACCGAAAAAAATTGAATTTAACAATGTACCGTTAATACGCCCGAAAGAAGCTTTACATTTAATGGTACCTTTACCACGTGCAGCATCTACAGCAAATTGACCACGACCGAAAAGCTCTTTTAAGTCATAGCTTATATCCACACCAACGGATTGCATCACCCCCACTTCAACTGGTGTGGGATTACTAATCGGTTGCCCGTAGACATCTTGAATCGGTGTAGCAAAGATCTTGCCGGCACCAAATAAATATTGAGCCATTTATTTTGACCTCTCTAAAATGACAAAACCGCCATCGAGGCGGTCATAAAATGAATGTTTTGTTAATTGGTTGTGAGGATCCGGATAGGGATAATTGCAATCGCCTGATCATCCAGCATGTTTTCAACTGCTTCATACACTTCTATTGTGCCTTCAATCCAGCAATGCTCAACCAAACCTCCTAAGGTCTGACACTCATTAAAATCTGGATGATCTGGCTGAATAGCTTCACGTACACGATCGATGAATAAATTCATCTGTGATGATGGCGGCTTTGTAGTGTCCGATTCATGAATATAAAGATAAACCTCAGCAGCTAGTTCAACTTTTGAATCTAAACCATGTACCGGGACTTCTTGCTGATTGCCTTGTGTAATAAACATGGCTGGGCGCTGTTCTGGTGTTACATGGTTAAAGTGACGTAAACGGCGACTTACCGTAATCAATCCCTCTACCCTTGTGCTTAACCTTTCAAACAACGCCTGATAGATTGCTTCGCTATCCACCTGCTATTCCTCGCTCAATTGCTGCATCAATATTTTTCGGCACAATCTTGCCGACCTCATCCAATGCATCTCGCAACATCCTGCGTTCCCTAAAGTTGACAACTCTTGAATGAGCTTTAATAGCCACCTGCTTTGGAGATATAGATCTACCAAAAGCTTGTTTAATTGTCCTTAGGTGCGCTTTCACACCTAAGGTGCCATGCAGTCCAAATTCATGAGTAAATAAATATCTGACGTTCGCTCCACCAGCCCCTACAGTACCTTCAATAAAGTCTTTACCCTCCTCAACCTTACCAAAGGTAGATTGATGAAGCCGTCCAGTATCTGCTTTAAGATATGGATCTCCAGAAAGTAGATTTCTATTTACAGTACGGTGCAACCGACCAGTAAGAGCGTTAATCGTGCGTCTTATTTCAAACCTAACGCGATTATTCATCTCATCAAAATTGACCTGAGTATCAACACGATAATCGCTCATAGCTTAATTACTCTTTAGCAGATGCTGCAGATTTCTTTGGCTCAACCACTTCAACATAACGCTCAAAACCTAAGGGCTTTAAAATATGGATAATGTCATCCTCAGATTCTAAAACGCCGTTATTGATATCTAGGTTTTGACCAGCAATAACAACCTTTGTTGGTTTATAACCTTGGGGTGCCTGATATTTAAAAGGCATGGGATTCTCCTATACAACAAAAACACCAACCCCTAAGCGATTAGGGTTTGTGCCTTCGACATCGATTGGAATGGAATTTTTTAACGCAAGATAGCGCTGGCCATACATGCTGAGATCATAGAAAGCTTCTTTCGATGATCGGGAATAACTCACGCTTTGGCCGGCAATTGTCATGCTTGAGGCAGTACCAAAAGCAGCACCATTGCCGCTTGAGATACCTACTTTAAGGATATGTGCTGCATATAGACCTACAGCACGTTCCTTTAATGCCCCGAACTCAATTTGAGAAACAATCAGATCCGCTTCTTCTAAAGCATCCTGAATTTTTGCATCTGGCAAAGACATTAAACTCGAATCAGTCGAGAACTTTTCACGAAACGTTTGTACGTCCATAGACTCACCTTATTCTTTAGCCTGAGCTAACTTAGCTTGTAACTGGTCAAGTGTTTCATCATCACTAAACGTTACTTCAAGCGCTGTTAATTCAGCCTTCACGGCGGCCAAAGCATCTTCATCAGTTGGCTTTTGCTGCTCACCTGCTGCATCGTTTTGTTTACCACCTTTACCACCACGGCCACCAGTTTTACCTGTTGCTTTTGGCTCATCATCTGGGATTTCCTGAACTTCAAGTTCACCGATATTAATAAGATGTTTAGCAAACTTATTTTTAGTGAGCTTCTTGTGCGCTTCTTCATCCACAAGAGTTGGTGTGCCTGTAGGCAAAACAGCAATACCAGAAAAAACAAAAGCGGCCTGTAAGCCGCTATAGATATAAGAATATTTCATACTGTTTTAATCCTTACACGTGATCCAAGTAACGGAGAGAATCAACACGCTTCAACCATACGCCTTGATATTTATAGTGACCAGGCACTTTAATATCCACACCAACTGGTTGAGCTGCCAAGAAAGTGACGTCATCACATTTCATTTGGATGCATGACGGATCACGGCGGTAAATAATAGAACGGTCAGCACCTGCCGTACCTTTACCATTTGAACGACCTAAACCACGAATGGTTAACGGCTTACCTTGTGATGCGAAGATGTTATTTTCTTCAATGAATTTTAAGAAAGTCTTTCCGCCAGAATCAGCAACTACACGGGTAGAAAGATGTAAGTACTGATTTGATGCCATCAAATAAGTATCTGGCTGTACGGATACATCCCCATCAACAAGATCTTCAGCATCTGCCAAGCTTGCATTGAAGTCACTTAGTACTTCTTCAATGGTTGCAGTAGCCCAGTTATGTTGGGCTGTAACAATGGTTACACCCGTCTGATTTAAGAAGCCTTTAACTCCGGTAAGAGCATTGCCATACCAAGCAATGTTACTTAAGTGTTTTTCTGCAGCTAGACGAGCGGCCTCTACTTTATCTGCTTCAAGTGCTAAATTTAATTTTTGGGCTGCTTGTAACTCAAACACTGAATACATATAACTGATCGTGCCGACCTTCACTGGCAATTGAACAGTATCATATTCAACTTCAGCCACGGGAATATCATTACCAGTTCCTGAATGATCTTTACCCATACCCACACCCTTCTTACGGCTTAGGATCTCTCCTCCACCATATACGGCATTGACAGGTTTAACAGGAATGTATTTAGCGTAATCCATCACTTGCTGAAGCTGAGGACCCATTTCGTTAAATTCTTCCAATTTAACGAATAACTGGGCTAATGCATCAATATTAAATGCATCCCCAATATTTGCCTGAACCATTTGAGCTACTGGTGTTAAACGTAGCTTCATTGCTGCCAATTTACTCATAATTATTATGCCCCACGTAAGCGAACAGCAGCTAAGCCCTGCTCATTTGAAATTGTTTCCCAAGATGCGTTCGGTAACTCTGTACCGTCTGTTGCTGTTGGGGATAAAGAACCTAACGGCGCTGCTGTGGTGCCGTTAGCTGTTTTGACATAAACCTTTGCGTTGATATCGGTGACTGGTGCCGTGACCTTCACGTAAATCGAGCCGATTGTCATAACTGGTGCTACATCAGTAGCCTTATAGGCTTCTTTGCCATCTGCCGTTTTACCTGATTTACCTGCGCCGTGACGTACGATAATTCCAAACTTGGTATTAGTTGCACCAGTTACCGCTGAAACTGTTTTTCCGTCAGTACTTCGTACAACCACATCACCATCATTCACCAAGCTGGCACCAGCTACAGGTAGGGATAAAATATCCTCTGGCCCAATGAGGTGAAACTTCATACCGGGTACAGCATCGTATTGCTTAACCATGATTTACTTCCCCTTAGATTGTTTTGTATGCGTTTTCTTTACTGTAGGTCTTTTCATCCCCACCGCCTGCTGGGTCACCATCGCCAGCTTTAACACTTTGTTGCTGGTGAAGTGCATCACCTACAGGATTAGAAGGTTGAGTACCCTTCACAGCACAGAGTGCACGGAAAGTTGTGTCGATCTGCTCAGGCTTTGCATCACCTACTGATACGTTACCCATCAAAGCAGTTACTAAAGCATCACCAGCTTTTGCAGCAATAACATCACGCTTGATTTGCTCACATGAGCAACCTTCGGTTTTAACTGTTGGCACCAATGCTTTAGCATCGGCAATCACAGCAGCACGCTCTGCAGCAGCTTGTTCAAGTTTTTCAGGCGTCATCTGGTTCTTTTCCAGATCACCTACTTTTTGCTCAAGAGCAGTTTTTTCGGCATGCAATTGATCTACGACTGCTTGAATTGCTCCAAGCTCATCACCGATAGAAAATTGCTTATCACCAACTTTGAGCTTTGCCGCCTTTAAATTGTCAAGCTGCTCTTGCTGGATTTTTAATGCATCCGCTAAAGGCGTGTTGTCGCCAATGTTATAGCGCACACCATTTACAATAACTTCCATTGATATATTCCCCTTATGTGGAGTTTGTTGTTTGTCACCGATGCGGCAATCACCACCACAACGGCCATATTTAACGAGCGCTACGTGATTGCCTATAAAATTGATAAATTTCGCTTGATATGGCGTACCATCTGGCGCCGTACCCTGCTCAACGATTAATAAGGCTCCATAGCCAAGCGACATTTCTAGCCGCTCGTTGCTTTGGATCAAATCAATACTGATCTTGTCTTTAATGAGCAAATCACCCACCAGATAATCGCCTTCCTGTCGAACGTTCTCACAATAGCCAATGTGATAATCCTTCCAGTTAGATGCGTTAATTTCATTTTTAGGCGGGTGATAGTCAGTAGCGTCTACACCATTGAAGCTTTGAATAGCCTCAGGTTTGAAAAGCTCTTCTGCAGGCGTGTAGACATTGATGACTTGATCAGCGGTATAACCTTCCAGAGATGGAAACTCATACGCATAGTACTGTCGTACTTGTGGCGCTTTAGCTAAGCGAACATTGACGCATTTCAGATACCCCTCTTTGGTAAATGAGCGTGTCGATTCGCTTGGCGCAAAGTCACCAATTTTGAGTTGGTAAATGGTTTTCATAAATTGCGCTCAATAAAAAAACCACCCGAAGGTGGCTTTATTAATTTTCAAAATTACGTTCTTGAATAGGTAACAGAAAAGTCTTTAGCAGAACCGAAATCTACACCATCAATAAAAATATTAGTTTTAATGGGTTTGATATTCGGCGGCTG
>OBWT01000481.1_pt1 | contig 13396 bp, 13 predicted proteins | sample 1476541 | NCBI WGS metagenome assembly OBWT01 (sample SAMEA2580134, study PRJEB22360) | human gut metagenome | biome: human gut; feature: human-associated habitat; material: faeces | place: Denmark | collected 2008/2010 | reverse complement strand
CGGTGGCAGCATCCTCAATCTGCTCAGCAGGCTTCTCGGCAGGCGCAGTTACGGCCGCAACCGGTTCGGCCTTGTTCACACGCTTGCTGTCCTTGGACTCGGCAGACGGTTTCTTGGACCAGCCCGTACCGCTATGAGCCCGCTCGTAGCGGACCACCTTGCGCTCCCATTGCCGGGCCTGGCGTGAGGCATTGGCTCCCAGCACCAGCACCAGCAGCAACAGCACGAACGGAATAAGAGCAAGCAGCGGACTGAAATGCAGGGGGAACGATACGGCAAACACCAACACGGTTATGGCAAGCAGGCATACGGCGAGAATCTGCCGGCGGCGGATGGCCGCGCGGCGCAGTTCCCGCACATGGGCGATGTGCTCAGATGTCAGCCTCGCTGACGGTGTTGATGCTGGCATTGCTGCCCCTTTCGCCTTATGCGGCTTGATGTCTCCGAATCGTCTGCCGTTCTCTGCATCAACGATATGCAGGGAAGGCGAATAACGATCCTGCCGGTGCTCGTCCACACGTTTCATGCCGTTGGCCGTACGTACGGGCAGCCATACAACGATAATAATCGCCACAATCACCAGCACGACGACAGTGCTCAGTGACTCATAACCCATAGAGTCAAGGATAGGAGACGTGCCGACGAACTGGGGCTTTCCGTCCGGGCGTGTCGGAGCGGAATTCTTCCGGTCGACGCTTATCTGGAACCGGCGGCGGCGAGTCTAGCGGCGAACCCTTGCCCCATATCTTCAGCCAACAGCGCAAACGTTACGTGGTCACGCCACTGGCCATTGACATACATATACCGCTCGCGCAGTCCCTCATGATGGGCTCCGACCTTACGCACCACAGCCAAAGAACGCGCATTATCCGGAAGAAGGGCGTTTCCCAGCCGATGCAACGCGGGCCCGAATGGGTCTCCGAGCGCCCAATCGGCAAGCATGGCCAGTGCCATTGGCGCGAATCCGCGGCCGGCGCACCGTTGATCGACCCAATAACCAACCACGCCGGTACGCATGGCACCATACACGATGGCTCCCAACGAAATCTGGCCGACGATACGCATCTGGTATTCGATGGCGAAGATCACGCCGACGCCATGCTGCTCGTTACGGCGCTGCCGCTGCACCCATTGATTGAATGTGATGGAGCCGCCATGCATCGGGTCACCGGATTCCCAAGGTGCCAGCCAGTCGTTGTTGCGCCAGCGCACTTCGTTCCAGCCGTCCTCATCATCCATGGTCAGGGGGCGCAGGACTATCGGAAAACCGGGATGGGTGAGACGTGGCGGGCGGATCTGGTGGTCCAGCTTGAACGCCTCTTTAATCGACTGGAAAACTGACACGGCCTTTATTGTAGCCATATGAAGGTCTTGCGCCGCTACCGTGGCCACTTTCGTTTTACGATGGAAACACTAGATTGTGCGGTATGAGCGAAGTGGGCAGTGGCATGAATATCGGCAGCGACTACAGCGGCACAGAGAAAACAGAGAAGACGGATAAAGCGACGCTGCGCCACCATATACTGTCTCGGCGCAAGCGCGTTCCAGCGGAAGAACGCGGAGCGGCCGGTGAATTGCTGGTGCGACGGTTCCCAGCACACATGATTCAGGATGGTCCCACAGTGGCGGCATATGTGTCGATGGGTTCGGAAATCGAAACCCGGCCACTGTTGCGATGGCTGCGGGCTCATGGCTGCCACGTGTTGGTGCCAAGGTTGGGGTCTGGGTTGGAAATTGGCTGGAGTGTGCTGGATTCATTGGAATCATTGCGCTCGATGGATGCAGTGGGTGGCGCGAACAATGCCGGTAGCTGCAGCTCTCCCAGCACCGTCCATCACAGACCCGATGAGCCAACTGGCGCAGTTCTACCGCCCGAAGCGTTGGAGAAGGCCGATCTGGTCATCGCTCCGGCTTTGGCAGTGGACCCGCAGGGCAATCGTCTGGGGCGTGGAGCCGGCTGGTATGACCGGGCCTTGGCTCGCCGCAAGCCCGCATGTCCCCTGATTGCGGTGTGCTGGCCGTGGGAGGTGTTGGACATTGATTTGCCGGCCGAACCACATGATGTGCCGGCCGACGGAGTGCTGACGCCGGAGGGATACCGGCGGCTTAGCTCATCGGGCCTGTTGAGCTGGCCGGCCGGCCAAGATACTCGGCGCAAGCCAGACTGACCAACCAGCCACGCACACTGGCCGATGGAACCAGAGTGGCAACAGCAAGCTGGCTAGTAAGACCGTAACGCCAATGTGTCAGGGCGGCGACTAGGATATGAACGGTTGCGTGGCATGGCGTTTGGGCCATCCGCGAGAAATATGACTTTGTTGGAGGAATCCGTTGCCTACCTATCATTACCGTTGCAAGAACTGCGGCTATGACTTCACCGAACAGCAGTCGTTCAATGACGACCCGATTACCGTGTGCCCCAAGTGCTCGCAGGAGCAGGTGCGCAAGGTGTATTCCGCCGTGCCGATTGAGTTCAAGGGTCACGGCTTCTACCGCACCGACAAATCCGGCAAGTAAGGTCTGTACACCCGCTTTTCCTCTGTAAACGACGGTGTCGACGGCGGTATGCCGCGGATATTGGCACTACGGGCACTGTCTGTTGCACGGGTTTGAAGCGTTGTGGATAACTTGGCAAGCTAGAACCACATAGGTCGATTTGGCTTGCGCTTACGAAAAACTTCAGGTCACCATGGTTGCATGGTGACCTTTTCGTTTATTAAGCCGCCTGCGCGCGGCTCATTGCGGCGACGGCGCATGGCGGATGCCTTGCGCCGACTCACTGCTGCGTTGTGCGTGGGACTCGCAGTGCTGTTTGGGCTTGAAGCCGTATTGGCCGTGGTGGAGACCGAGCCGATGGTGGTGGCCGCCCGCTCGATTCGACGGGGTGACATTATTCTGGCCGCCGACGTTCAGTTGGCTGATATGCCGGTATCTGCGGCAGGCCCGTCTTGGACAGGCAATATTGAGGATGTGGTGGGCAAGGTAGCGCAAATCGATATCGAAGCAGCCGATCCCATTTCCACGCATATGGCCAGAGATGCGCCCGTAGCACCGACCGGCACTACGGTGATTGAAGTCCGCTTGGCCAGTAGCGTCGACGATGTATTGGCCGGCGATCAGGTGAGACTGGTTTCCGCCGTCGGTTGCGAAGGTGCTGATTGCACGCTGGCCGAGAACGCCACGGTGATGAATGTCGGCAAACCGGATGCGACTGGTGCATTGGGAGGCAACGACCGACTGGTGTCGTTCGCAATGCCGCCGGAGGCCGCGGCCAAGGTTATGGAGCTGCAACAGGCCGGAGCGATTATGGCCGTTGTGCGGTAGGAAGCGGAATCGGCCTTCGGCCGATACTGTGTTTTCCGCAGCCTGCCGGTTGCGGAAAACACAGTGTTGGGGCGCACAGAGTGCGCCCCAACTCCTACTCGCGCTCGTTAAAAACGGCCCAATGCGGCGGCAGTTCGCCGAGGATGCGTTTGTCGTCGTCGGATTGCCGTTGTTGGTCGGTCTGCATGTCTCCGGGCTCGAGTTTGACACCGTCAGCGTCAAACTGCTCAGTGCCCTTCATCACCACGCGCTTGTGCTTGCGCGGTGTGCGCCGTGTAGCCGAGTATTCCGCCATGGTTATTCAACCTCGCGATAGATCTCACCGATACGGCTGACGATACGGTCGACTTCCTTATCGGGGTTCACGAAGGCGGCGACACTCCAGACGGTCATCACATTCCAGCCCAAGGAAATGAGATCCTGTGCCGACAAACGATGACGCCTACGCGTGGATTGCACGGACATAAAGTTCGCGTCATCGGTCTGCACGGCCAAGGCAAACGGCTTGTCCTTCAATCCCACCACGAGCGGAATCTTCACGCCCTTGTCGAATCCATAATCAACAGCAGCGTTCAGTCCTCGCGCGCGCAACCTGTCGGCGATATCGTCGAACAGCACGTTGCCGCCTGCCGCATCACGCAACGGAAGCACCGGACGGTCGTCAAGCTGTTCGGCCCACGTCAACATGGTTTTCAGGAACCGAGGACCGGACTGGTGCAGTCGTTCTTCGTCCAAATCTTCGGAACCAAAGGCCGACACAATATCCAAGCTGTGGTCCGCCAATGCCAGGGCATCCAGCAACAGTCCGCGACCGCCTGTGCTTTCGAGCGGGCCGAACTGCTGAAGCAGACGTCCGTGCGTGGTTTTCGCATAGCACATCGACAGAATCACGTCAGTGGCACGACCTCCGGCCACGTCACGCAAGGAAACCAACCGCACATGGCGCAGGAATCGGCCCATCGCCTTGGATTTGCCTGCCAACGACTTCAATTCGGCACCCAAGCGTGTGCGGAATGCGTCGGTCAACGTCACGACCACAAGTCGATAGCTGGAAGGAACCACGGCAAAACCGGCGGCACGTTGCGTAATCAGACGCACCACTTCATCAATCTCCGGCTGGCTGGATTCCACCAGACCAGAAGACATAACCGGCACACCGCTCGCTTCCACACGGTGGAATCGCACCTCACCGGCAGCCGGCTCGGTGGCCACATCATAGCGAACAGGACCATATCCCTCGGATTCAAGGAATGCGGACAGGCGCGGCGCACGGCGAGACGGGGCAGCATCCACCTCGATATGAGGCAACGTGTCGATCAGTTGCTTGACGCTTTCGCTGGTTACCGTCGCGCAGTGGGCGATCACCACCACCTGCTGCACGCGGCCGATGATGGACAGCAACTCGATAGCGGGAATGTGCGCGCACGCATCGAGAATCGCCACATCAGCCAGCACACCCGGCTCGGTGAGTGCGGCGAGCGTACCCGGCGCGGCCACCAGAATCGGCTTGGCCGCGGCCAGAATCTCCGGATGATCACGGCGAATCCTGCTCAGCGACACACTGGCGCGCCCTGCCAGCACGGTGTGCATCTGGTTGGCTTCCTGAGTGCGGGAGAACAGCATGTCGCACAGGCGGCGCATGGATTCCTGCGACACCATCGGTCCGATGGAGCGCACGTGCTCCACATCGACCTGCGCAAAGCGGTCGGATGCGGCCTGCAGCGCGGCACCATCCTGGTTGGAGATAATGGCGGACGAACGCACAATGTCCTCAAACACGGTGGTCCACCAGGCCAGCTGCACTTCGCCGCGCACCTGCTCCACGCTCACTCGGCGAGCGTTGAGATCGGCGACCAGTTCGTTCAGTCCGGCAGAGGCGAATTCCTGCTCCAGCAGGCAACGCTCCGGCAAGGTGTCCAGTGCCTTGCGATCATCCAGCAGTGCTTTCAGGCGTGCTTCCACCTTCTCGAAATCGGCGGTTTCCAGATTGCCACCAGCGGGCGTGGTGGAAAGCACGGTATCCAGCGCGGTCATATTGCTGACCAGCGCCTCTTGGGTGGAGATGATCTCGTCGAGCTTGCTGGGCAGCACCGGCCAACCGCCGTGAGGCACGAACTGATGCCACTGCTCCCCTTGCTTGGAGACTACCTTCAACGCTTCGTGCAAGTCCTCGACCTGCGCGCCGACGCGCAGCAGCTCCTTGGCTTCCTTGATGTGGCGGCGGCGCTCCCAGAATCCCATCGACGTGCCCTCGGCCTTGCGCTGGCTCTTCGGCTTGGTGGCCTCGATCATGGAGCTGATGTCTCGCTCGAAAATCTCCGGCTGGAACACGTCAAGCACTCGTCGCAGATTCTTCAAAACCGTAACCTGACGCTCCCACTCGCGGGTGGTGGGAGGAACCGGGAATCCGCAGGTCTGCACGGTGCGTGCCACCTGCTCACGGGTGGCGGGCAGGAAGCGACGCAGCAAATCGTCCACGCGCTGGTAGGCGGTTACTGCCTGTTCTTCAGTGGTGATGGACGCCTTGTACCATGCGGTGTCTTCCGGGCCGATGGTGTATTCGCCGAGCTCGCCGGCGCGTTCCATCTTGCCGATCCATGTGTCAATATCGTTGGCGATGCTCAGGGCACTTGACTCGTCAAGTCGAACGTGGGTGGCAGGGTGCGTCGGGAGCACGGAGATACGGGCCAGATTCTGAATGGTCTCGTATGCGGACACATTCCACTTATCGTTGCCCCCGTGCAGGTCGCCCAGATAGCGGGTCAAGCGCGAGCGCACGCCCACGAGTTCGTCGGCCAGCTGGTCGAATCGCTGGGTGGCGACTCCGGGCTGGAATCCGACTGCGGCAATCAGCTGCTTATCAAGCGCGGCGTTGGCGTGTTCATCGGATACATCCAGTACCTGCGCCTTCATCTCATTGGCGGAAGCCGTCTGGATGAACAGACGCTTCTGCTCGGCCACGCCGGGCACGTACAGCACGGAACGACCATTCATCAGGCAGCGCGATGCGATGGCCACAGCCTGCTCCGCGGTGCCCTTCGGGAAGGTGCCGTCGACCACGATGCTATGGCCATTGGCAGCAAGTGACGCGGCATATCGCACCGTATTGTCCACATCGCCGACTTCGTACTCGGCATGCGGGTCTACGTCGAAAGGACTGTATTGCGGAATATTGGCATCTTTGAGCGCGGTGCGGGCGGATTCGTCGCCGGCAAGCGCGTCCAACAGCACATTGCCGGTGGGGCCGTTCTCCAGCTGGTCGATGAACTGTCGGCTTTCGCTGATCATCTGCGACGAGGGGTCCATGAAGCATCCGAGCACAATCTGGCGCTCGATGGCGAAGTCGGAGATACGCTCCGACGCTTCGGACGAAATACGGGCGAACATCGCGGAAGTTTCGGGAGTGCCACTGTCATAGCTGGCACCGTCAAACAGGGAATCCTCATCCAGGAACACCCCCTGCTCACGCAATGTATTGACGAACGCGACGTTCAGGGCCACGCGACCGGTGAATCGAATGGTGGTCGACAAGCCATCACCCTCGATCGTGACGCTCACCGGGTACAACAGCACCGGCAGCGCGTTGCCCTTCCATGTGGCCACGCCGACCACGAGCGACAACTCCGCCACGCCGGAAATCCTGCGTTTGGCGGCCTGGTCATCCAGCACGCGCCCAATATGGCGTTCGGCGGCCTTAAGCACACCCGTGTCGCGGAACAACGAATCCAACCGGACATGGCCGGAAGCGAACAGCTGGGCGATGCCGGAGGGATGGGCATGGGTCATCTCCAGCTTCGCGGCCAGTTGATTCACATCCTCGAGCGGCGATGGCGGCTGCATGCTGCGGTATTGGTCACGCCAGCGACGGATGCGATTCAGACCTTCCGTGAGATTCTGGTTCTGAGTCTGGCTCTGGGTCATCTCTCGACTCACTTTCCAACCGCTTCGCGGTATTCCTGATAGCCCTTGTTGTGAGACAGGGCTTCGTCAATATCGGCCTCGCCACGGGCGGCGAGCCAAGAATACATGTCGTCGTACAGGTACGGATTCATGGCGAGGAACGCCAGCAATTCGGGATGACGGGCGACTTCGAATTGAACATTGAAATCTTGCGTGGTTTTTGCCTCGTCAGAGGTCAGGCCATCGACTTCGACTGCCGGCTCCTGTGCTTTCAGCTCGCCCTTGGCCACGCGCTCGAACACCGAGCCGGGCTCGAAGACTGGGGTGTGCACGCCCGTGGAGTCGATATCATACGCTTCGGATACCGACTGCTGGGCGGTTTCGGTTTCGGCAGCCGGCTGCTGGTCTGCTACGCCTGCTGCGGTGGCTTCTTGATATGCTTCGGCTGCGGTCCGCTGCTGATCGTCCGGTACGTCAGCTGCCGGCTGGTCGGTTTCAGACTGGGCGGTTGCCGGCTGAGCGGTCTCAGGCTGGGTGTTTTCAGATTGAGCGGCTTCGGCTTCCCGGGCGGCTTCAGGCTGGGCAACTTCAGCATGCTGTTCGACAGTGTCCGCCGGCTGAGAATCGCCGGCATTCCTGGTATTCGGAGCGGACTGAACGTTTTCGGCTGACTTGCTTGCGCCAGCCACCACATCGGATTCAACAACCGCCGCCGACGCCACTGCCGGCTCGCTTGTGCTGGGAGCGTGCTTAACAACGGCATGGGCGATGGCATCTACCGGGACAATACCGGAGATCCTGCTGTGCTTGGATGCAGGCGTTACAATCGTCGACTCAGGTTCGGTCTGCTGCTTCGGCAGTGCCACGGAGTTCATGGCCTGCTGGTTTTTGCGTTCGGTCTCCTGCTCGGCATGCTGGGCCAACGCATCCGCGAACAGATCACGGGGTATGGCCGGCTCATCGTTTTTCGTCACTGGCTGCGTGATATTCAGCGAGCCAAGTTCAAGCTCGTCGACCTTGCGTCGAACATTATCCGCGCTGAAGATGGCGGTCGGCTCGCCGGCCCGCAAATCAAGAATATCGTCGACGGACATATCCGCCGCATCCGGCTCCTGCGGTGCTTCGTGAACCGCATAGCCAAACAAATCAGGCACCTTGAGGTCGAGCGGCTTTGCCACTGGATCGTCGATACGAATGAAGTCCGCAGGCACATCGCCGAACTGCATGCGCATGGGAGACGTCGGCAACAGGAACTCGGCATTGGCCGGCAAGCGCAACAAATCGCCATTTTCCCGCACCACATACGATCCATTGGTCGATCCAAGATCACGGACCGAGGCCGTGCCATTGCTTTTTACCGTGAACATGGCGTGCCGTTTGGACATCGATTTGGTTTGATCGGCGACGTCAAGGCGGGTGTTGCCATCATCGGCAAGGGGGCGTAACGGCTTACGGCCGATTTCCACGCACTCCCCCGGCTTGACGCTGATCCGGTCGACACCGTTGATCTTCACCGTCCACTCGCTCACCGTGACCGCCTTCCTAGACACACTATTTGACCACACTACGTGCCATTGTGTCATCTTTTACCGGCTTTTGGCGGATTACTGGGCACAGAATTGACAACTTTCGCTCATTGCCAGCTTTGTGTTTCCACGCCGGATCGCGTTCTCCGCCTCGCCCTCGTCAACTAGTCTACTCAGTATGCGGAAACCCCGCAGCCTGAAACACAGGTGCGGGGTTCCTCGAAAAGCTGTGATTGCGGCTTATGCCGCACAAATCACTTGAGCTCGACGCTGGCGCCAGCCTCTTCCAGCTGAGCCTTGGCCTTCTCGGCATCTTCCTTCTTGGCCTTCTCGAGGACGGCCTTCGGAGCGCCGTCGACAAGAGCCTTGGCCTCGGCCAGGCCGAGGTTGGTGATGGCGCGGACAGCCTTGATGACCTGGATCTTCTTGTCGCCGACGGCGGAGAGGATGACGTCGAACTCATCCTTCTCTTCCTCAGCCGGAGCAGCAGCGCCAGCAACAGCGGCAACAGCGGCAACCGGAGCGGCAGCCTCGACGTCGAACTTCTCCTCGAAGGCCTTCACGAACTCGGAGAGCTCGACCAGGGTCATCTCGCCGAAGGCTTCCAGCAGCTCATCGTTGGTGTACTTAGCCATTATGGCTTCCTTTCAATCTTGGCGGCGGACGAAGTGGTAGATCCGCTGCCTAATAAACCTTATTGTTTAAATTATCGAAGCGACTGATTCATGCCGTGAGGGCGTAAATCAGGCAGCCTTCTCCTGCTTTTCGCGCAGGGCGTCGATCGTGCGCACAGCCTTGGTAGGCAGAGCGTTGAACAGGTACGCGGCCTTGGCCATCGATGCCTTGATGTCGCCGGCGAATTCGGCAAGCAGCTGCGGGCGGGACTTGAGGTCTGCCAGCTTCTTGGCGCCCTCGGCATCGTAGACAGTGCCGTCAGCGGCGGCACCCTTGATGACAAGAGCCTTGTTGTCCTTGGCGAAGTCACGGATGACCTTCGCAGCCTCGATGAAGTCGCCCTTCACGAAGGTGATGGCGGTCGGGCCGGAGAGAATCTCGTCGAGACCCTCAATGCCCGCTTCCTTGGCGGCGATGCGTGCCAGCGTGTTCTTTGCCACGGTGTAGGAAGTATCGCGGCCTAGCTTTTCACGCAGATCGGAAATCTGCGGAACGGTAAGCCCGCGGTACTCGGTCAGGTAGACGGCGTCAGCGTTACGGAATTCTTCCGTAAGCTGAGCGACTACCGCTTCCTTTTCGGGCCTCTTCATGGCGTTCCTTCCTAAGTCGGCCGTTGACTTGGAGTTCGGAACTTTCGGCCGGGCAACAAAAAAGCCCTGCGCACAGGCAGAGCAATATAATCTCGCGAAGCGACCTTCGCCGGCCCTTGACGGGCTTATATCTCTCAACCTGCGCTGGCTTGGCGAACCAAACTTCGGAAATGCACTCGCGCGCACTTCAACCAACGGTCTGTGGTTTACGGATGATTAGATTACGGATGGTCAGCGACATTGCAGAATTCGGGCGTGTCGCGGGGCATTACAGCGTGGCGGCGTACTGGGCTACGGACGCGGTGACTTCCTTCAGATAGTCGAGCGAGCGACGCCAGTGGCCGGGCACCTCGATCGAATGGTTGGCATCCGGGTATTCGTGCACGTGCGGGGTGAGCGCGTTGGCGCGGGCTTGATCGTAGAACGGGTCGGCGGTGCCGGCGCAGATCAGCGGTGCCGGGCCGGAGTATCGGGAGCTGGCGGCGTGCGACTGGCCGGCCTGTTCCGCGCGGATGATCGCCCTTGCTTCGGCCACGCTCGGGGCCTCGGATTCGGCGACGATATCATCGCCGACAGCCGGCACCGGAATCACCCGGGCGGATGGATCGAAGTCGGCGTGATGCAGCACCGGGGTCAGCAGCACGAACGGCAGACCGTAGTGTGAGGCCACATGTGGGTAGGTCATCGTCGTCAGCGACTTGCCGATCAGCAACAGGCGAGGGCCGGACGGGGTGTCGGAATCACGGTTCGGCGAGCCAGGGCGATCACGGCGCCATCGGCCAGCACGGTAGCAGAATCATCGGCGGCAACGCCATCCCCGGAATCACCGGCTTTACCCGCGCCGGACTCGCGCGCGGCGGCCACCCAGCCGTCAATCGCCTGATTGAGGACCGGAATCACCGTGGACAGGTCGTCGGAAGCGTTGCGTACGTTCATGCGGTCGATTCGCCAGCCGGCCTCGACCAGAGCCTGGGCCGACCAGTAGAGCAGCGGACGGTCGCGGTTGTAGCCGGTGCCGGGCATCAGCAGTACGCGGCCGTACTCCTGACCGGGCTTGACGACATTCTTCTTCCAAGAGGTGATGCTGACTTCGACGGCCGGTTTCATCGCGCGCCTTCCTTCCACGGGTGTGTCCTGCGTGTCCCCTGAGTTGTTCCGAATTATTCTGGCAGTCAGTCTACTCCCGGACCCGTTCACGTTGCCTCCACAAGTTATAATCGGCCACGGTTCTGATTGGGTGCGCAGCGCCTGACGCGCGTTGGGCAGGCCGATCAGGGCGAGTCGCAATTCTCGCCGGGGCCAGCCGCAGCATTATGCACGCGGTGCGCAGCCCCGCATAAACCCAAGGAAGTAGAGAGTAAATGGAGAAGTTCTTCCATTTGAAGGAAAACGGCACGACCGTCTCGACTGAGATTCTGGCCGGCCTGACCACGTTCTTCGCGATGGCTTACATCATCGTCGTCAACCCGCAGATCCTGTCGCAGACGGGTATGCCGTGGGGCGGCGTGTTCCTGGCCACCATCATCGCGGCCATCATCGGCACCCTGGTCATGGGCCTGTTCGCCAACGTGCCGTACGCCCAGGCCGCCGGCATGGGCCTCAACGCGTTCTTCACCTACACCGTGTGCTTCGGCCTCGGCTTCAGCTGGCAGCAGACCATGTGCATGGTGTTCCTGTGCGGCCTGATCAACATCCTCATCACCGTCACCAAGATCCGCAAGATGATCATCCTGGCCATCCCGGAGTCCCTGCAACACGCCATCGGCGGCGGCATCGGCCTGTTCGTGGCCTACGTGGGCATGCTGAACGTCGGCCTGATCAAGTTCACTCCCGGCGATCCGAAGGCCGCCGCCAAGGGCGGTGCCGTTGCGGCTACCCCGGGTCTGGCCAACTTCAACGACAAGGTGCTGTGGGTCTTCCTGATCGGCCTCGTACTGGCCATTGTGTTCACCGTGATGAAGGTTAAGGGCGGCATGCTGCTGGCCATCGCCATCACCACCGTAATCGGCATCCCGTTCGGCGTGACCACCTGGTCCAACTCGCAGTCCATCAGCGAGACCTTCTCCCAGCTGCCGCAGACCTTCGGCGCGATCTTCTCCGCCGAGGGCTTCCCGGCACTGTTCTCTGATCCGACCAAGCTGCCGCTGGTCATCGTGACCATCTTCGCCTTCTCCATGTCCGATACGTTCGACACCCTGGGCACTTTCATCGGCACCGGCCGCCGCACCGGCATCTTCTCCGCCGAGGATGAGAAGGCTCTGGAGAACGGCCACGGCTTCTCCTCCAAGATGGACAAGGCCCTGTTCGCCGACTCCATCGCCACCTCCATCGGCGCCATCTGCGGCACCTCGAACACCACCACCTACGTCGAGTCTTCCGCCGGCATCGCCGCAGGCGGCCGAACCGGCCTGACCTCCGTGGTTGTGGCGATCTGCTTCGCCCTGTCCGCGTTCCTGGCCCCGGTCGTCTCCGCCGTGCCGTCCGCCGCAACCGCCGGCGTGCTGGTGATCGTCGGCTGCATGATGGCCGCTTCCCTGAAGGAAGTCAAGTGGGACGACATCGCCGAAGCCATTCCGGCGTTCTTCGCCGCCGTGTTCATGGCCTTCTCCTACTCCATCTCCTACGGCATCGCCGGAGGCTTCATCATGTACTGCATCGTGAAGACCTGCAAGGGCAAGGCCAAGGAGGTTCACCCGATCATCTGGACTGTGGCCGCGCTGTTCATTCTGGACTTCGTGTGCATGGCGATTCTGTAACGCTGATTGACAACGGATTAGCCTTTAAGGATTAATCCGCCGCCATACGGCATAAAGGCCGGGCTCTCACAAGGGCCCGGCCTTTGTTGTTGCCACAGTGATCAACGCCCATGAGTACCTTCGATGATCATCCGCCATTCTTGATGCATGGGAATAGTTGTCAACCGACAACTAAACGTACATGGCGGCAGCACGAGTGCCTTATTCAACATCGAAATATGCAGCGCGAAGAAGCCGAAAAACCAAAAAGGCTTCTATACCGAATGAAACGGTATAGAAGCCTTTTGGTTTGCGATCAAGCCCTTCTCACCCGAGAGAAGCTAGAGAACGATCAGTCCTCGAATGCCGAACCGTTAAGCGGGAAGCCCTACGGGCTTCCCGTAGGTGAGGGGAGCGGCTATGCCGCGACCGATCCGTGAGAGGGATTTAGTCCTCGAACGGATCAAAGTCGCGACGGACGCGGCGACGCGGGCGCTCAGTACGCTCTTCGCGGTCGGCGCGGTAGTCGTCGTAGTTGTCGTCGGTGGCGTAGCGCGGGTTACGGTCCGAGCCACGGCCACGGCCACGGGAACCGCCACGGCGGTCATCACGATCGCCACGGTCATCGCGATCGGAAGAGCGACGG
>OBWT01000467.1_pt1 | contig 13718 bp, 9 predicted proteins | sample 1476541 | NCBI WGS metagenome assembly OBWT01 (sample SAMEA2580134, study PRJEB22360) | human gut metagenome | biome: human gut; feature: human-associated habitat; material: faeces | place: Denmark | collected 2008/2010 | reverse complement strand
TGACTGGTCGCGTAACGGCGAGCCGCTGCGCTACGGGCTGGGGTTGTACCGGGGTGAACGGCTGCGCCCGGCGGTGCTGGCCGCCATTCAGACGTACGTACCGCCACCCCCTCCGCCGCCACCGGTGATTAAGCAGGTGATACAGGGGCCGCAGACGGTGCGCCTCGACAGCATGTCGCTGTTCGATACCGGCAGATACGACCTTAAACCCGGCTCCACAAAGGTGCTGGTGAATGCACTGGTCGGCATTAAGGCAAAACCCGGCTGGCTGATTGTCATTGCCGGGCATACCGACAACACCGGCGATGAACAATCCAACCAGACGCTTTCGCTTAAGCGCGCCGAATCGGTGCGCGACTGGATGCGCGACACCGGCGACGTGCCGGAGAGCTGTTTTGCGGTACAGGGTTATGGCGAAAGCCGTCCTGCCGCCACAAATGACACGGCACAGGGGCGTGCGCTTAACCGCCGTGTCGAAATCAGTCTGGTGCCTCAGGCCGATGCCTGTCGGATACCGGCAACCCCCGCGTCATCGCAGGATGATGACGCATTACAAAATGAAATGGAGTAAACCCGATGGCAATTCCAGTCTATCTGTGGCTGAAAGACGACGGCGGCGCGGACATTAAAGGTTCCGTGGACGTCAAGGACCGTGAAGGCAGTATTGAGGTAGTCGCTCAGGAGCACAACCTGTACATCCCGACCGACAACAACACCGGCAAGCTGACCGGCACGCGTATCCACACACCGTTCCTGTTCACCAAGGAAATCGACTCCTCCAGCCCGTACCTGTACAAGGCGGTAACCACCGGCCAGACGCTGAAGTCTGCTGAATTTAAGTGGTACAAAATCAACGACGCGGGTCAGGAAGTCGAATATTTCAACACGAAGCTCGAGAACGTCAAGCTGGTGAAGGTCAATCCGAAGATGCACGACATCAAGGACCCGGCTTTTGAGAAGCACAACCATCTGGAGCAGATTGAACTGCGCTACGAGAAAATCACCTGGACTTACAAGGACGGCAACATCATTCATTCCGATTCCTGGAACGAACGCGCCACCGCGTAAAACAACGGCGGACGGGGATAACACCCTGTCCGCTTTTTCGTTTTTTTGCACAGTGCCTGCACAGCGGACATTGCGCAAAACATTCTGAACACCTCTGCTATTCACCTTATGGGCATCGGTTAACGGCCAGGGGCGGTAGCGTGTCCGAACACGACCAGACAAGAGAAATCAACATGGAACACCATTCAGCCATCCTGTTACGCCGTCTTAATCCTTACTGCGCTCGTGCGCTGGAAGGGGCGGCCTCGTTGTGCCAGACGCGGGCGCACGCCGAAATTACCCCGGAGCACTGGCTGCTGAAGCTGCTGGAGCAGGGGGAGGGTGATATCACCGTGCTGGCGCGGCGCTATGAGTGGGATATGGATGCGATATGGCAGGATTTACTGGCGCATCTCGACCGTCTGCCGCGTTCGGTGCGCAGCCGTCCGCAGCTGTCGGACAGTATTCAGACCCTGCTGCAGGAAGCCTGGCTACGGGTCTCGCTGGAGGATGAACAACAGATCCGCAGTATTTCATCTGCTGATGGCGCTGGTGGAGAAACCGAAACTGGCTCGCTGTGACGGCCTGTGGCCGTTGCTGACGCTGGCGCAGAGCCAGCTTGAGCGCCTGCGCGGGCTTCTGGATGCGCAGTCAGACGAACGTCCGGAGGTGCAGCAGGAGGAAAGCCTGAGCCAGTCGCCCTCCACGCTGACGGATGAGAAAAACCGTGACAACGGTATGTCCGGCAACGGCTTAAGCGATGCGCTCCGGACCGCGCTGGATAAATTCACTCTCGACGTCACCGCCCGTGCCCGGGAAGGGAAAATCGACCCGGTATTTGGCCGCGATAACGAAATCCGTCAGATGGTGGATATCCTCTCAAGACGCCGCAAGAACAACCCGATACTGGTCGGTGAACCGGGTGTTGGTAAAACCGCTCTGGTGGAAGGGCTGGCGCTGCGCATCGCCGAAGGCAACGTCCCGGACACCCTGAAGCCGGTCTCCGTGCGCACCCTCGACCTCGGCTTACTCCAGGCGGGTGCAGGCGTGAAGGGCGAGTTTGAGCAGCGGCTGAAAAATATTATTGAGGCGGTACAGCAATCACCCACACCGGTACTGCTGTTTATCGACGAGGCGCACACTATTATTGGCGCGGGCAACCAGGCGGGCGGCGCGGATGCGGCCAACCTGCTGAAACCGGCGCTGGCAAGAGGTGAACTGAGAACCATCGCCGCCACCACCTGGAGCGAGTACAAACAGTATTTTGAGCGCGACGCCGCGCTGGAGCGCCGCTTCCAGATGGTGAAGGTTGATGAGCCGGACGACGACACCGCCTGCCTGATGCTCAGAGGTCTGAAATCCCGCTATGCACAGCACCACGGCGTGCATATCACTGACGAAGCGGTGCGTGCAGCCGTCACCCTCTCCAGACGCTACCTCACCGGACGCCAGTTACCGGATAAAGCCGTGGACCTGCTGGACACCGCCTCCGCCCGTATCCGCATGAGCCTTGATACGGTGCCGGAGCCGCTGACCCGGCTGAAGGCGCAGATTACCGCCCTAGAGATGGAAAAGCAGGCGCTGCTGGAAGATATTGCGGTGGGCAACAGCTCCCACGGCGAGCGTCTGGCGACCATCGAACAGGACGAAGTCCGCATTATCCTGCAGCTCGACGAACTGGAAACGCAGTACGGCGAAGAGCTGAAGCTGACGGAAGAACTGCTGGCCTGCCGCAGCGATATCTCCCGCCAGGCAGAGATTGCCGATTTACAAAATCAACTGAGTGCTGTCCAGCAAAATAACCCGTTGCTGGGGCTGGACGTGGATGTACGCACGGTCGCCACGGTCATCGCCGACTGGACCGGCGTACCGCTCTCCTCATTAATGAAGGATGAACAGACGGAGCTGCTGAGCCTCGAACAGAACCTCGGCAGACGCGTGGTGGGCCAGGACGCCGCCCTGAACGCTATCGCGCAACGCCTGCGCGCCTCGAAAACCGGGCTTGCGCCGGAAAACGGCCCGCAGGGCGTGTTCCTGCTGACCGGCCCGAGCGGCACCGGTAAAACCGAAACCGCGCTGGCGCTGGCCGGAGAACTGTTCGGCGGGGAAAAATCGCTGATTACCATCAACCTCTCGGAATATCAGGAGCCGCACACCGTCAGCCAGCTCAAGGGCTCCCCGCCGGGCTACGTCGGCTACGGTCAGGGCGGTATTCTCACCGAAGCAGTGCGTAAACGTCCGTACAGCGTGGTGCTGCTGGACGAGGTGGAAAAAGCCCACCGGGACGTGATGAACCTGTTCTACCAGGTCTTTGACCGGGGCTTTATGCGCGACGGCGAAGGGCGTGAAATTGATTTCCGCAACACGGTGATTCTGATGACCTCCAATCTCGGTAGCGACCTCCTGATGCAACTTACCAGTGAGCAGCCAGAAGCGACTGAAGCGGACCTGCATGAACTGCTGCGCCCGGTCCTGCGCGACCACTTCCAGCCCGCGTTACTGGCGCGCTTCCAGACGGTGATTTATCGCCCGCTGGGACAGGAGGCGATGCGCACCATCGTACAGATGAAGCTGGATCAGGTCAGTCAGCGTCTGGCGCGACATTACGGTATGAAGACCGATATCAGTGAGAGCCTGTACGATGCACTGACCGCCGCCTGCCTGCTGCCGGATACCGGGGCGCACAACATCGACAACCTGCTGAACCAGCAGATATTGCCGGTACTGAGCCAGCAGTTGTTAAGCCATATGGCGGCGAAGCAGAAGCCGCAGACGCTGACCCTCGGCTGGAATGAGGACGAGGGCATTGTGCTGGCCCTGGACGAAGGAGAAATAACTCATGAGTGACGTGAAATCCCTGATGTTCAGCCACAATCATAACCTGCTGAAGGTGCGTGGCTGCAAATCGCTGCCGGACGTGCTGTGCTTTGAAGGTCATGAAGCGTTAAGCGAACCCTTTAAGTACACCATTGAATTCACCAGCACGGACAAGACCATCACGGCGCAACAGATGCTGATGCAGGACGCGTCGCTGACCCTGGTGGCCCCCGTTGACCAGGGCTACGGGATAAAGGTGCAGCAGCCGGTGCGCACCCTTCAGGGCGTGGTCACTGCATTTGAGCGCCTGTCCACCTCGAAGGATGAAACCCGCTATTCCCTGACTCTGCAGCCGCGTCTGGCACTGCTCTCCCGCAGCCACCAGAACCGGATTTACCAGGATATGTCGGTGCCGGATATTGTGGAGCACATCCTCAGAACCCGCCACGATATGCGCGGGGAGGATTTTGTCTTTACCCTGGCAAACGAGTACCCGCGTCGTGAGCAGGTGATGCAGTACGGCGAGGACGACCTGACTTTTATCTCCCGCCTGCTCGCGGAAGTGGGTATCTGGTACAGAATCACCGCCGACACCCGGCTGAACATCGATGTGGCAGAGTTTTACGACGACCAGCGTTATTTCGAACAGGGACTGTCCCTGCCATCGGTTCCCCCCTCCGGTCAGCATGACAGCGGCACCGAGTCGGTATGGGCGCTGGAAAGCCACCATAACGTGGTGGAGCAGTCGGTCTCCACCCGCGACTATAACTACCGCAACGCGCCGGAGGACATGAACCTCAGCGTCGATGTCAGCCGGGGCGACAGTACCACTTACGGCGAGGCGTACCACTGGGCGGACAACTATCTGACGCCGGGGAACAGCAGCCAGCGCAACCCGGAGCCGGAGAGCGGGGCGTTTTACGCCCGCATCCGTCACGAACGTTACCTGAACCGCCAGACGCAGCTTAACGGCGAAACCAGTTGCGCAACGCTGGCTCCCGGCCAGGAGCTGAAGGTGACCGGCGGCGAGGAGGTTACCGACACCTTCCGTCAGGGTGTGGTGATTACAAAAATCCACAGCCGCGCCCGCCGTGACCGCAGCTTTGAGGTGACCTTCCACGCCATCCCGTTCTCGGAGGATTACTGCTTCCGCCCGGAGCCGGGCGACAAACCGAAGATGGCCGGAACGCTGCCTGCCCGCGTGACCAGCACGAAAACTAACGATATTTACGGCCATATCGACCGCGACGGGCGCTATAAGGTCAACCTGCTGTTCGACCGCGACCACTGGCAGCCGGGCGAGGAGAGCCTGTGGGTGCGCCAGTCCCGCCCCTATGCCGGAGGCACTTACGGCCTGCACCTGCCGCTGCTGGCGGGAACCGGGGTGGCGATAGCCTTTGAACAGGGCGACCCGGACAGGCCGTATATCGCCGGTGTGCTGCATGACTCGGCGCACGGGGACCACGTTACTATCTACAACTACAAGCGGAACGTGCTGAGAACCCCGGCGAACAATAAAATTCGCCTCGACGACACGCGCGGGAAGGAGCATATCAAGGTCAGTACGGAGTACGGCGGCAAGAGCCAGCTGAACCTCGGGCATCTGGTGGACCAGCAGAAGAAGCAGCGCGGCGAGGGATTTGAGCTGCGTACCGACAGTTACGGGGCTATCCGCGCCGGGAAGGGAATATTCATCACCGCTGATGCGCAGGTGAAGGCGCAGGGACAGCAACTGGCGATGGAGCCTGCGTTGTCGCGGCTGTCGGCGGCGCTGGTGGAAATGCAGTCACTGGCAGCCAGCGCACAACAGGCACAGGCGCTGGCCGCAGATGTGGGACGTCAGCAGACGCTACTGCAACAGAAAATAGAGCAGCTTCAGAAGGAAGTACTGCTGGGAACGGCCCCGCAGGGTGTGGCACTGGCAAGCGGCGACGATATACTGCTGTCGGCACAGGAGAATCTGACGCTGGTCGCCGGTAAGCAACTGGATGTGGGGGCGCAGAAAGACTTCACGCTGGCGGCGGGTAAACAGCTCAGTCTGTACAGTCGTGAAGGTGCCAAATTGTTCAGTTCGCACAACGATATTGATATTCAGGCGCAGGGCGGAAATTTTACCACCTGGTCAACGCAGGACACGCATATATCGAGTGGTAAGAAACTGGTGGTCACGGCACAGGATGAGCTGACGCTGATATGTGGGGGCGGATATATCAAAATTAAAGGCGGGAATGTTGAGATTGGGGGTCCCGGAAAGCTACTGATAAAAAACACAGGTATTAAGAAAACAGGTGCGGGCAGTATGCAGGGGGTGATGAAGTCGTTTGAGCCGGAAAGTTTTGATGAGAAGTTTGTGATTACTCATCCGGCATCCGGAAAGGCACTGGCAAATCAGAAATATGAAATCCATTTTCCAGACGGAAGAGTAATGTCTGGTGTGACGGATGCAACGGGGCATTCTTCGCTTGTAACCTCGCAGGCAATTGACGGACTTAAGATTATTCTGAAGAAATAACAGAGAAAAGGATATGACAAATAAATTAACCACGTTGCTTTTCTGCCTGCCGCTGTTGAGTGGCGCTCTGCTTTCACTGAGCGGGTGTGTTTCGGAGGGGGCCGCATTCGGTCTGGGTGCAGGAAGTTTGCATGAAACGGTGATGACAGAAAAGGATAAAAGTGCGCCGCCACCGGTTTATGGTCCGCCGCAGGTGATCTACCGGATAGATAATAATCGTTACTTTACGTTAGAGAATTATACCCGCTGTGAGAATGGACAGACATTCTATAATAATAAAGAAAAAGGGGTCCATGTTAAAGTTCTGGAAGGGTCAGGGTATCTGTTTAAAGGTCGTTTATTCTGGTTGTCTACTCGTGATGATTATCTGGCATTTCCAGCAACAATCAATACAAATCATGCTGCCTGTATGGGGTCAGATAAAGGTTGTATGAATGCAGTTATCGTTACAACTGATGGTGGAAATATATTGGATGGTATTGCATATGGCAGCTATACCCAAGATCCTACGGGTGATACAAAAAAATATGACATGTTAGTCATGAATGATGGGTTTTATTTGATTCATTATCGCGGAGCTAACAGAATATATCCTGTCGTATATAGATGGAATTTTGATAAAAAGAGTTTTTCTGGTGTTGTCGAATCAGAACATGAGTATGATTTATTCCGGCCCGGAGAAGTGGTTCCCCCATCTGGTTTTTATAAAATTGATCTTTCAAAATTCCATTCAAAAAATGGCATGCTGGAAATGCAGTGTGATCATACACTGGAACCGATGCAACCCACAGGGAGCAGAATACAATGAGTAATAATAAAACCTCACTGACCAGAAAGGTTGAAACGCAACTTACCGATAACGGTACGCCCTTTGCTTACTCAATGACCTCGCATAAAAATATAAAGGTCAATGCTGAAGTTCAGCCGCCATTGCAGTTGCCAGGCTTAATCATATTTGTTCATGGGGTTAATTCCGAAGGAGAGTGGTATAATAATGCTGAAGTGGCTCTTTGTTCAGGCCTGAATCAGCGACTGGGTCTTCAGGAACAATACTCTCTTATTGCAAATGAATATTATGACGGTATCTTCGAATCTTGCGAGAAAAATAGTTCGGAATGGGCAGCATGTTATGGCGATGATAATAAAAGAAAATGGATATCTCCTCCTCGTAAGATTAAAAATGAAGGCCGCTCACCGGTTATCCGCTTCTACTGGGGTTATCGTGCCGCCGATAACGAAACCGATAACTATGCCATTCCGTTAAAAAATAAAAAAGGGGATAACTATTACGACCTCTCTCCCGAGGAGCGCAAAACGAAAGGCCCCTGGTACTGGGGCGGCGGGCCGTTCCAGAACGGCTGTAATCAGCTGGTCAGCCTGTGGAGCAAACAGGGATTTGACAACTGGCCTAATGTGCTGGGTATGCCAATCCCTTTCAGCACTCAGTTGATGAATGGCGAGCGGGATCGTCTGCTGACCGCAGCACCGCCACGCCACTATTATGCGCACGCTGCCGGGCGTCTGGCGGATCTGATAAAAACCATCCGCAGTAAACATCCTGAAGACACTGTTACGGTGCTGTCGCACAGTCAGGGGACGATGGTTGCGCTGGCGGCGGCAGCCATTGAGGCACCGGATGCGTTGTTTGTCATGAATTCGCCTTATGCGCTGGACAACGAACCCACCACCTATATTTCCTACCCGGTGAAAGAAATCATCAGCCGTGAAGCGAGAGAAGCCACGTTTGCCGATATCGTTAAAAAGGTGGCGGAAAACAAAACCCGGCTGGCCCGGCAGGGCTGCGATCACCTGCTGGCAGGCGTCAGCAGCGATGGCGAAAGCTGGACGCCGGAAGGCAAAACACACGCTGGCCTGCCGGAGCGGGATAATCACGGCACCACGTGGATTTACTGTAACCCGCATGACCGAGTGATGGGGTCGGCTCCGCTGCGTAGTATCGGCTGGCAGGGCTTACCCAATACGAAAAAGAGCGGTTACAGTGAATCGCATGCTTTATTCAGGCAGGCGGGCGATACGCTGTATGTCCGTATGCTGGGGCGCAATACACCGTGTGGAAAGGCACCGGATACACAGACGCATTTCAGCAATCTGGGAGATGACAGGTCATTCTGGGACAGTACGACCACACTGCTTCAGGAGATGACCTGGCCGGAACCGGATAAAGGGCAAAAACTGACGATTAATGCGCCGCAGGTACCGGAGCCGCTGACGGCAGAGGAACTGAAAAATTTTGACCAGGATTATGCCAGTACTGAAAAGCAAACCGGCTCAATAGGATACGGCTACGGACAGATTAACCCGACGACGAAAAATCCCGTTGACACAGACTACCGCTATTACATTTCCCTCTACGGTTATTTCGATCAGAAAATGGTGCCTAAAAAACCTTCATCCTGGTATCAGCCAGGGCCAGGTTCAAAAGAGGACCGGGCAGGATATGAGAAACAGTCGAGAACTGAAATGCTTGAAGATGTACGAACCTACGTGCAGCGTCCGACCGATCACAGCACCCTGCCAATGGATGAACGTTTTATGAGCCGGGTTGTGGCCTATGATTTACCGGTAGGATACTGCTGGCATTCGTGGGATCGGGCAAGCCTGGCAGAGTTGCGTAAGCAGGCGGACTGGCTGGAAAGTGATGATTATTATTTCAAAGGCAAACTGAATATTCCGGCGATGCCATCAGCCATCAGGCAGGATGTGGCAGGGGATGCGGTGGAGAGAAAGGCTGAAGAAACTGCCCGATGTACCAGGAAAAAGTGAAGATTGTCATCGCTGAAAGTATTTTTTTTTTGCCTTTTCCCGCAACTGAGTGAATTACAATGTAAATATTCTCTGACTTAAACGTTTATTGGCTATATGTTGTGATGTGAAACATTTTATTGCTTGGTGTACAAATCGATAACTTTAATTTTGAAGCATGTTTGTGATGGGTGGTTATTATTTTGTGATCTCATGAGTTTTTAATTGTGAGTATAAAATGGAATTCATGATTGAAAAAATATTGTAAGAGCAGTTTGTGACAGGAAATACATATGACTAAACGCGTTGTCGTTCTTAATGATGCTACGTCTCATGGCGGAAAGGTTATTTCTGCATCATCCATGTTTGAGATTGAGGGTAAAAATGTAGCTCTGCTGAATGATTCGGTATCCTGCCCGGAGCACGGTCCCAATCCGATCGTGGAATGCGATATGAGCTATGAGGAAAACAGCAGGGGGATTGTCGTACATGGCTGTAAAAGCGCCTGTGGCTCGGTGGTGTACGCCAGCCTGCCGGATGTGGAGATAGGCTGATGGGCTGGTCATTACCGGATGTTCCCGCAAGGCCGGATGCGCAGCCCTGGTCGCCTTGGGTATGTCTGTCGATTATTTTCATTGGCGTATTTGCTGCGCTGGTTCGGGTTGTCTTATCCTCACCAGCCGGTGGTTTGCCAGCGCTCGAAAGCGGTTACTGGTTGCCTCTGACCGGGTATACCGCGTCGGGGATTATGATTGCGATAACCTTTTATTCGTTATCCTGGGAAATTCGGACATTTTTGGTTCGCAACTGGAATAACTGGCGGCGAAATATGCATCTGGCCTGGCAGTATCAGGCGCATCAGCATCTTTGTGTAGTCCAGCATGTCATGCTGACTGCCGATCCGCAGTTACTTTTCCGTCTGTCGGGTGGAATGATTGAGCAACAGGATGAAGCCTCTCCCCTGACGTTAGTCTCAGATGAACCTGTGATACCCGGAATTTCTCGCTTTGAGCAGCTTTGTCTGCAATTAATTCGACAATTCAGAGCGCCGCTTATTCAGCGGTATCCTTCCGGTCGGTTGACGGTACTGATACAAACAACAACAACTGATAAGGAGAGGGAGCAGGCGTTTTTTGCCCGATTATGGGAGGACGAAGCGTTGCCGTGGACTCCGACTATTCATGTTTTGCCTGACGAACTGCCGTATAACGACTGGAATCAACGTTTGCCAGCGACACATTCCCCTGTGTTAGTGCTGGCGCTACATTACCGCCAGCCTGAGGAAGTCTTACCCGAATTTGCCTGTGCGCTGCTGCTGTTGCCCGACGCGATGCTGAAACCGTCAGAACGGCGGGATGCGGTGCGGGTATTTCGCGCCATGCCGCTGAATACCGGGGCGTTGCCCCGCGAGCTGGCTGAATTGCGTGATATGGTGCAGCAACCTTCCGGTGTAAAACATCTGGTCTGGCACAGCGGGCTATCTGCGTCGTCTGCACAGGCGCTGGGACGGGTGGTCAACGAGTTACCTCTGCATACTGATATTGCAGCCGGCGGCATTATCGATTTTGCGAAAATCAGCGCCGACTACGGGTCTCTGGCCGGATGGCTGATGGTGGCTGCGGCAACTGAGATGGTCAATTACGGTCCGGGAAGCCACTGGCTGTTACAGGCGAATGACAAACATGCCAGCGCAATGGTCGTCGGTAACAGTCTGCCGGTTATCCGTGATGAAGCGGTGAGAATGCTTCCGCTGCCTTATCCGGCAGGGTCACTCTGCCTCGCGGTATTGCTCAATGTGGCGACTTTCGGGGCTGTTGCCCGTTTTTTCCCGGACTGGATGTTTTCCTGGTCCGGCGTGTTCAGCATGCTGTTGTCGCTGGCTGTCACACTACCCGGTGCCGTTTTCCTTCTGCGCCGCTCCCTCACTTATCTGCAACGCCCCCGCTTCATTCAGGCTGCCGGACTCGCCCACAAGGAATAATCCAACATGAAAAGGTTTTTATACATCCTGGGGGCGGGTCTCTGTGTCCTGGTTGTTTTGTCGGCGCTGTTGTTTATTCAGGCCCAGACACCTCACTTCTCTGAAGGGGCGGGTGAACGTGCACCCTGGATTTCGTTGCTGGGTGCGGTTTTTGTGACCAGTCTGTTGAGCGTGCTGGTTTTTTTTCTTATTTCTTTCCAGAAAAACGACACCCTGGTGACTCCGCCGGGTAGTCACCGGGCAGGCAAAGTGGAAGGGATACAGGAACAAAATACCCCCGTTTCTTCGCTAAAAAAACACATCCTCCGCCGTCACGGCTCTTTCTGGCGCAGTAAAGTCCGCCTGCTGCTGGTCTGCGGCGAACCCGCACACATCGCCGCCATCGCCCCCGGCCTTGCCGAAAAACAGTGGCTGGAGGGCAGTAGCACCGTGCTGATTTACGGCGGAAGTTTGTCATCCACACCGGACACCGAACGTCTGACCGCCCTGCGTAAACTGCGCCGCAGTCGTCCTCTGGACGGCATCGTACTGGCGCTGGATGAGACGCAGGCGAAGCTGAAAACGCTGGATAACCATCTTCGCACCCTGGAGCAGGTCGGGGAGGCGCTGCAGTACCAGCCGCCGGTGTACCTGTGGCAGGTATGTGGCAACCAGGGGGCCCGTCAGGCCGCGGCAGGTATGTGACAGCCAGTGGCCGCAGGCCACCCGCGTCACCCAGACCGTGGGGGCGCTGTTCCCGGCCCGCGCCACGCCGGAGGTGCTGGAGCGCCAGCTCAGCGCCATTCTGCCCTCCCTGCGTGCGCAGGGCCTGCAGCAGATGTGCGCTGACCCGGCCCATGATTACCTGCTGCGCTTCGGACGTTCGCTTGAGAAAGAAGGCATTGCCCGCTGGCGCGCGCTGCTGACCCCCTGGCTGATGGAGCACCTGAAGCGCGTTCCGCTGCGCGGCCTGATGTTCAGCCCGTCGCTGACAGCGGACAGGAAAACGGATGAGGACCTTCATCCCCACGCCTGGCCTGCCCCGGCAGTCTGGCAGGGAGTGAAGGATGACTGCGCGAAAGCCCGTGGCGTGCGGGTGGGGATGCCCTGGCAGCGCACGCTGGGCGTCACGGCGCTGACGCTGATTGCCCTGTGGGGCGCGGGCAGCCTGCTCTCCTTTATGGTCAACCGCCAGCATATTGTGAGCGCCGCTGAGCGGGCGCAGCAACTGGTGAACCAGCCTGCCGTCAGTGATGAGCAACTGATGGCGTTACAGTTACTGCGTAACGATATCGGGCGCTTACAGACGCAGCAGGCGAACGGCGCGCCCTGGTACCAGCGTTTCGGGCTGGACCACAATGCGCCGCTCTCTGCCGCGCTGATGCCCTGGTACACGCAGGCGAACAACCGTCTGATACGTGATGCGGCAGCGCAGGCGCTGACCCAAAAGCTGATGGCGCTGGCGAACCTGCCGCCGCGCAGCCCGCAGCGGGCGACCCTTGCGAAAGCGGGGTACGACCAGCTAAAGGCGTACCTGATGATGGTGCGTCCGGATAAGGCGGATGCGGCGTTTTACACGCAGGTGATGACCGGTGTTCAGCCTTCCCGCAGCGGCATCTCTCCGGCGCTGTGGCAGAGTATCGCGCCGGATTTGTGGCGCTGGTATATGCAGAACCTGCCGTCGCATCCCGCCTGGAAAATCACCCCGGATGCGGCACTGGTCAGTCAGGTGCGTCAGGTGTTGCTGGAGCAGATTGGCCAGCGTAACGCCGAAAGTACCCTGTACGAAAATATGCTGACGACGGTGCGCCGCAACTATGCCGACATGACCCTTGCGGATATGACCCCGCAGACCAATGCCAGCCGTCTGTTCGCCACGCAGGAGTCGGTGCCGGGGATGTTCACCCGCCAGGCATGGGAGGGCGGTATCCAGGATGCCATTGACAAAGCCGTGGCTTCCCGGCGTGATGAAATCGACTGGGTGCTGAGCGACAACCGTAAAACCCTCACCGGCGATGTCTCCCCGGAGGCACTGAAACAGCGGCTGACGGACCGTTATTTCACCGATTTCGCCGGGGCCTGGCTGGGCTTTCTCAACAGTATCCGGCTTAATCCGGCGCACAATATCGCTGATGTCACCGACCAGCTGACCCTGGCTGGCGATGTCCGCCAGTCGCCGCTGATTGCCCTGATGAACACACTGGCTTACCAGGGGCAGACCGGACAGCAGAAAGAGGCCATCACCGACTCGCTGGTGAAATCGGCGAAAAACCTGCTGAGCAAGGACGATAAACCGGTAATTGACCAGCAGGCTGCCGGGCCGGTCAGCCCGCTGGACGGCACCTTCGGACCGCTTCTGGCGCTGATTGGGAAAAACAGCGCGCAGAACGTGATGGCGGCGGACAGTTCGTTGAGTCTTCAGACGTACCTGACGCGGCTGACCCGTGTGCGTCTTCGGCTCCAGCAGGTGGCGGGTGCGCCCGACCCGCAGGCGATGATGCAGCAGCTGGCGCAGACGGTCTTCCAGGGTAAAAGCGTGGACCTCACCGACACCCGGGAATACGGCAGCCTGGTGGCGGCAAGCCCCGGCGCGGGGGGGAGCGGGTTCGTGCAGCACGC
>OBWT01000465.1_pt1 | contig 13768 bp, 10 predicted proteins | sample 1476541 | NCBI WGS metagenome assembly OBWT01 (sample SAMEA2580134, study PRJEB22360) | human gut metagenome | biome: human gut; feature: human-associated habitat; material: faeces | place: Denmark | collected 2008/2010 | reverse complement strand
CCGCAGCTGACGAAAAACCCTAAAAACCGGCTGCCGCATCGTCCGCCAGTTCGGCGGCGTCATCGGCATCATCGGCGTCTGCTTCAAAAGATGAGGCGACCAGACAGGCGTCAGCAGCGAGGGGCAGCGCCACGACGGCATCCACGAAGGCGACAGAGGCTGCTGGCAGTGCGGCAGCGGCAGCACAGAGCAAAAGTACGGCAGAATCCGCAGCAACGCGCGCCGAGACAGCAGCAAAACGGGCAGAGGATATTGCATCCGCCGTGGCGCTTGAGGATGCGAGCACGACGAAAAAGGGGATAGTACAGCTCAGTAGTGCGACTAACAGCACTTCCGAGTCACTGGCGGCAACACCAAAAGCCGTTAAGGCCGCGTATGACCTGGCTAACGGGAAATACACCGCACAGGATGCAACGACAGCACAGAAAGGGATAGTTCAGCTTAGCAACGCGACCAACAGCACATCTGAAATGCTGGCGGCAACGCCAAAGTCGGTAAAGGCAGCCTATGACCTTGCTAACGGGAAATATACTGCTCAGGACGCTACGACAGCACAAAAAGGAATTGTCCAGCTCAGTAGTGCAACCAACAGCGCATCTGAAACGCTTGCCGCGACACCGAAAGCAGTGAAAGCAGCTAATGATAATGCGAATGGTCGGGTACCTTCTGCCCGTAAGGTGAATGGTAAGGCGCTTTCAGCGGATATAACACTGACGCCGAAAGATATTGGTACGCTTAACTCAACAACAATGTCATTCAGCGGTGGTGCTGGTTGGTTCAAATTAGCAACGGTAACCATGCCACAGGCGAGTTCTGTTGTTTCAATTACGTTGATTGGTGGCGCGGGATTTAACGTGGGGTCACCTCAACAGGCAGGTATATCTGAACTTGTTTTGCGTGCAGGTAATGGTAATCCGAAGGGGATTACTGGTGCTTTATGGCAGCGCACATCGACAGGGTTTACAAATTTTGCCTGGGTCAATACATCTGGTGATACTTACGATATTTACGTTGCAATCGGAAATTATGCGACTGGTGTAAATATTCAATGGGATTATACCAGTAATGCCAGCGTGACGATTCATACGTCACCAGCATATTCTGCTAATAAGCCGGAAGGGTTAACGGACGGTACAGTTTATTCACTCTATACGCCATCAGAGCAGTTTTATCCGCCTGGCGCACCAATCCCGTGGCCATCAGATACCGTTCCGTCTGGCTATGCCCTGATGCAGGGGCAGACTTTTGACAAATCTGCATACCCGAAACTTGCAGCCGCTTATCCGTCAGGCGTGATCCCTGATATGCGTGGCTGGACGATTAAGGGCAAACCCGCCAGTGGTCGTGCCGTATTGTCTCAGGAACAGGACGGCATTAAATCGCACACCCACAGCGCCAGCGCATCCAGTACGGATTTGGGGACGAAAAACACATCGTCGTTTGATTACGGAACCAAATCCACGAATAACACCGGGGCGCATACCCATAGTATTAGCGGGACTGCAAATAGTGCCGGTGCGCACCAACACAAGAGTTCCGGTGCATTTGGTGGCACGAACACGAGCATTTTCCCTAATGGTTATACCGCGATTTCAAATCTAAGCGCGGGGATTATGAGCACAACAAGCGGTAGTGGCCAGACTCGTAATGCAGGGAAGACATCATCAGATGGTGCTCATACCCACTCGCTGTCCGGCACTGCTGCAAGCGCAGGCGCACATGCACATACTGTCGGTATTGGTGCTCATACGCACTCCGTTGCGATTGGTTCACATGGACACACCATCACCGTTAACGCTGCTGGTAACGCGGAAAACACCGTCAAAAACATCGCATTTAACTATATTGTGAGGCTTGCATAATGGCATTCAGAATGAGTGAACAACCACGGACCATAAAAATTTATAATCTGCTGGCCGGAACTAATGAATTTATTGGTGAAGGTGATGCATATATTCCGCCTCATACAGGTCTGCCAGCAAACAGTACCGATATTGCACCGCCAGATATTCCGGCTGGTTTCGTGGCTGTTTTCAACAGTGATGAGTCATCGTGGCATCTCGTTGAAGACCATCGGGGTAAAACGGTTTATGACGTAGCGTCAGGGGACGCGTTATTTATTTCTGAACTCGGTCCGTTACCGGAAAATGTTACCTGGTTATCGCCGGAAGGGGAGTTTCAGAAGTGGAACGGTACAGCCTGGGTGAAAGATGCAGAAGCAGAAAAACTGTTCCGGATTCGGGAGGCGGAAGAAACAAAAAACAGCCTGATGCAGGTAGCCAGTGAGCATATTGCGCCACTTCAGGATGCTGTAGATCTGGAAATCGCAACGGAGGAAGAAACCTCATTGCTGGAAGCCTGGAAAAAATATCGGGTGTTGCTGAACCGTGTTGATACATCAACTGCACCTGATATTGAGTGGCCTACGAACCCTGTCAGGGAGTAATCATTGGGATTATGCCGCAGCACGTCTTAAGCAAGAACATGCTGCGGTTGGATGCTATTTTTTTCCTGAAGCGGAAAACATTACTACAGTACCTTGAACCTTGGTTTTAACATTCTCGAAATGCTCTGAGAGTATATGTGTTAAGCCTTCTTCGGAATCTTTTGTGTTTGAAAAGATGCCTTTCTGATTGTAAATGCGCATCAGTTTTTGACCGAAGCTATTGTGCACAACTCCATCGCCAAGAATTGTGGCTCCGTATAGAGTTCCATCGTCAGTTAAGGCCTGCGCCGCATTGCGTATTACACAGCTTTTTGTAGATATATTTCCAGGCAGGCAGTGAAGAAGGTAAAACATGGAAATGGAATCAAATTGACCATGTAACGCCGCGGGATAAGGTTCAAAAACATCATGGCTAATTTTATGTTTAATTTTTGATTCCCCAGCCCTTGTAGATGCCGCGTTCAGGCTAGCTTCGTTCAAATCCATTAAAGATATCAGACTACTCTCAGGTACGTGAGTAAGGTAAAACCCAGTTCCAACACCAATATCCAGATGGTTGTTACCTAAATGTTCCAGAAAGTGTGGAAGAAGGTGTTCCTTTGTAGGACATCCCCATGCAAGCCGATTTGATACTCCCAAAACCCACCAGTCATAAAGCTTTAGGGTAAGTGGTGTGTAAATTCTAGCCCCATCATCTGTGTTTTTTTATTAATTTCACCATGTTATAGTTTTATTTGTGAATTAAATCAATTATGGCAATGAATTACAAGGGGTTAAATGCTGCCGCAGCATAGCGATATTGAAATAGCCTGGTATGCTTCAATACAGCAGGAGCCGAATGGCTGGAAGACCGTCACCACACAGTTCTACATCCAGGAATTCAGTGAGTATATTGCGCCACTGCAGGATGCTGTAGATCTGGAAATCGCAACGGAGGAAGAAAGATCGTTGCTGGAAGCCTGAAAAAAGTATCGGGTGCTGCTAAACCGTGTGGACACTTCCGTAGCACCAGATATCGAGTGGCTTATTCAACCATAATAAACAGTATGTATATCATAGGTTATTAATTGTGAGTTTTTTCGGTGTGTTATTTGTTTGTTTGATGTTATGCTTTTGCGCCCCAAAAGGTTGTTTAGATGTATTTTATCAATTGATTTTCAATATCGTTTAATAAAGAAAAATTAAGCAAGCTGGATGTTGGTTTTTTGTTAATTGAATGGTTCTAATAATGTTTTTTTACTGTTGTTGAATGTGACTTGATAAGAAATGCAAGTAAAAATGATACTCTTTTTATTTTAAATTCAAACGGTTGACATATATATAGCAAGAGGTTTCAGGTGCGTTGTAGTGAGTTTATGTTAATAAAAAGCATAGTAAGCGTTGAAAAATGTAACTTTGAAATAAGTTAGAATAAAAAACAACATACATATAATAATTTAATCTTAAATGAAATTTATTAAAATTTGCAAACTATAATTTTGTGTATAAAAATATAAATGCACATCATCCTGATTATGATTGTGTATTTAATTGGTTGTTATTTGACTACTATCAACTTGTTTTAATTTTATGATAGGTGCAAGATGGATTATGTTTGCTCCGTAGTTTTCATCTGTCAATCATTTGATTTAATTATAAACAGGAGAGTTATCTCGTTCAAAAAAAATTCATTGTTTATTGTAAGCGACAAAATTAGAAGGGAGTTACCAGTATGCCCCTCTAAACTAAGAATTGTTGATATAGATAAGAAAACATGTTTATCCTTTTTTATCGACGTGAATAATGAGCTGCCTGGCAAATTTACTCTTGATAAGAATGGCTATATTGCTGAAGAGGAACCTCCATTATCGCTTGTTTTTTCTCTGTTTGAAGGGATTAAAATAGCAGACTCACACTCCCTTTGGTTAAAAGAAAGACTATGTATATCCTTACTTGCCATGTTCAAAAAACGCGAAAGTGTAAATTCATTTATACTAACAAATATAAATACATTTACCTGTAAAATTACTGGAATAATCAGTTTTAATATTGAGCGGCAATGGCATTTAAAAGATATTGCGGAATTGATTTATACGAGTGAAAGTTTAATAAAAAAAAGATTAAGGGATGAAGGAACGTCATTTACTGAAATATTGAGAGATACTAGGATGAGGTATGCAAAAAAACTCATAACTTCAAACTCTTATTCTATCAATGTCGTAGCCCAGAAATGTGGCTATAACAGTACTTCATATTTCATATGTGCATTTAAAGATTATTATGGTGTCACGCCATCTCATTATTTTGAGAAAATAATCGGCGTCACAGATGGAATAAACAAAACAATTGACTGATAATGTTTATTACAAGTTGTCTACATGTTAATTATAATATTATACAGCGTTTTTTTTGATGTGATATTCTGGAACCATTAATTTGTAATTGGGTTGCTGTCGCCTATTTTATACATACTATAATTGATGGTTTTCTATGTGATTTAGTTAATAACCTTCTGGGTTTATTTTAAGGGTTAATTGTTACATTGAAATGGCTAGTTATTCCCCGGGGCGATTTTCACCTCGGGGAAATTTTAGTTGGCGTTCTTAAAATGTGTACTTAAGACCAGCAGTAGTGATGAAGTTATAGTTTTCTATACCTGCTCCATTTTTGCTGTAGTCTGAAGTGTTATTATTGTGATCATAAAGTGAAGTATTACCTTTTTTATTCGTAACCCGATTCCATGCGCCTTCAACATAAACTTTTGCGTTAGGTGTGACGTAATAACCTGCATTGACTGCAACAGAATAGTAATTTTGGTCTTTGACCTTACTGCGATAAGTGATTCTTTTTCCCGGGTCATAGTGTTCATCGTTATCAGATGATTCCACCCAGCCGCTGTATTTAAATGTGCCACCGAGTTCAAAATCTTCATAACGATAACTTCCAGTCAAGCCAATGTAGGGCATTTTAAAACGTTGTTTGTAGCCGATTGCTCTTTCTCCATTCGGGAAGGAGCCGAAATCATCTCTGAATCCCTCCTCAGAACTGTAGATATAGGAACCACCTCTGGCTGTAAAGCTATAACGGCTTTCCTGATATCCGGCCATGAGTCCCAGGCGGTAATTGGGTTCGTTGAGGAGCCAGCCTTTGATATTCAGATCAAATTCGTTGGCATAATTGAGTTGTGTATCAGGGTGTCTACTTTCATCCGTCCAGGTTCTGGGGTTACTGGAATCCATCCAGTCCTGATCGACCATATTGCCACCTCGGCTGCCGAGAGTTGTCCAGCCAGCAGCCCCGATAGATATCTGGGGCATCAAATCCCAATTAATTGCACCTTTAATAATTGCAGCGTTATTGAATTTCCAGTCGAGTTGACTGACTTTTCGGCCTCCTTCTTCGGCTAGATAAACACGCTCTTTTGTTTTTCCGCTCAGAGTTCCAAGACTAATGTCCGCATTTATGTTGTCAGGAGTAAACGATAAAGTCTCGGTAGAAGCAAAAGAGCTGATCGCAATAGGGGTTGTCAGGACTATTCCCAGAAGTTTCGCCCGCATAAAAGTTCTCCATTCAATCGTTTTAATGATTGAATATGTATTTTTTATATCTAACTTAATGAGTCAATTACATATTGCTCCACTGTTTATATTTTGTTTAGTATTGAATGATTATCACAATGCGCTATCTGTTTTTGGTTTAATTATCTGTTATTGTTTCATATTTCGGTTTTACTGTGTGGTTTTTTTATGCTTTTGTGGTGCTTTTATCTATTTAAGTGCCATGCCTTTAGAGGCATATAAGCGAAAATAGCATGAGGTTTATCCTCAATTACTATGTTTTTTAGTACAAAAAAGAGGGACAAAACTGAGACACATAAGGCCTCGCAATGGCTTGCAAGGCTTTACATGTTTTGAGGTAGTGGGACGTGTGAGCGCAGAGATGGCGCGGTAAGTTGTTGACTTAAAATGTCGTTCTAGGAACTTCTAAGTCGTGGGCCGCAGGTTCGAATCCTGCAGGGCGCGCCATTTCTTCTTCATTTAATCCCGTCTTATCCGTTCCGCTTTGCTCTTCACCACATCACTTTTTGTCGCTGTTTGGCGAGATAATTCAACGGTGTCAGGCCGTAAAACGCCTTAAAAACAGAGATAAAGTACGACGTGCTGCTATAGCCACATAATTGCGCCACCTGAGTGATATTTTTGTTATCCATCAATAACATCTGTACGGCGTAACGCATACGACACTCTGTGACAATCTGGCTATAGCTGGTATTTTCGTTTTTTAATTTCTTTTTGAGCAGGCTGGGGCTTAAACATAGCGAACTGGCGACAATTCGCAGATTCCAGTAATGCTGAATATCGCTTTGAATAATGCGGCAGACGCTGTCGCGGACGCTGCTGCGTAAGATATACATCAGTAGGGCAATAAACCGCGATTGCTCAAGAAAGTTAGACAATACGGTAAAAAGCAATGCGCGCGTCAACTCCGCTTCGCAGGGTTTGCTGGGTTGCTGCTTGCTGTGGTTGGCGGCTAGCCGGAACACTTCCGGTGTACGGCTATGACAAGCGATAACCGGGGTTGCCAGCCGCGACCAGGGCTTTATACAGGTTAAGTTCTTATTTAAAAACAACAGATAATCGTTGATGATGTTACGGTTGATGTGGGTGATTAATACGTGATTTAACGTTGAGAGTTCAATGACGTTATTGTTGCACGCGAAGGCGGCCAGGTAGTTTTTCGGAAGGGTAAACGTAGCATGGTTATTGACGCTTACCTCTACCTCTTTTTCGGTCAGGATCACCACGCAAGGTTCACTGCTGCTCAATTGCATTTCGCACTCCTCAGATATCAGAAACTCCGCTCAAAGGATCTATGCTTCCTGCATGAGTGATCGGCCCGTTCGCCGATAACGATCTTCTTTCTTTAGCACGCTTTTTAGCAATTAATCTTGATGGAATTCTGACGAGAGCGAAAGAGGTAAGCCAGGTCGTACCCGACTTACCTGGAGGAGATTTAATACTCGAGAATGCCGTGCGCGACGGGCAAATAGCGCAGAGAGAAATAGAGCGTGTCTTTACCGCAAGAGGAACGTTTCGCTAACAGCGAGGCAATTTCTGCGTCCGGTTTCGGTTTCGCTGTAAAGGTTTTGCCTTTGCCGGCGACAAACAGTTCATAAACAATGCCGCTTGCTGGGGCGGAGCTTTGGCAATCGGCGCTGGCCTGTAGATAACGTTCACGCTGTTCAGCGGTCAGTTTATCCACGCCGCTGCCATCCTGTACCCAGACATTAACGCCGGTTGCTTTAACGTGTTCCAGCAGTTGGCGATAGCCATCGGGCGACATGTTTCCGGCGAAAAAACTACTGATATAAACCGGTTTTGCTGAAACATCGCTAATCAACCGCTGCGCGTTGTTTAACCATGTTAGCAAAGGCTGACGGGCGGCTTCGCTGCGCCAGTTCAGGTCGTCAATTTCCGCGCTGATGTACCAGCCATCCGGCGTTACGCCAGGTACGGCGCTCCATAATCTGGCTTGCTGGAGATCGGCAGCCAGCAGGCGGTTAAGATAGCTTTCCAGCGCTGCAGACGACTGTTTCTGGTGCATAAAAAATTCCGGATCGGCATTCAGCCCGACAATCAGCTTCAGGCCAGCCTGTTGCGCAGCTGCGGCACGCTTAAACAATAACGCGTGCTGTTCTGGCTGGGTGAATGCATCGCCGTAACGAGTCCATTGCAAAACCAGGGTATCGAAGCCTTGCAAACGTAACTGACTCATCAGCCCCTGCCACTGGGTATCGGTAACCTGACTATCACGGTTTTGTGGTTGCCAGATAATACCTTTCATCGCAAAGGAAAAAGGGCTGACCAAAAGCAGTGTCAGCAATACGAAAATGAACTTACGCATTTACCAGTGCACTCCAATGGTGAGAAACGCATTGTTGCGCTCTCCGTTACGTTGATTAATCGCCTTAAAGGTATGTTGATACTCGACGCCGAGACTGACTTTGTGCGGCCAGGCGTCGTAGTGCGTCTCGCCGGTCCAGATATTCCAGCGGACCCCGACACCGCCAAGCTGCGCGCCCTGAGTGCCTTTATCACGATAGCCGTTGTCCTGAACGTGAGCGTAAGGCTCAATAGTCTGTCCGTTAGCTACCTTCTGATGCCAGCTGACGCGATAATCTGCCGTCCACGCCTGAATATCCTGGCGGATATATTGCGCTGCATCGAGGTACAGGTTTTGGGCAAACCAGCCTGAACCGTTCGGGTGCCATTCGTCGCTGTATTTGCCGCCATTAAAGAATGAGGCGCTGGCGCGCAGCATGGTATCGGATGCGCCATTTTGCCCGTTCAGCGGCAACTGCTGTTCGACGGCGAGGAAAAAGATCTGATCGCGCAGCGGCTTCCAGCGCAGACCGGTGCCGGACATCGGATTTTTCACCGGCATCATCACCCCGTTTTCTCCAGTATCGGCAAATACACGGCTGTAAACCGAGAGCAGGTCGCCTTCCAGCAGCATATTGCGTCCGATGCGATACTCGGCTTCCAGTTGCCCGTAGCTACGATAGCTTTTCCCTGGCGCTGCGCCGCCGACATTATTGTTAGCGGTACTCATTGCGCCGGAACGCAAGCCGATAGAAGAATCGAAACTGAACGTCCAGCGGCGACCGACCTCCTCATGCAGACGGCGGAAATTGAAGCGTTGCTGATTTTGCTCTGGGGTCAGTGGGGTTATCAGCGCCTGATTATCAATGTCATCAATCACCAGCCGGGCGTAGTGCTGCGTCGCAGGCATGTCATCCAGACGCTGGTTCACGTAGGCCAGTTGTCGGATAAGTGCCGGATCGTCCGGTAGCCCTTTATGCGCCTGTTCGAGCATTTCCCGCGACTGTGCGATATCACCGCTATCCCACAAGGCGTAACCGAGCGCTGCCTGGGTGTTGCTATTATTCGGTTCCAGTTCCAGCGCGGCGCGCAAATCACTCACCGCCGCCGGGACATTATGACGTTGGCGATAAATTGTCGCCCGCGCAACGTAAGCGTTGGCAGAAGGCGCAATATTGATTGAGCGCGTGAGATCGTTCAGTGCGAGTTCCGGCTGACCAGGAATGTAACGTTGCGCATGCAGCCACCAGTAGAGGGCATTGTTTCCCAGCCCACGTTGTTCTGCCTGCTGAAGCCAGCGATCGCGAGCCGCACCATTTCCTGCCGCCTGGGCGGTATTGGCAGCAGCAAGCAGATCCTCATTGCTCATGTCGTGAAGACTGATTTTCTGCCAGGCCGCCAGTGCGGTGGCGTAGTCCTCAACCTGATACGCCTGATAGGCTACCGCACGATGTTGCCAGGCGTTCGGTTGTCGTTGTTCGGCCTGAAGCCATGCATACAACGCCACACCGGGTAGCGTGTCCCGATAACACTTTGCCAGACGGTTCCAGGCGGCGGCATCGTAGGAAGGCGACATATCGCCCAGCAAGCGAACTATTGCCGGGCAATTATCTGCAATACCCGGCAACTGACTTTGCCACTGACGTTGCTCCGCCAGCGGTAAAGGTTTCGATAAAATCGCCACCTTCGCCGGCGTTGCCAGGTAAGGATGACTTTCCAGCAGAGACGCCAGTCGCGCCATTAACGTCTGGCTGACACGCGCATCGCCCTGGAAAGGATAGCGTTGCAGCAATAAATCGGCAGCTTCGCGTGACTGCTCGTTCTGCATCAGTTGCCAGGTCAGTTGATCCAGGCGGGTAAGATTTGCCGGTTCTTGCTGATACAGCAATCGTGCCAGACGCAGAGCTTCAGCCTTGTTATGGGTCGCTACGCTAACGGTATAACGCTCCTCAAGCATTTCATTGGCGGGGAGGGTGGCGAGCAGTTTTTGCGCTGCGTCGTACTGACCTTCTTTTAACAGCACCGGTAGCGTCGCGCCAACAACATACTGGCGGTTATCGGCAAACTGTACCGTATAATTCGCCAACGCCTGAACGGGGTTGACGCTGTATTTAGATAACAGATAGAGCCAACTTTTCTCTTGTGCGTCCGTGGTAAACAGCGGCTTATTTTCAATGAGATAATGCTGGAGGCGCGCTTTTTCGCCACGATAAGCCAGCGCGGTCGCGTAAGTAATATATGACTGAGGATCGGTGAAGATCCCCTGTGATTGCAGCGCCAGGATCCGATCATCCAGCTGCGCGGCAAGAAGCACGTCAAACCACTGACGGCGTTCTGCCGCGCTTAATGTGTTCTGCTGGCGTGCTTCATTATATAGCGTATCTGCCTGGGACCATTGTTTCAGGTAGATTGCGCGTTGCAGCAGATCGGTTCGCAACGTTTTTCCTTCCGGCGATGCAGCAAACGTCGCATCGTTTAGTTGCGCTCTGGCGACAGGTAATTGTGCCAGCCGCAGGGCATTCTGCCCGACTTCACTGCGACAACGCAGGGTCGGCGCAGCGTCGCACGCTTTTTGCTGGGCAAGCAGTTCTTCAACAGTCGTAACGCTTTTCACTTCAACTGGAATAGCCGCCAGACTGCGCTCAAGTCGGGCATCTCCTGGGTGACGTTTCAGTTGATCCTCAAGCAACAGCCGCGCCCGGTCATCATGACCAAAATGGCGATAGGCTTCCGCAAGGTATAAAGTCAGCGGAATATTATCCGGCACCTGCTGGTGTATATATTCAAATTCGCGGATGGCGGTTGCTTCGTCGTTATTTTTCTGTGCCTTCAGCGCCTTGTCGAGACGGGGATAAATAACGAAATGGCGATAATCGCTCAGCCCCAGCTCTTCTGCGCTGGTGCCGATATTGTCTGCGAGTGCGCTGGTACTCAATAAAGACGTCAGCAGTAAACCAGACCATCCGATGACGCGATTAAGGTTATTCTCCTTCATTTTCGGACTCCAGTTGCGCAACCTTTTCTGTGTTTAAACCTGCTTTGAGTAATAGTGATTGCATCGAAACTTGTAATTCGCGTTGAATTGTCAGAACGCGATCCAACGTTTCCTGGCTGATAACGCCTTCGGTGACCAAAAACTTGCCGAGCGGCAGAGAACTGCGTTCATGGTGCAATAACAACACGTTAATTGCTGAACGATTAATATGACCGAGCGTGGTCAGTATTTCGGCGAACAGGAACTGATGCGGCACATATTGCCGCCAGATTTCACCGGCCTGCTGTTCCGTGAGCCACTGATGCTGAACCGCATTGTACAACATTGCCCGCGGATCGTGACCGCGTCGGCGCGCATACCAGTGGCGTAACCCCGTGACAATTTGTCCCCGCAGAACAATGACGTAACGCACTTTGCGTCCGACTTTACGCGTCAGGGCCGCCAGCGAAACCGGGTCAATACCATCTTCACTGCCGACAATTAACTCATCATTTTCCAGACGCAGCGGCAGCACTGCATAATGCAGCGCCACGGAGGCCGGCATCTCGGCAATCAGTGATGAAGGGATCTGCCAGGCGTCGATCGACTCCCACGCCACGCCGTTTTGCTCTGCCAGCGCCTGTGCCAGCTGCTCGGCGCTAATCAGCCCCTGCATCAGCATTGAACCGCCAAGGCGTAGACCTTCGACGCGATTACGCAGTGCTGTATCGAGTTGTTCTTCAGTGATGACCTGATTTTCCAGCAGAATTTGACCTAACGGGCGCAACGAGCGGGTATCGCCAGTCACGCTGGGGAAGTCATGCGTTGTTTTATCCCACGCCACGCGACGTGGATCGCCGTGTTGAAGTACCTGTTTTAACGCGCGCCAGTTGGCCATGAAGTTAATCAGGTTGCCCCAGAAAAGACGCAGGACAGATAGTAGCCCCTGCGTCAGGCCGTAGTAGCCAGTGACGAAAATCACCCGCTGCACGATGCGGTTAACCATCAAGCCAAAGTTTAGCCACAGCAGGGTCATTAACCATGCGCTGCCGCTGAAAATAGAAAGGAAATGCCAGGCATCGGGCCACAAACTTTCATACGCCAGTAACAGCAAAAGCTGGATCATCACCAGCATCGCGAGGAAGCTGACAAAGTTACTGATTGCCCCTTTGCGGTCGCGCCAGAGAAAGTAGTTCAGCGTCAGGCTGGAGGTCCATTTGTGGGTTTTAAAGCCCTGGAAAACAATGCCGATGATCCAGCGAGATTTTTGTCGAACCGCCGTCGAAAAGGTATCGGGGAAATATTCGCGCACGCAGATCATGTTTGACGTCCGCGCGTGCTGTAAAAATTTACGCTGCTCGCGTTCTTTGGCTTCGTCCACCACCGGAAAACGGACAAAAATTTCCGTCATACCTTTTTCTTTCAGGCGGAAACCAATGTCGTAATCTTCAGTAAGACTCTGCACGTCGAAAGCAATACCGTCACCGTCAGCTAACAGTGCGGTCACGGCGCGGCGGCTGAAACAAGTACCGACACCTGCGCTGGGCACCTGTCCGGCGAGGGCTTCACGCACCGGAACATCTTTGCCATGCAGTTCTGAAAACTCATCAATGTAAGTCATGCTGGTGAAGTGCGTCCATTCGCGTTCGAATGGGTATACCGGGATCTGAATCAGATCTTTACGCTCGACCAGATAGTTGAACAGACGCAATTCCATCGGTGAAATTACGTCTTCGGCGTCATGCAGAATAAAACCAGCAAAAGCGAAATTGGCGCTACGCTCAAACTGGGTGATGGCGTCCAGCACGTTGTTCAGGCAGTCGGCTTTGCTGGTGGGGCCAGGACGCGCGCAGACTACCTTATGCACGTTTGGGAAGCGAGCGCACACTTCGTCAACATCACGCTGAGTATCGGGGTCGTTGGGGTAGGTGCCAACAAAGATATGATAGTTTTCATAGTCGAGCGTGGTCGCCGCCAGCTCGGCCATATTGCCGATGACGCCCGTTTCATTCCACGCCGGAACCATAATCGCTAACGGTTTTTCATCTGGTTTATACAGTTCGCGGTAACTCATTCGCGGGTAGCGGCGATAAACACTCAACTTGCGTTTAATGCGGCGTACCCAGTAGACGACATCAATAAAAAAATCGTCCAGCCCGCTGATGAACATGATGACCGCTAACGTTATCGCGATTACTTTTAAGCCATATAGCCAGGTTGCAAAAACATCAAGAAGCCAGTCCACACAAAAACCTTACATTAACGCTGGTTATGTTTAGGGTGGCGTATATTAAAGTTTTTTATGAATTGTGACAGCTTTTTATCATTAATAGGTAGGATTATTGCGGCACGTTATTTTTACACTGGTTATAAAAGTTGCCGATTGCGTAGAATGTAGACAAAAGCGTGGTGTCAAGGAGGGGAGGGTAACGCAGGGAAAGATTACGAAAGCCCGCTCCCCGCAAGGACTGACGCCAGATAGTTTCT
>OBWT01000464.1_pt1 | contig 13776 bp, 16 predicted proteins | sample 1476541 | NCBI WGS metagenome assembly OBWT01 (sample SAMEA2580134, study PRJEB22360) | human gut metagenome | biome: human gut; feature: human-associated habitat; material: faeces | place: Denmark | collected 2008/2010 | reverse complement strand
TGGTCGGGGACTTTCACCCCTTGATCTCTACCGGTCTCCCGGCGCACACTGTATACATAACCAGTAAAATTAGAGTGTCAGGAGGAAAGATGAAGCTACAGCTTTTCAGCACCGGGAAAGAACACCCGCCACAGGCCCATCCATTGTTTGCCGATCTGGCCAGCTGCGGTTTTCCCAGCCCTGCCGCTGACTATGTCGAGTCCGATCTGGATCTCCATGATTACTGCATACGGCATCCGAGCGCGACGTACTACCTGCGTGCCAGCGGAGACAGCATGGCGGACGGTAGTCTGTACAATGGCGATCTGCTGGTTGTGGACAGTGCTGAAAAGCCGCGGCACGGCGATATCGTTGTCGCCAGCGTACAGGGGGAGTTTACGGTTAAACGGCTTCTGCTGACGCCTCGACTGACGCTGCAGCCCATGAATGCCTCCTGGTCGCCGATTTATCCTGACCCCGACGAGCTTGATATCTTTGGCGTCGTCACGCATATCATCCACCGCCCGAGGGAGATGTACTGATGTTTGCCCTGGCCGATGTGAACAGCTTCTATGCCAGCTGTGAACGTGTTTTCCGACCGGATTTGAAAGGAAAGCCGATAGTCGTCCTGAGCAACAACGACGGGAACGTAATCGCTCGCAGTGCCGAGGCGAAGCCCTGGATCAAAATGGGAACTCCGTGGTTTCAGATAAAAAACGAAAGGTACCCGGAAAAAATATATTCGTTTTCAAGTAACTATGAACTTTACGCCTCGATGTCGGCGCGCGTGATGAACTGCCTGGAGGAACTGGCCCCCAGAGTGGAACAGTATTCAATTGATGAGATGTTCCTCGATTTGACCGGCGTGGAGCACTGTATGGAGCTTGAGGACTTCGGCCGGCAGCTGCGTCAGCACGTGTATGACTGTACCCACCTGACCATTGGCGTGGGCGCCGGACCAACGAAGACCCTTGCAAAATCAGCCCAGTGGGCCTCAAAAGAGTGGAAACAGCTTCGTGGCGTACTTGCTCTGACCAGGGGAAATCCGCAGAGAACGCGGAAACTGCTTTCACTGCAGCCGGTTAAAGAAATCTGGGGGGTGGGTAACCGTATTGCACGCAAGCTGAATGTGCTGGGCATTAAGACCGCGCTCGATCTCGCCCTGACGAACCCGGCCTTCATCCGCAAAAATTTTTCTGTGGTCCTTGAGCGAACGGTACGTGAACTGAACGGGGAAAGCTGCCTTTCGCTTGAGGAAGCCCCTCCGACGAAACAGCAAATTGTCTGCAGCCGCAGTTTTGGCGTGAAGATCACGGAGTACGAGTCACTCCGTCAGGCTATCTGTCAGCACGCAGAGCGGGCCTCTGAAAAGCTGCGTAAAGAGCACCAGTATTGCCGGCATATTTCCGTTTTCATCAAAACGTCTCCGTTCGCCGTTAAAGAACCTTACTACGGCAACGTGGCTACGGAAAAACTTCTTACACCCACTCAGGACACCAGGGACATCATTGCAGCCGCCACAACGGCTCTGGAGCGTATCTGGAGGGATGGACACCGGTATGCCAAAGCCGGAGTTATGCTGAATGACTTCACCGGCTCCGGCGTTTCGCAGCTGCAGCTGTTCGACGAACGCCCGCCACGCCCTCACAGTGCTGAGCTGATGAGGGTTCTGGACGGGATCAACAACTCAGGGCTGGGTAAAGTATGGTTTGCGGGGCGGGGTATTGCCCCGGAATGGCAAATGAAACGGGAGATGCTTTCTCCTGCTTATACGACACGATGGTCAGATATTCCTGCAGCGAAACTGGCGTAAAACTTTGGCGATTTCACCTTGAAATTCTCAGCCTAAACTGCCTAATTACAATAAGTTAGATGTGAAATCGCCATGGCGAAATTATTGACTCAAATTTCTGTCAAGGACCTCGTTGATAGCCTTGTCCAGTTCATCCTGAATCACTTTTGACATACGGCTAAACTCATAAGTCAGCGTACGCCCTTTCACACGCTTACGCGCGAACTTGTCCTTTTCTTCAAAAGACCAGAGTGGGGAAACCACTGACTTTTCCTTGGGAGATGGATCTATCAATGCCTGAGATGCCTGAGAAATCAGCTTCAGTATACTGGCTTTCTGTTCGTCTTCTGGTCGCTCGCCTTCACTCAAAATTGCATCGAGCTGAGCTGATACAGACTGAATGAGTTCTTCAGGCGTTAATCCCTTTTCACTGAGTTTTTCATTAACTTCTAAAAGAAGTTTATAGTCACTAAACGATAGCTCCGACTGAACCGGGAACAGAGAAATCAAGTCTTGCGGTACGGCCGCCGCCTGCAGCGCCCTGGTAACTTTAGCTTGAGATAACCCCTCCAGTTCAGCAATTTCCTTTTGATTAAATCCGGACTCTTTAAGAGCGATCAATCTCAGGCCAATCTCCCGAAGATTATGTTCTTTAGCTGTCTGGATATCTTTAGCCAGTTGGCGAGCTTCATCAGCTGATAAATGCTCTTCGGTAACCATTACATCAAGGCCTGAACGGACAAAAATTGCTGAGGCTCGCCGTCTTGAACCATCCAGTATCTCAATCCTTTCACTTTGCTTAATACCAATACAGGGAAAGAACTGCTGAAACTTAATCGTCTGGATAATGGATTTCAGGGACTCCCTGGTCAGTGCCAGTTGATCTCTTCCGTTGTTTTCCTGGTTTACGAAGGTCTTACTTTCAACTTCAGATGCAGGCACCCGAACAAACCTGAACGTTACCTTCCTGCCGGTTTTTAAGGTAAATACCTGGCTTCTACCGGTGTCCGTCATTTCCGCAATTGACGCCTGGGTATTTAACTGTCTGCCGATGGTTTTTCTTTTCTCATTCGACATCACATACCTCCGTTAGTACGAATGAACTCGATGCGATCAAAGACTGCCTTCGCAAAGTCTTCCGCTGCTGATTTTGCGCTTTTTAGTGCCTCTGTACTTCCATCATAGGTTGCTGGATTTGCTGAAATAACTGTGTCAAAAGTCTCCCCACAGCGTTCGAAACCATCCAGTCTCGGCAGAACCATGTCTAGCATATCGGCACCGAAAACCTCTTTGGCCTGACTATGGCAAATTTTGTGATCAGACTTGTTCAGGATCTTGGACATGAAGCCGACATTACCGATGAGATTGCAGGTGTGCCCATCCATTTCAATGGAATCTATGAGGGCAGGGAGGCTGGCCACAAACTTCAGGGAAGAATGAAAATCAACCGTAGCCGGTGGAAGAGGGGTCAACATCAGGTCTGCCGCCCCAATACAGTTTTTCAGGAACGCATCAAGGTGAGGACCACTATCAAGGAAAATAAAGTCGTAGTCATGCTGGAGCTTATCGATAATGTTATCTTTAAGCACAGCATGAATATTTTTCCCTGGAAGATGTTCTTCACACAATCCCTTCCAGCCTTCAGCAAGGAATGCATCGTCAATGGAAGCGGGGATTACATCAACACCAGGGATAATAGACGGTACTATAAAATCGGAAAGTAATTCTTCACGAGACACGTTCTGGAGCATGGCCTGAGCAGCCGTATTTTCAACCAGGCCCACTGAATTTTCATGGCTCAGGAACATTGTCAGAGATGCCTGCGGATCGAAATCGATGGCCAGAATACGTAGGTCTTCGAACAGAAGCTGAGGATGAGCTCGAAAAGCATGTGATAATGAAGCGGTAGAAACTGTCTTGGAACCACCACCTTTAAGATTACATACAAAAATCGTAAAGGCTTTATCAAAGCGATCCCTGTACTTGGGTACTTTACGGTGGTTATACAGATCGATGACATTCTGAATCGTCATCGCGTATTTCATCGTATTACCAGAAGGTTTCTTTTTGAAAATGTAGCCACCGGCTTCCATTTCGGCCACAGCATACTCAACACTGCCTTTACTGAGCTTAGGCAGCTTATACAGAGCGGCTTTGCTGTATTCCTGATAGAACTCGGTAAGCTTCAATTCCTCTTTTTGCTGGCGGATACTCTCGCTCAAAGATGTCAGAAGCTTACCTGCACGTGTAGCAACTTTCCGTAACTGCTCAATATTGTTCATTTATCACCTCATGACGTTTTTTGTCATTTTGAACAAAAAGAGTCATGTTGCAAGCAAAAAATCATATTGTTTTGATTTCGCTCTCAACAGGAGGGGGGAGAAGTTCGACGGGCGTGCCACTCAATCACAGTGCCGCAACACGCAGACGCACTTATGACCATCACACAACAAGTCGTACAAAAGGGTATAGAGAAAGGTATCAGCGCTCGCCGCAGCCATGTAACCGAGCGTAGCGAGCGAACTGGCGAGGAAGCGAAGAGGAACCGTTCCGGCAGATAGCTCTTACGCTCAGCACAAGAAGAGTTTTCCATCCTCTGTGGGAAACAGGTCAACTTTATGGACGCTCAGGACTATGGGAAACAGGTCAACTTCGCGGACGGCCCGGACTATGGGAAACAGGTCAACTTCACGGACGGCCCGGACTATGGGAAACAGGTCAACTTCACGGATGGCCGGGAGTGTGGGAAACAAGTCAACTCCGCGGACGGCCCGGACTGTGGGAAACAGGTCAACTTTGCAGACGGCCCGGACTGTGGGAAACAGGTCAACTTTGCAGACGTCCGGGACTGTGGGAAACAGGTCAACTTTGCAGACGTCCGGGACTGTGGGAAACAGGTCAACTCCGCGGACGGCCAGGACTGTGGGAAACAGGTCAACTTTGCAGACGTCCGGGACTGTGGGAAACAGGTCAACTCCGCGGACGGCCAGGACTGTGGGAAACAGGTCAACTCCGCGGACGGCCAGGACTGTGGAAAACAGGTCAACTTTACAGACATCCGGGACTGTGGGAAACAGGTCAACTACGCGGACAGCCGGGATTGCGGGAAACAGGTCAAGTTAGGCAAGCACTATGGGAAATACAGCAATTTTAGTATCCCCCCATATGTCAGCAACAAACTAAGGGGGAGGAAATAAAAAATACAGGCTATTGTTTTTTATCAAGAAAATTAAACAGCAAGCGACCATCTTCTTCAGTGGTATATGTTACCTTTAATGGCGTCTTCTCATTAATTTTCTTCAGAGCAGGTTCCAGGAAGGTACGCTTCATTTCCGCAATATTGTTTTTCTGCGAGGCAGGGAGCATAAACCTTTCACATAACCAGTCATGTGTGGTGATCCAGACACCAGTGCTCCGGAACTGACACAGGCTTTCATAAAGCCGGATGACACGAACACTATTAAGCTGGCCACAGTCATAGAGAGAATAGGTAGTGAACTGGGAGGTTAAGCCGACAAGGAATGGCATGACCTTGTAGTTAAATTCAATCTGCCAGGAACCCCGACCTCGCTTCATTCCTGCTTCAGCCAGCCACGGACGTTTAACTTCTTCAAACTCACCTTCTTTTGGATAAAAGGTAACCGTTGATTCGCCCAGAGCATTTACCCCAGCCTTCACATCACGACTGGCGACAGACGTAGCGACATTGAAGTATTTGACGTAATCGGAAACGCTGATTTTGAAGAGCGGCAATACGTCAGAGTCATCTTCCTGGTTGTCATTAAAATAGGCCTGCATGAGGCATAACCACAGCACACGTTTTGCCTGAAGAGGCAGGTAATATGCAGCTTCGGTCAATTCGTTAGATTGCTTTATACTGGCGCGTTTTTTAAACGTTTTAGTAGCTGGCAAGAGTGCTTGAGTATCCATTTCAATGCCTATGGGTAAATTTTTACCCACCCATAATGACAGTGAAAACAGAAATTGCAAGCTATCGCGATAGTTATCCACCGGAAAAATCTGCACTTTATCCACAAGTGGATAATTGAGAACTGAACTTGACCTCTTTCCCATAGCTTGTTGATGCGTATCCCATAGCTTGTTGACACAAAACCCACGGATACGTGATTAATTTCCCATATTATGTTTACCAGTTGCCCATACAGGCCCCCTCTCAGGCCGCACTGTACGCGGCTTTCAGGCTCCCTAAAAGGTGTAAAATATAGAAAAAGAATAAAAAAATACTTTATAAAAATATGCCCGTGGATAAGTGGATAACCCCGAGAGGGAGGTGATTTTTCAGGCATTTAGCGTAAGCAGAATTTATAAGTTTTGTTCCATGGTGCTTCCTCGCTCACTCGGGGCTTCGCCCTGTCGCTCGGCTGCGGCGAGCACTGCTGGCTCGATCATATCCGTGGGCGGAAGATACTACTCCTCCCCGAGTCGCTCTCCAGAGCCCGCTACAGCGAGACAACCCGCACGAAGATTTCTATCGTCCCTGCAGACATATGTAAGCGTGCAGCAAGAACCGTATTGACGGGGATGTGTTATTCAGTCGGCAGTGCTACGCGCCAGGGGAGCAGTTCGCCGACCCGGTTTATCGGCCAGTCGGCTATGACGTCAAGGACATAGCGGAGGTAGCTTTCTGGCTCCACTCCGTTCAGTTTGCACGTCCCGATCAGGCTGTACAGCAGCGCTCCCCGCTCTCCTCCATGATCCGAACCGAAGAACAGGTAGTTTTTGCGGCCCAGACTGACCATCCGCAGCGCATTTTCAGCGATGTTATTGTCCGCCTCAGCCCAGCCATCATCTGCATAGTACGTCAGCGCCGGCCACTGGTTCAGGGCGTATGCGAACGCTTTCGCCAGTTCTGAGTGTCGCGACAGGGTTTTCATCTTTTCACGCAGCCAGCTTTCCAGGGATTTCAGCAGCGGTTTCGTTTTCAACTGACGTTCGGCAAGGCGCTGCTCCGCCGTCATTCCCCTTATCTCTGCCTCGATGGCGTACAGTTCGCCGATCCGTTTCAGCGCTTCCTCCGTCAGGGCTGACGGGGTGCGAACGTGCACATCGTGGATTTTACGGCGGGCGTGAGCCCAACAGGCGGCTTCCGTTATCCGACCATCCCGGTACAGCTCGTTGAACCCAGCGTATGCATCCGCCTGCAGTACACCACTGAACCCCGCAAGATGGGTCTGCGGATGGATGCCTTTTCTGTCCGGGCTGTAAGCGAACCACACCGCCGGCGCCAGCGTTGACCCGGCGTTACGGTCGTCACGAACGTAGGTCCATAACCGCCCGGTCTTCGTTTTCTTATTGCCTGGCAACAGCACCGGGACAGGCGTGTCATCAGCATGGAGCTTACCGTCAGTCAGCACATAGTCCTGAAGCGCCCCTTCCAGCGGTGACAGTAGCCGGCAACACGCATCCACCCAGCCCGACAGCAGTGAGCGGCTCAGCTCCACACCCTGGCGGCCGTATATTTCAGACTGGCGGTACAGCGGGGTGTGCTCTGCATACTTTGAGATCAGCACGCGGGCCAGCAGCCCCGGTCCTGCGATACCCCGCTCGATGGGCCGTGAAGGCGCGGGGGCCTGCACGATGGCATCGCACTGAGTACAGGCATGCTTTTCACGTACAGTCCGGATAACCCGGAAGGCGTTGCGCATCAGCTCCAGCTGTTCGGCGGCATCCTCACCCAGATAGCTCAGCGAGCCTCCACATTCCGGGCAGCATGACGCTGCCGGCAGTAGTCGTTTTTCATCGCGGGGGAGTGATTCGGGGAACGGTTTGCGGGTGCGGGTTTGACGCAGCGGGCGCTGCACGGCCGGGTCGTCAACCCGACCGGTAAGGGTATCACTTTCTTTCTGAAGTGCCTTCAGGTCAGCTTCCATCTGTGCGATACGACGGGAGACTTTTTCGGAGCGGCTGCCGAAGTTCATCCGGCGCAGCTTATCCAGCTGTGCCTGCAGATGGTCTATTTCGCGTTCACGCTCGTTCAGCTTTTCCAGCAGGGCACGGTTCAGCGCCTCCTGTTCGGCAAGGAGACGTTTCAGTGCATTGATATCGTCAGGAAGTGAGCTGCTCATACCGGGTATATTACCAGGCTCATTCAGCGTCGACCAGGATAAAGAGGCTTACAACATAGTCAGGGACGTAAGCAGTCTTTTAGGCTGCCGCCAGTCGATACCTTCAAGGAGCATCGCCAGCTGTGCCGGTGTGAGGAACACTTTGCCATCCCGGGCTGACGGCCAGGCGAAGCGGCCGCGCTCCAGCCGTTTGGTCAGCAGACACAGTCCATCGCCGGTAGACCAGAGGAGCTTTACCTGACTGCCATTACGCCCACGGAAGATAAAAACGTGACCTGACATCGGATCGTCTTTCAGCGTCGTCTGCACCTTTGCCGCCAGGCCGTTGAAGCCGTTTCTCATATCGGTGATGCCAGCGACCAGCCAGATCTTTGTCCCTGATGGTAATGGGATCAACGTTTGAGCTCCCGTATCAGCAGGTTCAGGATATTTTCGCTGATGGCACCATTCAGACGGAGTGATCCGTGCCGGAACGTCACTTCACAGCTGATATTGAGTGATTCAGGTGCCGCAGCAGCTACAGGTTGTGACCGGGGGGAGGTTGCAGGGACAACATCTTCGGTATCAAGTGTTATCGGGAGCAGCTCAGGCACGTTGTTTTCTGTTGTTGAAGGAGGACGTAGTTTTCCTTCGCGCCAGTACTGGCGCCACTTGAACAGCAAATTATCGTTGATCCCATGCTCACGAGCGAGTTGCGCTACGGAGATCTCTGGTCGATGCGAGAGTTCAACCATTTTGATTTTGAACTCAACGGGATAATTAGGGCTTTTTTTACGCACTGCGGTTAATGATTTCATGGATAGCGTCCACCATATTTGGTGTCCACTATCCTCTCAGGAATATCAGGATCTGCCAGACGGTGCTGAGACGACGCTTACAGACATATTCGAATCGTTTTTATTAACCCTGGCTCCCGTCGTGACAGAACACTACTTCCTGTAAAAGGGGGACTAAGGCCCCTGAGTCACACACCTAAAATTAATAATGCGGAGTTTTACGATGATGTCATTGCTAGAAACTTTCCTGACAGCTTCTCAGGGGGCAACAATCCTGTTCCTTGCCATGCTGATCAACTGGCAAAAGCGATAAATCCATGCGGGCTGGCCTTTGGCCAGCTTCACTGTATAAGGGGAAAAATGCGGCATATCCAGACATTTCACTAGGCAACTTGAATTCAGATATCTATGCTTGGGATCCGGTCAACAGGAGGTAACAAGATGAAACTTGAAACTATACAGATAGATAATACCGTAAGGAGTGGTCTTAATTCTTTCACTGACGGGGTGATTATTCGTGATACAAAGGTATTGATCACGCTCAATCTCCCGGATGGACAGAAAACCACTATTGAGGGGGAATGGCGGCATATGTCGGACGCCAACAGGTTGTCAGAACGTATTACGATGCTTCAGCATGCGATCTATGAGCAGTATGAGGAATACAGAGCAGATATTCCCGTCAGCTGGTCCAGATAACTTCTGACAGACCTCACCGGCGAGCATGACGTTCGCCAGCATCATTCTCCTAAGTACTTAAATATTCCCTTTCAGCATGGCTACCGCATCCGCTTCGGGCATCTGAAACTGAACTCGATGCCGCGCAGCAACATCAAGTGCAAACACCTTCGTATAGACTTCCGTCGAGCTAATCGATTTGTGGCCCATCAGGCTCTGCAAAACCTTCAGTGGTATGCCGGCATACAGCATGTGCATCGCGTAGGAGTGACGGAACGTATGGGGGGTCACCGGTACTGAGAACGTCCCCCCGTCGGCCGCTGCGGCTTCCACCGCTTCGCTAAGCCAGGTGCGGACGGTACGGTCTGTGATCTCCCAGATACGCGCCTTCTCCATTCTGCCGGTGCGTTTGTTTCGTCTTTCGAGGGGAATTTTCAGGGTGGCCACCATCATCTGCAGCTGGCTGACGTACTGGTGATCGGAGAGGGGCACCAGACGGTGGGCCTGACTGCCTGCTGGGGCACGGCCTGCTGTTCTGGCCGATTTCTCCGCTCGTTGTTTGAGCGTGGCCAACTGCACGAACGGATACGGTGGGGACAGCGAAAAATCCCCCCGGGTCAGCGCCAGCGCCTCGTTGATACGTGCGCCGGTGTTCCAGAGGGTTGCCAGCAGCATCTTGCGGTGCAAATCGGGCACATAATGGAGCAGGGCGCTGACTTCCGGTGCCAGCAGGTATTTCGGTAGTTCATCTTGAACGAGCGCCATCTGGCGCAGGGCCAGCGCGGCGGGATAGTCAATGGCCACCGGCATTTGCGCCGGCTGCTGCGGGTGAGAATATGATAAGAGGCCGCTCATTGGTTTGACATTCCATCAGGTATCACTACTTGATTCCACTCCCTGTTGCGGGTAGCTTCAGCAGCGCGCAGGGCTCTTTCGCGTCTCCAGACTTTACGAAACACGGAAACTGCAGACCATTCATCATGACCTGTAAGACGTGTTTCGGGCATCCCGGTTGCCTTGCGCAGACGGACGGCAAGAATGACAGCGTTGATGCCCAAGCGCGTGAACTGATACTGCCGTTCCCTGAAATAGTCCTTATGCCAAGGAGGGTCGGAGTATTCGGCGGCATATGCAATTGCCCTGTGGGCCTCATCCTGGAGCACCGGCAGTTCACGGATGCGATACATAAGACGTGGCTCTAAAGTCCGCCAGTCACCGGAGACATCGATCAGATTCAGTTCAGGGTAATTCGTGACAGCTTTTCTCTCAGGCTGGGGGGCATCATCATCCTGGCCGTCATCCGTCACAACCCGGAAACAACCCTCAGCATACCGTTCAAGCATGAATACCAACTCGGTGGCAATGTAATGCAGTTCCTTTTTCATTTTATCTTCTGACGCCTGTCTCTCACGCTTAAGCGTGAAATAATGTGTCAGCCAGATGCCAGTGAGTGTTATACCCCCAGTAAGCAGGCCAGTGATAAGCCCGGTTGCCACGTTTCCCCAGATCCCCGCCCCTTGATTAATCAGCTGTACGGAAACCGGATGGGATGTCGCAGCAACTATACTCTCAGTTGCGGCCTGTATATCAGTCATTGATCATTTACCCCTTTATATTCCTGAGAAATCCCGCCCTCTGTCCGTAGTCAGCGGCCGGCAGCCAGCTCTTCAGCCAGTTTCACAAACCTTTTGTGCTCAGTCTGCAGGTAATGGCTGTAAATCCGGGCATCACGTTCTGTCAGTCCGGATGGATTGCCGGTGAAGTAACGTTGCAGCACCGCAATACAGTGATTGTAGGTATCGAGATCATATTCCCAGTTTCCCAGCTCACCGGCCGCATCCAGTTCCTGGCGAAACTGCTCGTATTTACGGAGCAGAATGCCAAGACCTAATTCTGTTGCAGCATAAAGATTATTTTCTCCTGGCGCGGAAATCGCATTACGGATTTTTTCAAAAGCATAACTGAAATCATTTCTCTCATTGAATGCAGTAAACATGTCCTTTCCTCAGTTGAATAGTTAGCCGTGCAATTTTACCACACCTCAATCATCGTCAGATGAGTGCCACTCTGTCTCGACAGTGACTTTCACGAGAGTGATTTTCACATACTAAAATAATAAGCAGCCATATAACCACGTAATTAAATTACCGGATGGCCATTCCGGCCAGATCCGACTTTTATGTTATTCCGCAGTTTCCGGAAGTGTACCACGGTCAGGAAGTAAGCGAAGCACTGTTTTCTGCTGCTGCGCGCCGGGTCACGGGGCAGGGGAGGGACACAACATCTAGCGTCATCCTCAGCTGGTAACACCGCTACATCTTGTGTTTCCGGGCCGCTGCGCGCCGGCGGGGCTGAATCAGATCCGGAACAACCTTTTTTCGGATCTCAAATGACGAAATAATTAATACCGAAGAAAATTCAATAATCAATAGTTAAAAACTATAAAAGGTGGGGTGAGAACAAAACTTGCACAACTTAACGATTTAACGTAGTCTATAAAGCATGAAATCGAAAAGGAGGTTTTATGAACACATCAACTCAAAAACGAAACGGTAATGATCGTTCCTCCACTATGCATAATTTTTTGGACAACAGCATTGCTGCAGAGCGTCTTGAGAATTTTTTTCAGGATCTGGTAGAGGAAGTTCGGTCAGGTAAAACACCGATTGCTCCTGAAAGTATGGGGAATACCGATGCGGTTTTTACCATGGATGTCATCCTGAAGTTACTTGAAAATCGCGCAGTTAACAGCCTGACGCCTGAAAAAAAACGTCAGCAGCGACGTTTACACAGTAAGGCCCTTTTCCTTCAGAGACTGGAAAATGACGGCGGGGTTTACACCTCAGCTAAAGCTGCAGAAATGGTGGGCAAGAGTAAACCCACAGTTAAAACCTGGAAAGATACCGATCAGTTACTTGCTCTTGATATTGACGGTGAGTTTTACTACCCGGTGTTTCAGTTTACTGATGAGGAAGGGATCTCGGACAAAGGCGTGCTCCGGGGTGTGGCCGAACTGCTGACTATGCTGAGCAGCTTCAGTGACCGAATGAAGTATTCTTTCTTTATGGAACAGAGAAATACTGTCCTGGATGGGCTGAACCCTGCAGGGCGTTCGTTTACCGTCGCCGAGGTTCTGAAAGGCAATCCGGATGAAAAAGTGATGAATGAATTACGCCGGCTGGCTCGCAACTATGGCACACAGAACGCCGTTTAATGAAAGGGGGTGCTTGCCCCCCCTTTATCAATTATTCCTCAACAGGAATTCCCAGGTCATAAACAAGAATATCTGCCGCTTCCTTACCCTGATACTCAAACTGACTGAGACTTGTCTGGCTCCGGGTTATGGCCATCCCGGTTCCGGCCGGATCGTCATGCCATAGCACAAGGCATGGGTCACTGGTGACATTTGACGGAAACTCCATTCCATCAAACCCTGCTGAATGAACTTTTTCAGCCAGTTGATGAGTCACTGCACGTGTTGAAGTTGTTACATCATTCAACCTTAAATCACTGCATTTAATCAGCTTACTGACCTGAAGGACCCGAATATCTTTCTCAATGACTACTGTACCCATTATGTAATTATCGAGATCTGATTCCCTGAGCCCTGTTTTATGCTGAAAAACTTCCTTCATTGCCGTGTCGGGAGTTTTGGCCACGTACATAGAGCCATTCTCACCATCATTAAGACTGTAACGGCAATCCTCGCCATTACGATTGAAAAAGACACTGCTTCCGCCGTGACTACCGAGCTGAAGCCGGAACACCTCAGTTCCTGATGGCACAGTCATTCCGCACCGCTGGAGCTGTTCGTCCTGTAACTTCCCGATTTTATCGAGAGATGCCACGTCCTGTTCATTCATGCCTGCATTTAGAGAAGTTTCAACAGTCTGATTAACTTCGTCGTTTGGGTTTACCCCTGATTTTGAACTCATATTTTCCACCACCTTTCATATAAGGATTAACATAAGCCATAGGCTTAATCTCCATCGTTTTGATGTTTTGTCCCCCGGACAGAATGCCCGGCTGGACGATGTATCTGTCGCTGTGCTGACAGACCCTCAAAGCATAAACGATTGAGAATGTTAAACAACGGCTTGTAATGCACAGAGGGGCAGAAAAATTACGGTATAGGGGGACTACCATTCATAAAAGAAGACGTGCGGATCCGCTTAAGACAATTTTCGGATCTGCACGGCGGGAAACGCGCAAAGGATATGATAATCAAGCCAAGTACATAAAATCATACTGAATGTGATATTTTTCATTAATTATAAAATCATATCTGATATGATGTTTTCTAAATGTGATGTAAATTATACGAAGTATGATTTTTGATTAAACCGGACATGTTCAGACGGAGTGTGCAGGATGTATGAAGATATGTTGTTTTCGCTCAGCTATGAGCAGATGACGCAGATGGCAGAAGAGGAAATAAAGCAATGCGATTTTCGCAGGGATGGCA
>OBWT01000460.1_pt1 | contig 13882 bp, 8 predicted proteins | sample 1476541 | NCBI WGS metagenome assembly OBWT01 (sample SAMEA2580134, study PRJEB22360) | human gut metagenome | biome: human gut; feature: human-associated habitat; material: faeces | place: Denmark | collected 2008/2010 | reverse complement strand
CGCTTGTCCACATGGTTATAGACAGGCTTATCCACATGCCAAATATTTGTTAATATTAAAATTACATACTTTATCGGCATTTTTCATGCAATTTTATCCTCAGCAAAATACCCTAAAATGGCATCAAGACGCAGAATAAACTCAATGCTAGGCTGCCAGTAATAATAGCCCTGCTCAGCTTCACCATTCATACCACGTAAATAAAGATAAGTTGCCCCACCTAAGTGTTGCTCAATTTGGTAATCCTGCATTTTGACTTGCAAATAGCGATGTAATGCAACGAGATATAGACCTGCTTGTAGCCAATAACTTGCTAAAGACATGCTTTGGGCAATGCTATCGCTACGATAATCTACAAGATCATCACCTAAGTAATTACTTTTATAATCGGCAATGTGGTAACGCTGCCCATCAAAATAAACCAAATCGATAGAACCGTTGAGGTAACGTGCTGAGCGAGCCTCAAGTAATTCCGGCATATTCAAACCATACTCAGCGAAAAGCTGCTGAATACGTGTCATCGCTAGAACCCGATCTGACAACGCCAAATAAAAAGGAAACTCTGACAAATACTGCTCTTGTTGAAGCTGATTTAGTCGGAAACCTTGATAAAGCGGTGTTCGCAAAATATCTTTCAGCCACTCTGCAACTGACTGGTAAAGCAGATGCTCGGCATCTTCTTGCTCTGGGAAGCTCTCGTTATATTTATTAAGTAAATCTTGCCAAAGACTACTATAGTCATTTTTAAAACGACGACGTATTTCACTTACCCAGTCATCTGAACATTGAAAATCGATATGCTCAAAGATTTCATGCAAGAAATTACCGGCAAGCGTTCCTCGCGGAAAGTTACTCTTTATCCAGTCAATCGGCTGAGCACTGATTTCTTCAGCAGTGTTGATCAAATCCAGCTCATCTTCTGCTAATACCGCATCATTGCTCTGACTCGCCAATAAATCTGTGCCAGCCTTATGTTTTAAATGCTGTGCCAAGTAACTGAAACTGGTTTTACCTCTCGAATAAAAACGTTGTTCCGGAAACCGTTGTGCTTGTATTTCAATAATACTTGTTTGTTTGGCTAAATGAATTGCCTGTGGAATCTGCTCCAAAACCATTTCATCCGTACAGCAACGGTGTTGAAAAGGCTCAGTCCTATTTTTCCAAAATGCGAGACCTGATACTGACTTGCCATCAAGATCTTGTAAAAGTGCATAGACGCGGTGGCTTGCTCGCGTTAAAGCGACATACCAAAGTCGATTCTGTTCAGCGAGCGCTCGTTCTTCGTGCTGCTTAAGTTCTATTTCATTCAAATAAGTCTTGTCAGCAATCGCAACGACACGTTGAGTCAAAGTCTGGTTTGAGTCTAGTTGGACAATATCTTGGGTCGAAAAATTGAGTGTTTTATTATTTTCTCGAAAGGGCTTGTCTGCACCTAGTAAAAATACAATCTTAAATTCCAGCCCTTTTGACTGGTGAATGGTCATGAGCTGAACACCAGCTTCACTCGACAATTTACGTTCTAGCTCCCAATCACGGTCAAGAGGAGAACGCAACTGTTTGAGATACCAGTGATAAAGGTTCTGAGCACCTGAGTATTTTTCACTGTGCTGACTCAGAATTTCAGTTAAATGACGCAAGTTCACCACAACCCGTTCATTATCTTTACTTTGAGCTGCAACCAAATTTTGCCATATATCAAACTGGATGAGACATTGTTGCCATGCCACTAAAAAGCCTTGAGCGGACCACAACTCTCTAATCGTGTCAAAACCAGTCATAAACTGGCTTAACCCTTCGGCTGTCTGCTCAAGTTGCAAGAGTTGTTTTAAATCCATGGCAAATAGACGGCTAATCAAAGCTCGCTTCACTTTTGCCTCATCGTAAGGATGAAGTATGGCGGTCAGCAAAGCCCCCACGTCTTGAGCAATCGTACAATCGAAAACACTTCGTTTTGATGGCCTGTTAACCCGAATTCCTAAACGCTCTAGCTCAAATTGAACTTTATCGAGGCCATCATGATTACGAGACAATACCGCAATATCATCTTCGTTTAAGGTTTGAGTCTGAGTATCTTTTTGAAAATATAGTTGTCCAGCATGTGACTGGTTAAGTAGATCTCGAATCTTCCATGCAACTTGCTGAGCCTCTGTTTCTTTATCTTTGAGCATTAACCAGCGCAAAGGGTAAGGATTATGATTGTTCTGCTCAATCAGTACAGGATGAGGTCGAGTGCCCGCTCGAATTGGGTCATATTGAACCTCTTCACCAAAATCAATTTGTCGTTGAAATAAGGCGTCGACCACATCAACCAGATCAGCAACAGAACGATGGTTATGAATTAACTTATATTCACGACCATGTTTGGCTTGAATATCTTTATAGGCATTTAAAAAGGTGAGCATATCCCCACCACGGAAGCCGTAAATCGCCTGTTTACGGTCACCCACCATAATCATGCAGCCTTTTTGGTAGCGCTCCGGATGACGCCAAATGCTCGCCAGCATATCGTCTTGATCTTGGTTAGTGTCTTGAAATTCATCGACCAAAATTAAGGGATAACGCGCTTGAACAAATACAGCAAAACGTTGCCCCTGCTCACCTTTTAAAGCTTCTGAAAGTGTACGAATTTGCTGAGAAAAAGTAGTTTCACCTTTATTTTGCAAAACCTGAGGTAAGCGTTTTTTAACCTCTACACATAAATAGGCCTTTAAAAAAATATGAAGCTGGTCGAACTGCTCGGCGTAGTTTTTTAACACACCAAATAACTGCTGAATCTGTTGAATACAAGGATGTTGATAGAAACCATCTGAAATTTCAGCAGGGCATTTCTTGAAAACTTTTTGATCGGCAAGTTGACCTAAAAACTTAAAAACAAGTTCTCGTTGTGCGGCTAATGACCCATCAAAAACCAAAATGCTGTCGCTTTGCTTTAGAACTTGTAGTAGCTGCGGTAAACATTCACTAAATAGTTTATTAAATGCCCCATTTCTAAATACTGTCCCGCTCACATGTTTATAGTGCTCGCCATCAAGCAAGTAATATGCTTCTAAAAGACTGATATCAATTTCTGTCGCTAATTGTTTGAGCTGCGTAAGTTCTTCAAATTGAATGGTTGGTTTTTCGGGAAGTTTAAAATGAGCAGAACTAAAGTTAAGTGAGTCTTCAACAAGTTTGACAAAACTATCGACACTCTTGAGTTCACCAGCCAGATACAATGCATCAATCACGGTCTGAGGTTGAGACTGTATCCATTCACGTAAAACATCATGAATCAGTTGTCGACTATAAGTTTTAGCATCATCGGTAATTTGAGCGCGTTCAATTTTGCCACTCTCAAAGGCAAACTCACGTAATAGTTTTTGGCTAAAGCTATCGAGTGTTCCGACAAATAACTCGTCTAACTGATCTATAACCAATTTTAAACGTTCACACGCATAGGCAATACGCGTCGCAAAATGCTTTAGAATATGCTGGAGTAATAAGTCAGGTTCTTGCTCTGCCTGCGTAAGTAATTCTTGTTCTGTAAAACTACGCTTGGCATCTAAATAACGGTACGTTTCAACCAAACGTGCACGAATACGGCTTTTTAACTCAGCAGCAGCAGCACGGGTAAACGTGGTCGCAATGACTTGTCTAGGCAAGTATTTTTCAAGAAAGATACGGACCATCAAACTTGATAAGGTATAGGTTTTTCCTGTACCTGCCGAAGCTTCAATTAAGTGCAAGCCACTAAATTCAATATCAATAATAGGTTGATAAGACACCTGTACTCTTGAGTTCATGCCTTACTCCGAATGTTGAAATTGAAAAACCGGATGATACAAATCATACGCAAACTCATCACAAGCATGTTGAAGCAAAGCTTGCGCATCTTGTTCTTGTAAAATAAAGCTCCAGTCTTGATGCAACTTACAAGCTTCATTTTGAGTCATATCCATCGTGGTAAATGACCCTGTTTCATTCCAGTATTTTAGCAGCTCAGCATAGCTCTTCTCATCCAGTTTTGCTTTTTCTGTCTGATTTGTTGTTTCCCACTGATATGCTTTAGCTTTTTCTAATGGCTTTAATAATAAGGCTGCTGGTAAAACCAATGGTTGTTGCTGTGCATGGCGCCAGATTTTAAACCATGGTTGTAAATATTGCCGAGCTTGCTCAGAACTAATCCCACTACAAATCACAGTTTGATCGCTAAAAACCACAATACGGCGCTTTTCGGCTCCTGCACTACCCTCATTCAAATAAGCTAACCAGAGCAGATATTCTAACCAGACTTTAGCACGTCTTTTTGCGCGAGCGCTTGAAGGTTCCATACTCACCCAGTCCCGAGTTTCAGACTTCGGAACGGTAATATTCATATGAAGCTGTTTAGCAATTCGCCAAATACGCTGAGTTGTTTGTGTCACTGCTGGTGCATAATGGTGAAGGCGTTCAAGTAAACATTCTTGCTCAAAAACACCTTGTTGCCATGCGCTATATTTGACTTTACCGACAGGCAACTGATCAATTAATACTTCAGGTTGTGCTTGCTGTTCAGATTGTTGTAAAAAATGTCGGATCGCATAGCGCCCTAAACCATCTAATAATAAAGGTTCATTTTGGTCGAGCACTCCGACACTTCCTAAGTTTTCTACCCCTAAAGTTTTCAAATATAATCGTGCAGGGAATGTTACATCCTGTATCCACTGCTGGCTTTCTAAAACCAGTGTGTCAGGTATTTGTAGCGGATAGGTCGTGTTCGCCCAAGGCTGACGGTTTCCTGAGACTTGCTGAATTTGTGAAGCGACCTTAAACCAGTGATCTTGATAACGAATAACACGCTTCTCTACAGTAAAACCTTTCGGGTCAAAGGGCTGTAAATCATGGAAGTGATGGAGTTGTTTTAGCTGTGAAGGTATCTCAATTCCTTCAATAACGACACTTTCAGGTTCACCATCTTCAGCTTTCACAATCAAGGCAAGATGTTCACGGAACTCTTGAAGAATACTGGAAGGTTCGCGCACCTCGCCATCGTTCACATCAAAGCCGTTATAAAACAGCCATAAATTTTCTTGGGCTAATAATAAAGCATCTAAAAAAGCACCTTGATCATCTTCAAGTCGAGAGCGATCACCTAACTGCTGGCGCAGTGCATCCATCAAATCAAATGGAACATGGGTATCGCGGTTTGGAAATTGCCCTGCATCAAGATTTAGCATGACCATTAAACGATAAGGTAACGGTCGAATGTGTCCAATTTGGGCAAAGGTAATTTGCCCTGTCGGTTCAGCTTGTGCACTTTGGCTTTCTAATGTCCGTTGAATTTCTTCAATAATATAAGGCAGAGGCAAGGTAATTTTGCGCAAAGTTCCTGTTTCTGTCTCGGCGTAATAACTTGCGAGGGTCAACATTCGCTCTTGTTTCTTAACAATTTCCCGCACAGCTTTTAGAGCAGCAACACCGACCTGCTCAAATTCAACAATATCTTTGCTCAGCACTTGGAGCCAATATTCAACGGTATAGACTTTCCCCTGCTCATGCAGAGTAAGCCAATCACGGCGCTCATTCAAATCCTGATAAATCTGAATGAGTGTACCCACCAACTCGAAATCGCTCGGTTGAACTTTGGCATAACTCAACACCTGATTAAATGTTGCATGCACAGGCACAGCAATGCCAAGGGCCAATCGCTCTAGGGCAAATTTAAAACTATATCGATAATCATCATCACCCTCACACAAACTGCGCTTGAGATGCTCTGCATCAAGCCCTCGTTTAAAGCCTGCATCGGCAAGCAAATTTAAAATTCGCTCAACCTGAACATATTCAAGTTCATAACGTTGTTGAGTCGCATGCAAACTTAACCAATCAGCAAAATCATCAAAGCTAAAACGCCCCTGCATCAGTTGAATACGCCCAATTACTGCACGCCAAGCATTCAGTGCATCAAGTGATGCAACACCTGCAATCTTTACTGGCAAATGCACACCCTGCTCAGTGGCAGTAGCAGGAAATACACTTCGAATTAAAGGCTCTATGTCGGCCAAATTAGGAACTAGAACTAAAATATCGTTTGGACGGCGCGGCTGTTCATGCGGTTTAGCCAACCAACAGATTAATTGCTCTTTTAATACTTCAAGTTGACGTAGAGTCGAATGACAAACATGAATCTGAATAGAGTCATCATCGGAAGCAAGCTCATATTGTTTAGCTTGAGGCTCCACTAAATGCAAAATATCTGACTGAACTTTACCAAGCAGACTTTCAGGGAAATCATCCACAAAAGCGTCAACCCACTTACCCTCTTCACCCGTAGATAAATTCGATAATAAAGAAAAGTGATCGCGGGCTTGTTTACCCAATCGGGTTAAAAGCGGATGTCTGGATTCACGCGCTTCAGCATTAAAGTTGAGTGTAAATTTATTAAAGAAATCACTAATTTCAGCATCAGTAGCCTTTGGATTTTTCGCAATAAAACGCTCTTTTACCCCTAAGTCATAACGCTGTTTCCAGAGTGGATCGACACTATCGGCCCAATATTCTTGTGAAGGGTTATAGTGCAAAATCAGTACATCAACGTATTGGCCTAAACGGCGCAAGAACTGTAACTGGCTTGGCGGCAAATCTAATAACGTAAAGATCACCACCTGATTAGGTAATCTTGAAATAGCACGCTTACTGCGGTCTGGATGATCTAACTCTTGCCAAAACAATGCATCAATTTGCTGCATCTGCAAAAAGTCATCATGAAAATGTTGTTGCCATAACCAACGCTGCCAACGTTCTAGCTCCTCAGTTTGATGTAATGCAAAAGCAGTCACTTCTTCATCTTTTTGCACAATATATTTTTCAATATCGAGTGCTCGGCCCTGCCCCCAAGCAGACAACCAGTTTTCCGGACAGGTACAACTATTTTCACAACCACGCTGACACTGCCCACGATAAATCATATAGTTACTAAATAGATCGGCAACCTGCTCAGCGACCCAGTACAGCATTTTTTGTTTTTTTAATTGTTTGTCTATGCCTTGTTCGAGTCGATCTGCGCTGTCATAAATACGCTGGACAATAGAATGTAAAGGATGCGACGAATCTATACTTATCGTGTCTGGTTGAATGAATTCGTGCAAAGCTTGATGCACCCGCCATTTAAAAATTAAACGTGGGATGTTCGCTTTACGAACCTGTTCTTTATGCGCAGTTAAAACTTGCTGGTAGGCGTACCACTGGAAGCCGCGTACCCGTTGGTGAAACTGGTAATTAGCACTCATGCCTTGCTGTTCTGCAAGTTTTTGTATCAGCCACTGCTCGACCGCAGGACTTGGAACAATAAAATGCTGGGTTTTCAAAACCTGTAATGGATGCGTTGAAGCTTGAGATGTAGACGTCAATACACCTTGCAACAACACATCAATACGTTGACTTTGAATAACATGAATCCCCATTTATTTCATATCCTGCTTGCATAATTTATGCACAAAATCATAAACATTCATTACTATACAACTGAATCTGACTATGTCACGTTGGTTTAAACACAGCATAATTTAACTTTAGGTGTCACTTACACTTGGTTTAAATGACGCCCTCAAGAAACTTATACAGGTAGACATTATGAAAATTGACAAGATTCCTGACTATATTGATCCTAGCCTAAATCTGGAACAAATTCGCGATGAGTGTCATGATCTCATCAAAAAAAGAGCTTACGTCTCAGCAGGAGCGGCAATTGTACCGATTCCTTTTTTTGACGTGGCAGTCGATTTGGGAATTTTGTCGTACCTTATTCCAGATATCAATTCCCGTTTTGGCTTAGCACCTGAACACGTGAGTGTCTACGACCCGAAAACTAAAACAATTCATTGGGATGAACTACGTAAACGCGGTTTTGAATTTTCAGGCTTTGTAGTAGCGCGTACTACAGTTAAAAAAACATTTAATGGCTTTCTTGGCAAAATCGTAACGAAACAGGTGACTAAATTTATACCACTAGGTGGGCAAATTGTAGCAGCAAGTTTGGGCTATTTCATGATGAAAAAAATAGCAGAAACTCATCTGAATGATAGTTATAACCTTGCAAAACGTATTCAGCAAAAAAGCCGTAGCACTATTGTAAATTAATGTTTGCCTTGTAGCTGAGAGCTTAGTCTGCTCTCAGCTGTTTTAAAATGGCCTTCAACACTTCTAAACGTGCCGTATATTTATCATCGGTTGCGACAATATACCAAGGTGCATATTCAGTACTAGTTCGCTCAAACATATCTGCGGCCGCTTTTAAATAATCGTCCCACTTATCACGATTACGCCAATCCTCTGCGGTAATTTTAAAGCGTTTATGCGGTGTTTCTTCTCTGGCCTTAAAACGCTGCTCTTGCTCATCTTTACTAATCGCCAGCCAATTTTTTACTACAATCGTTTGACTATCAAATAAATCTTTTTCAAAGCGGTTTATTTCATCATAGGCACGCTGCCATTCTAAAGGTGAAGCAAAACCTTCGACACGTTCAACGAGTACACGTCCATACCATGTCCGATCAAAAATCGTGATTTTTTCGGCCTCATTAATGCGGTTCCAAAAGCGCCATAAGTATGGATGACGTGCTTCAAAACGTTCAGGTGCTCCAATACAGTGAATATCATATTCACGCGGGTCTAGGTTTTTAACGATTCGCTTAATGGCCCCACCTTTACCAGCTGCGTCCATGCCTTCAAAAGCAATGACGACATTGCGTTGATCAAAACGCATGGCATCGGCAATTTTTTTACTCAGTTTATCGAGTTCTTTTTTATATTCTGCTTTTTCAAGTGGTTCGTTAGAAGGGTTTAATAAACTCTCTGGAATTTTAGCTTGCTGCCATTTTCCTTTAACTTCGGTTTCATGCTCTGGAAGTTGACGCATGTGTTGTAAAAGGTATTGCGCAAAAAACTGATCACGCTGCTTTTCATCTTCGCCATCAATAATGTACCAATCGTCGGTAAAACGACGACGTAACTTTTGCAAAGTGTCATATTGTTTTTTATTACGCCAGTCTAAGCCATGGAGCTTATGCCAATGCTGTTCAGATGGATCTATCTTGTCTAAACGTTTTTGCAGTGATTTCCATGACAGATCGAACCAGACTTTGACCACATCGACATAGTTGTTTTTTAAATCTTGCTCAAATGCCCGCATATTTTCAACGTAAGCATCAAAGCGTGCTTCATCCAAAGGTTCAGACACGTGCGTTGCCGTGACGAGCAAATCGCTATACCAGTTGCCAAACATCACCACAATTTGCCCTTCAGTCGGAATGAACTCCGAGTAAGATTGCCAAAATGCTTCTGTATCTGTCAGCACACGTGGCGCGTCTGCTTTGACTCGTAAATATCGTGGATCTAGCCATTCACGAAGTTGCTTAACAGCCTCGCCTTTTCCAGCCAACTCAATACCACTCATTAATATTAGTGTGCTCTTAGCGTTGGGTTTGCCCCGACTTTCTTTTAACGCATATTGTGCTTCAATCAAATCGACTGAAAGCTGTTCTTCATCACGAATCTCAAATTTTGGTTGTTGTTCACTCATAGTCCACGGCTCTAATCTTTTATTGTTTAATTTCGATGATCTTTAACTTATGCGCTTAAATGATGAATTGCTATACAAATTATGTCATTGTGCCAAAATTCTGTTTAAAAATTGACGCATGAATCATTTTTTTTACATCTACTCGCCATAGTACAAGGTTACAATGCCTTTTATGATTTTTTGCAAATAGCCCAATATTAGAGCCTTAAATGTCTAAACTCGCTGCTTTTGATGATCTTTTACAACAATATAAAACATTTAATTATCACGATAATCCAGTACTTGCTCAGCGTTTGCAAGATGTACAAACATGGTTAAAAGAGCGGATGAAAGATACGCATCATGACTTTTTTAATCTGCCAGCGCACAAGCTCATGTCAGAGTACTTTTTAAATCGTTTATATGGTGGCCCAGAATTTGATGCTCTTGCAGCTCAAATCGAGCGTTTACTAAAATATGCCCATAAAGCAGAAAAAGTCTTACCTGAGAATGCAATTAAAACAGGTACTAAATCAGTAAGTTTGGCTGTACTTGCAACCCAACTTGATGAGCAAGTAGCAATGCAACTTCTTGAGGACTATCCGGCAGATACAGTATTAACTGATGAGATTATGCGTTTAACCTTAATCAAGCTTGATCAGGCCGAAGCTCGTTATCAACAACTTGCTCTTCTTGACGATTTAGGTGCAGCACTCGATAAATACATGCGTTCATTTATGATGTTTACTGCTTTTAAAATGTGTAAAGGTATTGCCCAAAAATATCACTTCGAATTGATGTATGATTTCATTCAAGATGGTTTTAGTGCGATGAAACCGTTAAAATCAGCCGAGACCTTTATTAAGACTTTTACTGAAAAAGAACGCCAGATTATTGAAAATGTACATTCAGGGCATCCGAATCCGTTTAGAGTGTGATAAGGTCGGCACATAGAAAAACTCAACCTCGCGAAGTTGAGATTTTATTCATTATATTTGCATGATGATGCCTGTAAAAATAGACAAAATCTGTCATCATGCAGAACTTATTCCGTTTCACTTGAGTTTGAGTCTAGGAGAGACAATATGTCTAACGAAAACCAAAAGCCAACATCTCCAACTGAGCAGGCACAAAGTTCAGACAAAGTTAGCCCATTCCTAAGCTCACCTTTACCTCAAGGTACTCCTCAAGGGCAACAACAAACTTTACAGCAAACCTTAACAGACACACCTGTGAATGGCTCTGTACCTAAATACAATTTACCTCGTGGTGCTGGTAATACTGGCAACGTTGGTGAAACAACACATTTCGGTTACTCAACAGTTAGAACTGAAGATAAAGCACAAAAAGTTGCAGAAGTTTTCCACTCAGTTGCAAGCAAATATGACTTGATGAATGACTTGATGTCATTTGGTATTCACCGTTTGTGGAAGCGTTTTGCAATTAACATGTCTGGTGTTCGCCGTGGTCAACACGTGTTAGACATTGCTGGCGGTACAGGCGACTTAGCAAAAGTATTTAGCCGTGAAGTTGGTCCGCAAGGTCATGTTGTACTTTCAGACATTAACGAATCTATGCTCAATGTTGGCCGTGACCGTCTAATTGATGCAGGCTGTACCAATGTTGACTTCGTTCTTGCCAATGCTGAAACATTAGAACCTTTTGCAGACAACAGCTTTGACCTTGTAACCATTAGCTTTGGTTTACGTAACGTGACAGATAAAGACGCAGCACTTGCTTCTATGTTCCGTGTGTTAAAACCAGGTGGCCGTTTACTGATTCTTGAGTTTTCTAAACCTGTATTTGAGCCATTCTCAAAACTTTATGACCTCTATTCATTCACCGCTTTACCGATTATGGGTAAATTGGTTGCGAATGACTCAGAAAGCTATAAATATTTGGCTGAATCAATCCGTATGCACCCAGACCAACGCACCTTAAAAGGTATGATGGAAAATGCTGGCTTCCAGAACTGTGACTATCACAACCTTACTGCTGGTATCGTTGCCGTTCACCGTGGCTTCAAACTGTAAGGGATAACGATATGTGGTCGATTCTGGCACTCGGTGCAGTCGAACGTATCATTCATCATCTGATCGATCTGGATGCGGTTACTCGCATTCAGTTTAATCAGTTACAGGGCAAAATGTTGCGTGTTGTGATTGATAGCCCGCAGCTTTCTGTCGATGTGTTCTTTGACCAAGAAAAAGTACGTCTTGAACCTACCGTAACAGGTCATAGTGAAAAGCCTTCTATTTTTGAACAGCGTCCTTTTGATGCCCAATTCAAAATTTCTGAAGCAACTGCAACTTTGCATGTTAAAGATGTCGTTGAACTGATTAAATTATTGGTCAGCGATCCAGACCAGATTGGGAATATCCCGCTCCAAGGTGATTATCACCTATTACAGGATATTCAAAAAATTATGCAGCAAGCTGAACCTGATTTAGCTGCGCATTTATCAAGATGGGTGGGTCCTCAACTCGCTCATGAAATTGGTAAGATTCAACTTGCACCAAAACATTTAAAACGCTCGGTGCAAAGCCATCTGTTTTTTGCTGAAGATGCCTTAAAAGAAGATAGCGGCCTATTTGCCCCTCGCTGGGAAATGGACGACTTAACTCAAGCAACTCGCAAGCTTAATCAAGACATTGACCGTCTTGAAGCAAGATTGCAGCAACTCAATGCACAACTACAACCCTCTCAAGACTAGGTAAGACTTTATATGATTCCGCACGTTTCACGTTTACTCGAACTTTGGCGTATTGCAGCGCACTATAGACTCGATACGTTGTTCCCTGCGGATGAATTAACAGTTAAAGCTCAGCATGCATTAAATATTATTAAAATGCATCCAGCTGCATGGTCGAGTCGTGAACGTAAAAATCCTTTAAAGCTTAAAGAAGCTTTAGAAGATATGGGACCACTTGCAATCAAGCTTGGTCAATTACTGTCTACTCGCCGTGACCTAATTCCACCTGAGGTACTCGCTCAACTAGTTTTACTTCAAGATCAAGTAAAACCTTTTGATAGCAATGTTGCCAAACAACGTATTCAAGATTCTTTAAAAGCAGACGTAAATACTCTATTTGCCCGCTTTGATGACCAACCATTAGCTGCTGCTTCAATTGCACAAGTACATACAGCGGCACTGCATGATGGCCGTGAAGTTGTTGTTAAAGTTACTCGTCCGGACATTCGTAGCCAGATTTTACAAGACTTTGAAATTTTAGCTTGGCTAGGCAACACCTTAGAAAGTCGCCTAGAAGCTGCTCGTGCGTTGCATCTCACCGAAATTATTCAAGACTACCGCCAGATCATTTTAAATGAACTGGACTTGAGTATTGAGGCAGATAACACCCGTCGTATGCGCCATTACTTCACTGGTTCAACCATGATGTATGTACCAGAAGTCTACATGGACACCAAAGATGTCATGGTGGCTGAGCGTATTACTGGTGTCCCTATTTCAGATACGGCAACCTTTGACCGTCTAGGCATGGACCGTGCACAACTTGCAGAAAAAGGATTAACCATTTTCTTTACGCAAGTATTCCGCGATAACTTTTTCCATGCCGACATGCATCCCGGTAATGTCTTTGTAGAAACCATTAATCCAAGCAATCCACGCTTTATCGCACTGGACTGTGCGATTATGGGAGAGCTATCTAAACACGACCAGATGACAGTTGCCCGTATGTTGCTTGCTGTCATGAACAGCAACTTTATGCAGCTCATTCAAATTGTGCACCAAGCTGGCTGGATTCCACCGGGTACAGACCAAGATGCTTTAGCACGTGAGATGCGCCGCACTGTTGGGCCAATGGTATCTAAACCAATGGACCAGCTTGATTTTGCGGGTATCTTAATTCAAGTGATGGATATTGCTCGACGCTTCCATCTTGAGATTCCGCCACAGCTCATGCTGCTACTCAAAACTTTAGTGCATGTAGAAGGCCTAGGGACTGACCTTTACCCGCAGCTCGACATCTGGAAATTGGCAAAACCAATTTTGACGGAATGGGTCAAATCCAACATGAATCCAGTCAAAAATGTAAAAGAACTCGGCCAGCAATTACCTGACCTGCTTTTAGGCGCTCAAGATTTCCCAAGCTTAATTATTGATAGCTTAAATGGTTTAAAAAATCAGTCGGCTTGGCAAGACCGCCAGTTACGCGAAATTCAGCAACTTCGTTTGCAAATGGAACATCAGCAACGCCGTAGCTGGATGTTCGGCAGTACTATGCTGATTTTACTGACTATTGCAATTATTAGCCCTTGGTTTGTTTCGATTATTCTAATTGTGCTGAGTAGCTTATTAGCGCTTTGGCGTATATTGAAATAAGTTCAAAATCCCTTGCCAGT
>OBWT01000450.1_pt1 | contig 14127 bp, 10 predicted proteins | sample 1476541 | NCBI WGS metagenome assembly OBWT01 (sample SAMEA2580134, study PRJEB22360) | human gut metagenome | biome: human gut; feature: human-associated habitat; material: faeces | place: Denmark | collected 2008/2010 | reverse complement strand
CGTTCCTCTCCTTTTCTTTTTAACCCCCCCCCGCCGGCCCTGCCACAGCGTCAGCTGACGGTCGCGCGAGGTCTGCCGCACCACGTCCAGCGTGCGATCGCCGATACCGCGCGTCGGGGTATTCACCACGCGCTCAAAGGCCGCGTCGTCATTACGATTGGCGATCAGGCGCAGATAGGAGAGCGCATCTTTGATCTCCTGGCGTTCGAAGAAGCGCATGCCGCCGTAAATACGATACGGCATGCTGGCCTGCAGCAGCGCCTCTTCCAGCACGCGCGACTGGGCGTTGCTGCGATACAGAATCGCGCACTGCTCCAGCGCCCCGCCGTTTTCCTGCCAGGTTTTGATGCGGTTGACGACAAAGCGCGCCTCATCAAGATCGTTGAACGCGCAGTAGAGCGAAATCGGCTCGCCGTCGGCGCCGTCGGTCCACAGCTTTTTCCCCAGGCGCCCGCTGTTATTTTCAATCAGGGCGTTGGCCGCGCTGAGGATATTGCTGGTCGAGCGATAGTTTTGCTCGAGGCGGATAGTTTCCGCGCCGGGGAAATCGTTGAGGAAGCGCTGGATGTTCTCCACCTGCGCGCCGCGCCAGCCGTAAATGGACTGATCGTCATCGCCGACTATCATCACCTTGCCGGTATCGCCCGCCAGCAGGCGGATCCACGCGTACTGAATGTTGTTGGTATCCTGAAATTCGTCGACCAGGATATTGGTAAAGCGCTCGCGGTAGTGCTGAAGAATGTGCGGCTTGTTGAGCCACAGCTCGTGGGCGCGCAGCAGCAGTTCGGCGAAATCCACCAGCCCCGCCCGATCGCAGGCCTCCTGGTAGGCCTGATAAACCTTCTGCCAGGTCTGTTCAACCGGGTTACCGTAGCTCTGTATATGGTGCGGACGCAGCCCTTCATCTTTCTGGCCGTTGATGTACCACATCGCCTGACGCGGCGGCCACTGCTTCTCATCGAGATTCATCGCCTTAATCAGACGCTTGAGCAGGCGCAGCTGGTCTTCGCTGTCGAGGATCTGGAAGTCCTGCGGCAGGTTGGCGTCAAGGTGATGAGCGCGCAGCAGCCGGTGCGCCAGCCCATGAAAAGTGCCGACCCACATACCGCCCTGGGTGGTCCCCATCAGTTGGCCAATACGATGGCGCATTTCCGCCGCCGCTTTGTTGGTAAAGGTCACCGCCATAATGGAGTAAGGGGAACAGTGCTCAACGCTCAGCAGCCAGGCGATGCGGTGTACCAGTACGCGCGTCTTACCGCTGCCCGCGCCTGCCAGAACCAGCATGTTAGTACGTGATGCCGCAACGGCTTCACGCTGTTTGTCATTAAGGCTGTCGAGCAGATAAGAAACGTCCATTGGCACCGCCGGAAATGAGACGCCCGGCAACGTTCAGTCCACCGGGCTACTGTTAATTTATACAGAACTACTGACGATTATATCAGCGAGGTCAGAGATGCCAACCGTGAAATTTCGATGTGCGGTAACAGGCGGCTGTCGGCGGTGCGCATCAGGTCTGCGCCCTGCGGTTTGATCCAACAGGCCTGCATGCCGCAGCGAATGGAGCCCGCCACGTCGGTCGTCAGATCGTCCCCAACGTGCAGAACCTGCCCCAGCGGCAGCGCCAGCCGCTCCGCCGGCGGGAGATACAAAGCGCGGCAGCGCCAGCCGCTCGGCTGCGAGATGATACATATCGGCAAAAGGCTTAGAGCGCCCGTCCGGACCGGCGCGCAGCACGAAGCGGAAGTAGTCGCTCAGGCCAAAAAGCTCCGGCTGGGCATTACCGTTGGTAATGGCCACCAGCGGCCACTTTTCCGCCAGCTGCGCCAGCGTATCGTGCGTCTCCTGCGGGACATCGATCAGGCTGCGCCAGTGGGCGAAGTTCGCCATCGCTTCCTCGGCCCCCGTTTTCGCCATCGCCGCAGAAAGCCCGGCGTTGATCATCCCCAGCTCCAGCGCGCGGCGGCGCCACTCGGTGACATCGTGGTAAATTTCCGGCTCTGACGCCAGCAGCGTCTGGCGCAGCCGGTTGAGTTCGCTGGCGTCAAATTGACTCAGCGACGGGTGGTAGCTGCGCACAAAGCTCAGCGACTCATGCAGCGTTCGGTCAATCACCGGACGGTTGTCATAAAGGGTATCGTCCAGGTCAAATGTCAGTGCTGAAATCTGGCCCAGAGGTCGGTAAAAACGCATTATTTCCCCCGTTTGGCGCGCGGATGCGCCGCATCGTACACCGACGCAAGGTGTTGAAAATCAAGATGGGTATAAATTTGAGTAGTGGACAGATTCGCATGACCCAGCAGCTCCTGCACTCCGCGCAGATCGCCGCTCGACTCCAGCATATGGGTCGCGAAAGAGTGGCGCAGCTTATGCGGATGCACGTGGCTGTTGAGGCCCTGCTTAATGCCCCATTCGGCAAAGCGCTTTTGCACGTTACGCGCGGAAATTCGCTTACCCAGCTTTGATAAGAACAGGGCGTCTTCATCAGCGCCGAACAGGCCGCGCAGGTCGAGCCAGTGCTCAATCCACACCACCGCGTTGCGGCCAATCGGCAGGCGACGCTCTTTGCTGCCTTTGCCCATCACCCACACCTCGCCGGATTCCAGATCGAGGTGCTTAATGTCGAGATTCACCAGCTCCGAGAGACGCAGTCCCGCGCCGTACATCACTTCCAGCATCGCCCTGTCGCGTACCGCCAGCGGATCGTTAAGATCGATATCCAGCAGTCGGTTAACGTCGTCGACGTCGATATTTTTCGGTAAATGGCGCGGTGTTTTCGGCGCCGAAATCCCTTTCGCCGGATTCGCGGCCAGTTCGCCCTGGCTCACCAGCCAGTCAAAGAAGCTGCGTAAGGCGGAGAGACGTAAAGCCAGGCTGGCTGGCCCCAGCCCCTGGCGACGGCTGCGCACCGCCAGGCTACGGACCTGGGCAGCATCGCACTGCTGCCAGCTTTTCAGCCCGGCGCTATCCGCCAGCGCGATAAGCGTCTCGAGCTGGCGGCGGTAGTTCAACAGCGTTATCGGGCTCAGCTGACGCTCCACGCCGAGATAGCGTAAAAAGCGTTCTACGGGCGTAAACAGCGGCGAGTCGGTCATGCGCGCTCGATCCAGCGCTCCAGCAAACCCGGGAGCATCGACGCAATTTCATGCAAAAGCTGCGTTCCCTGACCTTGCTGATAGTGCTGAGGGTCGCGACTGCTGAACAGCATCACGCCGGGCGCTTCATCCCCCCCCAGCAGCGACATTGCCACCGAACCCACGGCTTTTGCTTCCGGCAGCACCACCAGCAGTTCCGGGCCGTTTAATGGGCCAAGATAATGCCGCTGTTGCCCAAGCCGCTGGATGCGAATGGGCTCAAACGCCTGACGGCTTATCGCCAGATGGGTGAATTTGGAGGGCGCGCCGAGCCGCCAGCTGTCGGGAAACAGGCGCACCGTGGCGCCCGCCAGGCCCAGCTCGCGCGCCCAGCGATGAAAGCGGTTCAGCATTTCATCAAGGCTATCGGCCGCCGCCAGCCGCGTCTGCAGATCAAACAGGCGCTGAAACAGGCTTTCGTTAGCCGTCGCCTGGGCCATCAGCAGCGTCATATTCTCTTCCAGCACGTTGATATGGTTCCGCGCCCGCGCCATGTGCCATTCCACCAGCGAGACCGAACCACGTACCGGATGCGGCACCGACATATGCTCCACCAGCGCCGCATTACGAATAAAGAATTCAGGATGTTGCAACAGATAGTCCACCACTGCGCGATCGTTCAGCTCGCTGGCGAGTTCCTGCTGTTCTTCCCCGACTTGTTTCATAAATGAATAAATCCGTCATAGACATGTGCCGCCGGGCCAGTCATATACAGCGGTTGGCCCGGACCTTTCCAGGCGATATCAAGACGCCCGCCGGGTAATTCCACGCGGACCTCCTCGCCCAGTAACCCCTGCTGGATACCGACCGCCGCCGCCGCGCAGGCGCCGCTACCGCAGGCCTGCGTTTCACCCGCGCCGCGTTCATACACGCGCAGGCGAATATGGGAGCGGCTGACCACCTGCATAAAGCCGATGTTCGCCCGCTCCGGGAAGCGCTCGTGGTTTTCCATCACCGGACCGAGCGTTTCCACCGTCGCGGTTTCCACATCATCGACCTGAATAACGCAGTGCGGGTTGCCCATGGACACCACGCCGCACAATACTGTCTGTTCAGCGGCGCGCATGATATAGGTCTTTTCCGCTTTGTTGGCGCGGAACGGCACCTGCGACGGTTCGAAGTTTGGCTCACCCATATTCACGCGCACCAGATCGTCTTCCGTTACGCTTAATACCATACGGCCGTTCGAGGTACTGACGCGGATGTCACGTTTATTGGTCAGGCCTTTCAGGCGCACAAAGCGGGCGAAACAGCGCGCGCCGTTGCCGCATTGCGCCACCTCGCTACCGTCGGCATTGAAGATGCGATAGTGGAAGTCGAGCTCCGGATCGTAGGGCGGCTCAACCACCAGCAGCTGATCGAAGCCCACGCCAAGATGCCGATCCGCCAGGCGACGAATCAGTTCCGGTGAGAAAAAAACATTCTGAGTCACCGCGTCAACAACCATAAAGTCATTGCCAAGGCCATGCATTTTAGAGAACTGCATCATCTACTCCAGCAGCGCGGAACTGTCAGTAATTCACCTGGGTCGGACCACCGCTATCACCGCGATCGTTACGATCCGGCGTAGAGCTCTGGATACCGCTATCAACCGGTTTAGTCGGCGGAGGCGCCGTTTTATCCGCTGGCGGGAAATAGAGCGGCCCTTTCAGACCACAGCCGGTGAGGCTGAGGACCGCAAATAAAACGGCAAGCGCTGGGAAAACGTTTTTCATGGATAGTAGCCCGTAATTCATTCTTTCTGTTTTCTATCATCGCAGGAGAAGACGTAAAAGCAAGCGTTTAGGGCAGCTTTATGACATCTGTAAAGCGGCTTTCCACCAGGGTTACAGCGCAAACGCGTTGGTGGATATACGCTGAGGATTCATTTTAGCAGGGTCACTGCCAGCATTTTTTTAGCACCTGTATCGACTGCACAATATCCGCTTCCATCACGCCGGCAAATCCCAGCACCACGCCGTAATGATGGCGGCTTTCAGGCGTACCAGGGATCCACAATGCGCTCAGCGGCGTAATTTCCACGCCTACCGCCTGGGCCTGGCTAACGAGACGGGTTTCTGTTTCAGCATCATCCAGCGTAATCGCCACATGTAGCCCCGAGGCCACTTCCGGCATCACGCCAATATGGCTCAGATGCTGATTCCACTCGGCCAGCAGCAGATCGCGACGGCTTTTACTGATTCTGCGCATTCGCCGGATATGGGGCTGGAAATGACCCTCCGAAATAAAGCTCGCCATCACCTGCTGATCGTTCATTGGCGGCTGGCGGGTGGATAGCGTACGCAGCAGGTTCAGCGGTTCCACCAGCTGTTGCGGAACCACCATGTAGCCCAGGCGTAGCGCGGGATACATCACTTTGGAAAACGAACCGATATAAATCACCCGATGGCGGTTATCCAGCGCGGCGAGCGGCATCAGCGGCGTGCCGTTATAGCGATACTCGCCGTCGTAATCATCTTCCATAATCCACGCCTGATGCTTTCTGGCCCACTCCAGCAGCGTCATCCGCCGCGATAGCGAGAGCGTCGCGCCCGTCGGGTACTGGCATGACGGGCTCACATAGACCATCCGGGCGTCGGGATAGTCCGTCAACTGCGCTGTCTGAAGCCCCTCATCATCAACGTTAATCGCTTTAATATTCAAACCAAGGCAGGAGAATACGCCCGCCGCCGCCCAGTGGCAGGGGTTTTCCATAATGACGTCCTGCCCGGCGCGCAGCAGCAGCGCGGAACAGAGCATTATCGCCTGTTGTGCGCCAAGGGTAATAATCACCTGAGCCGGATCGCACTTCAGACCGCGCGAGGTATGCAGATAGCTGGCGATAAGCTCGCGCAGCTGTAAATCGCCCGCCGGAACGCCGTAACCCATTTGCGCAATAGGTCGCCGCCGCCAGAAGCGGTTTTGCAGGCGCGACCAGGTATCAAACGGGAAATGGTCAATCGCGGGCATACCGATGCGAAAAGCCTTCGGCGGGCCATCGTGCACAAAATGGCGATTAAACCGCGCCGTCAGCGGCAGGCGCGAGTCGACACGTAAGGCAGGAATTTCAGGGACGTCGGGGCCTTCGTCAACCTCCTGCCCACGATAACGTATATAGGTGCCGTCTCCCTGGCGGGTTTCAATTAAATCATCGGCATACAAACGCTCGTAAACCGAGACCACCGTATTGCGAGAAACCCCCAGCAGCCGCGCCAGCTCACGCGTCGCGGGTAGTTTAGCCCCGTGAAGACCGGGCGTATTCACCATCTTCTCTCTCAGGGCGCGATAAAGCTGCTCGCTACGCTTTCTGCCAGCATCCAGCTTTATACCCGTTAAATCAAAAGGCAGAGCAACCGACAAATTGGCACCTTAATATCGTGGGTTTTTGGTCCTGTTATACATCCAATATGACAATTAGCATAGGCGCATTAATACTCATGATGAAAGCGACGCCTTTCATCGCTCTCTGAACCCTGAATGATTGAGCCTACTATGTCAGCATCAGAAATCACGATTTTTGCCGCTAAAAAAATCATTACGATGTGCCCGAACCGCCCGGAGACCACCCATGTCGCGGTGCGCGGCGACCGTATTTTAGGCACCGGCACGCTTGAAGAACTCACCGGCTTTGGCGAATACCAGCTGGACGAGACCTTTGCCGATAAAGTGTTAATGCCCGGCCTGATTGAAGCCCACTCGCACGTCACCGGCGGCGGTATGTGGCAATTCCCCTATGTGGGTTACTACGATCGCCCGGACCATACCGGTAAAGTCTGGAAAGGCTGCCGCTCTTTTGACGACGTCGTCAGCGCGCTGCAGGCGGTGGAACGTGAGATGACCGATCCGCACGCGCCGCTGATCGCATGGGGCGTTGATCCCATTTATTTCGGCAGCGAAAAGCTGGGCCGCGAACATCTGGACCGCGTCTCAACCACCCGTCCGGTCGCGGTTATCCATATGAGCATCCACCTGATGGGCGCCAATACCGCCGCGCTGCACGACTGCGGAATATTTGACGATTGCCAGATTGAAGGCGTGGTGAAAAATCAGGACGGTACGCTGCACGGCGAGCTGGTGGAGTTCGCCGCCATGGGGCCAATCCTGAATAAATATGGTTTCTGGGACGAACTCACCACCGAAATCGCCATCGCCAATTTCGGCAAGGAAGCGTTTCGCGCAGGCTGCACCAGCGCAGCCGATATGGGTCTGACCGATTTCAGCAATCCCGAGCTGATGACAAACTACATCCGCATGACCCGTGAAGAGGACTTCCCGATTCGTCTGCTGGTGGCCTACGGTCCTCCTTTCGTCAAAAAACCCTTCCAGGAAGCGCTGGATTTCGCCCCGGACGTCATGCGTCACGGGCACGAAAAAATGCACTTCGGCCCGATGAAAATCTTCCTCGACGGCTCTATCCAGGGTGGGTCAGGACGGATGCTGGAGCCCTTCTATTATCTGGATGGCCACAACGGCGCGTGGAACGCCACGCCGGAAGAGGTGGAGCAGCAGGTCTACGACATCATGTCCCGCGGCTACCAGGTTCACTGCCACTGTAACGGCGACGAGGCCTCGGAAGCGTTCATTAAAGCCGTCGAGAAAACCCTGAATCGTATTCCGGCAGTTAACCACCGCGCGGTGATGCAGCACGCGCAGATGCTGCGTGAAGATCAGTTCAAACGCATCAAAGAGATGGGCATGGGCGTGAACTTTTTCAGCAACCACATCTATTACTGGGGCGATCAGCACTACAGCAAAACCATGGGCCCGGAGCGCGCAATGCGTATGGACGCCTGCGGCAGCGCGGTGCGCCACGGTATTCCTTTCGCCTTCCACAGCGATTGCGGCATCACCCCCATCAACCCGCTGTTCACCGGTTGGTGCGCGGTGAACCGCCTGACGGCATCCGGGCGCGTACTGGGCGAAGCGGAGAAAATCTCCGTCGATCGCGCGCTGCACGCGATGACCCTCGGCGCGGCATGGACCATGAAAATGGACCATCTGATCGGCAGCATCGAATGCGGTAAATATGCCGACTTCACCGTGCTGGAAGACGATCCGCAGGCCATCGAGCCGGTTCAGCTTAAAGATGTGAAGGTATGGGGCACCGTGCTGGGCGGTAAGAAACAGCAAATCCAGTAATCCTGTTGCGAACATTATCCACCCGGCGGCGGCGTCGGGCGGATAGCTATTGCACAAAATCATTCACGTTGCATCAAGACGGCACCTAAGAGAATCCCCTGGAGCTTACTACAGGGGTGAACGCAGGCAGCTTGAAGGATGATATGTAGATTGCCTGAAATTAACCACAGAACACGATCATGACGACAAATTCAGTAATTAACTCTCACGGCATGTCGCGCAACGCGGCCGCCGATACGGCGATGAAATGGTTGCCGCTGCTGGTGCTGTGCCTAGCTCAGCTTTCGACATCCGGCGATAATGCCACGCTGAGCATCGCTACCGGCGCGCTGGTCAAAGACCTGCACGCGTCAATGGATCTCATCAGCATCGCCAACGCGATGTATTCGCTAGCCGCGGGCTCTCTGATGGTCGCCGCCGGGATGGCCGGGCTTATCGTCGGCTGGAAGAAAACCTTCCGCATCGGCTGCGCGCTGCTGTTTCTTGCCGAGCTGACCGCTTATTTCTCACCGAACATGCTGGTCTTCACCTACGGCGCCCGTCTGCTTTCCGGTATTGGCGGAAGCTTTATGATCCCTTCGGTGCTGGGGCTTATCGCCAGTAACTATAAAGGCCGCCAGCAGGCGATCGCCTTTGGCGCTATCGGCGCGGCAAGCGGCGTCTCCTTCGCCGCCGGTCCGTTGATTTGCGGCCTGCTGGTTGACCACTTCGGCTGGCGTGCGGCGTTTGCCGCTATTGCCGGCCTGTGCATCGTGATCTTCAGCGGCTCTTTCCTCGTCCCTACGCCGGCAAAACCTGAACGCAAAGTGGTGTTCGATCTGCCGGGCGTGGTCCTGACCGTTATCGGCCTGTTCAGCGTGATCCTCGGCTTCCTGAAAGTCTCGAGTTGGGGTCTGTTTACGCCGTTTAACGCGCCGTTCACCGTCATGGGTCTTAGCCCGGCGCCGTTCCTCGTCCTGTTTGGCCTGATCGTGCTGGCGATTATGCTGAAGTGGGAGCGCCATCGCGAAGCCACCACCGGCAGCGCGCTGATCCCGCTGTCGTTCCTCGCAACGCCGCAGGTGCGTAACGGTCTCTATCTGACGGCGTTTATCTTCCTCGCCTACGGTTCCGGTATTTTTGTGACCGTGAGCTTTGTACAGGTGGTTGCCGGGCTGAACGGTATTGAAACCGGTTTGCTAATCCTGCCGTTTGCGCTGGGCGTCGTGGTCTTTTCGCTGGGGCTGCCAATCGTCTGGAAAAACGCGAATCCGAAACGGATGTGCCAGAGCGCGCTGCTCATCGGCACGCTGGGCTCCGTGTTGTGCATCTTCGGCTTCGGCCCGTCCGATTTCAGCATGATCGTGCCGGTAGGGATGTGTCTGATTGGCGTCAGTATGGGCATCGTTTCCGCCTATTCCAGCTATATTGTTACCAGCGCCCTGCCGGCGCGCGATGCGCAGCAGTCCGGCGGCGTGCAGGCGACTTCGCGTAACGTCGGCCAGGCAATCGGCGTGGCGGTTTGCGGTATGGTGATGCTGACGGCGGTCACCATGACGGTACAGGATATGGCCAGCCACGACGCTTCGCTAAGCCAGGATACACAGCAGAAGGTGGCAAATCTTTCCGTTATTCCTTATCTCAGCGATACGGGTTTCTCAACGCTGATGCTGGACCAGGGCGTGAATCAGAAGGATGTAACGGAACTCAACCAGGTCTATAAAACCGCCCGCCTGAAAGCCACGCGAGCGGGTATGGTCGCCACCGCGGTCATGACGCTGCTGTTTTTATTCGGGACGCGCAATCTTCCCGTCCGCGCCAGGGGTTCTGATGACGCAGCAGGAGAAGAGCCGCGTGCGAAGAAGTCGAAAATCTGAGTTAAGATCGAAAGATAACTAACAAAAACGCGCCCCTCCCGCGAGGAAGGGCGCGTTTTGTCGTTTCTATCAAAAAGGAACACGCTGTGACCACCAACCCTACACCGACAAACTGGTTACCTTTGGTTGTCTTATGCTGCGCACAGTTTCTGGCTTCCGCCGATAACGTGACGTTAAGTATCGCCACGCAGGCGCTAATGAACGATCTGCACGCCACGCTTGGGCAGGTCAGTACAGCGAATACCATGTATCCGTTGATTGCGGGCACGTTTATGGTGGCAGGCGGAATGCTGGGGTGTATCTGGGGTTGGCGAATGCTGTTTCGCATCGGCTGCCTGATTTTTATCCTCGCCGAAGCCTGCGCCTTTTTTTCGCCATCGATCGCGCTCTTCACCTGGGGCGCGCGTCTGACCGCCGGGATAGGCGGTAGCCTGATGATCCCCGCCGTTTTTGGCCTGATCTCTGCCCTGTATCAGCAGCGACGACGGGTTGCCGCCTTTGGCGCGCTGGGCGCCTCCAGCGGCATTTCATTCGCCTGTGGTCCAATTGTATGCGGATATTTGCTGGACCACGTCGGCTGGCGCATCGCGTTTGCCTCGCTTGGCCTGCTGGCGCTGCTTATCCTGCTCTGCTCCGTCATCATCCCGGCATCAGAAAACAAACGCGCCGCTATCGCCTTCGATACCCCGGGCTTTCTGTTAGGCACCATCGGGCTGTTTCTGACGATTTTCGGTATTCTGCGCATCCCGGTCTGGGGACTGGTTATGCCCTTCGACCCGGCAGTGAGCGTTCTCGGCCTGAGCCCCGCCCCTTTCGTTATTCTCTGCGGCCTGATGGTGCTGGTGATGATGCTGCGCTGGGAACGTCATTTTGAAGCCACCACCGGCCACGCTCTGCTCCCCGCGGTTTTCCTGAAAACCCGCCTGGTGCGCCACGGGCTCTATCTCACCGGTTGGATATTTTTTGCCTACAGTTCGGCTATTTTTACCGTGGTGAGTTTTGCGCAGATTGTTAAAAGCGTATCGGCGATGGAAACAGGGCTGCTGATACTCCCTTTTGCGATATGTCTCGCTGCCTGTTCGCTGGGCCTGCCGCTGTTTATTCAGCAGCGAAACCCTCGCCGCCAGTGCCAGATGGGGCTGACGGCGGGGATCGCCGGCGCTCTGGTTGCCGCCGCGGCGCTGCACGTGACGGGGTTTACCCCTGTACTGATGGCATCAGGGCTTTGTTTAATCGGCGCGGGAATGGGCACCATCGCGGCCAATGCCCCGATACTGGTCACCACTGGCGCAGGCAATCGGCACGCCGAACAGTCCGGCGGCGTTCAGGCCGCCTCGCGCGATATCGGGCAGGCATTAGGAATGGCGTTAATCAGTACCGTCATGCTCACGGTGTTGACCTTCCTGATGAAATATCAGGTACAGCACGACCCGGCAATGGGCCTGGCCGCCCGACAGGCCATCGGCCATCTCACGTTTATCCCCTGGACGAGCGATCGAACTTTCCATCAGCTTATCCAGACACAAAACCTGGCGCCCGGCGATCTCTCTGGCCTTCTTCAGCATTATCAACAGAGCCGGATGCTGAGCGCGCGTTACGGGCTGCTGGCGATGGCGATCGTGACGTCTCTACTGCTGCTCCGCCTTCGCCATCTGCCGAAGTCATCGTAGATTGCGCTATACTGCCGCCACGATCAAAAAAGCGGGAAAGAACCATGAACGACAGTGAATTCCATCGCCTGGCCGATACCCTGTGGATGACCATCGAAGAGCGTCTCGACGACTGGGATGGCGACAGCGATATCGACTGCGAAATCAACGGCGGCGTGCTGACTATCAGCTTTGAAAACGGCAGCAAAATTATTATCAACCGCCAGGAGCCGCTGCACCAGGTGTGGCTGGCGACAAAACAAGGCGGCTACCATTTCGACTTGAAAGGCGACGAGTGGGTATGCGACCGCAGCGGCGAAACTTTCTGGGATCTGCTGGAACAGGCGGCGACCGCGCAGGCCGGTGAAGCGGTGAGTTTTCGCTAAACGCGCGTGATTCGAGTTCCCCGGATTGCGGCTAACGCCGTATCCGGGCGACAAAACCCATATCACCCCGTAGCCCGGGCAAGCGAAGCGCCCCCGGGAAATTGACCTGCGCCGAATGACAGGTCTACGCGGCGGGTCATGAGTAGTGCTGCAACATCGATGATGTCGCGGAATCCTCACCTGCAGCAAGGGTGGCCGCGGCAATCACCTGGCTGCGGAACGGGATCACCTGTTCGCGGCCGTCGACGTCGACGATTTGATAAAACTGCGGCAGGTTAAAGTTGATAAAGCTGGAGCCGTAGGTAAAGCGGTCATGCGACGAAGAGTAGAAGCGGCTGACGTCGCGTACCAGCTCTTCTTTGCTCCCTTCGCAGTGGTGATACACCTCGGCGCGGTTGCTCTCATCAAGGATATAGATGTTAAATCCGTTATCGTTATCCGCATCTTCAAAGAAGAACTGAATAATCCCTTCGCTGGCAAAACCATCCACCACCTGCGGCAGCCTGACGTGGTTGGTTTCCACCTGCACCGACAGGCCGTGCAGTTTGTTATGCGAAATCGCGCCATAGAATTCGATGGCGTTTTCCAGCTTCTGTACCGAGACGTTAAGACGCTCGAAGAAGAGCCCCCAGGTCTGCCCGGAAACGCGTAGCGCTTTAAAACGGCCGGTATCCTGGCGGGTGCTGGAAAGACGCAGCTCAACGCATTCAGACACCAGCTGCTGCACGCGAGTGCGGATCAGGCCGCGCAGATGCTGGCTATAGCAGAAAACTTCCACGCTATCCGGCGGCGCGGCGTCCTGGTGCATCTTGCCAAGAATGGTTTTCAGCGCTTCGATCATCGCCTGCTCGCCGTTAAAGTGCAGCGTACGCACCTCGTTCCACGAGTTGCGATACAGCAGATCGATGCTGCCAATCAGGCACTTTTGCTCTTCGCCGAAGCTGAAAACATCCAGCTTGCGGAAATCGAAATGCACTACCTGATTGCGGAAGGCCGCCGTCGGGTCATATTCGAGGTTGACGATAATCGCCAGGTGGCGAATTTCGCAGGGGCTATACAGCGCTTTCGGCGTCGGAGACGGCAGGCGCAGCGGGAAGTGATGCGCCACATCGGCCACCATTTCCTGCAGTTTCGCCAGGTCGACAATCCCGTTGCCCTTAATAAACAGGCGTGTGCGTGACGTCAGCAGGCCGTTAAACCAGGCCCAGGCCACCAGCTTATTAAGATAACGGTTATATTCCAGCGGCTGATGGCTGATGATCGATTCCATGTCCGGCGCGCGGTTATAGACATACCAGCCGGTACGGTTGGCACGACCCGGCGGCACGTGGATGAAAGTCAGATTCGGCTCAGACAGATCCGGCGAAATTTGCGGGTTTACCAGGGTCACTTTCCCCGGCAGCGCTTCAAAGGCGGCGTACAGCTTACGCGTCAGCACGCCAATATCCTGCGGGCTGGCGGAAACGCTCAGGTTATTACGGCGCGCAAAGCGAATCAGGTTGCGATAGCTCTGCATCATCGCATCAAGCAGTTCGTTGTGCGCTTTACGAACTTCGTCAATCTTCCAGTTGGCCCGGTTATCGAGCATCATCAGACGCTTTTCATCCCAGCCCCACTCTTTCACCAGGTGGCTGACGACTTCACGGCGCCAGCCGACGCAGGCGCGCTCGCGGCTCAGCTTCTCGCACACTTTTAAATAGAAACATCGACGCACCAGATCGAGGCGCGTTTCATCTTCGATGGCCTGCAGATAGAGCGTGACGCGCTCCAGCATCATGCAATAAGGGTCAAGGCCAAACGATACGATTTCACCGTCATGCAGGCGCTGCTTGATATCTTTCGCCAGCAGACGGTTGTTGGGGTACTCCCAGGAGTACGCTTCCAGCAGCAGCGTCTTCAGTACGGCCTTATAGGGCGAGTCGATACTTTTATACAGCTGCCACAGGCTGGGGGCGCAGTAGTCTTCTTCCGAGAGGGAAAACCGCTT
>OBWT01000447.1_pt1 | contig 14294 bp, 13 predicted proteins | sample 1476541 | NCBI WGS metagenome assembly OBWT01 (sample SAMEA2580134, study PRJEB22360) | human gut metagenome | biome: human gut; feature: human-associated habitat; material: faeces | place: Denmark | collected 2008/2010 | reverse complement strand
TACGCCCTTGCCCGGCAGGTTCAGCTTCTTGACCCACTTGATACCCTGCAGCTTGCCGGCAGCGATGAGCGAGCCGGTGAAGGTCACAGAACCGATGAGAATACCGAGACCAGCGGTGATGAGCACCACGATGTCCGGGGTGCCTTCCTTGGTCAGGATGTCGTTCAGGGCCACGAGTGCGGCGGCGCCACCACCCACGGTATTGAACACGGAGACCAGCTGCGGCATATCGGTCATCTTCACCTTCTTGGCGGAGACGACACCGGCCACGGCACCGATCAGGATGCCGACGACCAGCACCACCACGGCGACAATGTTCACGAAGCCCTTGGCGAAGAGCACGATGAACGCCATGAGCACGGCCACGACCATGCCGAACGCGGAGATCTGGTTACCCTTGCGGGCGGTCTTCGGCGAATTCATGAAATGCAGACCGACCACAAACAGGACGGCAGAGAACAGGTAGACGAACCAAGCGACGATGTCGATGGCGCCAACGGTTGCGGAGGTCATTACTTCGACTCCCCCTTCTTCTCGTTCTTGCTGGACTTGAACATCTCAAGCATGCGGTCGGTGACCACGTAGCCACCAACGACGTTCATGGTGCCCAGCACAGCGGCCAGGAAGATGAACACGTAGGCCAGCGGGCTATTGGCTTCGGCTGCCCCCATCACAACCCCGACCACGAAGCTCGGCCGGCTGCCACGATCACAACGCCGACGATGACGATGCCGTGGATGGAGTTCGCGCCGGACATAAGCGGCGTGTGCAGGGTGGCGGGCACCTTGCCGATGACCTCGATGCCGATGAGCAGCGCGAGGACGAACAGGGTAATGGAAACGACGAGAGTAGGCATGGTATTCCTTCTTCCTTACTTCTCGGACTTCTCGGCATCGGCAGCAGCTGCCGGGGCGGCGGCGCGGCCGGCAACCACCAGCGCGTCGTCGAGTTCTTCGGTGAGATCCTGGCCGAGCTTGCCGTCACGCACGAAGTGCACGAGGATGTCGGCCACATTGCGCGAAAGCAGGTTGGATGCGGTGGTGGCGACGCCGGAGGCCAGGTAGGGAGCGCCGATCAGCTTGACACCGCCCTCGGTGACCTGCTCACCAACGGCGGAGCCTTCGACGTTGCCGCCGAGGTCGGATGCTGCGCAGTCCACGATCACGGCACCACGCTTGAGACCCTTGACGCCGGCTGCGGTGAGCAGCACCGGGGGCTTACGGCCCGGGACCTTGGCGGTGGTGATGATGATGTCAAAGCCGGCGGCCTTTTCGTCGACGGCAGCCTGCTGCTGAGCCTGCTCTTCGGCGCTCAGCGCGCGGGCATAACCGCCCTCGCCCTGGCCCTTGGAGAAGTCAAGTCCCAGATCAAGGAACTTCGCGCCGAGGGACTCGACCTCGCCCTGGGAGGCGGGACGCACGTCGTACGCGGTGACGACCGCGCCAAGACGCTTCAGCGTACCGATGGCCTGCAGGCCGGCGATGCCGGCACCGAGCACCAGCGCCTTAGCCGGGCGAATCGTGCCGGCGGCGGTGGTCATCATCGGCAGGAAGGAACCGTAAGCATCGGCGGCGGTGATGGCTGCCTTGTAGCCCATCACGGAGTTCTGAGAGGTCATCTCATCCATGGACTGGGCGCTGGAAAGCTTACGGGGCAGCTTTTCGATGGCGATGCCCACCAGACCGGCCTTCTCGAGCGCGGCCACGTAATCGGCATCGGTGAAGGAACCGAGCATGCCAATGACCCACTGGCCGGCCTTGAGCTTGGCCACGGTCTCGGCGGACGGTCGGTCCACAAAACCGAGCGCGTCGGCTTCGGCGAGCACCTCGTCACGGCTGGTCACCTTCGCACCGGCCTTTTCGTAATCCTCATCGGTGTATTCGGCGGCAATGCCGGCACCGGCCTCAATAATCGAGGAGACTCCGCTCCTCTTCAGCCGGGTGACGATATCCGGCGTCAACGCGACGCGGGATTCCGTTTCGGACGTTTCATTCAAAACGCCGAACACCACGGTGGCTTCTGGGTTTTGCGCCATGAGAGCCCTTTCTTGTTCTACTTCAAAATGGACATGGTTATCCGCATAGAAAGTATAGTCGGAAGGTAAAGGCCATGACTTGAGATTCCGCCAATCGAAACAGAAACGAACCCGAAATTAGCGAGAAATACGAATGTGTCCATGTGCATTGCGGATGAATTGCTCGGAAGTCGTCCAACAATCACCCGGCATCGATTAGCAACCAACCGCTCAGTAATTATCGACAATCACCGTTTCGTAGCTCACGGTTACTCAACAATATCGGGACCTGTGCAATATTTTGCCACGCACTCCCCTAACCCGCCAGAATCCTACGGTTGCGTAAGGTGACGAGTTCGGTTTGGGCGATTACAATTTGAACTTTGAGAAGCGTTCGCCTCATGGCTGGACGACACTGAAAGGTTTACAGGAGCAAGACTTGTCGGTTATCAATTCCTTCACGCAGCACACTATCAATCTCACCCGTAAGGCGCTCAGGTTGGGATCCGACTTCGTCCACCCGGTCCACGACGACACCCCGGACGAGCCCGATTACCTGTCCAACGCCGACGTGCCGGTCGAGACCAATATCGCTTTGCCTCACAGCGACGATTGGGACGACGGCCACCTGACCGTCACCGACATCGACCCCGCCACCGGCCTGCTCACCACCTCCACCGAAGGCAATCCGCCGCTGGACGAAGGTACGTCCATCTACGACCTGTATGCGGACCGCGCCGAGCGTATGGGCGATGAGCCGCTGTACACCTACAAGTCCGGCAACGATTGGGTGACCGTCACCGCCAACGAGTTCCTGGCTGACGTGCGTGCCGTGGCCAAGGGCCTGATTCATTACGGCCTGAAGAAGGGCGATGCCGTGGCATTCATGTGCCGAACTTCCTACGACTGGGACCTGACCGACGCGGCGATCATGGCGTGCGGCGGCGTGCTCGCCACCATCTACGACACCGATTCCGCCGAGCAGATTCGCAATATCGTCAACAACTCCGATGCCCGACTGCTGATCGTGCAGGACACGGACATGCGTAAGAAGGCGGATGGGGCCGTCGAAGAGTGCCCGTCCCTGGAGCACATCATCACCATCGAGACCGGTGGCTTGGACGAGATCAAGGCCTACGGCACCACGGTCTCGGACGAGGAGCTGGACGAGCGCATCGATTCGGTCAAGAAGACCGACCTGTGTTCCATCGTGTACACCTCCGGTTCCACGGCCGCGCCGAAAGGCGTGGAGATGACCCACGAGCACTACTGCCAGACCGCGCTGAATCTGCCGGCCTACATGCCCGATCTGCTGCACGACAAGAGGAACACCATCCTGCTGTTCCTGCCGCAGGCCCATTCCTTCGCCCGCGCCATCAACTACATCGTCGTCTCCTCGAACGTCCGCATCTACATCGCCACCGGCATCAAGACGCTGATCAGCGATCTGCAGGTGGCCAAGCCCACTCTCATGATCGTGGTGCCGCGCGTGCTGGAGAAGGTGTACAACGCCGCGTCCCAGAAGGCCGGCCACGGCCCCAAGGGCGTGGTGTTCGCCTCCGCCGTGGTGGCCGCGCAGAACTATATGAAGGAAGTCTCCGCCAATGGCAAGGCGGGTGCACTGACCCGCACTCGCCGCGCTGCCTTCGATCCGATTGTCTACTCTTCGCTGCGCGAAGTGCTCGGCGGTCGCGCCAAGTGGATTGTGGCCGGCGGTGCCCCGCTTGACCCGGAACTGCTGGCTTTCTTCCGTGGCGCGGGTGTGCCTGTATACGAGGGGTATGGTCTGACCGAAACCACCGCGCCGTGCGCGTTCAACCCGCTGGGTACGCCGTTCCACGCTGGTTCCGTGGGCATCGCATTCCCCGGATTCTCCCTGCGCATCGCCGAGGACGGCGAAATTCAGGTCAAGGGTCGTGCCGTGTTCCCGCGCTATCACAAGAACGACGAGGCCACTGAGCTGTCGTTCACCGAAGATGGCTGGTATGTCACCGGCGACTTGGGCCGTATCGACAACGATGGCTTCCTGTACATCACCGGTCGTAAGAAGGATCTGATTATCACTGCAGGTGGTAAGAACGTCTCCCCCGGCCCGATCGAGGAAGTCATCCAGCGTTGCGAGTTCGTCTCCCAGGCGTTGGTGCTGGGTGACAAACGCCCGTTCATCTCCGCCCTGGTGACGTTGGACGAGAAGTCGTTGCGCCCGTGGCTCGCCGCCAAGGGGCTTGACGAGAACATGTCCCTCGAGGACGCGGCAAGGAACGCCGCCGTGCGCGCCGAAGTGCAGCAGTGGGTCGATCAGGCCAACGAGGGCGTCTCCCGCGCCGAGTCCGTGCGCAAGTTCATCATCCTGCCCGAGGAGTTCACTCAGGAAAACGGCCTGATGACCGCTTCCATGAAGGTGATTCGTCCCAAGGTCATCAAGCGCTACTCCACCCTCCTCAACACCCAGATGTACACGAAGCGGAAGTAAACCGTATAGCAAAAGCTCCCTCTGACGAGGGAGCTTTTTCGTCTATACGCCTTAGAAGCCCAGGCGCTCCAGCTGCTTGGGGTCGGACTGCCAGCCTTTGGCTACCTTGACGTGGAGGTCGAGCTTGGCTTTTTGGCCGACGATGCGGTTGACCGGGGTGCGCAGCTTCTTCTTGACGTAGGTGAGGTTCGAGGCGCCCTTGCCGATGATGATCGGCTTCTGGGAGTCACGCTCCACGTAAATGGACACGTTGACCTGCGCCTTGCCGTCATAGCCCTGACCGGTCTCGTTGTCTTCCGGATAGTCGATGGAATCAACCACCACGGCCAGCGAATGCGGCAGCTCGTCGTCCAGGGTCTCAAGGAACGCACCGCGCACGAGTTCGGCGATGGTGTCTTCCGGACGCTCCTCGCTGATCTGATCGTCCGGGTACATCTGCGGACCCTCGGGCGTGTGCTCAATGAGCACGTTCTTCACTTCAGCCAGATTGTCGTGCTTCAGGGCGCTCACCGGCACGATGTCCGAGAAATCGGCGAAATCGTTGATTTCGATGAGCTTGTTGATGAGTTGCTGACGGCCAAGCTCGTCGATCTTGGTGACGATGGCAATCAGCGGGATGCGCCACTTGAACGTACCGTCCTCACGCTTGGTGGCGAAGTCGGTACGCAGTCGGGAGAGAATACGCTTGTCGCCGGGGCCGATTTCCTGATCGGCGGGCAGCAGGAAGGCCACCACGTCCACATCGGCCAGAGATTCGTCGACCACGTCGTTCAGACGCTGGCCGAGCAACGTACGCGGACGGTGAATACCGGGCGTGTCCACGAGCACGAGCTGCGCGTGGTCGGCGGTCAGGATGCCGCGGATCGCCTTACGGGTGGTTTCCGGGCGAGAGGATGCGATGGCGATCTGCTTGCCGATCAACGCGTTGATCAACGTGGATTTGCCGACGTTCGGGCGGCCGACCACGGCCACGAATCCGGAGCGATACGGCACGTCCTGCTTGGTCACGTTCGCCGTTTCACCGGTCGCGTCGACTTCGGCAACGCCGGCAACATCGGAAGCATCGGTAACGTCAATGTCATCGACGTCGTTCGTGCTGTTGTTCTGATCGGTCATATCACTCCTTGCTGGCGGTATCATCGCCTTCGACGGGCTCGCCGTCAGTTTCCTCATGGGTCTTGTTATTTTCCTCGCCGCCCTCGACGTGCGCCGGTTCTACGACGATGGTGGACACCTTCTTGCGGCGTCCGGCGGAGTCCACGGCGGTCAGTCGCAGACCGCGCGTCACAGCCGAGGCACCGACAATCGGCACTCGGCCCAGAATCTTGGTCAGCAGGCCGTACACGGTATCGACATCGTCCTCATCAATGTCGATCTCGAAGATCTCCTCCAGATCGGCAATCGGCGTACGGGCGGGCATCTTCCACTTGTTGTCTCCGATTTTCTCCGGCTCAGTACGCTGGGTGCGGTCGTGCTCGTCTTCCAGCTCGCCGACGATCTGTTCGATGGCATCCTCGATAGTCACCATGCCGGCGATGCCGCCGTACTCATCGACCACCACGGCCACATGCTGGCGGGAACGCTGCATCTCATGGAACAGGTCGTCCACCGGCTTGGATTCGGGAACAAGCAGCGGCTGCCGGACGATGGATTCGACCGCGCGCTCCATGGCCGCCGGGTTGAAGGCGGTGGCACGCACGGCGTCCTTCAAATAGGCCACGCCGATCAGGTCATCCACATCCTCACCGATCACCGGCACGCGGGAGAAACCGGAGCGGGAGAACAGTTTCAGCGCGGAAGACAGTGTGGAGTCGCGCTCCATGCAGATCATATCGGTGCGCGGCACCATGATCTCGCGAGTCAACGTATCAGACAGGGTGAGCACGTTGCGCAACATTTCGGAGACTTCCGGATCGAAGTCGTTGGACTCCACCAGTCGGTCGATGGCGGCCTTGCCCTGCTCGAGCTGAATCTTCTCAAGCTCCTCGTCGTCGGACAGATCGGAGTCCTTGGAGCGGCGGCCCGGCCCCTTGGAACCGGACTTGTCGCCACCGATGCGTGCGAACGGCGTGAGCTTGGTGGCCAACGACACGATGCGCGAGTTGGAAATCATGATGCCGACCGGCTTGGCCATGCCGGCGGTGCGCGGGCGGACCAGTACGGAGACCACGGCTACGATAATCGCGAACAGGAATCCGGAGAGCAGTTCAATCCACAGTTCCGCACCCCACAGGGATGCGATGGAAGACACCAGTACGCCGTCGAGCACATTGCAGGCGATGCGGAAGAACGCACAGCTGCCGGCGGTGGCGTAACGGTCGGCGATGAGCCGTTGCACGCGATGAATCTTGTCGATCTTCTTCATCTTGAGGAACTGGCTTGCTTCGGAGTCGGTCTGCACCTCGAGGATGAGATTGTTAAGGCTGGCTCGCGTTACGCGGGCCACGGCGCCTTCAGCGGCGGCCATGGTCAGCGAGAGCCAGACGAACAGGGCCGCCACGAGTACAAGAATGACGGTGATGGCGATCGGCGTGGTACTGGAATACTCCATAATGATTTTTCGGTGTCCTTGAATGTCCTTGAACGGTATCGAATAATCCGGATTTGGTGTGATTGATTTGGGAGCTTATTTGGAATCGAGGTCGCGGCCAGCACCGTGCGCGGCGTCGTACAGGGCCAGCGCGTCGGGTGTGCCGGCGGGCAGCGTGGCCTGCACGTTGGCATCGTGGCGTAGGGCGAAGAAGGTGAGCAGCAGCTGTCGCTGCAGGCCGAACATCTGGCGCTCCTGCTCGGGGGTCACGTGGTCGTAGCCGAGCAGGTGCAGGATGCCGTGGATGGTGAGCAATAGCATCTCCTGCATGGTGCTGTGCCCGGCTGCGGCAGCCTGTTGGGCAGCGACCCACGGGCAGATGACGATGTCGCCGAGCACTCCTTCCATCACGGTTTTGCCGTCGCCGGGGCGCAGCTCGTCCATCGGGAAGCTCATCACGTCGGTCGGGCCTTCGAGGTTCATCCAACGCATGTGCAGTTCGGCGATGGGATCGGGATCCACGAACATGATGGTCAGGTCGGACTGGGTGCTCACGCGCATCTGGTCGAGTACCCAAATACCCAAATCGGAGAAGACCTTGGGGTCGATGACCCACTGGGTTTCATTGGTGACGTCAACGCTCATCGTCTGTCTCGCTTTGGTTGGTTGAATCCGCTTGCTGGCGGGCATCGAAGTCGGTATGGTTGCGGCGGCCCTTGCGTTCGATGTCGCGGTGGTCGCCGGCGATGGCGGAGTGACGGTCGTAGGCGGCCACGATCTGTCCGACCAGCTGGTGACGTACCACGTCCTCGGTTTTGAGATGCACGAATGCGATGTCGTTGATGCCGCCCAGGATGCGTTCGATGGTGGCCAGTCCCGAGCGAGGCACGGTCAGGTCCACCTGCGAGATATCGCCGGTGATGACCATCGTGGTGTTGAAGCCCAGACGGGTCAGGAACATCTTCATCTGCTGTTCGGTGGTGTTCTGAGCCTCGTCGAGGATCACGAACGCGTCGTTCAGCGTACGGCCGCGCATGTAGGCGAGCGGCGCCACTTCGATGGAGCCGTCGTCCATGTACCGCTTGAGCTGGTCGGCGCCGAGCATGTCGCCAAGCGCGTCGTACAGCGGGCGCAGATACGGGTCAACCTTGTCATTCAGCGTGCCGGGCAGAAAGCCGAGGCTTTCGCCGGCCTCCACGGCCGGGCACGTGAGGATGATGCGGCGAATCTGCTTGTCCTGGAAGGCACGCACAGCCTTGGCCACGGCCAGATACGTCTTGCCGGTGCCTGCGGGGCCAATGCCGAAGGTGATGGTGTGCGATTCGATGGCGTTCACGTAGGCCACTTGTCCGGCGGTTTTCGCACGGACCGGCACGCCGGCAGCAAAGGTGATGACGCCGGGAACCGTGGGCTTGCGGTACGTCGGGTCGTGGGAGCCGGCAGAACGTGCATGGGCGCGTTCGTTTGAGGTCGATTGCGCCAGTTTGTCACGCACCGGGCCGTGACCGGGATGTTCGAGGCGCACGTGGTTCTTGAGCACGTTCTGGTCGAGCATGCGACGCACGGTGTCGGCGTCCATAGGCGCGGTGTAGGCGGCTTGGATGATGGTATTGACCAAATCCTCGGCCTGTGCGGCCTGGGCTTCGGTCTGCTTGGAGCGGGAGACGATCGCCACGCGGTTGCCGCGCACGATAATCGTCAGGTCCGGAAAGGCGCGCTCTACCTCGCGAATGACCTCGTCAACCGGGCCGAGCACGGCGACGGGGTCAAGTTGGGGCGGGATGGTGATGGTACGTGTAGTCGTTGCCACGAAGCGGATATTCCCCTACTACTCGTCGAGCTTTTCGCCGGTCATCACGTGCGCGTGCACGTGGAAGACGGTCTGGCCGGCGTCGAGACCGGTGTTGAACACCAGTCGGTAGGCGCCGTGAAATTCCTTGTCGGCGATGTTCTGCGCAATGGAGACGATGTGGGCCAGCTCGGTCGGGTCACCGGCGGCAAGTTCGGCGACGTTGGCGTAGTGCTTCTTGGGCACCACGAGCACGTGGACCTTGGCCTTGGGATTGATGTCGTTGAATGCGTAGGTCGTCTCGTCCTCGTAGACCTTGCTGCTGGGAATCTGCCCTGCGATGATCTTGCAGAACAGGCAATCGTCGGATTCGCTCATCATGCTCCTTGGTTTGATGTTGCTACGCACCAGCTTAGCGCGTGGGCGTTACTCGTAACGTCCCAACACCCGAGACAACAGCGACAACGCTACAGGACCGGCCGTCGCGGCTCTCAGAATATTGCGCCCCAGTACGCAGCTCACCGCTCCGGCCTTGACGAAATCAGCTACCTCCTGCTCACTGATGCCGCCCTCAGGCCCGACCACCACACTGACAGTCCGCGGCCGGCCGTCCTGGAGCGTGCGTTCCACCAACTGCGCAACCTTCTCCTCCACGCCGGACCACGTATCGGTAGCATCCTGATGCAGCACAATCACCACATCGCCATGCACGCAGGCCCTGCGGCAGATGGCCACGACCTCCTTGCTGGACGCGCACGCCTCCAGTTGCGGCTTAAAGGCGCGCCGCGACTGCTCGGTGGCGGCATCCAGTACCGAATTCCACTTCTTGTCTGTACGGCCGACCTTCCACTTGGCAATGGATCGGTCCGCCTGCCATGGCACCACTTGGTCGACGCCAATCTGAGTAGCCATATCGATGGCCTGCTCATCATGGCCGGTTTTCGCCAATGCCTGAATCAGCGCCAAACGGGTGAGCGGCTCGGGTTCGCGCCCCACTTCCACGACTTCAGCCAGTCCGGCTTCAGGATCGGCCATCACTGCCTGGATTCTCAAGCCGTTGCCGTCGGAAAGTTGCAGGCTGTCCCCTGCCTTGAGTCGCATGGCCTGCACGGCATGGCGCTTGATGTGAGCGGGCAGGGTTAGCTTCCAGCCGGCGTGGAGTTCGTCGCTGTTCACCGGGACGTCGTCGACCTGCGGGTCGAAAAGAAAAAGGGCATCAGTCATGACTTCAAGGCTACACGCGACACGCCGGGCACACGCGCGAATTGCATCCCTGTAATTTCATGCTAAGCTATCTACTCGTTGTCCAAACGACACCTGCCCGGGTGGCGGAATGGTAGACGCGCTAGCTTGAGGTGCTAGTGCCTATTTTATACAGGCGTACGGGTTCAAGTCCCGTCTCGGGCACAGATAAACCCCTTGCATTGCAAGGGGTTTTTCGTTATCTGCACACACGAAAGGCCACCAATGCAGTTCATCACGCTGGACACCGTCGACGACCCGCGCGTCGAAGCGTATGTGAGCCTCACCGAAATGCAGTTGCGTAATCGCTTGGAACCAGCCAAGGGCGTGTTCATCGCCGAGTCCCCCAAGGTTATCGACCGCGCGCTGGCCGCTGACCGCGAACCGCTGTCACTGCTGGTCGAGGAACCTTGGCTGGAGGGCATGAAAGACACCTTCGACTTCATCGACGGGCGCTGGGGCGCGGATATTCCCGTCTACGTGGCCTCACCTGAGCAGCTCAAGCGTCTGACCGGCTACCGTTTGCATCGCGGCGCCCTATGCGCGATGCGCCGCTGGCCGCTGCCCTCCGTAGCCGAGATCTGCAGGAGCGCCCGCCGCGTGGCAGTAATGGAAAACATCGTGGACCACACCAATGTGGGCGCACTGATGCGTTCGGCGGCCGCGCTCGATGTGGATGCCGTGCTGGTCACACCCTCCTGCGGTGATCCGCTGTACCGACGCGCCGCCCGCGTGTCGATGGGCACCGTATTCCAGATTCCGTGGACCCGTATCACCGGGTTCAACGACGACGGCACCGAAAACAAGCATTACTGGCCGTTCCAGGGCATCGACGAGTTGAAGTCGCTGGGCTTCACCACCGTGGCCATGGCATTGGAGGATCGTTCGATTTCGTTGGACGAACTGACACGCCGTCTGCACGCGCCTGCCGAAGATCCGACGCATATCGACAAGCTCGCGCTGATCTTCGGTACCGAGGGCGACGGCCTGTCTCACCATACGATTGCCCGCGCCGATTTGACCGTGAAGATTCCGATGAGCCACGGCGTGGATAGCCTGAACGTGGCGGCATCCAGCGCAGTGGCGTTCTACGCGACACGCTAAGGAATCGCACGCGCTCCGAAAAGGCCGGATCCTTAACAAATCTACGAAACTGTTCATCGCAAGTTCACGGCACGCGGGGGCGAAAACCTTGCATGTTCGAATTTTTCTGCAATTATTAACTATGTAAACCGAATGCAAGGAAGCATCCGGCCCAGCAGTGCGGTGTCGAAAGACGCTCAGTAACAGAGAGGACAGTTACGATGGCCAAGAATCCCAAGATTCTGTCGATTGTGCTTGCAGGTGGTGAGGGGACCCGCCTGATGCCGTTAACCCGTGATCGCGCGAAGCCCGCCGTTCCCTTCGGTGGTGTGTATCGTCTGATTGATTTCCCGTTGAGCAACCTGGTGAACTCCGGGTACCGTCAGGTCGTGGTGCTCACCCAGTACAAGTCTCACTCGCTTGACCGCCACATCTCCCAGGTCTGGCGTTTCTCCCCGCTGCTTGGCTCGTACGTCTCCCCTGTGCCCGCGCAGCAGCGTCTCGGCAAGCATTGGTATCTCGGCTCCGCCGACGCCATCTACCAGACCATCAACATCATCGAGGATGTCCAGCCGGACATCGTGGTGATCGTGGGTGCCGATCACGTCTACCGCATGGACTTCGAGCAGATGGTACAGCAGCACATCGAGTCCGGCGCCGAGTTCACCGTGGCCGGTATCCGCCAGCCCATCGAGGAATCGAACCAGTTCGGTGTGATTGAGGTCGATCCCGATCACCCGAACATGATCAAGAACTTCCAGGAGAAGCCGCCCACCACCACCGGTCTGCCGGACAATCCGAACCAGATTCTGGCCTCCATGGGTAACTACGTCGCCAACACCAAGGCCCTGTTCGAGGCTCTGGCTCTCGATGAGAAGGCTGCCGACACCAAGCACGACATGGGCGGCGACATCGCCCCGTACTTCGCTTCCCGCAACGAAGCCGGCGTCTACGACTTCAACTCGAACGAGATTCCGGGCTCCACGGCCACTGATCACGCTTACTGGCGCGACGTCGGTACGATTAAGCAGTTCTACGATGCGCACATGGATCTGATCGCCTATGTGCCCGAGTTCAACCTGTACAACCAGGATTGGCCGATTTACACGATGTCCGGCAACCTGCCGCCGGCCAAGTTCGTGCACGCCGGCCGCGACCGTCTGGGCCACGCCACCGATTCGATCGTCTCCCCCGGTGTGATCGTCTCCGGCGGTGAAGTGCACCACTCCGTGCTCTCCCCCAATGTGCGTATCCACTCGTGGGCACAGATTGTCGATTCCGTGCTGTTCGACGGTGTAGTCATCAACCGCCGCGCCCGCGTGTACAAGGCGATTCTTGACAAGAACGTGGTGCTCACCGAGAACTCCACTGTCGGCATCGATACCGAGCACGATCTGGCCCGTGGCTTCACCGTCACGCCGGATGGCATCACGGTTGTCCCGAAGAACACCATCGTCGATGACTGATTGACCAGTCCAGACATGGAAAAGCCCCGCATCATGCGGGGCTTTTCTCGTATAGAGCTCCCTCTGATGAGGGAACTTACTAAGCGCTATCAGTACTTTGGCATATTGTCGAAGCTGAAGCCTAGGGCGGCGAGCTGGTCGCGGCCTTCGGGCGTGATGCGCTCCATGGTCCAGCGCGGATCCCACGTCCAGTCGATGCGGAACTCCTCGACCAGACCGGCCAGCGTGGATGCGCATTCGTCCTCGATAAGGTCGGTCAGCGGGCAGGCCGGCGTGGTCAGCGTCATCGTAATAATGGCGCGGCCTAGCTCATCGATCTCAATGCCGTAGACCAGACCCAAATCGATCACGTCGATGCCAAGCTCCGGATCAATCACCTGATGCAGTGCCTCGCGCACGTCTTCGGCAGTGGCGCGGCCGATATCGTCAATCGCCTTGATCGGAATCTCGCTGCCATCGGACTGTTCGTCATCCTGGCAACCGCATTTGCCGTGGTGACCGCCACACGCACAGGTGTCATCGCCGGACGCAGCAGAGTGCTCGATCGGGCGTCCGTTCGGGAAGCCCTTGGCCAAGGCCGGGTTGGCCATCACGCGGCGAGCGGCCTCCTCGTCCTGCAGGACGCCGTTGACAGCATCGAAAACGGACGGCTGTGGTTCGGGAACCAAATTATCGTTGGACATATTTCCTCAGTTCTTTGCAGCGAGGGCTTTGGCGATGGAGTCCTTCAGCCCTTCCCAGCCTAGCAGAGCGCATTTGATGCGCATAGGGTATTTCGACACGCCTTGGAATACCACGGCGTCGCCGAGCTTTTCTTCCAGGTTCTCGTCGTCCAGACCGGCACCGCGCGATTCCATCAGCTTGTGGAATGTCTGTTCCAGATCCATGGCCTCGTCAACGGTTTTGCCGTCCACCAGATCGACCATCACCGACAGGCTGGCCTGCGAAATGGAGCAGCCGTGGCCGTCCCACACCAATCGCTTGATGGTGTGCGGTTCGTCATCGGAGACTTCGACATGGATGGTCGTCTCGTCGCCGCAGGTCGGGTTGAACTGGTGCGATTCACCGGGCGTGCAGTATTCGTGGCTGGCTTGTACGGTGACATTGGCCGCTGCGTCCGCGGACTGTTCGACCGCTGCGTTGGGCGCAAAGGATTCCTTGCCATGCGGATGTTTCGACGCCTCAAGGATGACCTCTTGGTACATCTGTTCGAGGTCATCCCCGCTCATACCGAATTCGTTCATGGTGTTCTGTTTTACTCCACTCCAAAGAACTTACGGATGCCCTTGGCCGCTTCGACCAACGCTTGGGCATCTTCGACCGAATTGTAGACACCGGAGGAGGCACGGTTGGATGCGTATAGGCCGAAGTGGCGGTGTACCGGCTGGGCGCAGTGGTGTCCCACGCGAATCGCGATGCCCTGGGCGTCGATGAACTGGCCCACATCGTGCGGATGCACGCCGGCCACGTCGAACGCCACGGTGCCGATGCGGTCCACGTTTTCGCGCGGCCCGAGGATGCGAATGCCATCGACGTCGCCGAGCTTGAGCAGTTCGGCGGCGATGGTCTTCTCATGGGCTTCGATGTTCTCGAGCCCGATGTTCATCATCCATTCGGCGGCGACGCCTGCGGCCACCACTTGGGCGACCGGCTGGGGGGCGGCCTCCAAGCGGGGCGGGGGGGGCCTATCGCCCCGA
>OBWT01000445.1_pt1 | contig 14328 bp, 10 predicted proteins | sample 1476541 | NCBI WGS metagenome assembly OBWT01 (sample SAMEA2580134, study PRJEB22360) | human gut metagenome | biome: human gut; feature: human-associated habitat; material: faeces | place: Denmark | collected 2008/2010 | reverse complement strand
TGATGATGGCTGCCGGTACAGGTGGACATGTTTTTCCAGCCCTCGCCGTAGCCAAAAAACTTCAACAACAAGGTTGTCAGGTTTCATGGTTAGCCACGCCAACAGGTATGGAAAACCGATTATTAAAAGATCAAAATATTCCAATATATCAAATTGATATTCAAGGTGTTCGTGGCAACGGATTAGTCCGTAAAATTGCTGCACCTTTTAAAATTTTAAAAGCCACTTTAAGCGCAATGCGTTATATGAAACAGCTTAAAGTTGATGCAGTTGCAGGCTTTGGCGGTTATGTTGCGGGGCCGGGTGGTTTGGCCGCACGTTTGTTAGGTATTCCTGTACTTATTCACGAACAAAATGCAGTTGCTGGTTTTACCAATGCGCAGTTGTCTCGTGTTGCTAAAGTCGTATGTGAAGCATTTCCAAATACCTTTCCTGCTGGTGGAAAAGTCGTTACAACAGGAAATCCTGTACGTCATGAAATCACAGATATTTTAAGCCCAAAGTGGCGTTATGATGAGCGTGCGCAAGCAGGACAGCCTCTAAATATTCTAATTGTTGGTGGTTCTTTAGGTGCCAAAGCACTCAATGAACGCTTACCGCCAGCATTAAAACAATTACAAGTTCCACTCAATATTTTTCACCAGTGTGGTCAGCAACAAGTTGAGGCAACTCAAGCACTTTATGCAGATGCACCAGCTAATTTAACTGTACACGTTTTGCCGTTTATTGAAGATATGGCAAAAGCTTATAGTGAAGCGGATTTAATTATTTGCCGAGCTGGAGCACTCACAGTAACAGAAGTTGCAACAGCAGGTGTGGCCGCAGTTTTTGTACCACTCCCTATAGCAGTTGATGACCATCAAACTGCAAATGCCAAATTTCTGGCGGATGTCGGTGCTGCGAAAATTTGCCAGCAATCGACCATGACGCCAGATGTTTTAAATGAATTGTTCACTTCGCTGATGAACCGCCAATTACTTACTGAAATGGCAGTGAAAGCGCGTCAACATGCCCAACCAAATGCGACTCAGCATGTGGTTGATCTTATCCAAAAAATGTAATCGGATTTACTATGTCTCCATCAACAGCTGCGAACCAAGCAAAAAAACTGATTAAAGTGCCTGAAATGCGCCGTATCAAACACATTCATTTTGTGGGGATCGGCGGTGCTGGTATGTGTGGCATTGCAGAGGTATTGGGTAACCAAGGTTATAAAATTTCTGGTTCAGACATTAAGGCGTCTAAAACTACAGAACAATTAGAGAAAAATGGCATCAAAGTTTATATTGGCCATCAACCGGAAAATATTAAAAATGCCAATGTGCTTGTAGTTTCTACAGCAATTGATCCGGAAAATCCGGAAATTAAAGCTGCAATTGAACAGCGTGTTCCAATTGTACGTCGTGCAGAAATGCTAGGTGAGCTTATGCGTTACCGTCACGGTATTGCTGTGGCTGGTACACATGGTAAAACTACAACTACAAGTCTTTTGACGACGATGTTGGCGGAAGAAAACCTTGATCCAACTTATGTTATTGGTGGCTTACTTAACAGTACAGGCGTAAATGCGGCGTTAGGTGAAAGCCGTTTCATCGTGGCTGAAGCTGATGAATCAGATGCATCTTTCCTTTATTTGCAACCAATGGCAGCGATTGTAACCAATATCGATGCTGACCATATGGATACCTATGAAGGTAGCTTTGATAAATTAAAAGATACGTTTGTACAGTTCCTTCATAACTTACCATTTTATGGTTTGGCTGTAGTTTGTGGTGATGATGCGAACATTCGTGAAATTCTGCCGCGTGTCGGCCGTCCGGTCATTACTTATGGCTTTAATGAAGATAATGACATTCGTGCAGTTGATATTGAACAAGATGGTATGCAATCGCACTTCACTGTGTTACGTAAAGGTCGTGAACCATTGCGTTTAACAATTAATCAACCAGGCTTACATAATGTTTTAAATGCCTTGGCAGCAATTGGTGTTGCCACAGATGAAGGCGTTTCTGATGATGCAATTAGCCGTGCATTAGAAGGATTTAGTGGTGTTGGCCGCCGCTTCCAAGTGCAAGGTGAATTTGAACTTGCTGATGGCAATGTTAAGTTGGTTGATGACTACGGACATCATCCAAAAGAAGTAGAAGCAACTATTAAAGCTGCTCGCCAAAGTCATCCAGACCGTCGTTTGGTTATGTTGTTCCAACCACATCGTTATTCTCGTACCCGCGATTGTTTTGATGACTTCATTGAAGTGCTCTCTCAAGTCGATCAATTATTATTGTTGGAAGTTTACCCTGCTGGTGAAAAGCCTATTGTGGGTGCAGACAGCCGTACTTTAGCGCGTAGTATTCGTTTACGCGGACAAGTAGAACCAATTTTGGTTGATCCGGTGGAAGGTAATTTGCAAAACATCATGCAAAATGTGTTACAACCAAATGACTTGTTATTAACGCAAGGTGCGGGTAACGTGGGAGCAATTTCAGTAGAACTTGCGCAACACCATTTGTATGTGAAATAAACAAAAAGTATTGAATTATCGGGTTAAGGATTTAAACGTGTCAAATGCTACAAAATTCGGCAAAGTTGCCGTGTTATTTGGTGGGAAATCGGCTGAGCGTGCTGTGTCTTTGGATAGTGGTCAGGCAGTTTTGGACGCTTTGTTACGTTCAGGTGTTCAGGCTGAAGCATTTGATCCACAAGACCGCAGTGTGACTGAACTTGTAAATTATGATCGTGCATTTATTGTATTGCATGGTCGCGGGGGTGAAGATGGCCAGATTCAAGGTGTACTTGAATGGTTAAATCTGCCTTATACAGGAACAGGTGTGCAAGGTTCTGCTATTGGCATGGATAAAGTTAAAACCAAGCAAATCTGGCAAGGTAGCGATTTACCTACAGCGCCATATCGCATTATTACTAAAGAAACAGATTTAGATGCGGTGATTGCTGAGTTAGGCTTACCTGTCATTATCAAACCTGTACATGAAGGCTCAAGTGTCGGCATGAGTAAGGTTGAGAAAGCAGAAGACTTTGCTGCAGCAATTGAAAAGGCGACTCAGCACGATGCTGTGGTTATGGCAGAAAAATGGATCACCGGTCGTGAGTTCACAATTTCATTCCTAAATGGACAACCTTTGCCTGTCATTCGTTTGCAACCACCAGCAGATGTTGCTTTCTATGACTATGAAGCGAAATATCAACGTAATGATGTAGAGTATGGTATTCCTTGTGGTCTTAGTGAGACTGAAGAGAAAAACCTACAAGCATTGTGTTTACGTGCTTTTCAGGCTGTGGGTGCAGAAGGCTGGGGTCGTATTGATGCGATGCAGGATGAGCAAGGCAATTTCTGGCTTTTAGAGGTAAATACTGTGCCAGGTATGACCAGTCACTCTTTAGTTCCAAAAGCTGCTAAAGCTGTTGGTTATAGCTTTGATGAATTGTGCGTTACAATTCTTGAGCAAACATTGGAAGGTACGGCTTAAATATGGCACAACTTCCGGCTTCCATGCGCCGTAAACGTGCGGCTATCACCTCTATTCATGATAAACCGCCTACGCGTAAGCAGAAGCTTGCGAATGCTGGTGGATGGGTGCTGTTGGTTATTGCTTTTGTAGTGCTGGCAGTCGGAATTTATGGGCTATATAAAGTTATTACAGATGCAACAGTTGCAAAACTAGAAGTTGTAGGTTCGGCGTCTTCGGTTGAAACGCAACAAGTGATGCAACATGTTGCTCCAATTATAAAAGCAAATTATTTCACATCTGATTTAGAACAGATTCGTGACAAAACATTAGAAATTTCATGGGTAGACCGAGTTGTCGTATCTCGTGCTTGGCCCAATGGTATTCGTGTCCGTGTCATGCCTCGCCATGCTATCGCTCGTTGGGGAACAGGTCGCTTATTAAGCGATGGTGGCGATGTATTTAGTGAGGCAGAGCCGACGAATCATCCTGAACTTCCGTTGCTTCATGGGCCGGTAAGTCAGTCAAAAATGATGATGCGACGCTATAATGAAATTAATCAATTATTCCATCCTGTTAATTTACGCTTAAAAGAGTTATATCTGACTGAGCGAATGACTTGGTTTATGCAATTTGATTCTGGTTTACGTATTATTGTTGACCAAGATCAAACAATGAATAAGTTGCAACGTTTAAGTCATCTGGCACAATCTGACTTAAAACCGGTGTGGTCGAAAATCTCAGCCATTGATTTGCGATATCGTAATGGATTATCTATTCAATGGAAGAACGCAACACCACCTAAAATTGTGAATGGTCAGTTTGTTGTAACGAGTGATGACACAAGCATTGCAGGTGGAACAAAAGCAAAGCCATAATACGTGGCTTTAAAATAGGCAATTTGCCTGGTATTAAACAACAAAGAAATGGTATGAGTGATGAGTGAAGCTGTTCCCTCAGTTGTTGCGATTGACATTGGGACGCATAAAGTTTCAGTTTTGATTGGAAAAATTCATGCGCCGGATAACATTCAAGTTATCGGTATGGCAACTGCTCGCAATCGAGGCATGAATAAAGGAAAAATTGTAAGCCTCGATAAAGTCATTGCTGCGATTAAAAATGCTGTTGCTGAAGCGGAAAATATGGCCGAATGTCGCATTCATAGCGCATGGGTATCTATTCCGAGTACCGAGTTGCAAAGTTTTTATGCCTCTGGTCGCACACCAGTATCTAATCCGGCACATGTGATTACAACAAATGAAGTCGTGCGCGCGTTAGAATTGGCAAAAGCAAGTCATGTGACTTCTGATTACTATTTAGCAAGTGCAGTGCCGTTAGGCTTTGAATTAGGTGATTCTGCTGAATGGGTGCAGAATCCAATTAATATGACTGCGCATAGTATGACTGGACATTATCAGTTAATGATGATGCCTATAGCGACTATGCAAAACCTTGATCGTGCCATGAAAGGTGCAAATATCGGGGTTGAAAAAATGGTGGTGTCTTGTCTGGCAACCGCTGAGGCAAGCTTACTGAAAGATGAAAAAGAGTATGGTGTTTGTCTAGTTGATATTGGTGCAGGCATTACCAATCTTGCTGTTTATCTAGATGGACGTTTGGCTCTAGCGCGTACGTTGCAGCGTGGTGGTGAACACGTTACACGTGATATTGCTGCTGTATTGCAAACCACGACAGAAGAAGCTGAACGAATTAAAATTCTGCATGGTTGTGTCGATTTAAGTGCTGTTAAGCCAGATCACATGATTCAGGTAGAAGGAATTGATGGCCCTCAAACAATTAGCCGAATTGAGTTGTCAGAAATTATTATTGCCCGTTATGAAGAGATCTTTAGCCAGATTCGCGATGAACTCGAACAAAGCGGTGCAATTCATGGTTTATACCATGGTGTAGTATTGACAGGGGATGCTTGTCAAATAGAAGGTATGGTGAGTTTAGCTCGTCGTATGTTGGGTGTATCTGCACATTTGGGTAATCCGCCGTTACAGGTTTATGCTGATGATCAACATCAAGCAGCCTTACGTCGTTCTATGTATGCAACAGCAGCTGGTTTGCTCATGTTTAGCCAAAGTGAGTTGCAAGATGCTGTTGAAGAGCCTGAAGAGGCAAATGACCGTTCGGTATGGGAACGAATGGTAAATGGCTGGAATGCGTTTAATAGCAAATTAAAAGCCATTTTTTAGGATGTATGTATTTATTGGTAGAATTGTTAGGAAGTTGTAAGAGAAAACCGCTGTACTTGACAAGGTTGGTATTGCACAGCATTCTTAAAATTAGTTATTTTTGAAAATCAAGGCAGTATACGGGCTGAAGTGACTGCCATAATGTATTAGGAACCCTAAAGGTCATGGCCTCATTTGAATTTATAGAAGATGAACTAAACGATGGCAACGGTCAAGCCCGTTTCACTGTATTTGGTGTAGGTGGTGGTGGCGGTAATGCCGTTCAACATATGGTGCAGTCTGATATTCAAGGTGTTAAATTCGTTTGTGCCAATACAGACAAACAAGCACTGGACTGTATGAATGCACCTTTCAAAATTCAGTTAGGCGAGCAAAGTACACGTGGTCTAGGTGCTGGTGCTAACCCTGAAGTAGGGCAAGTTGCAGCAGAAGAAAGCCGTGAAATCATTCGTCACCACCTTGAAGGTACCGATATGGTTTTCGTTACCGCTGGTATGGGTGGTGGTACGGGTACTGGCGCAGCGCCTGTTGTGGCTGAAGTTGCCAAAGAAATGGGTATTTTGACTGTTGGTGTAGTTACAACACCATTTAACTTTGAAGGCCGCCGCCGTTTAAAGTCTGCTGAACGTGGTATTGAAGCACTTGAAGCACATGTTGATTCATTGATTATTATCCCTAACCAACGCTTACTAAGCGTATATGGCGATATTTCAATGAAAGATGCTTATAAAAAAGCTGATGATGTGTTGTTAAACGCTGTACGTAGTATTTTTGACTTGGTTGTTAATCGTGGTCACATTAACCTTGACTTCGCCGATTTGAAAACTGCAATGAGTACTCGCGGTTATGCAATGATGGGTGCTGGTTTAGGTCGTGGTGAAGATCGTGCGCGTCAAGCTGCTGAACAAGCGATCCGTAGTCCATTACTTGATAACGTAAATATTATTAATGCCAAAGGCGTGTTAATTAACATTACGGGTGGTGATGACATTACGTTACGTGAGACTGAAATCATTACTGATGTTGTGAACCAGATTGTTGACCTTGATGAAGGTGAAATCTTCTACGGTACAGTATTTGATCCAGATGCACGTGATGAATTACGCGTAACAGTGATTGCAACTGGTTTAACTCGTAATGCAGCAGATGCTGAACCGAGAAAACGTAATACGGTAAGCCATGCATCGTCTCAATCAGCTCAATCTGTTGATGAAGATGATGTTCCTGCAATCAATAAGCGTCAAAACGCTGATAATGAAGTCAGTAGCACAGCAAGTTCTACTCCGCGTTCTTCTCCAATGAGTATTCAAGATTACTTGAAAAATCAGCAACGTAAGTAAATAATCGTTAGATTTAATGAAAGGCAGTGTTTAAACACTGCCTTTTTTTATTTTTGATCAATGACTAAATATGCTAACGTATAGCGGTTTTAAAAAAGAAGTTACAAAGCATGGTGAAACAACGTACTCTCAATCGTGTGGTAAAAGCGAGTGGAATAGGTCTTCATAGCGGTCAAAAAGTGATGATCAATTTCATTCCACATACCGTGGATGGAGGTATTGTATTTCGCCGTATCGATTTGGATCCACCTGTCGATATCCCTGCCAATGCTTTATTGATTCAAGAAGCTTTTATGTGTTCCAACTTGGTAACGGGAGATATAAAAGTAGGAACAATTGAGCATGTAATGAGTGCAATTGCAGGTTTAGGAATTGATAACCTGATTGTTGAGGTGTCAGCTTCTGAAGTTCCAATTATGGATGGAAGTGCCGGTCCATTTATTTACCTTTTAATGCAAGGTGGATTACGTGAACTGGATGCACCGAAAAAATTCATTAGAATATTAAAACCAGTTGAAGCACTCATCGATGATAAGAAAGCAATTTTCAGCCCTCACAATGGTTTTCAATTAAATTTCACGATTGATTTTGCCCCTCCGGCATTTGCTAAAGAATATCAATCTGCCACGATCGACTTTTCGACCGAAACTTTTGTTTATGAAGTCAGTGAAGCACGTACTTTTGGTTTCATGAAAGATTTGGATTACCTGAAGGCAAATAATTTAGCACTAGGTGCAAGTTTAGATAATGCAATTGGTGTAGATGATACAGGTGTAGTCAATGAAGAAGGTTTACGTTTCGCTGATGAATTCGTTAGACATAAAATATTAGATGCAGTAGGTGATTTGTATTTGCTTGGTCATCAAATTATTGCCAAGTTCGATGGCTATAAATCAGGACATGCTTTAAATAATCAGTTGTTACGCAATGTTCAAAGTGATCCGAGTAATTATGAAATTGTAACATTTGATGACGAGAATCAATGTCCAATTCCATATGTGAGCGTGACATAAGTCATTGTCTTTACTTGGATATGTTATAATGTAACATTAAAAAGTGTGATTATTATCACATAATAAGAACGATTCTAATTAAGAAATATAAAGCTCATCATTTTTTATTGCTTGCCAAACGTAGTAAAGCTTGGCTAAGCTTAGGGTCGCTCACAAAGTCGGCTGCACTACGTAACATTTCTTGTGTTTCCGGGGGGATGGGTTTAGATGGCTCAGATGAGGGTGTATTTGAAATAGTTTTATTTCTTAATCGAACCTGAATTCTTTGTAGGTCTTTTAGGCCTTCGAGCTGAGATAATTTAGATACATATTGGTTCTGTAAATAACTGAGTTGACTAATCATCGCTTGATTTTCACCAGTAATGATTAAAGAGCCATTTTGATAACACACAACCTGCCATTGTTCCGGTTGGGGCAATAAGGGTTGGATAATTTTCGTAAGTCTTTGCCATTGCGCGACTTGCGTTGTTAGAAACGTAAGGTTTCCTGTTTTTATGTGTTTTCCGGTTTGTTGAAAAACGTTATCGGGTTTGGACATGGTCATTCTCGGATAGATTCTTGTCTTAATCTTAAGCGTTCATTTCAATTGATATCAAGGAAGAGATCATAAGGAACTTGAGTAAGAACAGTTTCAAGAGGTTTTTATGCACACGCGTCGTATTTTATTAGCGTTTTCACTTGCCGCTTCGGCAGCATCAGTTGCTTTTGCAGATTATCAAACAATTAACCAATCTACTGACTCAGATCGATTGGAACAGCTATCAAAAACATTATCTCAAGGTTCATATACTCATCCTGATGATTTAGATCTTCCGGCGAGTGCGAAAGTTTCAGTGACCTTACGCCAAAAAACAGTTGAACTCAATAATGAGTCGCTCGCAAAGAAGTACGGTAACACAACCGCAAAAAATTCTTTTAATACCTCTTCTTCAAATTCTTACTCTTGGTTAGTTTCTCATCCTCTTCCTGATACTGTACGAGTTTCTTCAAACTTTGGTGGTCGCACCATGGGTGGTCGTGCAGAACATCATGGCGGTTTAGATCTGGCTGCTCCGAGTGGTACACCAATCTACGCTACAGGCCCAGGTATTGTAACTAAATCTGGCTGGGGCACTGGCTATGGTCAATATGTTGAAATTAACCATGGTAATGGCTATTTAACGCGTTATGCTCATGCTTCACGTTTAATGGTGCGTGTAGGCGATCAAGTATCTGCAGGCGAGCATATTGCTAATGTAGGGTGTACAGGTCGCTGTACAGGTCCGCATTTGCATTATGAAGTTGTAAAAGATGGGCAACGTAAAAACCCAACTACTTACTTGGCGATGCTTCCATAAAAGCATAGTTAAAAAAGTAAGGTTATTAAATTTATGAATCTAAAACTAAGCTAAACCTTTTTTAACGCAAAGATTGTATAAAAAAACGCCATTATTGGCGTTTTTTTGTTATTTTGTTTACTGCTCGGTCAATGACTATTCATTCAGAAAATAATAGGGCCCCCTTACATTCACCCGAGGCAATAACTTGAAAGGGGTAAAACGTGGTAAAAATACAAAGTAGATTAGAGAACAAGGAACAGGTGAATTATGGCGTTTTACGGTGACTCCGACGCACAAGAAACCCAAGAATGGCAAGATGCATTCGATTCAGTTTTACAACATATGGGAACTGAACGAGCGGCATTCTTGTTGGAAAAACTTTACCAACAAGCAATTGCTAAGCATGTTCCAATTCAACGTCTCAATACACCTTACTTAAATACAATTTCTGTTGAAGAACAACCTGCAATGCCAGGCGACCAAGATATGGAACGCCGTATTCGTGCATTGATTCGTTGGAATGCCTTAGCAATGGTACTTCGTGCGAATAAAACAGGTGATGATTTAGGTGGACACTTGGCGAGTTTCGCATCAAGTGCAACATTATATGACGTAGGTTTTAACCATTTCTTCCGCGCAAACAGCAATAGCTTTGGCGGAGATATGATTTATTACCAAGGGCATTGTGCTCCTGGTATTTATGCACGTTCATTCCTTGAAGGACGTTTAACTGAAGAACAGTTAAGTAATTTCCGCCGTGAAGTTGGCGGTAACGGTTTACCAAGCTATCCGCATCCATATTTAATGCCTGACTATTGGCAATTCCCAACTGTATCAATGGGCCTTGGTCCAATCATGTCGATTTATCAAGCACATATTCAAAAATATTTGATGAATCGTGGCTTGATCAAAGAAGAAGATCGTAAAGTTTGGGCTTATCTTGGCGATGGTGAGATGGATGAGCCAGAAAGTACTGGTGCGATTTCACTTGCTGGTCGTGAAAAGCTTGATAACCTTATTTGGGTGGTTAACTGTAACTTACAGCGTTTAGATGGTCCGGTACGTGGTAACGGTAAAATCATTCAAGAGTTAGAATCTTTATTCCGTGGTGCGGGCTGGCGTGTCATTAAAGTGGTATGGGGTCGTCATTGGGACCCACTTCTTGCAAAAGACACCTCAGGCGCTTTGAAAGCGGTAATGGAAGAGACAGTTGATGGTGAGTACCAACGCTATCAAGTGAAAGGTGGTGCATACACGCGTGAGAAATTCTTTGGCAAGTACCCAGAAGCTGCGGAACTTGTAAAAGATTTAAGCGATGAAGACATCGATAATCTCAACCGTGGTGGTCATGACCCTTACAAAGTGTTTGCTGCATATGCAGAAGCAATGAAAGCAAAAGGTCAACCAACAGTTATTCTTGCGAAAACTGTTAAAGGTTACGGTTTGTCTGAAGAAATTGAAGCGGTGAACAAAACTCACCAAATCAAAAAAATGCAGATTGACTCTTTGAAATATGTACGTGACCGTTTCAATCTTCCATTTACAGACGATAAGTTAGAAGAGCTTCCATTCTACCGCCCAAGTGAAAACTCTCCAGAAATGAAGTATATGAAGGCGCGTCGTGAAGCGTTAGGTGGTTACCTACCTGCACGTCGTAAAGAGAGTGAAATCTTAGCGATTCCTGAATTATCTGTATTTGATGCTGTATTAAATGGTTCAGGTGGTAAAGAACAATCTACCACTATGGTGATGGTTCGTTTAATTGCTTCTTTACTCAAAGAAAAAGCAATTAAAGACCGCGTAGTACCAATTGTTCCAGATGAAGCACGTACTTTTGGTCTGGAAGGTATGTTCCGTCAGCTCGGTATCTATGCTGCTCACGGTCAAAAATATACCCCAGAAGACCAAGAACAATTAATGCATTACCGTGAAGCAAGTGACGGTCACATGCTACAAGAAGGGATTAACGAAGCTGGTGCGATGAGTGCATGGGCTGCGTTGGCAACAAGTTATTCAACGAATAACTTGCCAATGATTCCAATGTACATGTACTACTCAATGTTCGGTTTCCAACGTATTGGTGACATTGCATGGGCAGCAGGTGATGCACAAGCTCAAGGTTTCTTGTTGGGTGCAACTGCTGGTCGTACCACATTGAACGGTGAAGGTCTACAGCACCAAGATGGTCATTCGCATATCTTGGCGAACACTATTCCAAACTGTGTATCTTATGATCCATGTTTTGGTTATGAGTTGGCTGTAATCGTGCATGACGGTTTAAAACGTATGTATGTGAACCAAGAGCGTGTGTTCTACTACTTAACTGTAATGAACGAAAACTACGAGCATCCTGCAATGCCTGAAGGCGCTGAGGAAGGCATTAAACGTGGTATGTACTTGTTCGAGAAAGATGAAAAAGCAACTGTCCAATTACTTGGTTCAGGTGTGATTCTTCGTGAAGTGATCAAGGCTGCGAAAATCTTACGTGATGAATACCAAATCCATTCAAATGTTTGGAGTGTAACAAGCTTCAATGAGTTGTCACGTGATGGTATGGCATGTGAAGAATACAACCGTTTACACCCACTTTCTGAAGAAGTGAAAGAATCTTGGGTATCTAAACAGTTACGTGGTACAGAAGGTATCGTTGTTTCAGCAACAGACCATATGCGTGCTTATAGCGAACAAATCCGTGCGTATCTTCCAGATGGTCGCCCATTTGTTGCATTAGGTACAGATGGATACGGTCGTTCAGATACACGTGCTAACTTACGTAGTTTCTTTGGTGTTGATGCTGCACATATTGTTGTTGCTACTTTGAAAAAATTAGCTGACGAAGGTGAAGTGGACGCACGTTTAGTTAAAGACGCAATTTCTAACTTTGAGTTAGATACTGACCGTCCAGTGGCATGGGCTCCTCAAGCGCATCCAGAAGTTCAGGCAGTTGCTGAATATAATGAAACGCAAACAGGTGAGGGGAACTAAGCATGCAAATTAAGACCCCTGATATTGGTGTAGACAAAGCAGTTGTTGCTGAAATTTTAGTAAAAGTTGGCGACAGCATTGCAGAAAATGACAGCCTTGTTTTGCTTGAGTCAGATAAAGCCTCTGTTGAAGTGCCTAGCACTTCAGCAGGTGTGGTGAAAAGCATCTTAATCAAAGAAGGTGATAGCGTAACTGAAGGTACGGTATTGCTTGAACTTGAAGCTGAGGGTGCTGCACCAGTAGCTCAAGCAGAAGAAGCTCCAAAAGCTGCACCAGCAGCTGAACAAACAGCAGCACCGGCAGCGACTCAACAGCCCTCAACTGCTGCTCAACCAGCAACGGCAACAACTAGCCAAGTGGTTGAAGTTCAAGTTCCCGATATTGGTGTTGAAAAAGCACTAGTTGGTGAGATTTTAGTAAAAGTTGGCGAACAAATCGATGTTGAACAAAGCATCGTTGTGGTTGAGTCTGACAAAGCAACTGTAGAAGTACCAAGCAGTGTTGCAGGTACTGTAGAAAGCATTCAAGTTAAAGAAGGCGATACAGTTAAAGAAGGTGTTGTTCTTATTCAAGTAAAAACAAAATCTGCATCTAGTGCGCCAGCTGAGGCACCTGCTTCTACAACAGCAGTTCCGGCAGCAGCAGCTACACCAGCTCAACAAGAAACTGTAGCATCGACTGCTACTCAATCTGGACCAATTGATATTAACGTTCCTGATTTGGGTGTAGATAAAGCAGTTGTTGCTGAAATTTTGGTACAAGTTGGCGATAAAGTTGATGTAGACCAAAGCCTTGTTGTGGTTGAGTCAGATAAAGCGACTGTTGAAGTTCCAAGTACTGTTGCTGGCGTTGTGAAAGCGATTCACTTGCAAGCAGGCCAACAGGTTTCACAAGGTATATTACTTGCAACAATTGAAGCTGAAGGCCAAGCACCTGCTGCGGCACCAGCGGCAAAAGCAGAAGTAGCTCCAGCTCCACAGGCAGCAGCACCTAAAGCGGCAGCTCCTACTCCGACTCAGGCTGTATCTGCTCCAGTTTCTGGTAATGATAAATTAACTAAAGAACAAGAAGCCGAAAACGCTAAAGTTTATGCAGGCCCTGCTGTGCGTAAGCTTGCTCGTGAGCTTGGTGTAGTTTTATCTCAAGTTAAGACTTCTGGTGAACATGGCCGTGTTGTTAAAGAAGATATCTTTGCGTATGTGAAGACTCGTTTAACTGCGCCACAAGCTGCACCAGTTGCTGCGGCAGCACCAGCAGTTTCAGGTTTGCCAAAGCTTCCTGACTTCACTGCGTTTGGTGGTGTAGAAGAAAAAGTACTCACGCGTTTGCAGCAAGTATCAATTCCGCAATTGTCGTTGAACAACTTTATTCCGCAAGTCACCCAGTTTGATTTGGCTGATATTACTGAGTTGGAAGATTGGCGCAATGAGCTAAAAGGCAACTTCAAAAAAGAAGGTATCAGCCTGACGATTATGGCATTCATTATCAAAGCGGTTGCGTATTTGTTGAAAGAAGAGCGTGAGTTCGCAGGTCATCTATCTGATGACGGTAAATCAGTGCTCTTGCGCAATGAAATCCATATGGGAATTGCGGTAGCAACGCCTGATGGTTTAACTGTGCCAGTACTTCGTAACCCAGACCAAAAATCAATTAAGCAAATTGCAGTTGAATTGGGTGTGTTAGGTCAAAAAGCACGTGATAAGAAATTAACACCGAAAGACTTGCAAGGTGCGAATTTCACCATTTCAAGTTTAGGCGCAATTGGTGGTACAGCATTTACACCACTTGTAAACTGGCCGCAAGTTGCGATTTTGGGTATTTCACCTGCAACGATGCAACCGGTTTGGAATGGTAAAGACTTTGATCCACGCTTAATGTTGCCGTTGTCATTGTCTTATGACCACCGTGTAATTAATGGTGCAGATGCTGCTCGCTTTACTAATAAGCTTACGAAACTTCTTAAAGATATTCGTACTTTATTAATCTAATATTTTTAAATGAATCAT
>OBWT01000441.1_pt1 | contig 14528 bp, 17 predicted proteins | sample 1476541 | NCBI WGS metagenome assembly OBWT01 (sample SAMEA2580134, study PRJEB22360) | human gut metagenome | biome: human gut; feature: human-associated habitat; material: faeces | place: Denmark | collected 2008/2010 | reverse complement strand
TCTTTTTTCAAAACCTTACCATAGGACACGACCTTGCCATCTACCACAAGGGCAGGAGTAGTCATTACACCATAGGCAGCGATCTGCGAGAAGTCTGTTACATGGTCTATGGTTGTGTCCATGTGCAGTTCCGCAAGCGCTACTCTGGTGGCATCTTCCAGCGCATGGCACTTCGCACAGCCAGACCCCAGCACTTTTACCCCCGCAGTTGTTTTTGCGGCCTCTGCCTCCACCATTTTTTCGGGTGTACAACTACCGCCACAGCAACAACTTTTTTCCTCTTTCTTCTTACCAAACAATCCCATTGTGAATGACCTCCTTAGATTAAATCAAAATGAATTGAAGCGCATTGAACAGATAGCCGACCAAAATAATGCCAACCGCACAAATACCAATGAACAGCGCCAGCAGTTTGGGTTTCACAGCCTTGCGGAGCATGATGAGGGACGGCAGGGACAAAGTAGTGACAGCCATCATAAAGGATAAGACGGTGCCGAGTTGTGCTCCCTTAGAAAGCAACGCCTCCGCAACAGGAATTGTGCCGAAAATATCCGCATACATCGGAATACCAACGATAGTAGCCAGGATTACACCAAAGGGATTACTGCTGCCAAGCACCGTTTCAATCCAACTTTCCGGTATCCAGTTGTGGATCACAGCGCCAATCCCGACACCGATTAAAATATAGGGAAACACTTTCTTGAATGTGCCAAGCATTTGTTCCTTTGCGTAGGTGAGCCGTTCCCGGATCGCCAGGTCTGGAGACTCAATGTCAACGCTGCCAGCCGAAAGTACAAAACTTTCAACATACTTTTCCATACGCAACTTTTCAATCATGCTACCGCCGATTACCGCAATCACGAGCCCAAGGATCACATAGACAACAGCCACTTTTGCGCCGAAAATGCTCATTAGCAGGACAAGACTTCCTAAATCGACCATTGGAGACGAAATCAGAAAAGAAAATGTCACGCCCAAAGGAAGCCCCGCACTTGTGAAACCAATAAACAGCGGAATAGACGAGCATGAACAAAAAGGCGTTACGGTTCCCAACAGAGCGGAAATGATATTTGCCCAAATCCCACGGAAACGCCCTAAAATGCGTTTGCTCCGTTCTGGAGGGAAATAACTTTGGATATAGGAAATCGTAAAAATCAGCACACAGAGCAGCACCGTGATTTTCAAAACATCATAGATGAAAAACTGAATACTGCCGCCTATGCGTCCATTTACATCCAAGCCCAGCGCCGATAGCCCAACGCCAAGAAGTTCATTCAGCCATTTCATTCCAAGCGCCTGGTCTTGAATGAAATCCCACACGCCCATACAAAAACCTCACTTTCCATAGATAGAAAATACATCAAAAATTTTTGATGTATTGTACTGATAGAAACGCCATCTACTTAAGATGGCGTTTCTATCCACACCGAGAACAGGATACCTCCCGCTCTATGTTTGGAGTTGTCAACTCCTTCAGCAGTTCCACCGCATAATCCCGTCCCGAAGAACTTAGGCGATAATGCGTCCATTTACCCTCCTGACGGCTGGTAGCAATGCCAGAGTCACAGAGAATTTTCATGTGGTAGGAAAGGCCAGATTGGGTCAAACCTAACGGCTCTTGCAAGACACAGGCACACTTTTCACCGCTCCAATCGCAAGGCGCTTTGGATCGCAGAGAGCCTTAAACACCTTGGCCTGCTCCTGATACGCTGTCTCCATGTTTCACCTCACATCAAATTATTTTGATGTGATCATTGTATGTGGCAAGTTGGCTTTTGTCAACAGTAAAATCAGAAATTTTTGAAATCACCGCCCGCCACGGTCAAGAGAACGCCGGGGCCGCTTGCGGCTTTTCTCCGCCTGCTCTCTCTGCTTGTCAGCCTCCACCGCCGCCGCTACCTGCTCCGGGCCAAAGACCCGCTTGACCCGTGTATAATCGGCGGAAATCTGACGCAGTTTTTTGTTCTCCAACTTTACCTCCATCAAGCGGTCAGACAGGCGGGCATTGCCCTCCCGCACCCGGTCATAGTCCCCTTGCAGACGGTCAAATTTCCCTTTTAAGTCAAGGTACTTGCGGAACAGGGAACGTAGCACCTTTACGATCTTCGCCAGCAGGGGCTTTGCCTTTTTCTCGCGGTAGGACTTGGCGCTCTCCAGCGTCCCGGCCTCCGGCAATATCTCCTCCGGGTCGGCGGAGAAGTCCGCCGCCAGCCGCTCCATGTCCTTCACCGCCGGGGCCAGTTCTTTCAGCCGCCGCTCCTGGCTCTCCACCTGGCTTTCTTTCTCCGTCTTGACTGTTTCCAGGGCGGCGCTCTCTTTCGCCCTCTGCTCCTTCTTGTAATCCAGCACAGACAAGTGCTTGTCGTGGGTGCCCTTGTCCTCCCACTCTATCCCGTGGCGCTCCATCACGGCGGAGAGTTGTTCCTTTTCCGAGCGCACCCACTGGCTCCACTCCGTGTCTCCCCTGGTGCCGCCCTTGAAACCTTGGGCCGCTAACGCCTGTTTCAGAGATACCCGTGTGTCCAGCCCTCGCTTGCTCCCGGTAGTGAACGGCACAAAGTCGATGTGCAGATGGGGCGTGGCCTCGTCCATGTGGAGGTGGGCCGAGAACACCCTGAGATTGGGATTGCGCTCCTGAAACGCTTTCATATACTCGTCCAGCACCGCCGCCGCAAGCCGCCCCTCGTCACTATCGGCGCTCATATCGTCCTTGTTGCCTACTTGCAGGATGATTTCATGGAACGGCTTTTCCTGCTTGCCGGATCGGATTTTCTCATAGTAGTTTTCAATCTTGCGGTCTGCCCTGGTCTGCTTGGCATTATATCGCTCCAAAGCCTCGTCAAAGAGTTCATGGTACACCGCCTTGATATTCTCGTGGCAGTATGTTACATTCAGGTGGGAACGCTCTGGATCGGTATTCTTGGCGTGAAACTTCCTGCTGTTATGGTTGACCGAGCCTCGCCCCACCATGACGCTTATCGTCCTTTTCAATCAATACCTCCTTTTTCACCGCCGCGCAAGCGGCGGGCCTTTGTTACTTTCGCGAAAGTAACGCAAAAGCACTTTTGACAGCCTATCGGCCATCAAAAGCGCATTTGCGCCCTACGGGGTGGTGTGGGGGCTTTGCCCCCGCCGTCTGCGGACGGCTCCCCCAGCAGGGCCGCCCTTTGAAAAGGGCGCCCTGCACCCCGCCTAAACTTTGTCACTCGCCGTTGGGCAGGGGGAAAGGCCAGCGGCCTTTTCCCCCGCCCGGTGAGTGTTGTCCGTGGGCCGAAAGTCAAGGGGTACGGGTTGTATTGCCTTGCGGCAATCTCCACCCGCAGGTATGCCCCCTTGACTTTCGCCCCCGCTCCCCGTGACGGTTGTGACGATGGTGACGATGTTTCAGACACCGCCCCGCTCTCTATTTCATCGTCACAACCGTCACCATCGTCACACTTCCTCTACCCATGCCAGCCTGATACGGCTCCCGGTGCGGATATGGGTGTTTGTATAGCCGATATGGAAGTCAAGGAGCAACTTCCCAGCCCGGACATTCAGCCGCTTTGCCAGCGCATTGGGCTGAATATCCAGCCCCAGGACGGCGGCAAGGTCGGTGGCTGTCCCGTTCCATTCGGGCCGCTTCGCCGTTACCAAGGCGACCACGGCCTCTAAAATCGGGTCGGGCGGCTCCTTATGCAGTTCTGTTTCCCGCCGCTCCAACTCCCACACAAGCCGCTCCTCGTCTTTTTTCAGATATAGCCTTTGGTCTTGCAGGTCACGCCCGGAAATATCCAGCGTGGCGGCGCTGTCCGTCCGCCGCTCCTTTTGGAGCAGAAAAGCCCCGTCCGCCGCCCCCATCAGGCCATTGGTGCCGGAGATTTTATCAAACCTGTCATCGGCCTGCTGCTTCCGGGTGTGGTGTACCAGCAGGAGGCAGACCCCGCTTGCGTCGGCAAACCGTTTCAGTTTGGTTATCACCTCGTAGTCGCTGGCGTAACTGTATCTTTCGTCCCCGGCCTCCCGGATTTTTTGCAGGGTGTCGATGATGATAAGCCGGGTGTCCGGGCGCTCCCGGACAAAACCCTCCAACTGCTTTTCCAGACCGCCGCCCAGTGTGTGGGCGCTGCTGGAGAGGAACAGGCCCCCGGTGCTGTCCGCTCCGAACATCCGGTAAAGGCGCTCCTGCAAGCGGGGGTAATCGTCCTCCAGGGCCAGATAGAGGACAGTCCCCCGGCGGACGGCATACCCCCAAAGGGGAGGCCCTGGCTTACATGATAGGCAAGCTGGGCCATGAGAAAGGACTTGCCCACTTTCGGAGCGCCCACAAAGAGGTACACCCCCGGATAGAGCAGGCCCTCCACCACGGGGGGCTTGCCGGGGAACACCTTTTCATAGAGTTCATTCATGGAGAGGGTGGGCAGATAGGCCGGGTCGCTGCCCCGGCCTATCTGCCCCTCGTTTTTCGTCAAATCTTCCTCCGGGGGCTTGTGTTCCGCCTGTTCGTCTGTTATACTTTGGGTGGTTGTTTTGGAAAGCGGCTGTCCCCCGTCTGGGCCAACAGGCGGATATGGGGCAGTCGTTTTCTCTTTTGATCTATCCATCTATCAATCCTCCCTCATGCCGTCCAGAATGACGGCGATTAGTTCAATGTTATTCATCAGTTCCTCGTCCACCCCGGCCCCGGCCTCTATCCGTTGCAGTTCGGCCAGCACAGCGGCCAGTTCATTCTGCAGGGCCTTGTAGACCCGTGGATTGCCCTGCACCACCACTTCCCGGCACAGGAGCCGCCGGGTGATGTAGTCCTGTTTCGTCAGCCCGGAAAGCCGCACAGCGGTTTCTATCTGCTCGTCCTCCTCCGGGGACACCCGGAACGCCACCGTCTTGTTTCTCCATCGGTTGTGCCTGTCAAGATTTTTCGCTGACATGATTTAAGCCCCCTTTCTCTCCATGTCCAGTCTGGCCGCCATCTCCGTCTGCCGGGTGGGGAACAGGTGGGCGTAGCGGTAGGTGATGTCGATACTCTCATGCCCCACCCGGTCAGCGATTGCAAGGGCCGTAAAGCCCATGTCAATCAGCAGGGAAATGTGGGAGTGCCGCAAATCATGTATTCTAATCCGCTTGACCCTGGCCTCTTTCGCTCCCCTATCCATCTCCCGGTGGAGGTAGGATTTTGTTACCGTGAAGATACGGTCTGTCGGCTCCACGGCGTACAGGCTCTTGATGTAGTCCGCCATCTCGTCACAGAGGAAAGAGGGCATTTGAATGACTCGGTTGCTCTTGGGTGTCTTGGGGTCGGTGATAACATCCCGGCCCTTGATACGCTGATAAGATTTCGAGATAGTGACAGTCTGTTTCTCAAAGTCGAAGTCGGCCGGGGTGAGGGCCAGCAGTTCCCCCTCCCGCACACCGCACCAGTAAAGCATTTCAAAGGCGTAGTAGGACAGCGGCTTGTCCATCATGGCCTCCGCAAATTTCAGGTACTCCGCCTTTGTCCAGAACAGCATTTCCCGGCTCTTTGGCTTGCCCATGTTCCCCACCTGAGCGGCGGGGTTGACTTTCAGATTGTAGTGCCGCACCGCATGATTGAACACGGCGCTCAACTGGTTATGGAGCGTTTTCAGGTACACCGGGGAATAGGGGTTGCCCTTTTCGTCCCGGTAGTTGAGCATTTCATTTTGCCACGCCATGACCTCTTTTGAGTGTATGTCACACATCTTCCGTTTGCCGAAGTAGGGCACCAACTTCTTGTAGAGGATATGTTCTTTTGTGCCCCAGGTGTTTTCCTTGATACGGCCCTTCATGTCCGCTACATAGACGGCCACAAAGTTCTCAAAGGTCATTTCCAGATCGGCGGTCTGCTGTTGCAGGAATGTCCGCTCCCATTCAAGCGCCTCCCGCTTGGTGGGAAAGCCCCGTTTCATCTTCTTGACCTTTTTGCCCGTCCAGTCCTCGTAGTAAAAGGACGCATACCATGTACCCTTTGCCTTGTCTTTGTATGCTGGCATTGTGTGTTCCCTCCTTACTGTCCGTCCCGCAGTCCGTAGAATTTTTCCTCAAAGTAGCGCCTGCTTACCCGTCCGGGGATGGTGATAAAACCTTTCTCTTTCAGTTCCTCGTTCATCTCCCGTACCAGTTTGTAGGCGTAGGGCTTGGAGATACCCAGTTCTCTGGCTACTTCCTCCGCTTTTACAAACAGTTCCTTGCTCATGTTCTGCACCTCCTTATTTTAATTTCGCAAATATGTTAATGCTTGCATTTTCATTATACATTAACACAAATGTTAATGTCAAAAATTTAATTCGCATTTTTGTTAAACTTTATCTTGCATATTTCGCTTTTTTGCGCTATACTATTTTCAAAGGCGGTGGGATATTATGACAGTCGGAGACAAGATAAAGAAAATCCGCACCTTTCGAGGCATGACGCAAAAGGAATTGGGGCTTGCTATCGGCTTTGAGGAAAAGGGAGCGGACAACCGTATCGCACAGTATGAAACGAATTACCGTGTGCCCAAGCGGGAGTTGCTGGATAAGATAGCGGAGGCGCTGCGGGTAGACCGCCAGAATTTCTACACCATCGCCCCCGGCTCTGCCGAAGATTTCATGCGGACATTCTTCTGGCTGGACGAGGACAGCCCCGGCTCTATCTGCCTGTTTCCGCTTGTCCGTGTCCCCGGCAAAATCAAAGAGGAAACCGTTGTCCAGTATAACGACAGTTACGACTGGCCCGCACAACCTCCCGTTGGTATTTACTTCAACTATGGGCTTGTAGACGAGTTCATGCACGAATGGCTCTTGCGTCAGCAGGAGTTACACGCCGGGGAAATCACAAGGGACGAATACTTTGAATGGAAACTGAACTGGCCCCGTACCTGTGATGGCGGCAGGGAAAGCCAATACTATATCCCGTGGCGGAAAAATAAATAAGACAAGCAAAAAACCGCCCTGCTGAATTTGTCGTTCAGCAGGGCGGTTTTGCTTGTCCCTTTGGGATTATTCTCTTGAGAGTACCGGGCGGACACAAATAGTATCAATCCAGTATCAAGAGCCTTGTGGACGGGCAAAAAAGCCTGTATTCATGCGGGTTTGCGCCGTTTCAAGCGTCATTCCCACTCGATTGACGGGGGATGTTTTGGGCTATTTTTCGCGGTATTCCGGTCTACTCGCCGGTTCCAAATGGCGGCGTTTCTCCATAGTCTCCACCGCTTTCAGGCGGCGTAATGCCAAAACAATTCCACGCGCAGATTATACCACGGTCAGGTAGGACAGCGCAACCCAGGACGTGATTTCCTTGAGAAGCGCCTCCTGGACCCCCTTGTGGGTGGCGATCTGCTTCACGGTGTACCGGCGGTTCTTGCCGCTCACGTAGTCCGGGACCTTGGCCCCTCTGGAGGTGGCGAGGCCGCCGTAGACGGCCCCGGCCTGGATGGTGACGGTGCTGCCCACCGTCACGGCCTTGGACGCCGTAGAGCTGCTGGTGCCGTTCTTGGTGGCGTAGTCCAAAGAAATCCACCCGGCTCCGCTCTTGAGCTTGCCCCACTTGGAAGCGCCGGTGCCGCCGGCCTCCGCAACGATGGTGTAGACGCCGGGGTTGATAGCGCCCTTGCTGCCGTAGTTGGTGCCGGGGCCGGAACGGATATTGAGGTCCGTCGCTGTCACTTTCACCGTGTAGTTTACGGCTGTCTGAGCGCTGCCGGATGCGCCGGTGCCGGTGCTGGGGCTGGTGGTGCTGGAGCTGCCACCCAGCCGCTTCGTGACCTCGGCGGCAATCTCGCCGTGGAGGTTGTAGAGGTAATCGCCGGGGCAAGACTTGTTCGCAAACCAGCGGTGAACGGTCATCACCATCTCCCCGGACTTGGGGGCATAGGCAAGGGTCTTCGCCTTGTCCCCGAACCAGAGCAGCTTCTTGGCCCCGTTCCGGCGGCAAATATCCGTCACAAGGTCCAGCAGCGCGGCATAGGCCGCCGCCGTGACCTTGTAGGGGGCCTTGTTCTCGCTGGCCGTCTCAATGGTAATGGCGCGGTGGTCGTTGGAGGAGCTGGAGGTACACCAGCTCCGGTCCTTTTCCTCCACGCACAGGCCGATGGAGCCGTCATAGCCCACAACGTAGTTGCAGGACGCTTGCTCGCTGGAGGGCTGGAAGACCTCACACCCGCGCTTAGCGGTCACTTGGCCGACGAAACAATGGATGCTGATGGTGTCGATTTTATGATTGCGGGGACTGTTCTTGTTGGGGCTGATGAGGGTATAGGTCGCAAGGCTGCTGTTACTCATGGTTGGTTTCCTCCTTGTCCTCGCTGACTTCGGTAGTGGTCTCAATGGCGATGCCCTCCAGAGGGATGATGCCCTGGGTCAGCTCATAGACGGCGGCCTCGATGAGCGCGTCAAGCTCATTCTCATTCACAGTGACGCCGCGCTCTTTCAGCCAGGCAATAACGTACTGCTTCTTCTCTTCTCCGTGCCCGCTGCCCTTGAAAATCTGCTCAGCAGCGGAGACGGCGATTTTGACCCAGGCGTTGATTTCCGCCTGCTGGGATGCCGTGGTCTTGGACTTGATGAACGGGATGAGCACACAGGTAACGATGACGCCGATCAGAGCGGCCACAGCTTCGATGATAGGGGTGATGTCGTACATGATAAATCCTCCTTGTTTTTATCCGAGTGTAGGTCCGCTGGTGTCGGACCCGCCCTCTGTGTTGTTGGTTTGGAATGGGTTTCCGTCAGCGTCCAGCCCGTGGCGGTTTCGACTGACTTTTTCGGTGGTGGATGCCGCCGCATAGCTCACCAGATAGCCGATGCAGGCGGTAAAGATGGTGGTGGTAACATCGCTCGCGGTCTGCTTGTCCAGGTAGGCGAGGATGTAGGAAGCTACGGCGGTGGCCGTGGCAATAAGGACGGCCCACGCAGCGAGCTTCTTTTTGAACTCCCATGGGCGGCGCGTCTTGGCGCGTTTCCCCTCATACTTACCAGCCATAGCGTCCCCCTCAGTCCATCAAGGAGGAAACGCCTTGCCGGGTGAGGAAGTCCTTTTGCTTGTGTTTGATGTCGGCGGCGTAGTCCAGGGCGTCGTGCATATCCCCGTTACAGTGGGCGTCGGGGATGCGCTGGACGGCCCTTGCAGTCGCTTCCCCCAGGGCAATAGCGGCATTGGTCCCCTGGACAACCAGGACGAAGAGGTCCTTTTGGCCCTGTTCCTGGGCCGCCTGTTCCTTTTCCCGCTTGTCGATACGGCGCTCCAGACGCCAGATGATAAGGCCCATGATCGCGCTCGGAATACCCATAGCCGCGACAAAAGCAAGCACCATCTGGCCCAGGCCGATGTTTACTTCCATTGGTCTCACCCCTTTACTCCGTCACGACCTTGTAGTAGTCGTCCAGGAGCGCCGGGGGCGCCCAACCATCCTGCTTGGTGAAGACACGCAGGACCTCATACTCCGTGCCGTCGTGGGTGAAATGGTCGCCTACCTGGAACGTGTGATTGGCCTCCAGTTCATCCCAATCCGGGACATTCCCCGGCTCCGGCCCCGGTTCGGGTTCCGGCTCCGGCTCTACTTCTTCGTAGAGCTTGTACTCAGAGGGGACCAGGTGGGGGTAGTGCGGCTCATAGAGCGTGACGCCCGCCTCCTTGATGGGGGTATAGAGCTTCTGGTCCACGGGGTCCCGGCGCACCGCTCCGTAGGGGACGTGCTCGCCCCACATGAAGTCCAGATACCCTCCGGGTTCCTCCGGCTCGCTACGAAGCGGACGGAACAACGTCCGCCCGCCCACGGTTCCAGGTGCCCAATCCGCCTGCGCCTGGTGCTGCGTGGTGCAGATGTAAAGCTCGCTGTCCGGCCCCACGATAGGCTCATCCTTGAAGATGGTCCCCATGGTGGCACTCCAGATGCGGGTGCCGTCCGCCGCCGCGATGATTTTCAGCTCGGCGTCGGTGTAGTCTCCGCTCTCAACCTGTCCGGCGCGGATGAGGTTCGCCCGCGCCCGGTTCACATGAAGCTCCGGGAGGCCAGGGCCGCCCATCTCCACCAGAGCGTCATGGGTGGCAAGGATGGCCGCCCACAGCTCATAGGTGTCCACGCTCTTTTCCTGCTTCTGGTAGGCGCGGGCTTCGTCAAGACTTCTCATAGTCATTCCCCCTTAGATGTAGCTTGCGGACAGAGAGTAGCAGGCGATGCTTTCATACCCTCCGACCTTGGTGATCTGGACGCGGACACCCACCGCAAAGCTATCCGCAGTCTTCGCGGAATTGCTGAAAATGTGCTTGAGGCCGAGCTGTGCAGTCTCCCAGGTCGGCTCTTCGTCGTTGTAGTTGTTGCAGACCTGGATTGTCACGCCGTCCTCGTGGGCGTTGTACCGCATGGAGACAAGGATTTTCTGAGCGGCGGCGCTGGGGTCATCCACCTTCCAGTCAAAGTCGATGATGGAGACGGACCGGGTAAAGGTGATGGTACGGGTGACGCTGTTCCCGGCGCTGTCCGAGACCTTGATAGTCATGGTGTGCGGCCCAGTGAGGGCGGCGAACTGCGCCGCCGTGAGCGCAAAGGTGTATTGGTGGTTCCGCTCTGCCGGGGGGATGGTATTAAGGGTCACACCATCCAGGCTCTCTACGATGGTGAGCGTGTCTCCGGCGTCCCCGTCGTTGACCGTGTACTGGAACGAGGGCGGCGTAGTCACCACGCCGAGCTGCTGATCGCTGCCGCTCACTGTCGGGTCTACATTGTGGGTGACGGTCCGGGTGGGGCTGGTGGTGTATGCGCTATACGCGGCCTTGCTGTCCTTGGCGCGGACCCGGTAGGCTACCGTGTTCATCGCCGTGGTGATCGTGTCGCTGAACTGCGTCGCAGCCCCGTCGTAGATTTTGGACCATGCGCCGCTATTGTACTGCCGCTCAAGCTCGTAGCTTACGGCGTCGCTGTCCGGGTCCACCGACGCCGCCCAGGAGACGGTGAGACCTTTACCGCTCCGCACGTCCTCCGGCACGGTGATGGACGGGGGCGTGGTGGGGGCGTTATTCCAGATAATCGTGTAGTACCCCTCTCCATCCGGTGTATCAGATACCAAGATGTCAGAGGACAGATGACGCAGTTCGCCCCCCCCCCCGCGGCCGTTGTACGCGCGCCCGCCGCTGAGGCTCCCGTCCGAGCTCACGTAGCGCACGTAGTACGCGTACGACGAATTCGGGGAGCGGAGCCACCAGTACCAGAACTGCGACGCGCTCAAGCTGCTATTGGTGTACTCGCTGTTGCTCACGGCCTGAGCTGTGGGCTTGCACTGGCGGCTTGCGTTGTCGCTGAACATAGCCAGCTTCGTGCCCTCCGCGACGCCGTTCTCCGAACCGAGGCCAACCTCTGCCATGGACAGCAGAAAAATCTTGTCTTGGACGGTCTCGGACCCGCCGCCGTCCGTGCCGGGCTTTGCGACGGTCAGGGTGGTGGTGAGCAGCGCGGCCAGCATCTCCGCGCCGAAGCCGGTCAGGAAGCCGGATTGTGCGTCGTACGCGTTGTGGCCGTTCCAGACGTAGGAATTGGACGGGGGCCGGTCATAGCTGTGCTGGGCCTGATACCAGCCGGTCCCGCTCTTATTGAGCCACTGGCGGATGTTAGCCAGGGAATAGCGGTTGTTGCCGTATCTCTCCCGGTCCAAGATGCCGTCGCTCTCCATAGCGTCGAAGCAGCAGATTTTGATGATGCTCTCGGCCACAAGGGTTGTGCTGTTGGCCGGATAGCCTGCGTGGTTTTTATCACCGATTTCCCAGCCGATGGGGATGCCGTAATACTTAGTCTTTGCGTCCCGCACTTTCGCCTTTACGGGTAGGGCGCTGATTTTCTGCGGCATGGTTTGACTTTACACTCCTTTCAAAGATGGAGGCGCAAACCGCGTCGTACTTGGTGATGAGTTCCCGGCATTGGCCGTGGGAAGCATGAGACCTCCAGCTCTGGTAGCTCTCTTCAATCTGCTTCCGGGTCATAGCGCCGTTTTCATACATCACCGCGTATTTCCGCAGCTTGCGCCTCATACGGTCTTTGCTGGAACGCCTAACTTTCCGTATTACCTTTCCGGTGTCGGTCAGGTATGTGTGGAAGCCCAAAAAGTCCAGGCCGTTCCGCAAGGGGAAGATCTGTGTCTTCTGGTTTAGCTCAAGACCTCTCGGGGTCAAGAACTGCTCGACTTTCCTCCACGCTTCACGAAGCGCCTCCTTGCTCTCGCAGATGATATAAAAATCATCCATGTAGCGGCCATAGTACCGCATTCGGAGGACTTCTTTGACGTAGTGGTCGAGTTCATTCAGATACAATAGGGCGTACACCTGGGACGATTGATTGCCTATGGGGATGCCGACATTACCAGGGGTGCTATCTATGATAGCGTCGGACAAGGCCCGGCTCCGTGGGTCTGTGAGCAGCTTATTGACATCTCGCTTGAGAATGTCGTGCCGGATGCTGGCGAAGTAGTGCCGGACATCCGCTTTCAGGACCCAGCCGTCGGCGCTCCCGTGCTTCCGGTAATACTCCCGCATGAAGTCACGGAGGCGGTCGAGGCCGAAGTGGGTTCCCTTTCCGACTTGGCTCCCGTAGTTATCCAGGATAAAGGGGCGGCTCAGGACGGGGTAAAGGATGTTGTCGCAAAAGGCGTGTTGCACGATTTTGTCCTTGACGCTGTTCGTCTGGATGAGGCGTCGCTTTGGCTCAAAGACGTAGAACTCATGGTAATTTCCAGGCTTGTAGAGACCGTCCCGCAGCTCAGCTTGCAGGACGGTGATCGCCTCCAGAGTGTTCAGCTCCACTTTGGCAACGGAGTCTTTCCATCGCTTGCCTTTCCTGGTTGCCCGATACGCCGCATAGAGATTAGCGAAGTCATAAACGACTTCAAAATTCTGTTCCATAATAGGCTCCTTGCGCCGCTGGTAGCGCCGAAGCTCCAATGGGCGAGCCTCAGCGCGTCGGCGCTATGTGTTTATCCCTGCCCTGTCAGGCCGGGACCGGATACGTCCTCCTTTGATGGTGGGCTTCTGCTTTCTCCCTTTCGGGTTACTCGGTCACGGTATTCCACCGAAGCCGGGCGCACACCCCTGTTGCCGTTGTACGCGTTGTTGTTGTTGAGGCTCCCGTCCGAGTTCACGTAGCGCACGTTGTTCGCGTTCGACGAATTCGGGGAGCGGACAAGGCACACCCAGGGGGATGCACGTACAGGACGCACCCGCGGCCTCTCAAATCATCGCCGTGCGCCGCCGGTCTGAACTTGCTGCCGGAAGCGCTCGGCGTCCTTTTTACGCCACGACGCGGCAAGGTTCTTTACGTCGGTGGTGAGGCCCGTCCAATATTCACACCGCCTGATGTCGATATACCCCTGCTCCAGAGCTATATCCAGGAAGTTCAGGAAGACCTTGCAGTTGGTCAAGACCTCTTTCTGGAGGTCAAGGCGCGTGTTCATCTCAGCGACGGTCCGAGAGTATATCTCGTTGGCCGCTATGATGTCATGCAGGATTTGGATTGAGAGGTTCTGCATCCTCTGGCAGAGGGTGAAGCGCACCTTTTTAGGGAACAGCTTAGTGTTGTTCGTGAGCTGCAAGGTATGGTTTACCAGGTCTTTTGCCTTGCAGATGATGGTGAGTTCACCGTGCCGGTTCTGCAAACAGGACACCTCCTTTCACGCAGGGCCTCCAGCTCATCAGCCGGTACGCCGTCCACTTCGAGGACGCCGGGCCGGACGCGGATAGTGACCCTCTGGCCTTTATATCCCAAACCGCAGAGCACAAGCCCCTCCAGGCCCTCGCAGGGGCAAGGGGTCTCCAGCTCTGCGATAAGGTTCGGAATAAGACAGCTCGCCTCTTCGGGGCTGCAAAGTAGCCCCGTCATGCTGTGATGGAGCGTCCGGTCTGGCTCCAAACTCCGTCGCGCATGGCGATACCGGCGAGGGTGGCAAAGTCGGCGGTCTTGTTGATGCCTCCGGGCATATCGCCGGACACCAGATCGTTGAGTAGGTCGATTGCGGCCGCATGGTCGCTCAGGGTGTTGGCGAGGCCGGAAACGTCGCTGATTTCATGGCTGTGGCCCAGGAGCGCATACTTTTCCAGGTCCACCACGCGGGCCAGGGCGTCCGGGTCAATGATGGCCGAAACGCTCGCCGCCGCGCCCACAATGTTGATGATGTTGAAAGTCACCATCTTGTTTACCGGGCTGCCCTGGGGCCTCATCCACTCCGGCTTGCTCTGGAGGGGAAGATAGGAATAGGCAACGTCTCCATCGCCCTCCGGGTCCTTGATGTAGAGCATGACGCCTTTGACGTAGAAGCCGGTCTCGACGCCCACGCTGGTAGCCTGGACCACCACCGTAGCCTCGCCGGTGCCGGTGTTCTCGCACTTGGCAATCATGGCGTCTCCGGCATATTCAACCGGGGCGGTCAGGTCCTCAACCGCCGTTCCCTCCGGGAGATCGCCGCTGTCCAGCTCCGCTTTTGTGAACTGGATGCCGCCGCTCCCGGCCATGACTTTGCCCAGGGCGGTGTAGCCGCTGTTGAGCAGCACCGCGCCCTCTTCGCTCTCCGTGTTTT
>OBWT01000431.1_pt1 | contig 14673 bp, 9 predicted proteins | sample 1476541 | NCBI WGS metagenome assembly OBWT01 (sample SAMEA2580134, study PRJEB22360) | human gut metagenome | biome: human gut; feature: human-associated habitat; material: faeces | place: Denmark | collected 2008/2010 | reverse complement strand
CTTACGCTGATGAAGGGTGATGAGGTCGTCGAGAGATCGCAATGTCATCCCGATTTGCTGCTGTTCCGTTTTTGAAGGAAGCATCAATTGATAATCTGCGTATTCCTGCGCATTGACACCAGGCTGCCCGGACCGCTGCGAGGTTATGGCAACATACTTCTTGTATGCATCGGTCAAGGTTGCCTGATAGGCGAATTCGGGGTCAGCGCCTTCGCCGATTCGGGCACGGATAAGGAATCCAGCAAAGTAGACCATTCCATCGAATTGCCTGTACAGATATGTTTTTCCTACACTCGCGCCTGTGCGAGCAAAGAGCAGATCGCCCTCTTTCAGTAAATAATCTGCACTCATTGCAAGGTCAGCTAACGGCGTCGTAAGATCGCTTTTCGAGAACTCATGGGTTTCGTCATCAATGTCGGTGATACGCAGATATTTATTTTGGCCATCGTATTCTGTTGCAGCAGCGTTCAAGCCGTAATCAAATGAAGACGCAACGTCTCCCAACTTACGCTGTTCCCAAGCGGGCATCGGCACTACATGAAGCAGGGCAGACGGGATACGAGTGGCTGGCCGAACATACGCAATACATCTACCGGCAACTTGGGCACTACCATTTCCGTTGTTAGCTACACTTATCGCGATAAGTGTAGCTAACAACGATTGAAGCGACACCTTACAAGCCATGAGAGGTAGAACCGTTCCCCTTCTATTTTGAAAAACTTGAATAAGTTAGATTTTTTCAAAATAGGGATGCGTCGAAAAGACGCATAAACGCACGAAAAATGCGGGCATCCGATATGCAGTGTTCATTGAATCACTGTATATCGGATGCCCGCAATTGTTTCAGACCAATTGAAGAGCCTTAGCTCAGCATCAGCCTCACGCCTTGGCGACCTCAACGGCCAGCTCGGCGCCTTCCTTCACTTCGAAGGAGGTAGCCAGCGTCTCACGGGCGATCAGATCCTTGAACTGCTCGACCTTGGCCACATTGGCGGCCGGCACGGTCAGCACCAGGGCGATACGGTCCGCGATGTCCAGATCGGCAGCCTTACGTGCGTCCTGCACAGAACGAATTACGTCGCGGGCGTAGCCTTCAGCCAGCAGGTCGTCATCCAGCGCGGTGTCGAGGATCACGAAGCCACCGGTCGGCAGAGCGGCGGAGACCGAAGCGGCGGCCACGGTGGCGTTCTCCTCCTCCACACGGTTGATCAGCTCGTACTCGCCTTCGACCAGCGCAAGGTCGCCGGACGGCGTGGAGACCACCGGCGCACCGGACGCAGCATCGACATGCCAGTCGCCGGACTTGGAGGCCTTGATGGCGAACTGCACCTGCTTGCCGAGGCGCGGACCCGCCGCACGGGCATTCACACGCAGCTCGTGAACAATCTTCAGACCGTGGGCGGAGGCATCCTGCAGCGTCGAGAACTCAATATTCTTGATATTAAGTTCAGACTTCAGCAACTCGTCGTATGCCTTGACGGCGTCCACGTTCTCGACCACCACGGTGAGCTTGGAAAGCGGCTGGCGCACGCGGATCTTGGCGGCCTTGCGCAGGGACAGGGTGCCGGAAACAACCTCGCGCACCTTCTCCATCGCATCCACCAGGGCCGGGTCGTCGACCAGCACGCGGCCGAGTTCGGTGTCTTCACCGGTCTTCTCGTCCGCCACGAACGGCCAATCGGCCAGGTGCACGGATTCACCGCCGGTCAGGCCGCGCCACACGGACTCGGCTTCCATCGGGGCCAGCGGCGCAAGCACGCGCATGAACGCTTCAAGCACGGTGTACAGCGTGTTGAACGCGGACGCATCCTCGTTCCAGAAGCGGTCACGGGTGTTGCGGATGTACCAGTTGGTGAGCACGTCGATGAAGTCGGAGACCGCATCGCAGGCGTCGGAAATCGCGAACTCGTTCAGCGACTTCTCGGCGGCCAGCACCAGGCGGCGGGTACGGGCCAGCAGGTAGCGGTCCATCTCCGGCAGACCGGCGACCTCGTCCGCGCGCAGCTGGCGGGCGTCGAATCCGGCCCCGCCGTTGGCCGCGTTGGCGTACAAGGTGAAGAAGTAGTAGGAGCTCCACACCGGCAACATGACCTGGCGCACGGTGTCGCGGATGCCATCGGCGGTGACGATCAGGTTGCCGCCGCGCAGAATCGGCGAAGACATAAGGAACCAGCGCATGGCGTCGGAACCGTACTTGTCAAACACGCCGTTCACGTCCGGATAGTTGCGCAAGTGCTTAGACATCTTCTGGCCGTCGGAGCCGAGCACGATGCCGTGGCAGATCACGTTCTTGAACGCTGGGCGGTCGAACAGGGCGGTCGCCATGACGTGCAGCAGGTAGAACCAGCCGCGGGTCTGGCCGATGTATTCCACGATATAGTCGGCCGGGAAGTGCTGCTCGAACTTCTCCTTGTTCTCGAACGGGTAGTGGAACTGCGCGAACGACATGGAACCGGACTCGAACCAGCAATCGAGCACATCGGAAATACGGTGCATGTGCGACTTGCCGGTCGGGTCGTCCGGGTTGACGCGGACCAGGTTGTCGATCCACGGACGGTGCATGTTGATGTTGCCGTCCTTGTCGCGCGGGTAGTCACCGAAGTCGGCCTTGAGCTCTTCGAGAGAACCGTAGACGTCCACACGCGGGTACTTCGGATCGTCGCTCACCCACACCGGGATCGGGGAACCCCAGAAGCGGTTGCGGGAGATGGACCAGTCGCGCGCGTTGGCGAGCCACTTGCCGAACTGGCCGTCCTTGACGTTGCCAGGGATCCAGTTGATTTGCTGGTTCAATTCCAGTAGACGCGGCTTGATCTTGGTCACGGACACGAACCAGGAGGAGACCGGCTTGTAGATCAGCGGGGTGGCGCAACGCCAGCAGTGCGGGTAGGAGTGCACGTAGCTTTTCTCCTGGAAGAGGATCGCGCGGCGCTCTTCCGGAATCTCGGCGAGCGGGCCATCGCCGGCGCGCAGGTTGCGCAGGATCGGCAGGTTGGCGTCGAACACGAAATCACCCTCGTAGTCGGGGCACTGCGCGGTGAAGCGGCAGCCATCGTCGAGCACGTCGGTGCTCTTGATGCCGTGCGCGTTCAGCGTATTCATATCGTCTTCACCATAGGGAGCCTGGTGAACCAGGCCGGTACCTTCAACGGTGTCGACGTAGTCGGCGGTGAAGATCGTGTAGCCGTTCGGGCCAGGCACGTGGCCTTCGGATTCGGCCTCGTCACCCGCGAAGTACGGGAAGACCGGGTAGTAGCGGCGGCCTTCCAGCTCGGAGCCCTTGAGCTCGCGCACGACCTCGTAGTTCTCGCCGAGTTCCTTCTCATAGTGCGGCAGCAAATCCTTGCCGAGGTAGAACTTCTTGCCAGCGAACTTGCCTTCGGTCGGGCGGACCTCGACGTAGTCGATGTCGCCGCCGACCACGATGGCGAAGTTGGTGGGCACGGTCCACGGGGTGGTGGTCCAGAAGACGGCGTAGGCGTCGTCCTCATCGCGCATCTTCACGGCCACGGACACGGTGGTGTCCTGGCGGTCCTGGTACACGTCGGCGTCCATGCGCAGCTCGTGCGCACTCAACGGCGTGCGGTCCTTCGGGCAGTACGGCAGCACGCGGTAGCCCTGGTAGGCCAGGCCCTTGTCGTAGAGCTGCTTGAAGGCCCACATCACGGATTCCATGTACGGGATGTTCAGGGTCTTGTAGCCGTGCTCGAAGTCCACCCAACGGGCCTGACGATGCACGTAGTTCTGCCATTCGTTGGTGTACTTCAGCACGGAAGCGCGGCAGGCGTCGTTGAACTTGTCGATGCCCATCTTCTCGATCTGGTCGACCGAGTCGATGCCGAGTTCCTTCTGCGCCTCAAGCTCGGCGGGCAGGCCGTGGGTGTCCCAGCCGAACACGCGGTTGACCTTGCGGCCCTTCATGGTCTGGTAGCGCGGGATCACGTCCTTGGCGTAGCCGGTCAGCAGGTGGCCGTAGTGCGGAAGACCGTTCGCAAAAGGCGGGCCATCGAAGAACACGAATTCGTTCTGGCTGTGGTCGCCGGAAGGGTTGCGTTCAACGGACTTCTGGAAGGTGTCGTCCTTGTCCCAGTAGTCGAGAACGGTCTCCTCCATGTCGGGGAAGCTGGGGTTCGGCGCGACGTGCGCGGTCTCGCCGCCCTCGTTCGCCTTGGGATATACGTTTTCGCTCACCGTAAATCTCCTGTTAGTACTGTGCACTGGTCCTACAGGAGCGTCATTGATGGCGATTGCCGGGCGCCGACGTGTGCCGGCTGGGTTCACGAATGTCACGTACCGAACCGTGGGGCCGATCGCGTCAATCGCCTCGCAGCCGGAACTGACTGTGTTCCGCCCGGAACAGCCCTGTCTGCCGTTCCTGCCTACGAGGACGATGACGGGCGCTGGTATGCGCTCCGCACCGCGGTACCACCTCGCTTATCGCACCGGTTGCGCCGCTCCGAACTGTTGCACTCGGAGCCGCGAGCCTGCGCGACCGCTTGTGTTCGGCTGTCTCGGGCCGATCCCGTCGGTTCTACTGGGCGATTGCCGCCGTTCTTCCGAAGACTCCCCGCTGATAACGGATCACTGCCTCACAACGGTGCATATCGTAACACGCCACGCGGTCAAATCGCCGCCCACGGCCACGGCACCGTCAGGAGCCCGATTTAGATTGGGACCGGCCACCACGGACCGAGAAAGGATTGTCGGACAATGACGTATGATTTCACGTCCATCATGAACAGGCATGGCATGGATTCGATCGCGGTCGACGGACTGGGCACCGACCCGGGATTCGCGCCGGACCCGCCACGCGAGGGTTTCGACGTCATCCCCATGTGGGTGGCGGACATGAACTTCCCGACCGTGCCCACGATCCCGCAGGCCATCATCGAACGGGCGAAGCATCCCGCCTACGGGTACTTCTCCCCCACCGACGACTATTACAGCTCCATCATCGACTGGCAGTCCACGCGCAACGGGGTCACCGGATTGACCCGGGAGGCGATCGGCTACGAGAACGGGGTCCTGGGCGGTGTGATCAGTACGCTGACCGCGTTCGCCGCCCCCGGCGACGGCGTGCTGCTGCACAGCCCGACCTACATCGGGTTCACCCGGAGCATCGAAAACAACGGCTACCGCATCGTCCACAGTCCGCTCACGCTGGACGAGCGCGGCGTATGGCGCATGGATTACGAGGATATGGACAGGAAGCTCAAGGAGCATCACATCCACGTGGCCGTGTTCTGCAGCCCTCACAATCCTTGCGGGCGCGTGTGGGAACGTTGGGAAATCGAGAAGGCCATGGAAGTGTACAAGGCCAACGATTGCGTGGTCATTTCCGACGAGATTTGGTCCGATTTGACTCTGGGGAACCACCAGCACATCCCCACCCAATCGGTCAGCGAGGACGCACGCAACAGGACCGTGGCGTTCTACGCGCCCAGCAAGACCTTCAATCTCGCCGGACTGGTGGGAAGCTACCACATCATCTACAATCCCACACTCCGGGACCGCATCGTGGCCAAAAGCTCGAAATGCCACTACAACGACATGAACGTGCTTTCCATGCACGCGCTGATCGGCGCCTACCGGCCCGAAGGCCATGAGTGGCTCGACGAACTGAAGGCGGTGCTCACCGGCAACGTCGATTACGCCTACGACTACATCACCAAGCATTTCCAAGGAGTGAGTCTGGCCAAACCGGAAGGCACCTACATGCTGCTGCTCGACTGCGAGCAGTGGTGCGAACGCCACGGCCTGAGCCTGCCCGAGTTGGAGAAACGCGGCTGGGATGTGGGCGTCGCATGGCAGGACGGCGACATGTTCCAGGCCCCCTACAGCATCCGCGTCAATCTCGCATTGCCCTTGAGCCGCGTCAAGGAGGCCATGCGCCGCCTTGACCAATACGTATTCAACGCGTAAACGGCATGCATCCGCGATTGCGGTGTCCTGGAAAGACGAATGCCGTCAACGAGGTTGGTGCCCGTTGGCGGCATTCGTCATACGTTGGCCGAACCGGGCGAAACCCAAGTTGCCAAGTTGCCGTGCGCTATGAGGTGGATGCCGCCAGCGGACGTGTACATCTGACCGCCCGATATGCCGGTGCCACCGATGCGCCGACGCTGCCGGCATTCGGATTGGAATGGACGCTTCCCAAGCAGTACGAGAACCTGCGCTTCTACGCCCTTGGCCCCGAGGAGACCTATCGCGACCGTCTGCACGGTGGCAAGCTCGGCATTTTCGAGCGCACCGCGGCCGAAGACAATGCACCGTATCTGGTGCCGCAGGAGACCGGCAACCATGAAGACGTGCGTTGGGCCGAAGTGCTTGACGCCCAAGGACACGGCATGCGTATCAGCCAGGCCGGCAGCGAACATTTCGCGGCGAGCCTGTTGCCGTACAGCTCGCTCATGCTGGAAGAGGCGACCCACCAGAACGAGTTGCCGCCGGTCCGCCACACGTTCCTGCGCTTGTTGGCCGCGCAAATGGGCGTGGGCGGCGACGATTCATGGGGCGCGCCCGTCCATGAGCAGTACCAGCTGCCCGCCGATCGCGCCTACACGCTCGACGTGAATCTGGAACTGTTCTAACAGCGATAAAGAAGCTCCCTCCACAGAGGGAGCTTCTTTATCGCACAGAGGGAACTTCTTTATCGTGCTGGTACGAAACTGTCACGCACTACTAGGGTGGTGGAGATGAAGGTGTGGTGGTGCAGCGTGCGCCGACTGGAGATGACCTCGGCAAGCATCGTAATCGCAGTATCGGCCAGCTCATTCTGATCGATATCGTAACTGGTCAATGTCGGCGAAGTGTACTGGGTGATGGCCTGGTTATTGATACTGATCACACTGGTATCGCGAGGCACCAGCACTCCCGCAGCAGTAAACGCCTGCAGTACGCCGACTGCAATCGTGTCCGCAGCCACGATGAACGCATCCGGCATGTCATCTCGATGATCGTTAGCCGCTTTCTCCCCTAGAGTGCGCCCGGTGTCCACAGTGAACGCGCCTTGCGCGTAAATCAGGCCTTCCGCATCCAGCCCCAAACGCTCGGTCCAATTGCGGAATGCGGTTAATCGGCTGTCTTCCGGGTATTCGTGCAAACCCATCGTGAAGCCAGTACCGCCGATATAGCCGATGCGTCGTTTGCCCGAGGACACCAACACATCCAATGCGTCCAAAATGGTTTGGCTTAAATCCGGTTGTACCGAATCGAACAGGCTGGGCGCAGGATTGATGTCGATGAATACGCCATAGGGCAATACCAGATGGAGTTTCAACAGTTTATCCGAAGAGAGTACGGACGGTCCGATGGAAATGAAGCCGTCGAAATCACCGGCGTTGGCAATCAGATCGTCGATATGGGAAAACGACGTGAGTTCCATGTGCTGGGCTCTGGCATTGTCGCCGAGCACGGACCGCAGTTCATCGAAATAGGCGTCCGCCAGTTCTTCCTCGCGGGTGGCGTTGTCGAGTACGGCCACACGGCGTGGCAATGCGATACGGCGTGATCCGGTAGCGTAGCCAAGCTGCTCGCTGACCTCGATGATGCGACGTCGCGTCTCCTCTTTGACGGACAATGTCGGGTCCCCATTGAGCAGCCGGGATACCGTGGCCTGCGAGAAGCCTGATTTCTGCGCGATTTCCTTCATCGTGACCATAGTTGAGCCTTCCACGCCTCAGTACGTAACAATACGCAGTATTTCAGTAAATAACTTTACTACATAGTGTAACTCACGTCATGCGGGTATGACGCCGTATGGTTGCAGCATCGTCGATCCGCAGCGCTGATGAGAACGTGCATGTTTCAGGCCCTCCGATAATTATCGGGCAGGCGGGAATCCCCAGACCGTGGAGTCAATGCGCTGGATTTTCCCGGACTTGTCAAAGACAACGGTGATGTCCGGCGCAGTAAAACTGCCGGTCGAATCCCCGAATCGGTACGGATCACTCCAGTCGATAACGGCATGCATCGTCACGGTCCGAGTTTTCGCGTCATAGGACTCATTCGAGTACTCGATACTGTTATGCGTGGCCGTAGTCCCGCCCAGACCGCCGCCATTGCCTTGATGCATTTGCTGACAACACTTCGTAAAATCCGCGCCGAGAACATTCGACACTGCATAGCGTCTAAATGGACGTGCTAGGTCTGCATCCAATTCACGGCCTGCAAGACTCTGCACTCAGCAATTACTTCGCACCAAACCGCTCACGAATCTGAGCGGCAGTACCATAAGAGGCTTGCGCGCCGAACCCAGTCGCGGCGTACGCGGAAACGTATGAGGCCAACTGCGCACTGTCCGCCAACGCATGACCCGAGGCAAGCCCGGCCAGAACCGTGCCCATAAAGGCATCTCCGCACCCGGTAGTGTCGATGGCCTCAACCGCAACTGGCGCAATACGATAGATATCATCACCATCGATGACTACCGACCCATCCCCGCCAAGCGTAATTATCGCCTGATTAAAACCGAAGTCATGCATCTGCCGCGCCACATCAGACCAGTCCAGTCCATCCCAATCGTCATCGTCAGGCTCGGCGATGTCCAGCAGCTGTGCCATTTCATGTTCATTGACCAGCAGAATGTCCGAAGCCTCGATAAGTTCAGCGGGTAGTTCAGCAACGAATGGCGAATCGTTGAGCAATACCTTGAGCCCGGCATCATGACAGAGGCGAGCGCATGCCGTGACCGTTTCCATCGGACTTTCCAAACACAGTCCCAGTACATCGGCTGAGGTCAGATTATCCCGCATCGATTGAATATACTCAACACTGACGTAAGCGTTAGAGCCGGGAGAATAAACAATCGTGTTCTCTCCTGCCGCGTCTACGGTGATGACCGTGGTCCCGCTGGCCCCATCCACGTGCCGAATATAACTGGTGTCCACACCGGTATCGTTCAATGCTTCAAGCAAAAAATCCGCATTAGCGTCGGAACCGAGCACACCAAACAATCGGACTTTGGCTCCAAGACGAGCGGCCGAAACAGCCTGATTCCCTGACTTGCCACCAGGAAGCACCCGCAACGGCCCTCCTAGCACTGTCTCCCCCGGTTTGGGCAGACGCTCGGTGGTGACGGTATAATCGGCATTCATCGAGCCAACGACGGACACGGCCCCATGAATGCAATCAAGAGAAACAAGCGTTTCATCCATAGCAGGCATGATATTCCCTTTCTGAATGATAGATGCTGTTGGTGCGGTAGTCTGTTCGATCAACATGCTCCGCACCAGCAGGCGCAATCAGACATTGCGTTTTGCCGTAAAACTCTTGCGAAATACGAACAGTACAATCATCGACAACACCGAAACCGCACACATAATCCAGAACATGTTGGAGGTCTGCGCTTCCACACCACTGCCAACACCGAACAGACCACCCTTGCCCATGGTGTCACTGGCCATGAGACTGGAGTATACGCCGACTCCGATAGAGGCCGAAGTGTTCATCATCAGATCGAGAATTCCTACGCCACGACCATTCTCCTCGACCGGCAACGCATCTGACGCAGCGTCGTAGATTGGCGTATATACAGCGGTAACACCAGCAATGAACAAGCAGGCAAGAAAAGTCAGCACTCCGAACCCACTCTTAATACAATCGAAGCAATAATCATGCCGACTCCGGGGAACGAGAAGTAAATGGCAATGAGCGCAGCAAATACCGCCAATATTCGCAATCCTGCGCCAACACACGGCTCTCAACATAGAAAACCGCGCCCCCAACTACCGGATAAGAATTACTTCAACCCGATAATCGAGGCGCGGTTTTTGCAGGCGTACCGACTACTCCAGCTCCACCGCGCCGGTGTACAGCTGGTAGTACTCGCCCTTCTGCGCGATCAGCTCGTCATGCGAGCCACGCTCGATGATGTTGCCATGGTCGAGCACCATGATCACATCGGAGTTGCGCACGGTGGACAGGCGGTGGGCGATGACGAAGACCGTACGGCCCTTCATCAGGTTATCCATACCAGCTTGCACAACCTCTTCAGTGCGCGTATCAATCGAGGACGTGGCCTCGTCAAGGATCAGCGCGGGCGGATCGGCCACCGCCGCACGGGCGATGGAAATCAGCTGGCGCTGGCCTTGGGACAGGCCGGAACCGTCGCCTTCCAGCACTGTGTCGTAGCCCTTGGGCAGCATACGGATGAAGCTGTCCGCATTGACCAGACGCGCGGCCTCAATGCATTCCTCATCAGTGGCGTTCAGACGGCCATAACGAATGTTGTCCATCACGGTACCGGTGAACAGGTTCACGTCCTGCAACACAATGCCCAAAGACCTGCGCAAATCAGGCTTCTTGATGCCGGCCACGGAGATGCCATCATACAGAATCTGACCTTGCTGGATATCGTAGAACCGGTTGATGAGGTTGGTCACGGTGGTCTTGCCGGCACCGGTGGCGCCGACGAGCGCGATCTTCTGGCCGGGCTTGGCGAACCAGGTGATGTCGTGCAGCACCGGCTTGTCCGGGTTGTAGCCGAAGGTCACGTTGGTGAAGCGCACGTCGCCGCGCAGCAGCGTATAACGCCCATCAGGCGAGGTGATCGCCTGCTCCTTGGCCTTCATCGCCACCTCGCGGGCCGAGCCCTTGAGCTTTTCTGCGGCCTTCAGAGACCTCGTACCGTCGTCGCCGACCTCGCGCTTCCATGCCCAGTGGCCGGTCTCGTGGTCGACTTCGGTCATGGTGCGGCCATCCTCGCCAAGTTCCACGTTCACGAGCGTCACGGTGCCCTTGTCTTCCTCGATGGGCTCATCCATCAGCTTGAAGATACGGGAGGCACCGGCGAGCGCCATCATCACCATGGTCAGCTGCTGAGAGACCTGACCGATCGGGTTGATGAACGAGCGGGACAGGGTCAGCAGGGAGACGAGCGTGCCGAGGGTGAGCGGCTTGACGCCGGTCAGACCGATGTCGTTGACGCCGGCCAGCGAGACGGCGGCGCCGACGATGGCAAGCAGGATGTAGAGCAGGTAGCCCATGTTGCCGACGACCGGCATGGTGACGTTGCCCCAGGTGTTCGCTTCGGCGGACGCCTCGAAGAGTTCCTCGTTCTTCTCGTCGAAGGTCTTCTGGGTGGCGTCTTCATGGTTGAAGACCTTGATGACCTTCTGGCCGTTGACGGATTCCTCCACGAAGGCGTTCACGTCGCCGATCCACTGCTGCTGCTTGACAAAGTAGCGGCCGGAGCGGCTCACGATCTTGCGCACGATGAAGTAGAGCAGAACGGTGAACACGATTACGAACGCGGTGAATGGAATGGACAGCCACAGCATGGACAGCAGCGCCGCGACCGCGGAGATAATCGAGGAGAACATCTGCGGGAACGACTGCGAGATGGCCTGGCGCAGCGTATCGGTGTCGTTGGTGTAGTGGCTCATGATGTCGCCGTGCTCGTGGCTGTCGAAGTAGCGGATCGGCAGCTTCTGCTGGTGGGCGAACATGTCGTCACGAATCTTCTTGAGCGTGCCCTGCTCGACGGTGACGATCAGCCACTGCCACAGCCAGGACGCCACGATGCCGGCCACATACAGGCCCGCCATCAGGCTGATGGCCCGCAGCAGCGGGGCCCAGTCGGAGTTCGACTCCCCCACCATCGGCAGGATGTACGTGTCGATGAGCGACTGGAGGAACAGCGCGGAACCGGCCTGCGCGGCGGCACCGACCAAGATGCACACCACGATGGCGATGACACGCCACTTGTACTGGAAGATGTAGCTGAAGATGCGCTTGATGGTGCCAGGCTCGGCTTTGCCCATGGCGGGCTTGCGGTTCTTGAAACTCTGGTCGTTGCTCATCGCGCTTCTCCTTCCTTGGTATCGGCTGCATTGGCATCAGCTGCGCTGGTATCGGCCGTGGGCATGGTCACTGTCACCGTCACGGTTTCGGACGGCTCAGCGGTAGATGACTCAGCAGCCTGTTCGGCAGCGGCCAGTTCTTCGGGCTGGGCCTGGTTCTTGGTCTGGGATTCGTAGATGGAACGGTATTCATCGCAGGTGGCGAGCAGTTCGTCGTGTGTGCCGGACGCCATGATGCGGCCGGAATCCATCACCAGAATCATGTCGGATTCCTGCACGGAGGCCACGCGCTGGGCGATGATGATCTTCGTGGTGTCCGGAATCTCGTTGTGGAACGCGGAACGGATCAGCTTGTCCGTCTTGGTATCGACGGCGCTGGTCGAATCGTCGAGAATCAGAATCTTCGGCTTCTTCAGCAGCGCACGGGCGATGCACAGGCGCTGGCGCTGTCCGCCGGACACATTGGTACCGCCCTGCTCGATGTACGTGTCGTACTTATCGGGGAATTCCTGAACGAATCCATCGGCCTGCGCGAGCTGCGCAGCATGGCGAATCTCTTCATCGGTGGCGTTCGGGTTGCCCCACCTGAGGTTTTCGGCAATAGTGCCGGAGAACAGCACGTTCTTCTGCAACACCATGGCCACCTGATCGCGCAGCGCCTCGAGATCGTAGTCGCGTACATCCACGCCGCCGACCTTCAGCGAACCGGAGCTCACGTCGTACAGTCGCGGCACGAGCTGTACCAGAGACGACTTTGCCGAACCAGTACCGCCGACGATGCCGACGGTCATGCCGGAGCGGATCTTCAGGTTGATGTCGTCAAGCACGGGCTTTTCGGAACTGTCGGAGTAGCGGAAGGTGACGTGGTCGAATTCGATGGAGCCGTCGGCCATGTCAGTCACCGGCTGTGCCGGGTTCTGCACCGTGCTTTCCTCCTGCAGCACCCGGCAGATACGCTCGGCAGAAGCCTGAGAAATAATCACCATGACGAAGATCATGGACAGCATCATCATGGCCATAAGGATCTGCATGGCGTAGGTGACCAGTGCGGTCAGGTCGCCGGTGGTCAGGCCCACGGCGGGGTTGTTGCCGGAGGCGACGATCTGCTGTGCTCCCATCCATGCGATGAGGATCATCGAACCGTAGATGCAGATCATCATCAGCGGGCTGTTGAAGCTCATGATGCGTTCGGCCTTGGTGAAGTCCTTGAAGATGCGCTGGGAGATGCGGCCGAACTTGGAGACCTCGAAGGATTCGCGGTTATAGGACTTGACCACGCGGATGCCCTGCAGGTTCTCGTCGACCACGTTGTTCAACGCATCGTAGGTGTGAAACACGCGCTCGAACACCGGATGCACGAGCACGGCCAGACCGCACAGGCCGATGGCCAGAATCGGGATGCAGGCCAGGAACACCATGGAAATCGACGGGGAGATACGGAACGAGAACAGCCAGGATACGACCACCATAATCGGGGCACGCACGCCCAGACGAATGATCATCATGTAGGCGTTCTGCAGGTTCGTCACGTCGGTGGTCAGTCGGGTCACGATCGAACCGGTGGAGAACCGGTCAATATTGGTGAAGCTGAAGCCCTGCACCTTCTCGAACTGGTCCTTGCGCAGGTTCTTGGCGAAGCCCGCGCCGGCCACGGCCGCGTACTTTCCGGACAGGAAGCCGGCACCCAGCGAAACCATCGAGCACACCAGCAGAATCACGCCGAACTTGACGGTGGCCGGCATGCTGCCACCGGTGATACCCTCATCGATCAGCGAAGCCATGATGGTCGGGATCAGGATCTCCAGGATGCCTTCGACCGTCACGAACACCGGAGCCAGGATGCTGGCTTTCTTGTATTCACGAATCGACTGGCCCAACGTGCGCAGTACATGTTTGGGCTTGTCCGGTTCGACGGCTTTGCGCGCCTGCGCGATTGCCTCTGCGGTATCGCTCATTCGTTCTCCTCCTTCGTGTTAGCAACCTCTGCTCCGTCTTGATCGGGAGCCATCACCACAGGTGACTGAGGGAGTGTTTGATGTTCAAATTCGCGTTGTGCGCGCTCGATGTTCGCACGCATGCGTGCGACGTAGTCGCGCAGAGCGGCCTTCTCTCCATCGGAGAAGCCGCCGACCAGCAACCGTTCGACCCGATCGCCGTTCGCCTTGAGATCGGCGACGATCGCGTCCGCCTTGTCGGTCAGGACGATGCGCTTGCAGCGCGCGTCATGCTCCACCGATTCACGGGCGATCAGGCCCTTCTTCTCCATCAGGGCCAGCACACGCGAGGCGGTGGACCGGGTGATGCAGAATTTCTGTTCGATGGTGTGCTGGTATATCTCACGGCCGCGGTTACGCGCCAAGAACATGATGATATGCGCGTTGCCGCCGGTGGTTTCCCTGGCGGTTTGCGGCATGCTCTCGCCCAAATAGCGGTCGACGGCTTTGGTTACCGCGCGCATTTCGATGCTGAGAATATGCTGATCCATTGTCCTCCGTACCATGCGGGGGCCGTGTGCGTTTGTACCTTCACCCCACATTGTTGTATACGCAACAATTCATGATAAAGAGACCTATATACAACAGTTGCATATACAACAATCGGTGTGTTGCCTAGACAACGAATCCCACATATGCCCTATACACAAACTGGCTCCCTTCTCTGAATCTCAGAAAAGGGAGCTGGCAGTTTGCGTAGTATTACTTGCTCAGCTTGGCGTACTCGTCAACCATGAACCGGGCGATCTTCTTGCCGCCTTCGCCCAGCAGGGTGGGCAGCGAGTTGATGGGCATGGAGTTGAGGAACATGCGCATCATCGCATTATCCGGAAGCTTCGGCAGCTCGCCGGCCTCGCCGGCGGGCGGCAGACCGTGAC
>OBWT01000373.1_pt1 | contig 17027 bp, 18 predicted proteins | sample 1476541 | NCBI WGS metagenome assembly OBWT01 (sample SAMEA2580134, study PRJEB22360) | human gut metagenome | biome: human gut; feature: human-associated habitat; material: faeces | place: Denmark | collected 2008/2010 | reverse complement strand
TCTATCATTGCCGGCAGCCAGCGCGCCGGTCATGGCTTCCGCCGTAATCCCAATCAGATAAAGAATATGAAGCAGCATAAATCCCCCACGGTGATGGCGGAAGGTTAACGATTTGTGCTCAGGATCACGATTGAGATTTTCTAAAGTGAATGCGTTTAACCTGATTAAACTAATGCACGATCGGTTTAAATCGGCTGAAGTTAACGGTTTATTTGTCATTTATTCATTTTTATTGATTATAAAAAGTAATGTGAAAGCCGTCGATGCGTAGCGGTATTGAAAACGCGATGAATACCTGTTGTTTAACTCTCAACCTTTATCCTTTTATTTTCCTCCTTCAAGGCCTGAGAAAATGACTGCAGCAGCTGGCAATAAAAACTATCTCACCCGCCTGATTGCCGTTGTGCTGACGGGGCTGCTTGCCGGCCTGTCAGGCATGGTTCTGGCGCTGATTTTACACGCAATTCAGCACCTGGCCTTTGGCTACAGCCCTGGGCAGATCGTGAGCGCGGAGTCATTTCTACAGGGCGTCACGGATTCATCCTGGCCTCGTCGCCTCTTGGCAATCGTCGCGGGGGGAGCCATCGCAGGATTCGGCTGGTGGCTCCTTGGGCGCTATGGGCAGAAGCGGGTCTCAATAGCGTCAGCGGTGGCGAATCCTGCGGTGCCAATGCCTGCGGGTACCACAACGATTCATGCCCTGTTGCAGATCGTCACCGTGGCGCTGGGCTCTCCGCTTGGCCGCGAAGTGGCTCCGCGTGAAATGGGCGCGCTGGGGGCAGGGATGGTGGCGCGTAAGCTGGGACTGCTGGCGGATGAAACCCGAACGCTGGTTGCCTGCGGCGCCGGTGCGGGCCTGGCGGCGGTGTATAACGTTCCACTGGCCGGGGCGTTATTCAGCCTTGAGGTAATGCTGCTGTCGTTTAGCTGGGAAAAAACGCTGGCGGCGATGATTACCTCGGCGATTGCCGCGTGGACGGCAACGCTGGGGTTAGGCGAGGAATCGCAATACCATTTTACTTCCGACATCCTGCCGCATTCATTTCTCTGGTGGGCGATTATCGCTGGCCCCATTCTTGGCGCCGGGGCCTGGCTCTTTCGCAAAGCGACCAGCACGGCTCGCTTGGGCGTTCGAAGCAACTGGCAGATGCCGGTTTTCTGTCTGCTGGCGTTTTCCCTGCTTGCCGTCCTCAGCCTCTATTTCCCCCAGCTTCCGGGAAACGGTAAAGGGCCTATGCAGCTGGCTCTCAGCGATGAACTGGGTTTCCCCGGGGCGGCGATGCTGCTGGCGCTAAAAATGGTGGTGATTCTGGCGGTGCTGCGCAGCGGCGCGGAGGGCGGGCTGCTGACGCCGGGGCTGGCGGTTGGCGGCCTGACCAGCCTGCTGCTGTGTATGCTCTGGCAACAGCTGCTTCCCGGCGGAGATTACGGCAGTTTTGCTCTCGTTGGCGCGGCGGCGTTCCTCGCCGCATCCATGCAGATGCCGCTAACGGCGGTGGCGCTGGTGATGGAGTTCACCCACATGGATCACAGCTATCTGGCACCTACGCTGCTGTGCGCTGCAGGGGCGTTTTTAACCTGTCGGATACTGGATAAAAACTATTCCTTCTGAAACGCGGCGAAAATAAAAGGCCATGATTTACCATAGCCTTTTGTCCGAACGTGATGTGGCGGGCGGGGAACCGTTACTCGATGTTCTGGATCTGAATATCGATTAAACTATTATTTTATTTAATAATCAGTGTGTTGAAAACAACTTAAGAACTTTAAATCGATATTTACTCCCCGAATCACCCCCCGTATAGTTTACTTAAATATTGAGTTGTAGACGGAGAGGATGAGTGAAAAACTGGACAACTGAACATACCAAAGAAATCAAGAAATGGTTAGATATCGATACATATCGTAAGTTCGAAGATCTCACCCTTCTACAGTTATACCACGAGCTGTGGGCCAGAACACTGTTCTTCAAAAGCTACAGGGAGGATTTTGAGGCAAAAGCCCTAATGGGATACTTCGAAAAAATTTTCAGCGGAAATCCATTCTTGATTGAGGAAAAGCAACTTGGCTATATGGCACCGGACAACCGATTGTTTCAACCACCTCATTTCTTTCTAACTACACTTGAACGGCTTGCCGAACTGAGCATCATCTCTATGCAACGTGGCAGTTTTGTGTGGCATGGCGATGATAGGTATTCAATCAACGGTGAGCTACAGGAAGAAACTCTCTACGAAAGTTTACCCGACCAATTCCAAAGAACGGTCATGTTAGAAGTTGATCTTTCAAGTGGCACAGACGACGAAATTGCGGAATCACTCAAAGCGGCATTACCTCAGTGGCGTAAGTACATGGAAATAAAGGAAAACCCTCTGGATTCCGTTCGCTTTGGATATGGAACCATTAAGAAGATTATCAACTATCGAATCATACCTATGCTCGACATTTTAGTGTGGACAAAGATTAAACAGATTCGTATATCGGATGATCGCCTGTCTAGGCTGCTGTATACCGATGATGATGACGAAAATGATACACGGATGAACCACCAAATCAGGGACACGGACAGACCACTTGCTTTGAAAGCTGCGAGTATACCGTTCATCCGGCAGTTTCATCTGTTTATCAACAAGAACAGCCATTTGAAAAAGATCAGAGTTTCAGAGGTGATGAAAATCCCAGATTCTGACTAAGACTAACCTCTATTAGCTCTGGTGTTCTCAGCTTCTGTCTCTTTCTTGCTGATTCATTCGTATAGTCATTCCCATCAAAACGACACAAGAGGAAACGACTATGAATCAGCACAATACCCGCCTTATTCGTTTACCAGAGGTTCTGCATCGCACTGGATACGGTAAAGCCTGGATCTATCACCTCATCAACCAAAATCGTTTTCCTTCCCCCGTTAAAATCGGTGCGCGCTCTGTTGCTTTCATTGAAAGTGAAGTAGACGAATGGATTCAATTGACTATCGAAAACTCACGAAAGCACGTTGCCTGAAATAAAATGACAGTCTTCTTATTTATGAAGATTAATTCTCAGATTTGTAAAGTTTAAATCTTAAAAAAATCTATATTTAACGTAATTCTTTACGTTTTTTCTGGCAGAGCTTTTGCTATAAGGCTTAGAGATGGTTTTCTTAATATCGGGTATGGATACTATCTACTAGCCGTACCTGTTTCTTTCACGTGAAAGAAATTTTTTTAAATATTTAAATTCATTATAAATAAAGCCATATATAACAAAAAAATTTGCAAAATTTAAATTGATAAAATAAAGATAAGCCGTAGTGATTACTAAATGTAAAGTTTTTGGAGGGTTATTATAATGTCATATCAAATAAAAAAATTTGTGATGAGCAATGGCGAACGAGGATGTTTGGTTCTCGATAAAGAAACACAGTTGCCTGTTTATTATCAAAATCTCTATCTTACAACCAATGTCAGGAATAGAAGTGCGACCGCATCAACGATGGAGATAGTTGCAACAAACTTACTAATACTAAGCAATTTCCTCAAAAGCAGGAAAATAAATATAATTGATAGGATTGAAATTAAGGAGTTCCTAAGTGTAGCAGAAGTGGATGACCTGATCCGTTATGCAAGGCAGAGATTTGATAAGCAAAAGGTTACAAATGTAAGATTAATAAAAGGGTATCAGATTGCAAGAAGAACTTTCGGTTATAGAATTCATGTTTTTTCGAGCTATCTTAATTGGCTGTGCGGTTTACTTCATTCTATTAAGGGAATTCATGCTAGATATGAAGTCGAGAGTTTCATAGAAAGTATTAGAGCACATCTCCCGCTAAATAAATCTCTTAGCATGAATGACAGAAAAGATAAATCACTGAGCAAAGAAGAGATAAAAAAACTGTTTGAGTTATTAGAAATTGAAGGAAGCCAAAATCCTTTTCAGAAGGATGTTCAAGTGAGAAACAGACTCATTTTTACCTTACTATTGAATTGTGGTTTGAGAGCAGGAGAGCTATTAAATCTAAAAGTTAATGATTTAAATCCTAGGGATTACACACTAAGTATTTTCAGAAGACATGATTGCATTGAAGATCGAAGGCTGAATCAACCTTTAGTCAAAACTGGTGAAAGGGAAATTCCATTGTCGGACGAGTTAGCATTGGAGATTTTGGATTACATAAATAACTATAGAAATAAATACACCAAAAAGAAGAAGCATGACTTCCTGTTTGTTACACACAGTTCATGTAAAACAGTTGGAGAACCTTTATCTGTTTCAGCATATGAAAAGATAATTTCGACTATTAAAAAATCAAGCCCGGAATTAAAGAATTTATCAGGTCATAAATTGAGACACTCCTGGAACTATTTCTATTCAAGTGAAATTGATGATTCGAATTTAGATATCAGCCGAAAATCAGGTTTGAGGTGCTATCTCATGGGGTGGTCAAAAGATTCAAAGATGTCTGAAAATTATAACTTCAAACACATATCAATGAAAGAAAAGGAAGTTATTGGAAGAGTTTATGACTCTTTGAGGAAAATAACTAAAGGAGAATGAAATGAAAACAAGCACTTTAAAAAAAGAGAATGTAGTTTTTGCAATGATGAAGGGGTATAGGTTCAGGATTTCAGATAACAAATGGCAATTAGATATAAATAATTGTGTTTGCCCACATAAGGTTGCCGATAAAATGCCAGAGTCGATGCGTGTTGGTTATCTTAATACCTTGGCATATTTTTCGTCTGAATATAGTGCAGGCTACATAAAGAATATAAATCACATCTTTAGCCAATGGCTAAGATTAATGGATCTTGAAATGATTAATTCCAAAGCGGTTTATCAATTTAATGTTAGCTTAGGCCCTGAGAAAAACTATAAGCTAAATTCAATAAAGAACTTTCTTAATAAATGGAAAAAACTCGGTTATGAAGGAGTAGATAACTCAGCTCTGAGAATGCTGGAAAAAATAACCATTAAACCTAACTTAACAGGAGAAGCCGTTAAACGAAGAGATCCGAATAGTGGACCACTAACGGAAGAAGAGCTGAAAATCATACTTGAAAGTATCAGAAAATTGTTGAAAGAAGATAAAATCCCTCTGTTTATGTATTGCTACGTTATTCTATTAGCAACAACGGGAAGGAGGCCATCACAGCTAACTTCGTTGAAAGCGAAAGATCTCATCAGAACGGAAGAGGGTTGTTTTCTAAATATACCGAAAGTAAAACAAAGGAAGAACTTCAGAAGTGAGTTCAGCATGATGAGAATCGACGATAGCCTGTATGAGGAACTTATAACCTTGATTGATCTGAACCAGAAACATATCGAAGATAGGGTCAAGAGGAATATTAGTCATTTAAAAAATGAATTACCTATACTCATGGACATTAAACAATATGTATTAATTGATACTGGACAAAGTTTAGATACCATCATGACAACTGATTTTTTACATATGAAGAATTCTTCTATCTCAAACAAACTAAATAATTTGACTACTAAATTCAACATGGGGTCATCAAGTAATAACGGCCCTATACGGATTAATGCAAGACGATTTAGGTATACCCTGGGAACTCGTTTAGCAAAGGAAGGTGCATCAGTTGAAGTAATAGCTAAAGCATTAGACCATAAATCTATAAACTCATCAGGGATATACGTAAAAAATTGTCCAGACAATGTTCATGATATAGACAAGATGCTTAATCCTTTTTTTGAACCGCTATCAAAGATATTTCTTGGAGAAGAACAGTCAAAAAACAAGAAGCTCTTTACTGAATATATTTTAAATTCGTTCGGATTTTTTAATGATAAAAATGACCAAATTGAATGTTTCACTTGTAAAAACTTTAGAGCCTGGAGTACCCAATGACCAATATCATACTATTCGAGCCAGCCAATGCTAATAATCCTAGTTCAAATGTTGATGAGTTTATTGAATTTTGTAAGAGTAATATTTTCAACTCGAAGTTAGCGATTTCATGGAAAAGCAATGTATGGAAGAGATATTATAGATTCAATAAATTTGACATGAACAATAATCGAAATAGCAAAGATAGATTAGATGGTAGTTTCATTGATTTCGCTAAAGCTTATATGTTTCATATTCACTCGTTTAACAGGTCAAAGTCAAACCATAATACTTTGTCAATGTTGAAAATCATTGAGTTTGTTTTATTGAAATTATACGGAGAAGCTAATATTATTAAGTGCAATAATATCATATTTGATGAATGTGCAAGGTTAGCATCTGCCAAATATTCAAAAATACAAGCAGTTGGAATTGGTAAAGAACTTGAGAAACTATGTTCATTCTTAACAGGAAACAGAATGACGACCTCATCATACTTTTTCTGGGTAAATCCGTTAAGACATAAAATAACTCAGAGCTGGAAAGGTTATGAACCTTCACTCGAAGGACACTCAAAACTACCAGACATAAAATCCGTAATAGCTATTGCTGAGATTTTCTCAAAAGATGAAAGCCAATTGTCTACAAGGGACATTTTCACTACTTCTGTTCTTGCACTACTCATGTGTGCTCCAGGAAGAATTTCAGAAATTTTAAGTCTTCCAGCGGATTGTGAGATTACTGAAAAAGATGACAAAGGCATTGAACGATATGGTTTAAGATTTTTTTCAGCAAAGGGTTATGCTGGGGATATCAAATGGATTCCTACAGTAATGATCCCTATAGCTCAAAAGGCGATAGCCCGATTAAAAAAACTGTCCAACCATGCAAGGTCTGCCTCAAGAACAATGGAAGGCCAAGGCACTGAGTCATCCAAATATGCACTCGTTACCACAAAGCCTCAGAATTTTCCTTGGTATGATGAGGAAAAAAGAATTAAATATTCAAATGCTTTATGTCTTTTATTTGACAGGCAACTGTGTCAGAAGACAAGAAAAGATTTTACATCTTTTTTCAGACCCACGCCTGGGTTTTTGAGAATGGATATTAATGCTATTGCAAGTATTAAAGGCACAACAAACCTGTTCAAAAGACACGGCTATGTCAATGAGGATGGTATTCCCTATTCTATTAAAACTCATCAATTAAGGCATCTGTTGAATACTTTTTCTCAAATTAATGGCATGGATGAGTTTAGCATCGCTCGATGGTCCGGGCGTAAGCTTATTTCTCAAAATGTTTCTTATGATCACCGATCGCACTTACAAATGACTAAGCTCATAAGAGAAAAAAAGACAATCGAGGCAAGTAACAGCCATAGGAAAAAAGAAATAGCTATCATGGACATAACTGATTTCGATTCATTGAATGATGGAGCTGTGCTCGTTACTAAGCATGGTTACTGCAAGCACTCATATGCTTTTGACGTATGCGGTTATTATCCAATACCAGACTCTGGAAAGGATGATGATCGACTATTGGTAATTCATAATAAAATTATTGAAAAAACGTATCATGATAAAAATGATGGGAATGTCAATGCTGAAAAATGGTATGAGTTTCAAACTAAAATTATAAAAGGAGAATAAATGGCTAAACATATTACTGGTTATGATGAAAAACACATAACAAATGTTATAAATAACTGGAATAAAGATGAGAAGCTAACCTGGGATGCTTTATGCGACAAGTTAGTAAATATTATTGGTAAGAGACCTTCAAGACAATCTCTAAGTAGTCATGTCAAGGTTTCGGATTGTTTTAATTCTAAAAAGAAGACTCTCAAGTTTGGTATTAAAGATACATGTTCTATTAAGCCTGCTAATTTAGAAATCGCTTGTCAGAGAATAAAAAGGCTCGAAACTGAAAACGAAGCTTTGATAGCATTAAATAACAGATATTTAGAGCAGTTCAAGATATGGCTTTATAATTCTCATTTGAAGCAAATAACAGTTGAAGAGCTTAATCGCCCCTTACCTGTAAAAGATATTTAAATATGATTTGATAGATTTTAACTATTGACATGATTAATAATTATGATATTTCTTTAATTGTCAGGATGACCAGAATAAATTGCAAGGATGCATATTATGGAAAAATTAAATAGCATGGAGCGTTTTCTAATTCTTTTTGAACGTTTCGTGAAGAAACTCGAAGAGTCTGGATTGTCAGAGTCAGACATAATAGAAAAATCTTACCTTTTCTGTGTAGGTTTCTATATCAAGTATAAAAATGACATTGATAATATAGAATTGGCTAATAGAGATGTTGTTTTATCTTTTATGCTTACCTCTTATTACTGCTTTATTAATAATGTTGAAAACAGAGTAATCGATGCGGATAAAATAAGAAGAATGTGTGGATTACTCATTCACTTCATCATGAAGAACAAAGTTAATTCAGAAACTGTTTTTATAACAGAAAAAAGAAAATATGATAGATCTCTGTTGGCTATTAGTTTGAGGAAAAGGGACATCGAGTATAATAAAAGTCATGGGCATAAATAGTATCTTTAACTTTTGAATTTTCAACCTGAAAGCTATGTCGTATCTTCCCCACCGAAAAACGTGGCTTGACTATCATCGATAGATGAACAAGAAGTTCTCTGCAAAGCGGGATTCCTTCACACTTCTCAATTACATACCCTTAGATGAACAAAAAAAGCACCCATGAGGGTGCTTTTGCTGCTACTATACACTTGGACCACAGGTCCTTAAAATAACAATTATAAAGAAGGAGGTGGATTATGCATAATAATCTCACAAACCTGCTAAGGATAGCGATTTTTATCAGCATCCTTTTGTATAGCCAACCGGTTTACTAAGGGGTTGCTGATATATGGCTACCAGTTCCTAGCTGGTAGCCATATTATTCAACTTATGACGTACCATTTTCCTGTTGTCAAATTTAATTACTTTAAAATGAAAAAAGCCTGTATGTCAGCATACAGGCTTAGCGATTATTAAAAGTGTTCTATGCAGCATTTAAATTCTGATCAAAGATCTCCATCCATTGGTTGAGCTGCGTCTTCAAATCATTTAACCCATTACTCGAATTGAAAGCATCATTACGAGGATAGAACCGGATATGCCACTCTGGTTTACGCACGTCTTTTACACAGATAAAGAGACCTGTATCAGCGATGTTTTGACCTAATGTTTTACCGTTCTCTCTGATACTACTTAAACCAGCACCTGCAACTTCACCACCGTATGTAATGTTGTAGCGCCATTCTTTGATATCATTAAAAGAATAGGTTTTTGATCCTGCGCTATTTTTAAGAAATACTTCTTGTTTATTTTTGTCTAACCGAATCTCGCAGTCATTGAATTTATGAATATAGATCCCATCATTATTATCATTCAAATAATTGAATGTAGCATCATTGTTTTTCCTGACGACATATTTGCCATAAGCTGTTGCACATAGCATCGCACTGGTAAAAAACAGGGGCACCCAATAAACTGACATGGCCTTACTTCCACCGAAATAAGCGACAAGTACAGGGAGTGCAATAGCCAGCATTACACGCTTCATCATGAAGAATTTCATACGGTTTTTCCTGTATGATAGAACGATATTAAAAATAGGCTAGTAAAATCAGTCTATTAGCCGACAGTTCCTTCAACGTACATTTTGTACAAAGCTGTAAAGTTATCAAATCATTTGTACCGATCGATATTTTGCATATGATAGTCTATGACTATCATGATAGATTTATCGATCGATTATAACGATCAATTATTTTGTCATGAAATCAGCAGCATAGGGGTTTTTAAGTCGATTTATGCTAAATTTTCAGTCTAAAAATGTTCATTTTCACGGATTTTTCAACAGATGGAAGGGATGGCAGCTCTATATGAAGTAGTGAAGCAGAAAAAATCTTCGGAGGCTGTTTAAACGCCCTTAACAATGGATTACGTAGTTTTTTGAGGGTGATGACTATCGTGTCTATAAAAGGAATGGTTTCTATCCATCGCATCGCTACGTCCACATAGCTTTTACCTGTGGTTTTAACTTTCTCTTGATAGATATCATCTACTACAGGCAAGACAGATAAAGGAAGCAGGGTGTTTTCTGCATCTATACCACCAAAAAAACTTACGGCATCAGCTTTCACTATCCTGATAATTTCTTCTGGGTTGGTTGCATTGAAGGCAATGGAAGCTTTTCTATCATCTACGGCAAGGGGAGCAATGATGATGAACGGCTCTAAGTTTTTCCATGAATACTTTTTACCTAATTGGGATGCCTTGAATGAAATGTTGGCGTACTCAAACGAGAAACCGTTCATTTTCCCGGTTGAAGCCCTGTTGGGGATTGCTTTTATCTTCTGAGCTGCAAGCTGCTGCACAAACTCTTCTTCGGAAATCTTGCTGGTAATGAGTATATCTATAGCTTCCTGTATGATCGTTTTTGGGCATTTTTCGCCTGTTCTGTCTTCCAGCATGGTCTCATTACGTGATTTTTTACGTTTCGATTTAGCGGAAGATGGACATGCTTTAGCCTCAGGCCCTTTTGTTATGGTCAGTGAATAGTCGAGTTCAAGCTGCTGTATGATACTGGTGCTGATAAGGTTCTCATTTTTACCAAGGTATAGCTTCCCAGATGTTGCATCTATGCGACTTGCAACTATATGGATATGTTGGCCATCTTTATCATCATGCAGGACATAAGCTCGTAGATGCGTCTCAGAGAAGCCCATACGCTTCATATAGTCGTCGGCTAACAGCTTCCATCGTTGTATAGGTAGACTCTCACCAGCAGGCAGACGCAGAGAATTGTGCCAAACAGGTTTACTGACATCGGATCGTAGTAACTTCGTAGCGTTAAACTCTGCACTTAGTGCTTCTGCGAAGCTTTCTATAACATTGCCGCCGACTACATACGGATCTGACATGTGGTGCGAAGCAGGTTTTAATAAATAAGAAATAAGGCAATTAAAGGTTTTTCCTCTTTTGATTTTTTGCATCCCTTTCATTCATTTCTTTCTCCCCCATAGATCTGCACCAACAAGATTTATGCGAAGCTCAGAGATCTGGCGCTTCACTGCGAATAGTTCTGTTTGCGTCAGAGAGCTACCCTGGCTTTTATTATCCAGATGAGCGACAAGCTTGTTCAGCTTCTGTGAAATTTCGCTCAGTGATTTCCATGCTTCAATATTTATTGCAGGAACTGCTATAGGGAGCTTTTCAAGGAAGGCTAAACGAAGCCATTCACCCTTGCTTCTGTCGCCGCGTTTCGCATTGAGACATTGCAGCTCATCATTATTAAGTCTGACACTGACGCAATGTGTACGAAGCTGATTTTGTGAGAGATTCGCTTTGTTAATGCTTCCGTTACGGGAATGCTTACTTATAACGACTTTATTAAAAGTATTATCCTCGATCATATGAACTCCTTTTTATGTATTCAAATAAAAGCATATTCCTTATGCTTAATTTGTTTATATGATAGAATCAAATAATGTCAATATACACTGATGTTTTAGGTTTAAAAAAAGAAACCATTACTAAAATAACACGAGAATTCCACGGTGTTTGGAATTATGGTTTTTATATTTGGATGTTCTTTTTCAACCAAAGGGCGAAAAAGCAAGGTCAACTTGAGAAGCGTAGCTTCGATAAGTTAGCCCTTGCTTAAGTTAAAAATCTTTAAATTCTCAAAATTCAGGATGGCAGTTATTTTTTATAAATTAGGTGGGTAATGAGCCTTAACTACATTTCCTAAAATAAGATTAATTTCAAGGGCAATAGGCTTGTTTATTGCTAAACTTAATGATAGATAGAAATTTGAAATGATAATATCAGTAATGTTGAGTTTTAGCAGGTGCTTTATAAAAATGCCTGATTAACTTCATGTCATTTATAGATGTTTTGCATTTTTGGTCTAAATATAATGAAATAATCTTTAAAGTTATAGAGCATACATAATTGATATTTCAGTGATTGTTTGTTTTTTGTTGTGTTTGTTTGTAATGTATGCTATTTTAAGAGGTTGTTTTTAATAATGGTGTGATTTCAGATGGCAGAGCTTATTACTGAGTTGGATTGGGATTTTAAAGAAAAGATTATTAGCGATTCTATTCATGGAATCCACCCTTACCCTGCGAAATTCATACCTGAGATCCCTTTCCAGTTAATTAATTATTTAGGCTGTGATAAAAACACTTCAGTTCTTGATCCATTCTGCGGTTCTGGAACAACTCTAAAAGTAGCACAATCATTAGGATTACCATGCGTTGGAATTGACCTCAATCCTATAGCTTGTTTAATTTCTAAAGTCAAAACAACTAAAATCCCTCCTAACTTTGGCACGGTTTTTAATGACGTTGTGGCTGATGCAAAATCAAGAAAGGTTGATATTGATGAGTTGGAAAGTATTCCAAATATCAATCATTGGTTCAAGTCTGATATACAAGTTAATTTGTTGAAATTGAAGAAAAGTATACATGATTATTTGGGGCACGATACTTTTGACGCGTTATGTGTTGCTTTCTCTTCCATCATTGTAAAAGCATCGAATCAAGAAAGCGACACACGTTATGCTGCTATAAATAAAAATTTAGTAGCGGAAGATGTATTTAGATTGTTCCTTGTTTCATGTGAGAAACTGAACTCTTCATTGTTATACAATAGTAGTGATTTCCCATGTCAAATTATTAATAAAGATGTATTAGCTGTTCAACCATCTGACATTAATTCGACTGTGGGACTTGTTGTAACTTCACCTCCATATCCTAATGCATATGAATATTGGCTATATCATAAATATAGAATGTGGTGGTTGGGCTTTGATCCAAAAGAAATTAAAGAAAAAGAAATTGGAGCGAGAGCACATTTTTTCAAAAAAAATCATCATACTGAGAGAGATTTTTACCATCAAATGTATGGAACTTTACAGCTTATAGATTCTGTTCTTATAACGCATGGACACGCTGCTTTTGTAGTTGGTAGATCCATAATTCATGGTAAAAATGTTGATAATGCTGACCTTATTGTTGAGGCAGCAGAAAATCTCGGTTTTGACGTTGTTGAAAGGTTCAATAGAACCATGAATTCTAATAGAAAATCATTTAATCTTTCCTACGCAAAGATTAAAGAGGAAACAATTGTGGTTCTTAGGAAAAAATAATGCTTAATTTTAAATTTCCAAATTACAAGCTTTTTGAATATGAAAAATTGCTTGCAAAAAAAGAGCTGTCTTTGATTTTTCCATCAGATTTAATTCTTGATTCTGATACCGGTTATCATGTTCACAAAAATGGTTTAAGTAATGATGAGATGGAAAAAATTAGAAGGCTAACCTTCCTGAGGTTGATAAGTGATGACGAGAATTCAGTATCGTCATTACAAGAGTTTAAAGAGAATTCCTGTGTCAAAAGTGGGCATACAAAGAGGCAGTCAACACGATACGGGGCACATGGGCTACATGAATATAAAGGTAAGTTCAATCCTCAGATAGTATCTTCTATTTTAAATATTTTAGAAGTTAATGAAAAGTCTAAAATTCTAGAGCCTTTCTGCGGTAGCGGGACAACCTTATATGAATCCGCATTGAATAATTTAGAGGGGGTGGGTTTCGATTATAACCCATTGGCCTGTTTTATTAGTAATGCCAAAATCTCTACTCTTAGTATGGATGTAAGTAAATTTACATTATTTGCTCACCACTGTATCGATAAAGCAATAGAGTTATCTCCTAAGTTTATTATTGAAGATGACGTTCGTACAATTTATCTTAAAAAATGGTTTCAAATCGAAACTCTTAAAAAATTAGAAACTCTTCGAACTATTATTTATGAAAGTGCTAACATTAAGTTTAGAAATCTATTTTTAGCCCTTGTGAGTGATTTAGTTAGAGAATATTCTTTACAGGAGCCTGCCGATTTAAGAATTCGGAGACGAACATCCGAAATGCCGACCACTGATTTTTGGGATGCTGTCAAAATAAAAGTGAGTTCGTTTTGTGCTAACATCAATTCAATATGCAATATTGAAGTGGATTATTCTATTAATTCCGAAGCTATAAATATTGATATAAGAGATAGTAAATCTCTAAAAGGATTTCGAGAATTTGATTGTGCAATTACCAGCCCACCTTATGCTACTGCTTTGCCTTATATTGATACTCAGAGGCTTAGCATTGTATGGCTAGGTCTGGCTTCGCCTGATGAGGTTAAAAAATTAGATCGTGAGTTAATAGGGTCTCGTGAATTATCACCCTCGCTTAAAAAAGATCTGATGAATTCTTTAAACGAGAACTTTTTTAAGATTCCAGACAACCTACATAAACTTTGTCTTGACATGTCCAATAGCTTAACTGAAAAAGATGGATTCAGAAGACAGGCAATGCCTTTTATTGTATATAGATACTTCGCTGACATGCAAAAAATGTTTGAGAATGTTTATTCTATGATGAAGGTCAATGCAAAATTTGCCTTAGTTGTTGGTCATAACACAACTACGCTGAGTGGTAGAGTATTTAAATTAGACACCCCTTCATATCTTATTGAAATCGCAAAATCAATTGGTTGGGAGTTATTTGAGGATATTACCTTAGAGGTTTATAAAAGATATGACCTTCATAAGTCAAACTCAATTGACTCTGAAAGATTGATTATTTTGAAGAAACACAGGGCCTGATCGGCCCTGAATAATTATATAATTTGGAAAAATGTTTCGTTATCCAAGAAACCAAATTTCTTACCTTTATGACCAATAGAAGTAGTTGCTTTGGCTTTTAATAGATCATATGAGGCAGAGCCTTGTTGTATTATTCTTAGTTGATATTCTTTAACTCCGGTTCTTGTTATACAGGCTAAATCCCCAGGCTGTGCTATTTTGCTATATCGTAGTCTCCCAGTACCAAGCCTGACATCCATGTTGTTATCGGCTTCGTAAGTAACTCTTTCTTCGCGTATTTCATTCAGGTCAACATAATTTAAATTGATAAGAGTATACTCTGCAACTTTTTCCCGATCATTTTTTTGATCTAATGGAGGGAAAAAATCAAGAGTGTCTTTACTCAGCCATATGTATTGGCTACCTTTACCAGCATCTTCACCAGGATTTGCCATTATACGGTTGGTATCAGTATCAACCAAAGATACTACAAGAGTGCTAAATTGTTGATTATACATGTATTAACCCTTTGGTAATGAGAGTAGTCTCAATTATATATACTACTTACACCTTAGTACAACTTAATATTCATACAAAAATATCAGGAGGATTTCATGAGCAAAACTAATGATTTCAATGACTTGGATTATGAAGAGGCTTTTCTGTCAAACTCATGTAAGAGAGACAAAGCTTTAACTTATGCTCTTGAAATACGAAAGTTCGAAATAGAATTATATTGGAAAAGGGCTACTTATTTTTGGACTTTCATTGGGGCAAGTTTGGTTGCATTCATTGCTATTCAATCATCTAACAGTTTATTAGCTGAGTATAGGGGAGAGCTTACTTTATTAGTAGGATGTTTAGGAGCTGTCTTTTCATTCGCTTGGGTTTGCGTTAATAAAGGAAGTAAGTTTTGGCAGGAAAATTGGGAAAAACATGTTGATATGTTAGAAGATGATATTATAGGCCCATTATATAAAGTTGTAGCCAATTCTCATTTAGGAAAAAATGAGAGTAGTGTTATAGATAAATTATTTTTAAGTTCAAAACCATACTCTGTTTCAAAAATTAATCAAACAATAAGCTATTATGTGTTATTTATATGGTTATCGATTTTATTTAGGGAAGTGATTAAGTTGAAGCTTTATGATAATCCTAATTGGTATTGTATAACCATCCTAGCATTATCTTTTTCATTTTGTATTTCTATGGGTTTTGCCTGTAAGTCTTCTATGACTTTTTCTAAAAGTGAATGGGTAAAAAGAAAATAACTTGAAAGTAGAATTATTTGTTTTAGCTCGTCGTTTAAAAAAGATGGGCTTTTTTTATTTCTTCACAATAATAATACCTGTCATAAGTCCCTTCGATTTAGTTTAATGCTAATTATCGTTCTCTTGGTAAGTAGACACCTTTTATGCATTTGGGATTTACTACAGCAATTTGTATGTGTGTTTTATCATGAAAGTTAGCCGAAGGATAAATGGGATTACCCTCTTGAAATGATGCCCGAACGGTATCAATAGATATCCCATTTAATTTAGCTAATTCTTTAGCATGAGAAATAACAGCACAATCTAATTCTCTTTTCATTAGGTCATTAACTTTTGAATTAAAACTTGAGTTCACTGGAAGCGGAGAATTTGTTTCTTTCAAATATTGCACAAACAAGTCATAAACTTCTTTAACATAATCAATATCACTATGGTCTAATAAATCAAGACAGGTACCTAATTCAATAACAGCTCCAAGAACAAACGGAGTTTTAATATTTGAAGATGCTCTTTTACTTGACTCAATTGCATAGTCCATTGCACGTTCATAATTATTTTCCCAAAAATAAACACCTCCACTAAGCCAGTCGTAAGTGTTATCGCTCAAAAGAAATTCCGAATGGTTATTTAAAATATTGTAAGCAACATCTTTATCAAGTCCATGATAACCATAAACAATGGAGGGCTTACTATTAAAATACTTCATATCATCTTCTACGCTTCATTGCTCGCTGGCTTTTTTTGACTAACTCGTTAGAAAACATCTCTGGATTATATGAACCATCTTTAACCAAAACTTTGGCATCGATAAGGATCTGTTTTGTTTCTTCTGTCGTGTATGAAATTGTTTTATTTTTAAGTTTTCTCGTAAGTTCCTGAATATCCATAATGACCTCTACTAATTAATTTGATACCTCTTTACTTCTTTTGATTGTACACTAAATGTACGAATTAGCAAGAAATGTTCAAAAAATACTCTTTCCATATATATCTGAAACATTATGATGTCTCAATGATTCCTAACATAAAAATAAAGGGAAATTTTATCTATCCAATAAATTAATATGCTTTGTAAGCAATCTAGATAATTTGAGATGTGCTACTTCTCTCTCTTGAAAATAATCATACCTGTCATAAATACCTTCTACACCTTTCAGCTTGTGGTTCAGACATCTTTCTGCGACATGTGGTGACCTGCTCCCCGTTGATTAATACACCGTGATGTTAGTAATGTCTTCATAAGCC
>OBWT01000333.1_pt1 | contig 19448 bp, 18 predicted proteins | sample 1476541 | NCBI WGS metagenome assembly OBWT01 (sample SAMEA2580134, study PRJEB22360) | human gut metagenome | biome: human gut; feature: human-associated habitat; material: faeces | place: Denmark | collected 2008/2010 | reverse complement strand
GTTCGGTTGACAGGCCCCCGCGGGGCGGCGGGCGCCTCCCCTGCCACTGGCTGGCGGCGGTGACTTCCGCACGTCCGCGATCGTCAAGGGTGGTCTGTACTTCATCCAGGCTGCGGGAAAGGTTCTCTTCGGCAATGTCGCCAAACTGGAAGCCCGGCAGTGCAGGCACCGCATCGCGCAGCGGACGCAGGAACAGTTTACCCTGCAGCGGGTTGCCGCTGGCCGGCGCGCCGTACAGATACGCCCCGCTCACGGCAAAGCTGACATCCGCAGCCGGCGAAACCGGGGCATTTTGCGGCGTGAGATTCAGCGCCATGCGCTCAGGCATAAAATCTTCAACGTGAAAATCCCACTCGCGCGGCTGGTTGTCGCCGGTGCTGGCGCGAATGTGCCACATCCCGGTCGCCGCGCCGCTATCAAGGGGATAAGTAAACTGGTACAGGCCGTTAACCGGTTTGCTGACCGTCGAACGAATAACCTGGCCATCCGGCTGCACCACTTCCAGCTTCACCGGCTGCTCGGGGAGCGGTTTACCGTCACTATCGCGCAGTAGCGCGTTGAGAATAACCGTTTCGCCCGGGCGATAGAGATCCCGTGGGCCAAACATAAATAGCTGCTTGCTGAAGCCCGGCGCGCCGGCGATGGAAAATTCAGCCAGGTCCAGCGCCGGGAGTTTGAGATCCAGCAGAGTGGTTTGCCCGTCCTTACGCGCCAGCAGCAGCGCCGCTTCTTTGTCCGTTTGCAGCGTCACGTGCCCCTGAGCGTCGCTCTTCGCCTGCGCCAGGGTTTGCCCTTTGGCGTTCAGCAGCTGCACATCGATACCGGACTGCGCCGCGCCATTTTCCAGGCTCTGGGTAAAGACATCCAGCCGGTTGTGGTAGCGGTGCGCGGATACGCCGATATCGCTGAGGGTGAACAGCGTCGCGGCGTTGCTATAGCTGTAGCGGCCCGCCTGGTTCATCACCGCGATATAGACGCCCGGCTCCTGCAACGGCTTGATATCCGCCAGCGGCAGCAGCAGTTTTTCGCGCGTATTACGCGCGGGGTTGAGGTCAAAACGGCCGGTATAGACCAGATCGGCCATCTTCAGCAGCTCATCCGACTCCCAGTTACTCAATGAATTACGGTATTCCCATTGGCTGACGAAGGCCGAAAGTGATTCTGGTTTAATACGGAAAAAATTGACGTCGATGTTATCGACATTCAGCGCCATCACCGGCAATCCGGCCACCACTTTCCCCGGCAGCAGCGAACCGCGGCTGGCAAAGCCGATGCTCGGGGCAATATCGCGGGTGGTAATAGTTTTTTCAAAGCTGCTGTCAAAGGTCGCTTTATTCAGCGCCGCCAGGGTTGGATCTATCGATACAATCAGCTCGCGTTTTGGCTCAAGATGGCGAAGCCGCAGCTCTTTCAGGTTAGGCGCCAGCTCCCAGGCCCCATCAACTTTGCCGCTTTTTTTATCGACCAGATGTACGCTACGGGAGAAGTCCTGATCCGGCTGCAGAGGGATTGAGAAGGTCAGCACCAGAGTCGACGCACCGTCGAGCTGAACTTCCGAGGCATCCAGCAGCGTTAGCGCTTTGCCTTTGCTTTTGTCCGCCAGCGCCGCCAGCTGGCTGGCATCAGGCTTCGCGCTAGCTTTATCCGTCGCCGCAGACGCCGCGGGCGCAGCCGCCTGCTGTTTGCCGCTGTCGTCGCAGCCGGTCAACGATAGCGCGGTGAGTAGCGCCAGAGATAGTGCCGCCAAACGAAATGGTTTCATCCTTCTAACCCCTCGGCCCGCAGGCCAGATACATTAAGTGAACACATTATTATGCGTTAACAATATCATTACCAACAGCGACGAGAATAGAATCAAACTCCCGAGAGTGAATCATCCGTGATACGGTCGCCACTCTGGGATCCATAACTTGTCACTCTCCCGGAAAACGTCGACAATTCATTCTTGAACAATAAAAAAGGAGACGCCGATGTCTACCTCGTTTTTTGTCGCTGCCGACTGGCTGGCGGAACATATTGATGACCCGGAAATCCAGATTATTGACGCCCGTATGGCTCCGCCGGGACAGGAACAGCGCGATCTTAACGCTGAGTATCAGGCAGGCCATATTCCCGGCGCCGTTTTTTTCGATATCGAAGCCCTCTCCGACCATACCAGCCCGCTGCCGCATATGATGCCGCGCGCCGAGGCATTTGCCGTCGCCATGCGTGAACTGGGCGTCAGCAGCGATAAGCATCTGGTGGTATACGATGAAGGCAATCTCTTCTCCGCGCCACGTGCCTGGTGGATGCTGCGCACCTTCGGTGTCGAAAGAGTTTCGATTGTCGCCGGTGGACTGGAAGGCTGGCGTCGCGATGAGCTGCCGCTGGAGCAAGGTCTACCGGCGCTGCCGGAAGGCGAGTTTGACGCTAATTTCGATCCCCAAGTGATCAAACGGTTAACCGACGTTCTGCTGGTCAGCCATGAAGGATCGGCGCAGATCGTCGATGCGCGCCCGGCAGGACGCTTTAATGGCCAGGTGGCAGAGCCGCGACCGGGACTTCGCAGCGGGCATATTCCCGGCGCGCTAAACGTACCGTGGACGGAACTGGTGATTAACGGCGAACTCAAAACCACCGATGAACTCAACGAGATCTTCGCGCGTCAGGGCGTCGATTTTGAACGGCCGATTATTGCCAGCTGCGGCTCCGGCGTAACGGCGGCGGTCGTCGTGCTGGCGCTCACCACCCTCGGCGTTAACGGCGTTAGCCTGTACGACGGCTCATGGAGCGAATGGGGCGCGCGGACGGATTTGCCGATTGAACCGGCGCAGTAGGCCGTAAAGAGAACAATGGGGGCCTGAGCCCCCGTTGAGTTAAATAATCCGATTGTGCTTAAAGTCGCGCAGGAAGCTGCCCCAGCGCTTTTCATAGAACGGCGTGATGTGGGCGATCATAAAGTGGCTAATCCCCTTTTCCCCCTCCACCACCTGACAGATATCAATCGGCTCGTCGCCGGGAAGCGTATCGGTCGCCACGCTGCCGGTCGCCTGAATAACCTCCTCAATATCGCCTTCCGCTTCAATGCCAATCAGCAGGTTGGCTGGCGCATCGGCGCTGTCTTTGATAGAGCATAAAAACGCGCGCTTCACCGTTTTCAGGGTCTTAAACAGCGTGGTAAGCGAGTCCACCATCTGCGCGGGCGGCTCGGCAACCTCAGACAGCAACAGCGACTCTCCGCCTTCAATCACGGTCTGGGTGCTGAGCGGGCTGCCCTCTTCCCCCAGCAGATGGCTAATCTCACGCGGCGCAAACTCTTTGCCGGTGGCGAGTTTGGCATTGAGATAGAGCGTTTCGCCGAGGGTCATGGCGAACAGCGTGCGCACCGGCATCACCACAAAAGACTGTTCGTCCTCAACGGCCTGCTGCAGCGCTTCCAGCGAGGTGAAAAAAGGAATGACCGATGTGCCATCATCTTTTTCCCAGTGCTGCAGATCCAGCACGCTGTCTTCAACGACCTGCTCGCCCTGAGCGGCGGCTCCGGGTACCCACACGGTAGCTTCCAGCAGCGTACGGAAAAACGCCGGACGATGGCCTGGCTCGGTAGCCGCCTTCTCCAGCAGGGTTTCTAGCTCATTTTTAGTTTCTGACATAGTAGTTCCACAACGAAAATCCCCTCACCCCGCCTCCCTCCACAGAGGAAGCGGGAGAAAGCCGAACGTGACCTCCCCCTGAAACAGCAGGGGGAGGGTCAGGGGAAAGGGTTATTCCGCGGTCAGCAAATTAGCAATAGTGCGCACGCCGAGGCCGGTCGCGCCCGCCGACCACTGCTCAACCGCAGATTTGCGGTAGGTCGCCGAGCAGTCGATATGCAGCCAGCCTTCATGATAATTCTCCACGAAGTGCGACAGGAAGCCCGCCGCGGTGCTGGCGCCGGCCGGATAGGCTGCGCTGCCGGTATTGTTCAGTTCAGCAAAGTTGGACGGCAGCTGGCCGCGGTGGAACTCAGCCAGCGGCAGGCGCCAGAAAGCTTCGTTTTCAGCCTGCGCGCTCGCCAGCAGGCGATTCGCCAGCGCATCGTCAAAGCTGAACAGCGCGTGATAATCATTGCCCAGCGCGGTTTTCGCCGCGCCGGTCAGCGTGGCGGCATCGATGATCAGCGCCGGCTTTTGCGCCGAAGCATCGATCAGGCCGTCCGCCAGCACCAGGCGACCTTCCGCATCGGTGTTCATGATTTCCACGGTTTTGCCGTTGCGATAGTGGATAATATCGCCCAGTTTGAAGGCGTTACCGCTAATCAGGTTATCGGCGCAGCACAGATACAGCTTCACGCGCTTGTTCAGGCCGCGCGTGATGGCGAACGCCAGCGCGCCGGTTACCGTCGCCGCGCCGCCCATATCGGACTTCATCGAGTCCATAAACGCGCTCTGCTTGATGCTGTATCCGCCGGAGTCAAAGGTGATGCCTTTACCGACCAGGCAGGCATACACCGGGGCTTCTTTGTCGCCGGTTGGGTTATAGTCCAGCGCCAGCAGGACCGGCGGACGCTCGGAGCCGCGGCCGACGGTGTGGAGGCCCAGGTAGTTCTGCTCGCGCAGATCTTCGCCCTTGGTGATGCGATAAGAGACGTTATCGCAGGCTACGCTGCACAGCAGGTCTACCGCACGCTGCGCCAGCTGTTCCGGCCCCAGCTCTTCCGCCGGGGCGTTGATGGTGTCGCGGACCCAGTCAATAATGGTCAGGCGGTTATCCAGTTCGCTTTTCTGCGCATCGTCGAGGGTCGGCCACTCCACTTTGCGGCTGCCTTTCGGGCCTTTATAGCCGGCCCAGAACGCCCATGCGCGATCGGTATCCCAACCCTCGCCGTCAAGCGCGACATGTTTGATGCCCATGCCGTCAATTTTTCGCGCCGCGCGCTGAATCAAACCGAGGTCGTCTTTGCCGTTCAGATGCAGGGCGATGCCGTCGTTATTAATGCTGTAAGATGCTTTTTCTCCCCAGCGCGCATCGGCTGGCTGAGCGGTAAGCGTAATTTTCATAGCTTCGGTCATTATCATTATCCTTCTTAGCAAACGGGCCGCCGTATGGCAGCCCGTAAAGTTCTTTCGCTCGTTGATTCATCCGGCTTAAACCACCGGATAAATCATGACGCGAAAATTATTCTGCTTCGTCTAACCAGACTAGCAGAATCGCCTCAAGAATTTTTTCATTGGATGCGTTCGGATCGTCATCAAACTCTTCCAGATCGCAAATCCACTGATGCAGATCGGTGAAGCGAACGGTTTTCGGGTCGAGATCCGGGAAAGCGTCGTACAGCGCTTCGCCGATTTCACGACTATCAGTCCATTTCAGTCCCATATTAATGCTCGCGTGCGTGGTTGATGGTGTAACGCGGAATTTCGATGACCAAATCTTCGTCAGTCACCCGCGCCTGGCAGCTCAGACGGCTGTCGGGCTCAAGCCCCCAGGCCTTATCCAGCATGTCGTCTTCATCTTCGGTACTTTCCGCCAGCGAGTCAAAGCCTTCACGCACGATGCAGTGGCAGGTGGTGCAGGCACAGGATTTTTCGCAGGCGTGTTCAATCTCAATACCGCTACGCAGCGCTGCATCAAGAATGGTCTCACCGGTCTCAGCTTCCACAACTACGCCATCCGGACACAGGTCCTGGTGGGGCAGAAAAACAATTTTTGGCATTTTAAACCTCGTCCACGGATTGGCCTTTCAGCGCGATACGGACCGATTGATCCATACGACGTGCGGCAAATTCCTGGGTTTGTGTGTCGATATTTTTAATCGCTTCTTTGATTGCATCGGCATCGTCACCTGCCGCTGCGGCGCGCACTTGCTCCGCGGCGTCATCGATAGCCTGACGCTCTGCGGCGCTTAACAGCGCGGCGTCGGCGGCCAGCGCGCTGACCAGACTTTCCAGTACGCGCGCGGCTTCAACTTTTTGCTCGGCCAGCATACGCGCCTGGACATCCTGTTCGGCGTAGCTCATCGAATCTTTAATCATGCTGGCGATCTCGCCATCGGTCAGACCGTAGGACGGTTTCACCTGGATAGAGGCCTCAACGCCGGTCGATTTCTCCATCGCCGTCACGCTCAGCAGGCCATCGGCATCCACCTGGAAGGTTACGCGAATATGCGCCCCGCCCGCCGGTAATGCCGGAATGCCGCGCAGCGCAAAACGCGCCAGGGAGCGGCAGTCCTGCACCAGCTCGCGCTCGCCCTGCATAACGTGGATAGACATCGCCGTCTGACCATCTTTGAAGGTAGTGAACTCCTGCGCGCGCGCCACCGGAATGGTGGTGTTGCGCGGGATAACCTTCTCCACCAGGCCACCCATGGTTTCCAGCCCCAGAGAGAGCGGAATGACGTCAAGCAGCAGCAGCTCGCTGTCCGGCTTATTGCCCACCAGGATATCCGCCTGAATCGCCGCGCCGATGGCGACGACTTTATCCGGGTCGATAGAGGTCAGCGGCGTACGGCCAAAGAATTCGCCGACGCGCTCGCGCACCAGCGGCACGCGGGTCGAGCCGCCCACCATCACCACTTCCAGCACCTCTTGCGCCTCAACGCCGGCGTCTTTCAACGCGCGACGGCAGGCCAGCAAGGTGCGTTTGACCAGCGGCGCGATCAGCGCATTAAACTGGCTGCGGGTCACCTCCCCCTGCCAGCCGCCGACGTTCACCCGCGCTGTCTCGGCATCGCTGAGGGCGATTTTCGCCGCGATCGCCGCGTCGAGCAGCTCGCGCTGCAGGCGGTTATCGCTGCGATCGCTCAGGCCAGCCTGCTCGCGCAGATAATCGGCCAGCAGATGATCGAAATCGTCGCCGCCGAGCGCGGAATCGCCGCCGGTGGCCAGGACTTCAAACACGCCGCGGCTCAAGCGCAGCACGGAGATATCAAAAGTACCGCCGCCGAGATCGTAAACCGCGATGACCCCTTCCTGACCGGAGTCCAGGCCGTAGGCTATCGCCGCCGCGGTCGGCTCGTTCAGCAGACGCAGCACGTGCAGGCCCGCCAGACGCGCCGCGTCTTTGGTTCCCTGACGCTGAGCATCATCGAAGTAGGCCGGCACGGTAATCACCACGCCGTCGAGCTCGCCCGCCAGCGCCTCGGTGGCGCGTTCGGCCAGCGCTTTTAGAATATCGGCAGATACGCGGATCGGATTGAGCAACCCCCCCGTAGTCTGAATCATCGGCAGGCCGTTTTCGCTGGCCTGCAGTTGATAAGGCAGATGTGGGTAGCGGGCCTCGATATCGGCCAGAGAGCGGCCCATCATGCGTTTGACGGAGCTGATGGTGTTGACCGGATCCTGAGCGGCGTTTTGCCGCGCGTCATAGCCCACCGTCAAACCCGAAGCCTGATAGTTCACCACCGACGGCAGCAAATAGCGCCCCTGATGGTCGGGCAGAGTTTCGGCCTGGCCGCTACGCACGGTAGCAACCAGTGAATTGGTGGTGCCCAGGTCGATACCCGCCGCCAGACGTCGCTGGTGCGGCGCGGCGCTCAGTCCGGGCTCACTAATTTGTAATAAGGCCATAATTGCTTCCGAAAATTAAAAATCGAGCAGTTTTTCTTCGAGTTGTTCCGCACTGCTTCGCAGTTTATCGAGAAAACGCAGCTTGCGCACGGTATCCGCCGCCGCCTCCCACGTCTCGTTATTCAGTTGTTCAACCATCAGCTGATGCCGGGTATCAAATTGCGCTTTGACCCGCTTGATAAAGCTTTCCAGCCGCGCTTCATCTTTCGCCTTGCCTATCTCATCGAGCTCTTCGCGCAGTTCCAGCTGTTCCATCAGGAACGCGGTATCGCGCACGGTATGCTGCTCGCTGGCGAGATCGAAACCGTGAAGTGAAAGGAGATATTCGGCGCGGGTCAGCGGATGGCGAAGGGTTTGCCACGCCTGATTAATGGTGGCGGACTGCTGCACCGCGGCGAGCTGTTCAGCCGCGCTGCCGCTGGCGAACTTATCGGGATGATACTGGCGCTGTAGCTCCTGGTACCGGGCAGCCAGGGGTTCTAACGAAAGGGTATAGCTGGCCGGTAACCCGAAGAGGGTAAAATAGTCCATAGCAACCTCAGGGTTAACGAGATAAAGCAAACCCCACTTACGGACGTCCGCAGTGGGGTTTAGATTACATTGCAATTACACGTTAAAGCTTTCGCCGCAGCCGCACTCGTCCTTCACGTTCGGGTTGGTGAATTTGAACCCTTCGTTAAGACCTTCTTTGACGAAATCCAGCTGCGTACCGTCGAGGAACTGCAAACTTTTGCCGTCGATCACGACTTTCACGCCTTTGTCTTCAAACACGGTGTCTTCTGCCGCTGGTTCGTCAACAAACTCCAGTACATAAGCCATACCTGAACAGCCGGAAGTTCTGACTCCCAGGCGCAGGCCAAACCCTTTACCGCGGTTGGCCAGAAAGGCGTTGACTCGCGCTGCTGCACTGTCGCTTAAAGTAATCGACATAACAAACCTCAACTCTTAATTATTTTGCTTCACGTTTGCTTTTGTAATCCGCAATCGCGGCTTTAATCGCGTCTTCCGCCAGAATAGAGCAGTGAATTTTCACCGGCGGCAGCTCGAGCTCGTCTGCGATATCGGTGTTTTTAATCGCCTGAGCTTCGTCCAGCGATTTCCCTTTTACCCATTCGGTCACCAGGGAGCTGGAAGCAATAGCGGAACCGCAGCCGTAGGTCTTGAAACGCGCGTCTTCAATGATACCTTCATTGTTGACTTTAATCTGCAACTTCATCACGTCGCCGCACGCCGGCGCGCCAACCATGCCGCTGCCGACGTTTTCGTCGCTATTGTCGAAAGAGCCGACGTTGCGCGGATTCTCGTAATGATCGATAACTTTTTCGCTGTAAGCCATGATGAATTCTCCTTAATTGGTGCCGAATTAGTGATGTGACCATTCAATACTGTTCAGATCCACGCCCTGCTTGAACATTTCCCATAGTGGAGAAAGTTCGCGCAGACGACCAATGGAGTTGCGAACCAGATTGATGGTGTAGTCAATCTCTTCTTCGGTAGTAAAACGACCTAAAGAGAAACGAATAGAGCTATGAGCCAGCTCGTCGGTCATCCCCAGCGCGCGCAGCACGTAGGACGGCTCGAGGCTTGCGGAAGTACAGGCGGAGCCGGAAGAGACCGCCAGGTCTTTCAGCGCCATAATCAGCGACTCGCCTTCAACGTAATTAAAGCTGACGTTGAGAATGTTCGGCGCGCCCTGCTCGAGATCGCCGTTCAGGTAGACCTCTTCCATATCTTTTACGCCGTCCCACAGACGGTTACGCAGGCCGCGCAGGCGGGCCATTTCGCTTTCCATCTCTTCTTTCGCGATACGGTAAGCTTCACCCATACCGACGATCTGGTGAACAGGCAGCGTCCCGGAGCGCATGCCGCGCTCGTGACCGCCGCCGTGCATCTGCGCTTCGATACGAATACGCGGTTTACGACGCACGTACAGCGCGCCGATGCCTTTCGGGCCATAGATTTTGTGGCCGGAGAAGGACATCAGATCAACTTTCAGCTGGCTCAGGTCGATAGGCAGTTTGCCCACGCTCTGGGTCGCGTCAACGTGGTAAATGATACCGCGGGCGCGGCACATCTCGCCGATGGTAGCGATATCCTGCACCACGCCGATTTCGTTATTCACGTGCATAATGGAAACAAGGATGGTGTCATCACGCATCGCGGCTTCCAGTTCTTTTAAATCGATAATGCCGTTACGCTGCGGGGCGAGGTAGGTGACTTCAAACCCTTCGCGCTCCAGCTGACGGCAGGTGTCCAGCACGGCTTTATGTTCGGTTTTGCTGGTGATGATGTGCTTGCCTTTTTTCTGATAAAAGTTGGCTGCACCTTTAATCGCCAGGTTATCGGATTCCGTCGCGCCGGAGGTAAAGACGATTTCGCGCGGGTCGGCACCGACCAGCTCGGCAATCTGATTACGGGCGATGTCTACCGCCTCTTCAGCCTGCCAGCCAAAACGGTGTGAACGCGAGGCCGGGTTACCAAAGGTCCCGTCCAGGGTCAGGAACTGCATCATTTTCTCGGCAACACGCGGGTCCACCGGCGTGGTTGCGGAGTAATCGAGATAGATCGGTAATTTCATTGCTCTATAAACTCCGTACATCGCTTCAATGCAAGGAATCAGGCAACCGGCTGGATGTACGACCGAGTACACAGGATGTCGGAACATCCTGGCCTGATTCGAAAATCTTTTTTATCTTTTTTACTCAGCTCGTTTCAGCTTGCAGCCGATAGCTGCAAGATGAAACTGAACGAGAACTACGCGCGCAGTTTGACGTCGATGGCGTCCTGAGCGCGGGTACTACGCTGGGATTCATGGTTGTGCTGACGGCCGGAGACATCAAGGATTTCCTGGTTATTCACCAGTTCGCCAAGCGTGATGTTATTCAGAAAACCGGTCAGTCGCTCGCTCAGATCGCGCCACAGCGCGTGAGTCAGACACTTATCGCCGCCCTGGCAGCCGCCTTTACCCTGACAACGGGTGGCGTCAACGGATTCGTCCACTGCGCTGATAACTTCGCCAACCGCGATGCTACCCGCCTCTTTACCTAACAAATAACCGCCGCCTGGACCACGTACGCTGGAAACCAGACCATTTTTGCGCAGGCGAGAGAACAGCTGTTCCAGATAGGAAAGCGAAATTCCCTGACGCTCTGAAATATCAGCCAACGGAACCGGACCCGATTCAGAGTTGAGCGCAACGTCAAGCATCGCGGTCACGGCATAACGCCCTTTAGATGTCAGTCTCATGTCTTACTTAACCTCAAACTCGCCCCTGCCCGGGCTTTTTATTAATATGGGTATTGCATAGCAAGGGCAAGTCTGACATTCCCGAGTAAATTGGTCAACTATTTACTTGACTGTTTTAGTCAGGTATTTGGCTTTCCGTGCCGTTTCACTTCAGCGCGGCCTGGTGCCCTCGCCCCGGCCCTCTCCCACAAGGAGAGAGAGAACCCGCAGTACCGCGCCGCCGGGCAACGGCGTGCACTATGACTCTTTATTTTTCTGCTGCTGCTCAATTGACGCCAGCATGCCGCGCAGGATGTTCAGCTCCTGGCTTTCCGGGCGGGCGCGGGTAAACAAACGGCGCAGCTTGTTCATCACCTGGCCCGGGTGGCTGGCGCGGATAAACCCGGTTGCCAGCAGCGTCTGCTCCAGATGACCGTAGAAACGCTCTAAATCATCCACCAGCGGATACGGGGTTTCTTCATGCTCGACGACAGGTTCATTTTGCTCCTGCGCCGCCAGCCAGGCCATACGCACTTCATAGGCGATTACCTGCACAGCCATCGCCAGGTTCAGTGAGCTGTATTCCGGATTAGCAGCGATTGCCACATGGTAGTGACACTTCTGCAGCTCTTCGTTAGTCAGGCCGACGCGTTCACGGCCAAATACCAGCGCAACCGGCGCATGCTGCGCTTCGGCGACGCTTTTCAGACCGCATTCGCGCGGATCGAGCATCGGCCACGGCAGCGTGCGGGAGCGCGCGCTGGTCCCCACGACGAGGCTACAGCCCGCCAGCGCTTCATCGAGGGTGTCGACGATGTGGGCATTGCCAATGACGTCGCTGGCCCCGGCCGCCAGAGCGATGGCCTGAGAATCGGGTTTGACCAGAGGATTGACCAGCCACAGGTTGGTTAACCCCATGGTTTTCATTGCGCGGGCGACGGAGCCCATATTGCCGGTGTGTGAGGTTTCTACCAGTACGATTCGAATATTTTGCAGCATTATGGTTCTTCGGCTAAAGATTATTCGTGCATGCTATCATAAAACGAAGACATAAGGAGATTTCACTGTTACTATATGCGCCGTTTTTTCCCGTTCTTTAACATCCAGTGAGAGATACCGATGCATCCGATGCTGAACATCGCCGTGCGCGCAGCGCGCAAGGCGGGTAATTTAATTGCCAAGCACTACGAAACCCCTGACTCCGTAGAAACCAGCCAGAAAGGCAGCAATGATTTTGTGACCAACGTCGATAAAGCCGCCGAGGCGATGATTATCGAAACCATTCGCAAATCTTACCCGCAGCACACCATCATCACCGAAGAAAGCGGTGAGCACGCTGGTGAAGATCAGGATGTTCAATGGGTTATCGATCCACTGGATGGCACCACCAACTTCGTCAAACGTCTGCCGCACTTCTCCGTCTCCATCGCGGTACGCATTAAAGGCCGTACTGAAGTGGCCGTGGTTTACGATCCGATGCGTAACGAACTGTTCACCGCGACCCGCGGTCAGGGCGCGCAGCTGAACGGCTACCGCCTGCGCGGCAGCAGCGCTCGCGATCTGGATGGCACGATCATCGCCACCGGCTTCCCGTTCAAAGCAAAACAGCACGCGACCTCTTACATGAACATCCTCGGCAACATGTTCACCGAATGCGCGGATTTCCGCCGCACCGGTTCCGCTGCCCTGGATCTGGCCTACGTTGCCGCTGGCCGCGTTGACGGCTACTTTGAAATCGCGCTGAAACCGTGGGATTTCGCGGCAGGCGAGCTGATCGCCCGTGAAGCAGGCGCTATCGTCTGCGACTTTACCGGCGGCCATAACTACCTGCTGACCGGCAACATCGTTGCAGGCAACCCGCGCGTTGTAAAAGCCATGCTGGCCAATATGCGCGAGCATCTGAGCGAAGCGCTGAAGCGTTAATATCTCACTGAATGAAAAACAAAAAGGAAGCTGCGGCTTCCTTTTTTTATCCCGTTAAAACGGACGCAGGCCGCCGCCCGGAGGTATCGCACTACTCCACATCACGATAGCCGCCGCCAGCAAAATCACCCCGCCGGACGGCCCGGCTGGCCGCCGGCCCGCGGGCCAGCCCCAGCGTCGCCCAGCCTACCTGTTTCCACAGCGCCGGCGCCCGGTTCGCGCTCAGCCTGACCGCCAGCTGGCGGAAACCATGAACCAGCAGCGCCAGCGCGCTAATCGTCAGCGAGGTTCCCGCCGCCATCGCCATCGCGGCCGCCATGCCCCAACCAAATACGCCGATAACCTTACTGAACAGCAGCACCATAATGGCCCCGGAACAGGGCCGCATCCCCATTGACAGCACGATAGCCAGCCGGGCCCGCCAGTCGTCGCCGCTTTGCAGCCGTTCCGGCGCCGGCAGATGCTGGTGCCCGCAGCCGCAGCTGGCGTGATGAACGTGATGCGCGGTGAAGGCAGTGAATTTAGGCCGGCGCAGCAGTATGCGCAGCTTTTTTAGCGCCCGCCAGCACAGCAAAAGGCCCAGCGCGCCGACCAGCAGATAGCTTCCCTTTTCCAGCCAGAAGCTGCTCAGATGCAGCTGTCTTGCCGGCAGCTGCAGCAGCGTCAGTACCACTACCACTAAAGCGATGGCCACCAGCCCCTGCAGCAGCGAGGCGGCCAGGGTCAGACCAATGCTGGATTTCAGCTTCGACGGATGGGTTGCCAGCCAGGTGGTTATGACCACCTTGCCGTGCCCCGGCCCCAGCGCATGCAGGACGCCGTAGGCGAAGCTAAACCCCAGCAGCGACAGCCCGGCGGCGGCAGGATTCTCCGCAACCGCCTGCAGAAGCCGACTCAGTTCGACATTCAGCGCACGCTGCCAGACCGCGCTTTGCAGCAGCACCTGCGGCCAGGCCCGCCATAGCCAGAAGCCAGCTCCGGCTGCCAGCAGCAGAAACAGCGCCAGCGGCCACAGCTGACGCCAGCCCGGCGAACGGCCGGTTTGAGCAAAAATCACTGACATTGCAGCGTCACCTTTTGCGCGAAGTAATTCCCCAGTTCCATATCCTCCGGCGGCGCATCCGCTTTATCCAGCGACTGCGCGTAGGACAACATTTTTTCATTCGGTTTCGGCGTCATCACGTTTGCCGTGCAGCTCGTTTTCATCGCCGCCGGCAGAGCAAAATCAGCGTCTTTGTCATAATACATATCAACGTAATAGGTCGGGTCATAGGTTGAAAAGGTGAAGGTTTGCCCGGCCAGAGGCTGCGGCTTCGCCAGCGGCAGAGTAAAGGTGAGCACCGCCTGGTGACCGCTGCGTTCAAGGCCATAACCAGCGGGCCGATTATCAAACTTCACCCGCTGGCCCTTGTGCCATAGCTCGCTGAAATAGTGCTGGCCCAGCACGTTCGCCATCACTTCCGCCGCCAGCTTTTTCCAGATTTCGCTACCGGGTTTAGCGTTGCCCGCATCATAGAGCAGATCGGCGGAGGTGATTTCATCCATCGTCCAGCGCATTTTAAAGCCGGTGAGCAGGCCATTTTCCGCCACGGCCTCCGTTTGCAAACTGATGAAACTGTGCGGATGCGCCGCCGCAGATAGCGATAAAAACATGAAAAACGCTACGCTGACGCATTGTTTCACTCTCTTCATCTGTTCCTCGCGTGAAAAATTCTGTGAACCCCGCCAGCAATCCTGATGTAAAGACCCGGAAATGCCCTGTTCACCCTCAATACATTAACTACTCTTAACGAAAACCCTAACTGGAACTAACCGGATGATGACAGTGATTGAACCACCATCTGTGCTTTCCAGTCCACAGCGCCGTAGCCAGGTGCTCCTGATGTTTTATCTGCCCGGGCAGTCCGTGACGCCCGAATGGCTGGGTAACCTCACCCAGGTTGATGAGGATACCGCTCGGCAGGACATTGCGGAGACGGGACGCGAGATTCAGCGTTATCACCGCTTGACCCTTGCTTCACAAGCGGACGGCAGCTATCGGATGGAAGGCGCCGCGCTCGATCAACGCTTATGCCTGCTGCACGGCCTGCGCCGCGGGCTGCGCCTGTGCCCGCATTTTGTCAGCCACCATTTTACCCCGGCATTGAAAACGCAGCTTAAACAGCAGGGTATCGCACGCACGCTGTATGACGACACCAATCTTCAGGCATTGGTCAACCGCTGCTCGCGCGCCCTTAACCGGCAGTTTGACTGCCGCGACGTGCATTTTCTGCGTCTTTATTTACAGTATTGTTTGCTGCAGCACCACCTTGGACAGAGCCCCACTTTCACCCACGAGCAGCAGCGCTGGGCGCAAGCCGCCGCCGAGTTCTCCCTCGCCGAGGAGATTGTCCGCCACTGGCAGCGGCGGGTTGCGGCAACGCCCCATGCCGGAGAACAGCTGTTTCTGGCCCTGCTGTTTATGCTGTTGAAAACCCCCGATCCTATCCGCGATGGTCATCAGCACGATCGCCGTCTGCATCTGGCCATTTCCGGGCTGATTCACCGCTTTCAGAACCTGGCGGGCCGTCCGTTTAGCGATGAACAGGGGCTGAGCGATCAGCTCTATATTCACCTTTCGCAGGCGCTACACCGCAGCGTTTTCGCTATCGGTATCGATAACGCGCTGCCGGAGGAGATAGGCCGTCTTTATCCCCGCTTGATGCGCACCACGCAGGCTGCGCTGGCGGAGTTCGAAGCCAGCTGGCAGGTACGCTTTAGCCAGGAGGAAGTCAGTTTAATCGCGGTGATCTTCGGCGCCTGGCTGATGCAAAAAAGCGATCTGCAGGAGAAACAGGTGGTTCTGCTGACCGATGATAACCCGGACCTTGAGCAGTCGCTGGAGCAGCAGCTGCGCGAGTTAACTCTGCTGCCGCTCAATATTAAGTATTTGAGCGTGAGCGCCTTTCAGAAAGAGGGCGCGCCGAAGGAAGTGACGCTGATCGTCACTCCCTATACCACGGCGCTGCCGCTGTTTTCGCCGCCGCTGTTTCACGCCGAAGAGACGTTCAGCGATCATCAGCAGCAGCAGATTTGCAAAATGCTGGAGGCCTAAGCCACCGCTTTTGGCCGCACCACCAGCGCCGGTAAGGCCACCAGCGCCATCACCCAGAAAACGCCCTGGTGCAGATGCTGGTAGAGGAAACCGGCAAAGACCGTCATCACCGCAATGCTGCCGCCCATCGCGACGGCGGAGTAGACCGCCTGCAGGCGAATCACTTCGCTGCCCTGACGCGCCGCAATGTAGCGCATCGCCGCCAGATGGCACACCGTAAAGGTGCCGCAGTGGAGGATCTGCGCGACAATAAGCCAGGGTAGCGCCGTCGTCCAGCCCATCAACGTCCAGCGAATTAGCCCGCACACCGCGGAGAGCAGCAGCAGATCGCGGGCGCTAAAGCGGCGGAAGACTTTTTTGCTCAGCGCGAAAATCACCACTTCCGCCACGACGCCAAGCGACCACAGGTAGCCCACGGCGGAGGCGGAATCCCCCGCTTCCTGCCAGTAGATAGCGCTAAATCCGTAGTAGGCGGCGTGCGCCCCCTGCAGCAAACAGACGCAGGCGAGGAAGCGCCAGCTTTGCCGCACCAGCGTAAGCCAGGCCGCCAGGCCGGCCGCTTCCTGCTGGCGGGATTCGCCCTGCGGCTGCACCGACGGCTTCAGCAGCATGCCGAGCAGCATGGAGGCAATACCGACGCTGAGCATCACCAGTATCATCCGGTAGTCATACAGGCTGACCAGCTTCCCGGTCAGCGCCGAGCCAATGACGAAAGCTATCGACCCCCACAGGCGCACACGCCCGTAGTCCATGGTGATCTGCTTTTGCCAGGTATTCGCCAGCGCGTCGGTCAGCGGCACCAGCGGCGAGAAAAAGAGGTTAAAGCCGACGATAATCACCATCAGCCAGGCAACCTGGTGGCCGATCCAAAATGCGAGCGCAAAGAGCAGCGTCAGCAGCGCCAGAATGCGCAGAGAAGAGATAAGACGGGACGGGTCGCTGACCCGCGGTGCAATCAGCAGGCTGCCAAGAAAGCGCGACACAAGCCCGGCGCCGAGCAGCATGCCGATGGTTTCCGGCGTCAGGCCAAGTCCGGAAAGCCAGACGCTCCAGAAAGGCAGGAAGATGCCGTAGCTAAAAAAATAGGTGAAATAACTAAGCGCCAGCCAGCGCGTGGAGTGTAAGACCATGATTCCCTCCCGAATGGAGGCGACAGTCTGGCGATAAAGCGGGGCGGGTGCAAGGATACCCTCGCCCCGAATATGGCGCTATTCGCGCCCCTGTACGTCTATTTTCAGCGAAAAACTCAGCGTATCTCCGGCGCCTAAAACCCGCAACCCCGGCTGTCCGTCCATGTTATGGGCGTTTACCGGATGACTTTGCGGCTCGAGGCAAAGGAACGGCTCGCCCTGCATTCTGAAAAGCATCAACCACGGAGTTTGCGAAAGAATTGTGATATCCATCACATCACTACTCACCCTCGCCCGCCCGCTCCAGCCGGAATAGCCCACGTTCAGCCAGCGATCCTCACCGTACTGCGCGTGGCTGAAATCGGCGTAGCCGGGCAACTGGCCTTGCCAGCCGAGAGGAAGATGCTGCTCCCCTTCCGGCCAGTAGCCGGCGGCTGCAAACTGCACCGTACCGCGCTTATCAAAAGGAAAAAACGGATGAAAACCGCAGCCATAGGGGATGGGCGTGCTACCGCAGTGGGTAAGCGTCAGCGCAGCCACCAGCTGGTTACGCAGCAGCTGGTAGCGGATCTGCGCCAGGTAATCGAAACCGCAGGCATGCTGCCGACGCAGCTGTAACACGCAATAGTCGCCGTCGCGCGCAATCATATCCCAGCGCTGCAGCCAACCGTCGCCGTGGAGAAAAAAAAGCGGGTCGGCGTGGTGGCGAGGCAGAACTATCTCACGTCCCTGAAAAATAAAGCGGTTCCCGGCGACGCGATTGGCCAGCGGCAGCATCGGAAACATGCCGCCGGCGGGGTTTTCATACAGCACCGGCGCCTGATAGTGCCGCGAGTATAAACTTTGCACTTTGCCGCCCAGAGAAGCGACGCGCATCCGCAGATGCGCGTTTTCCAGAATCCACTCTTCCGCCATTAGCGCGTCTGCTCCTGCTTCATCGCCTGAGCGCCCGCATGACGTTGCGCCAGCTGCTCTTCCAGAGCTTCGAGAGTAACCCCCTTCGTTTCCGGCACATTGCGCAGAATATAGAGGTAGCCGGCAGCGCAAATGACGCCATACAGCAGGAAACTGCCCGCCGCACCCAGTCCGGCATTAAGCAGCGGGAAAGTGTAGGTTAACAAGAAACAGGCAATCCACAGCGCCAGGGTGCCTAAGGACATCGCGAGTCCGCGAACGCGGTTGGGGAAGATTTCCGCCAGCAGCACCCAGGTAACCGGCGCCAGGGTCAAGGCGTAAATAGCAATCGCCGCCAGCACCAGCAACAGTACCGGCCAGCCCATAATTCCCATGGCGTAAGCGCCGGCAATCAGCACATAGATCAGCGTCAATCCCGAAGCGCCGAGCAACATCAGTTTACGGCGGCCGATCTTATCCACCAGCGGCAGCGCGGCGAGGGTAAACACCAGGTTGACGATCCCTGTTGCGACGATCGATTTCAGCGTGCTGTTAATATCGAATCCCGCCGAGGCAAAAATCTCCTGCGCGTAGTTAAAGATGACGTTAATTCCGCACCACTGCTGGAAGACGGCGAGGACCATTCCGATGATAACGATCGGTTTAACCTGCGGAGCCAGCAGCGCGCCGTAGGAGATTTTATGGTTATCTTTTTCCAGCGTGTGCGCGATGTCGCGTAATATCCTGTCGGCATAGTCGGCGGAGCCAATGCGCTCCAGCGCGGCGCGGGCGCGATCCGGCTTACCGGCCTTCATGAGCCAGCGCGGCGACTCAGGAACAAAAAACATCAGCACCAGAAACGCCAGCGCCGGCACCAGTTCCGCGCCGAACATCCAGCGCCAGCCCATCTGCCCGTTCCAGGTTTCGACAATCATCTGCTGCGTCGCCCCCGTCGCTACGGGTTCCGCAATCATCAGGTTGATAAGCTGAGCGGCCAGCACGCCAATCACGATAGTGAGCTGGTTTATCGCAACAAAGCGCCCTCTTTTTTCTGCCGGGCTGACTTCCGCGATGTAAAGCGGGCTGAGCGCGGATGCCAGACCAATCCCCACGCCGCCTACAATGCGGTAAACCACAAACATGTCGAAACTGCTGGCAACCGCCGTCCCCCACGCCGAGGCGCTGAACAGCACGGCGGACAGTATTAAGGGCAGCTTGCGCCCCAGTTTATCGGCGCACCAACCTGAGATTAATGCGCCGAAAACGCAGCCCACCAGCGCCGAGCTCATTGCCCAGCAGGACTGCGCCGGGTCGGTAATGGAAAACCAGGCTTCATAAAACGGCTTTGCGCCGCCAATCACCACCCAGTCATAGCCAAAGAGTAAACCACCGCAGGCGGCGACAAGACAGATAGTCCAGACGTAGCCCATTTTCAGATGTGTCTGCGCGTTATTCATAATGATTCCTCTATAAGGGAAACGCAGGGAACAGTAGGGTTCAGGCGGGCCAGGCCCGCCCATTGAGGTTCAGGAAAAAATGCCGCTTTGCAGGGCATGACGAATCAGATGCGCCTTATCATGAGCCGGGTTCAGCTGCAGCAGCCGCTGCATCACCTGCTGGCTGGCGGATACGTTCCCCAGGCCCCGAACGCTGGAC
>OBWT01000328.1_pt1 | contig 19738 bp, 17 predicted proteins | sample 1476541 | NCBI WGS metagenome assembly OBWT01 (sample SAMEA2580134, study PRJEB22360) | human gut metagenome | biome: human gut; feature: human-associated habitat; material: faeces | place: Denmark | collected 2008/2010 | reverse complement strand
GGCGCATCTGTCAGATCCGCCAGCATGGTCTGCAGATTGGGGGAGCCGGTGGTGCCGGTGAATACTGGCACATCGGTTACCGGAGTCGGCTGGGTCGAGGTGAGCCCCGTCACCGACGCCAATCCGGTTGATTCGCGCGGGCTCAACTCACGAATGACGATCGCCAGTACACGTCCGGGATATCTGCGGGCGATGGTGGCGTACGTGGTCGGGTCTTTCTGCCCGTCATCGCCCACCAGAATGAACTTCATGTCGGGGAAGTCGGCCATAAGTTGTTCGGCAAACTCAAGTTTGTGCTGGGGGCCGGTGGGTACGAAGGTCTTGGGCCTCGGGTCGAGGTCGCGCAGCAGCAGCGGGCCTTCGGGAAAACCATGGTCAGTGATGAAGTTGCGAATCGAACTCTCCACATTCCAGGGCGATGTCGAAAGATAGAAGAACGGTGCGCCGGGGAACAGGTCGGCGATGCGGGTGAACAGCACGCTCATGCCCGGCACGGAGGCTTTCTTCTTGGGGTCGAGGAACAGCAGGTTGTACGCGGCCTTCCATGGCACCGGGGCCTGCGTGATCATGATGGTGTCGTCCACATCGGAGATGATGCCGACTTTGGCACTGGCGGGGATGGTGTACAGGTTGGCGCTCACGGGTTTGCGGTTGGCCACGCTGTAGGAGACGCGATGGATGCCGGGCACCAGACGATGCTCGGCCACGAGGTCGAGATATCCGGCGGAATCGGAGATGGCGTATTCGCTGCCGAGATCGCGCGTGCGGTCCACCTTGTCATAGACCTCGGAGACGCCGATCTGCACGGTGTTGAGCGGCATGTCATCAATGCTGGCCTGCACGTGGGTGCGCGGCGCGGGTATGGCAAGCATGCCGCGGATGCCGCGGATCAGTTCGCCGGATTGCGCGTGCCTGGGGGCGTATACCGTGCGGCAGATCAGACGCGAGTAATCGCCGGTGCCATAACCCACATAGGGTTCCACTCGCGGATACCAGTCCCATTGGCGCACCACCTGAGTGGAGATGCGTGACCATACGCCGAACACGCGGGTGACGGCACGACGTATGAATCGGGTGATCGGCGGCTTGACTTCGATGCGCTCACGCTTGGAGGGGGTGTCGAACGTCGTGGCAGCCTTGCGTGCGGGAATCGGCACGGTGGGCATGTCATCGGAATGTTCAGCGTTGCTGGCATTGTCGGCACCATTGGCGGATGCCTTGACGTCAGAGACTGGCGCGGTGGCGGACAGCGCTGCACTGCGAGCAGCAGCATCCCAAGGCAGTCGCTTGCCTGCCGCCTCAAAATCCTCGCGTGGGCTTCTCATAGACACCAATATAGGCCATACGCCTCATTTTCTTGGCTCCCCTCAGAGAGGGGAGCTCAAAAGGAACTACCGCACGACCTTCGCGTATTCGTCGGCGCTCAGCAGCTCCGGCTCATCGTCGTCAAGCTCGACCTTCAGCAGCCAGCCTTCGCCGTACGGATCGCCGTTGACCACGGACGGGTCGTCCGCCACGTCACGGTTCACATACTTGACCGTACCCGCCACGGGGCTGATCAACGGCTGGACGGCCTTGGAGGATTCAAGCTCCACGATCTCGTCGCCGGCCTCCACACGGGCGCCAGGCTCAGGCAGATCCACGAACACAAGTTCGCCAAGCTGGTCGGCGGCGTATTCGGTGATGCCGATGATTGCGGGGTCGACCGAACGGTCCACCCACGCATGCTCCTCGGAGTATTCGAGGTGGTCGGGAATGTCGAGATTCAGCGGCTGTTCGTTTTCGTTGTCATCACTCATAGTCATAAGCCTAACCTATCTTCGCGGTCCGTCACAGCTCGCGACCGAGCCATTCCTCAATCATGTAGCGGGCGATGGTGGCGCGGCCCGGCGCCGCCATACGGCCGGCGATGAGCTCGGCCGTGTATTCGTCGCGTGTGACCCATCGCGCGGTCATGGTCTCCTCGCCGTCCACACGCACGTCGGTGGTGATCGCATGTGCCTTGAACGCCATCATCAGCGAAGCCGGGAACGGCCACGGCTGCGAGCCCAGGTACCGCACCTCGCCAAGCTTGATGCCGGTCTCTTCCATGGCCTCGCGGCGGCAGGCGTGTTCAAGGTTCTCCCCCGCCTCCACAAATCCGGCGGACACCGAATACAGCCTCGAATCCTTCCATGCCGCGTTGTGTTGCAGCAGCAGACGGTCGTGCCCGTCCACGATGGCGGTGATGACCGCCGGCTCCACGCGCGGGAACAGCACACGGTTGCCGTCCGCCTCGTTGGTGCATCGCTGCGCCCATCCGGCGAGCGCCGGCCGGACCGCCGCGCCACAGGTGGGGCAGAACCGCTGGCGGCTGTGCCAGATGCTTAAGGTGATGGCACTGGTGGCTTGCCCGGCCTCGCGCGCGTTGGAGTGAGGGGCAAATCCGCGCAGGTCCACCCAGTCGAACCGGGTCACGGCCTGTTGCAGCAGCGTGGGCTTCGGGGCCAAGGGCTGTACGGGCGCGCCGACCGAATCATCGAAGGCATCGTCCGCACCTTGCCCTGCCGAATCCGGTACACCGAGCGGCCCGGAGATTTTGGCCATCACCTTCCTGGGCGTTCCCGCCCTGCCGTATTCCGGCGGCAGCACCTCCGCTGATGCCGTTCTTGCCCAGCGCGCCGTCCACGGTGCCGGAATCCTGGGTGCCGAGCACGCCGCCGGCAGCACCGGAAACACCAGCAATCCCGCCAACACCGGGAACGCCGGCTTCCGGCACGCGCGTGATATCCACGGCGACCACGGATTCGCCGCGCGCCCCGACATAGGAGCCGAGGAACATGGCGACCGTTTCGGGGTAGCGTGCCAGTTCGGCGGACACATAGGCGCCCGGCAACGTGGCGAGCCGCATTTTCACGTTCTCATAGTCCACGAGCTCGCCTTGGCCGCGCGGTACGGCGACAAGTCCGCCGCGCGTAAGCACGACTTTGGTGGTCGGCTCGGCCAGCAGCTCGTCGATCAGACCGGGTTCACCGCGCCGGTCCACCTGATAGTCGATGTCACCTTGCGCGAGCGGCAGGAACGGCAGCGCATGGGTCAGCGCCAGGGGCGAAAAATGAATGTCAGTGCCCATCGAGGTCTCCTATGCGTTCTTCTGCGCGTTCTGCACGCGCCTGACGAGCGAGAGCAGTGCTCGCGCCACGGTATCCGGATGTTCGACGGCACTGAAATGGCCGCAGTCCGGAATGTCGATGAATTCGGCGCCGGCGATTCGCTCGGCGAGCGGACGCATCACACTCGGATTGCTGGAGGGGTCCAGTTCGCCGGACACCACCAGGCTCGGTGCGCTGATCGTTTCCGGCACCGCCCCCAGTTCGGGCCGGCCATAGGTCATGCGCTGACGCCAGGCCAGACCAGCCGGGTTCTGTTCGTTGATCCAGCCGGTCATGGTCGCGATGAATTCAGGAGTCTTCTTGACGGTGGAATCGCCATCGGCCGGTTGCGCGAAGTGCATGACCGGTTCGACCGAGTTCGTCTGTTCGGCGGCGTCCGCCATCTTCAGTCGGTTCTCTCCGCCCACGCCGTCGGACGCGGCCATCGTGTCACACAAGGCCAGTCCGGCCACCGTTTCGGGGTACAGGCGCTGGATGTCCATCGCCACGTAGCCGCCCATCGACAGCCCGACCCAAATCGCCTGCTCATAGCCGGCGGCCTTGATCAGGTCCACGTAGGCTCCGGCCAGGCGATCCAACGCCTCGCTGTACGCGCCGTTCGCCATGCGGGGGCCCGAATCGGCGTCGCTCGGCACCGGGGATGCGCCGGAGCCGGCCATGTCCGGAGCCCAGATCGGGAAGTCCGGCACGTCGTTCAGGTCGGCGAAGTCGGCGAGCGCCTTCGCGCACACGTCCCACATGCGGTGGTCCACCGGGTAGGCGTTCATCAGCACCACCGGCACGCCTTCGCCGTCGCGGTAGATATGATTGGCCAATTCGATTGCCATGAATTACTCCTTCACATTCGCGCCCCACCAGCGGGAAGCAAAACAACTGTCAGATTCCGGCCCAGGCCAACGCCTGCCGCACGATGCGCCCGTGGCCGTTGACCATCTGCGCCACGAACGTGTTCATTACGTCGCTCTTGGGATCCACCCATTCCACGTCCAGGGTCTCGTCCTGCGGCTTGCAGTCGCCGGCAATGGGCACCACGTAACACAATGCGATCGCATGCTGGCGCGGATCATAGTATTCGCCCAGCCCCGGCGTGGGGAAGAATTCAGCCACGGTGAACGGCTGCAGTGAGGTGGGCAGCAACGGCAGCGCGATATCTCCCAAATCCTTGGCCACATTACGGGCAATCGCCTCGCGCAACGTCTCGTGATACAGCACACGGCCGGTGATCAGCGTGCGCTCAATGGACCCGTCTTCGGAAACGCGCAGCAACGAGCCGACCTGGGCAATGCGCCCCATTTCATCGGTGCGCACCGGCACGATCTCCACGTATGCGATGGGCATTTGGTGGCGGGCCCGGTTGATATCGGCCGGTCCCAGCCATCCCGGCGGGTTGCCGTGGCCCGAACCGCCGCCGTGAATGAAGTCCTCGGGCGTGATGTTGTCGAATTCGCCGCGGCCACGGCCGGCATCGTAATCGCCCTCGTCGGGCACTTCATCATTCATGACTGGCATGGTCTCATTATCGCGCGCATTGATGAACATGGGCACAATTCACCGAAAAATTGTCTGTGAATTCTCAACAAAGCGCCTCATCGCCTCCATGCGCCCGCAATCCATTCAGCTTGGGGCACAAGCTTTTGCCGAAATGTTGGGTGGTGCTGGGAAACTGGTACACAGCATCAAGCACTGTGTTTGAGGAAGGAACTTCAATGGCCGCCACCGCCATCACTTCAGCTGAGTTTGAGAAGACCATTACTGACAACGAAATCGTGTTCGTTGACTTCTGGGCCACTTGGTGCGGTCCGTGCCGAGCATTCGGCCCGATTTTCGAAGCCGCGTCCAACGAGCCGGAGAATGCGAACATCGCTTTCGTCAAGGTGGACATCGACGCCAATCAGGATCTGGCTCAGGCTGCCGGCATTCAAGCTGTGCCTACGCTGATGATTGCCAAGCAGGGCGAGGTCATCTTCCAGCAGGCCGGCGCGCTGCAGGCCTCCGATCTGGACGACCTCATCGCCCAGGCCAAGGCGCTGGATCTGGCCGCCGCCAAAGCACAGCAGGCAGCGCAGGAGCAGCAGTAAGCCTTATCACACTGCGGCAACGGAAGCGCGGAAAGCCCATATATAGCGCTTCCTTGCATTGCTAACTACTACATATGACACCCGTGGCGGATCGAACACCCACCACAGTTTTTTATTCATCCACTCAACGTCCTATGATAGAGAGCAGTGTGTACCCAACCAAGGAGCGCAATGTCGAAGCACGCTGAGCGGACCTCATTCGTCAAAACCCTGTCTCGGGGCCAGTGGGCGAAGATCGCAGCGGCCGTGGCCGCAGTGGGTCTCATTGCCACTGCAGGCGTTATATCTCGCGACTTCTATCAGTCGAGCACCGCTACACCTTCCATCACCCCAACCTCATTCTCCGCCACTGATGGTGCGGCTTCCCGTTCGGCATCCCGCGGCGCGCTCAAGAGCACCACCTACGTGACCGTCAAGGTCAATGGCAAGTCTCGCGTGGTCCTCGGCGAAAAAGCCAACATGACCACCGTCAAGGATGTGCTGGAAACCGGCGATATCGTCCTCGATCCGGAAGACAGCGTGACTCCGAGCCTGGATTCCAAGGTCAGCGAGTCCACAGTCATTTCCATCAACCGCGCCAACACCACGGTGGAGACCACCGACACCGAAATCGCCTTCAATGAAGTGCGCAAGGAGACCTCGAGCCTGCCCAAGGGCCAGGAGAAGGTCGAGACCGAAGGCGAGAAGGGCGTGATGGAGACCACGTCTCTGGTAACCCGCTCCGGCGATCAGGTCGTTTCCTCCAATGTGTTCACCTCCTGGGTCAAGAAGGCTCCGGTCGATAAGGTGATTCTGGTGGGCACCTCCACCGTGTCTTCGCCCAGCGCCGCCAGCCTCGGCACCACCACGCCGGCCGGCGAGATTCAGTCCTGGGCGCATGACTACCTGATTTCCAACGGCTACTCCGAGGCCGACTTCACCGCCGCCAACTTCATCATCAGCCACGAATCCGGCTGGAGCCCCACCGCCACGAACCCGTCTTCAGGTGCTTATGGCCTGCCGCAGGCGCTGCCGGGCAGCAAGATGGCTTCCGCAGGTGCAGACTGGCAGACCAACTACCAGACCCAGTTCAAGTGGTTTGTGAATTATTGCAAAGACCGCTATGGTTCGATTTCCGGCGCGTACGCGTACTGGCAGGCGCACAAGAGCTACTAAGCCAGCCAAATCAACACGTACACAACAGGTTCCGCGCCGCAAGAAGGCTGAGTGAAACCCGGCCCAAACGCCGAGCGAACTCATGCGCATGATGCCGGTTCCCAATCATCGGGGACCGGCATCGGCATTTCTGCGCCTTATCAGCCGAATCCTCGCATTATGCAACGCCCTAGAGGTCACTTTTACCGCGTCATACGAAGTGCCCTCCACAACTGATTATGCGAATCCGTGACGGCATAGCGGCACAAAGCACGCGTATATTGAGCTGGTTTGCAACAGCAAATGGTGGAAATGCGCACTACTGTTATTCGCGGTTCCTTTGACAATTAGGCTAGAGCACAATCACTTACGGCTTCGGCTCATCTTCCGGTTTCGTCCCCTGACCAGCCGCCGGGTCGCCTGTCCCCTCATCGTCTGGTTGTTTTTGCTGTTGCTGCTGCAACAACTGCTGCTGCCTTAATCGTGCATAATAATCATTCAGAGCTTTCTGCCGCGCTGCTTCTCGCTGAGCTTCAACAGCTGCACTGTAGTTTGCCATGGACGTGTTTACTGCATCCATGGACGCAGTCAGCGTGTTGACGGCATCCTGCATGGCCTTTACGTCAGTGCCCTGCTGGGACAGCACGGTATTGGCGTTGGCGATGTCGCTTTCCAGCGTCACTCGCGTTGAATTATCGTCGACGGCATACAGGCTGTTGTCCAGCAAAGTCTGAGCCTCGGCTATCTTGCTCTGCAACGCCTGCTGAGCGTTACCCTGATCCTTGGCGTTCTTGCTGTCCGTCACGGCCTTTGCCGCGGCAGTAATCGCAGTGGCGTTCTTCTTGGCTGTCTTGGTCTGGCTAGTGGCCGTCTTGGCATATTCCTTGAGGTCCGACGTAGAAGCTGAAGTCTTGCACTCCACCGCTTCCACATTCTTTACCGCAGCAATTGCCTTCTTCAGCGCATCCACGGTCGCACCGTCAGCCACTTGATCAGCTGTAATGCTTTGAGCACTCTTGGCGTCGGCCAACGCCTTGGCCAGCGCCTTCTGAGCGGTGGAATTCTGGCCCACGGCCTCAGTACATGCCGTCAACGCATCCTGATGCAGCTGATGGCTCTCCCGACGCTGCTCGCTGAAACGCCAGTACCATACACCACCAATGATCGCTGCAATCACCACCAGCGCAACAATCACCGAAATGATAATGCCCTTGGTCCTCTTCTTGCCGCCCTTGCCACCGCGAGGAGTCTCTGCCACACGGTCTTCTTCCGGCTCCTCCACCGGCTCAGGATTCTGTTCAATGGCACTGAAGTCGATGTTCAAATCGTCTATGGCACTATCACGTTGCGGCTTGGCTTCAGGAACCGGCGCAAAAAGCGGCAGCGTCGCATTATTATCCTGCTGAGGCGACTGAGCACTTTCCGCAGTATCAGGTGCCGCAAAAGTCATCGGGGCAGTAGCCACAGCATCGGAAGGGGAAAAGGCATCGCCAGCAGTATTCGCCGCACTCGCAGTAGGCCATTCCAATACTTCGTCAAAGCTGGGGAAGACGGACTGAACGCCACCCGCAACAGTCCCCGTACCATTGTCACCCTGCGCAATACCGCCGTCGTTCTCGTCGAACGAGATGGGCGGTATATCCCAGAAGGTATCGACGATGTCACCGCGAGCCGGCGACGTAGAGGAACCAGATTCCGCGTTCGGTTCAGGGCGTTCATCTGTTCCCATGCTCTTCTCATTCCTTTGCATCATTGAAGTCATTCCAAACTGTCAGTTTATCCAGCCCTATGCCGAGCGTGCCAGCTGGTATTCAAGAATGTCACAATTCTTTACTATTCGATATACAGCCAGCACCATAAATCCAACAACTCAGTCTTATAACAGTAAACCGTGCGGCACAGAAGTACCGCACGGTTCATATTGCAAGACGATCGGCAAACGCCAAACTATTACTTGCGGGCTTTCTTCTCGCCCTTGCTCTTGGCACCCTTATGAGAGCTGCGCTTGTTGCCGTCCTCGTAATAGTAGTAGTAATAGTTCTTCGAGTGTATCTTCTTCGGATCAGCGAAGTTGAAGATGAAGCCGAGAATCGGCACTTCAGCGGCCTGCAGAGCCGTAGCGGTGTTCTCCAGCTCCTTCTTCTCCACTACGCCCTTACCAGTCACGAGCACCAGACCGCCAGCCATACGTCCGAACACGGTGGCGTCGTTGGCCACGGACAGCGGAGCAGTATCGATAATCACGTAATCGTACTGGGTAAGGGCCTGCTCGACCATTTCCTTCATCAGGTCGGAGTTCAGCAGAATGCTGGCATTAGCCGGACGCTTACCGGCAGGCATGATGTGCAGGTTCGGCTTCCAGTACTTCTGAATGACATCGGCCGGGGACGCCTGGCGAGACAGCACGTGAGACAGGCCCACGTGGCCTTCGATGCCGAGCTTGTGAGCCACGGACGGGTGGCGCAGATCGGCGTCGATAAGCAGCACGCTCTTGCCTTCCTCGGCGAGAGCCACGGCAACGTTGGAGGAAACCGTGGTTTTGCCTTCGGACGGATCGGTAGAGGTGATGATCAGCAGTCGGCCATGACCCTGCGTGGCGGTGGTGGTAAGGAACGAAAGGTTCGTGCGGATGCGGCGGAATTCCTCAGCCTCGCTACCAGCTGGCTGAGCGACTACGACCGGGCGGCTGTCGTCAAGAATCGTAGCCTGTGGCACAGTACCCAGCGAAGAAGCGTGGGTCAGTTCACGCACATCATCGGTGGAGTCCACCTTGGTGTTGAGGATGTCCTTCAGCAGGGCAACGCCAATGCCTACGATGAGGCCGAGAATCAGGCCCGCGGCCAGATACAGCGGAATGTTCGGAGAGCTCTGCCCGGTAGGAGTCTGAGCCTTCTGCACTACCGTGAGCTTGATGGGAGAGCCGCTGGAAGAGGAGTTGTTGTACAGGTCGGAAGAAATCTGATCGGCCAGGTTCTTCGCCACGCTGTTGGCGATGTCGGCCGCTTGCTGCGGATCGCCGACTTCCGCCGAGATATCCACCATGAATGTGTTCGGGGGGTTCGTAGCGGTCACCACATCGGCAAGATCGGTCGTGGTCATATCCAGACCGAGGTCCTTAATGACGGGCTGGAGCACGGCTTCGGTCTTCACCAGTTCCGGATACGTCGTGATCTGGGTATTCAAATAATTGGCACCCGAGCTCATATCGTTGGTGGTCTGCGTCTCGCCGGACTGACCGGCATACGTGGCGAACACTTCAGCCGTAGCCGTGTACTTCGGCGGCATGATGAACGTGACAGCTGCGACTGCAGCAAACACCACCACGAACGAGATAATCGCAGACGCGAGATGCTTGCGAACAATCTGCAGCAAATCAGCGATGCTCAATGTTCTTCCTTACCTCTTCGGGAAATTTTCACAGATGGTCTATAATTTAGCACCTACCGGGGAACTTCTCGAGCTTTTGTATCCTTGTGAACAATGACCAAAACCCTTGATACGACTGCAGAATAACTGTACACAATCGCAATCACAATGTATTCTCACTAAATATTTTGCGACAGCACTATTTCCCTATTCCATATTATGAATTGAAACTGAGAATGTGATATATAAAATTGCAATTCAAATTATCATTCATTACAATCAAAATTGTCAGTAATATTTATGCAGTGTGAAGGAGTATATTATGGCATCCTTGCTTCAAGGATTCGAAGAAGTTCAGCTAGTTAAGCCCGTTGGCAAAACGGTAATGACCGTTACCGATTCCGTTGTACGTTTTAATAAGGCCACCGCAGAAGTGCTGAATTTTCCAGCACAAGTTAAGATCCTTATTAACGATAAAACCAGACAAATTGCCGTCACGCCGACTACCGCTAAGGCGGATAATGCCGTGAAATTCAGCAAGGGTGAGGGCAAGCAGACTACGTCTGTAAGCATCAAGGATGCTGTGCTTGTTGAAGCAATTTCCAAGTACTTCACGCTTGTCGAAGCTCCAGAAGGCGAGGTCTCTTTCGCCTCCGTCAACGGCACTGCTTACCCGAAAGACAAGACCGTGATTTTTGATGTCGCAAACGCCACTGCCGGCACCATGAAGCGCCGCGGCCGCAAGAAGGCTGAGTGATTTCTGCTTAATTCGCGATTATACGAATACTGTAAAAGCCTGGATTTCGAATTAATGATAATTCAGGCTTTTAATTTCCCCAAAAACCAGCATGGCTTGGGTTGAACAATGCCTGCACCAGCCCCACGGAGAGGAGCTAAACGGCTGATTGGCCCATAGATTATTCAGTTTTTGCAAGCGACTGCCAATTACTTGGTGGGAGTTTAAAAGTACTTCATGAAAGTGAACGGTTGACCGAACCCCCATCACCTCACCCACACATGCAACTGGTACAGTTCTCACGGAGGATATGGGAGGGAACCAAGTATGTCCACACCGAACAATACGCAGCTCGGCAACAAGTCAGTTCAAGAAAAACGCAGAAACTCCGGTCATTGCCCCGCGCTACAGCGTGGGGCAATGACCGAGACGCTGACTCGTATCACCATCACCCCATCAGACATGTTGATGTTTGCCGCAGTGGCCATGCTGCCATTTGATGGCACAAAAATTGGCATTCCACTCCCCTATTGGACGCCAATCTCCCCCTGGTTGTTCACCCTGTACACAATCATCAACTGGCGATACTTGCGCGATACCGCACGCCGCTTCCTGCCGTTCTTCCTCTTTCCCCTGCTACTAGTGCTCACATCCGTATACGGCTGGCAGTCATATGGAATACACGCCAGCGCAACCGCAAAGTCATTCATCTCCATATTGTTAGGGCTGGCGTGCTTGGCTTCGCTCGACATCGCGATCCGCATTAAACGTGTACCTGTACGAACATTGTTAACTACGCTATTCACCGCATATGTAGTGGCATTCCTCATTGGGATACTGCAATATATCGCTTTAGAACGACATCTGAACTGGCAGCCAGTACGAGCATATTTTTGGGGTGCTCTGTATAGAAACTATGCGAGCGTTCGTCCTCAATTCATGTTCGCAGAACCTAGCTATATCGGCATGCATCTGTTCGGCGTACTCCTGCCAGTTTTCTGGCTGACCCGCGACCGCAAGATTGGCATATTGATACCGATATTTGCCGCTGGAGCAATTGCGATGGGCTCCGGCACCCGAATCATACTGGATACAGTGGTAGCTACATTTATCTGGCTGATAGCGACAATCAACTTCCACTCACGTAAGGCAACAGCTGGGTTCGTCGGTGCTTTAGGACTTCTTGGAGCAGGTGGATTGAGCGCAATTACCATCAATCCGCGTCTAAACTCTTTAGCCACCAATGGATTACTTGCTGGTGACGGATCGATGAGTGCAAGAATCTTCCATATGCTCGCTCCCATGTGGTCATGGAAACATGATCTACCTCACTTCATGTTTGGATGGGGCGCAGGCAATATCTCTAATGCAGTGCGTACTGGTTACGCCGGCGCCCGCCAATGGTATGACGCCCATGGCGGTGCGCCCAGTACCGAAATCGACGGTTTAGCAAATCCCCCAGCGGATACTTTCACAATGAGCATCTATGCCAGCTTCATTACCGAATTTGGTCTATTTTGCTTTTTGGCCTTCTTGCTCTTGGTATTAGCACACGTAGCGGTCCATCATGGATGGAGCCGACGGAACATATGCTGGTTCATTCTTCTCGCATACCTATATATTCAGTTTGAATCATACGCATTCTATGCAATTCCACTGTTCATATGGGCTGTCTGCACAATAATGAATCGAGGAAAAAACAACATCAATTCCCTTTAGATTGCGAGAATCACAATTCGCTACTCTCTATCATGCCGATAAAGAGTGCGCATACGCCCGTTGTCTAATTGAAAGTGCAGCACCCGTTAGATTGGAGATTGTCCGGATAGCCAAACGGAGGGGTGTTGCGCCTTGGGCCAGGTGTATTCGCACCTGTCGGAAGAGGAACGGTAGGTCATCCGGATTGAGATGGGCAACGGGGCGAGCGTGCGCCGCATAGCCATGATGCCGGGACGGCATGCGTCCACGGTCAGCCGGGAGAACAGGAACGGCATGATCCGCCGCCACCCGCCCAAACGCACGCCCGTCGCCCCCTCCATGGCACGCGAACTGCAGGAGATCGTCGACGAAACCGACAACAGGCCCATGCGAGTGCTCGGCTGCCGCACCCCCGCCGAGGCATTCGCCGACGAACTGCTAGAATCAGCCGAAAACAAGGATGCTGCACTTACAAATAGACAACGGGATCACACACAGCTGGGCGTACGTGTGCCTGCTGGTCGACCTGGTGAACAGGGGCATCGCCGGCCATTCCGCCGGGCGGACCCGGGATGCGGGCCTGGTGCTGGCCGCGTTCGCCACCCTCGACTTCCCGCTGACGGACGTCCAGGTGTTCCACACCGACCGGGGCAGCGAGTTCGACAACACGAGGATCGACGAGCTGCTCGACGTGTTCGACATCAAAAGATCGCTGTCACGCAAGGGCAGACCCTACGACAACGCCGTGGTCGAGTCGACGAACAGGCTGCTGAAGAAGGAGCTCGCGTACCGAGCTCGCGTACCGGAACCACTACGCCACGCTCGAGCAGCTGAGGCATGACCTCAACGACTACGTGTGGTGGTCCGACAACCAGCGGCTCCACTCCACCCCCGGATGCCGGAGCCCGAAGGAATTCACCGAACAAGGACTCGTCCTCTAAGAAACTGTCCAACACACTGTTACCAATCCAGTCGAGGAAGGACAACTGCCTCGACAACGGCGCGACGGAGCATGATATGGCCTGATTTTTGTTCCGCCCTTATAGTGGGGCGGCTTGCGCCGCTTGGTTTGCATAATACTCGGTTTCGGTCCGTTCCGGTGTCCTGTAGCCCAAGGACTGGTGCAGACGCTTCGAGTCCCCGCCACGAGACCCACCGGAACGTCGCCGATTCCAGGTCCCTCGAATCCTGGAAGGGCTTGCGTCGCCAGACGAGCTCGGTCTTGTACGCGCCGTCGGCGCTCTCGGCCATGGCGTTGTCGTACGAGTCGCCGACCGTGCCGGTCGAGGGAAGCATGCCGAATTCCCCGACCCTGGTGGTGTGCACGAGGCTGATGTACTGCGCGCCATGGTCGGAATTAAACCGACATCGGTTTAATTCCGATTAAGCCGGTTTTGTTGTTAAGCCGGGGAACGGTTCGGGGTCTTGGTGGCTGGCCGTGTCCCATGTGGTTTCCCGGCTTAACGTTCCGGGTTATGTTCGTCTTGTCCCATTTGATTCGAACGAAGGAGTTTGCCATGGGTGAGACGACGGTTGGCCATGTCGCGGGCGAGGTGGTCCGCGCGCTTTACGGGGCCGGTTATATGGAATCCACCATAGGCCAGTACCGCAAGTCCATCAGGGCGTTGGAACGGTACGCTGGAGGCCCGGATGCGGTGTACACGCGTGGGTTGGGCGCGGGGTTCGCCGCGTCGACCTTCAGTGAGCGGACGGGCGGTTTCAGCAGGCAGCGGTGGTTCGATTACGGCAGGCTGGCGCGTTTGTGCGACTCGTATCTGCGGTCCGGTTCGGTGGACCTGGGCAAGTGGCGCAGGAGCAGGCTTGCGGAGCCGGTGGTTCCGGGTTTGGCCGTGGTCATGGAGCGTTGGGAGGCGTATCTCGCCGGTTCGGGACTGGCTTCGGCGACGGTGGGGCATTACCGTCGGATGGCGGGCTTGTTCCTCACGTGGCTGGAATCTCATGGGGTCGTGTCGTTGGACGGTTCGGATGGCTCGCATGTGCTGGGGTTCCTGGCCGGGCTGCGTTCACGCTGGTCGGAGTCGTCGATGCGGCACGCCGCGTCGGACCTGCGCCCGTTGTTCAGATGGCTCGGGCGGGATGACCTGGCGGACGCGATCGGCCTGGCCGGCATACGCAGGACCCACGCGATCGCGGGAACGTTGCCCGACGACGAGCACCGCCGCTTGCTGGAGGCGTGCGCCTCGCGGTCGGTGCCGTCGAGGGACGCGGCGATCACCCTGCTGTCGCTGACGTGCGGGCTGAGGGCATGCGATGTGATCGGTCTGAGGATCGCCGACGTGGATTGGGATTCCATGAGCATAGGTCTGGTGCAGCGAAAGACGGGCAATCCGTTGACCGTGCCGATGACGGGACCGCTGGCCGCGAGGCTGGCGTCCTGGCTGTTGGACGAAAGGCCCGCCACCGACGACGACCGTGTGTTCGTGCGGTACAAGGCGCCCCATGTCGCGCTTCGGGGTCATTCATCGGTGTACGAGGCGATCAGCCGTGTCATGCGGCACGCCGGGCTCGGACGCCGGGGCGGTTCCAGGCTGTTGCGGCGCAACGCGGCGACGAGGATGCTGGAGGCGGCCACGCCGTTGCCGACGATCAGCGCGGTGCTTGGCCACGCCGACCCCGATTCCACACGCGTCTACATGGCCACGCACCGCGGGGGAATGCTCGCGTGCGTGCTGCCCGTGCCGGAAGGCGGATCGTCATGAGACCCACGGAACACGGATTCGTCGGCCCGCTCGCCGGCGAATTGGAGGAGTACATCCGCTTCAAGGCGTCCATGGGCAGGCATGGCGCCACCCGCGTCCGGGTCCTGCGCTCGTTCGACCGGCATTGCCTCGAACACGGGGCCGTGCGTCTGGAGCGGGGCGTCGTGGAGCGATGGATCGCCCATAGGATCGACGCGAATCCCGGGGGTTGCCGCTCGTGGTTCTCGTACATCAGGGACTTCGGCAGGTGGATGCGACTGGCCCACGATCCCGACGCGTACGTGCTCTCCGACCAGTGGAAGGCCGGATCCCCGCGTCCGACGCCGTACCTGCTGACGGACCGCGAGGCCGCCCTGTTCCTGCGGGCCGCGGGAACGTTGGAGTCTCCGTCGCCGTGGGCGTGGCAGTCTCGCGCGTTCTTCATGCTCATGGCCTGCTGCGGGCTGCGCACCCGAGAGGTCAGGAGACTCGCCGTCGGGCACGTCGACCACAAGGCCCGTTCCATCGACGTGGTCGATTCCAAGGCCGGTCGCAGCCGCAGGCTGCCCGTGGGCGACGAGGTCGCCGCCGAACTGCTGGAATGCGACCAACGGTCCCGCGAACGCTTCGGAGACGACCGTCCCGCGTTCTTCGTCACCTCCACCGGCAATCCGGTCTCCCCGGGCATGCCCGGCGTGGTGTTCCGCCGCGTCTGGACGCGGGCCGGGCTCGAGTGGCCACAAGCCGGCAAACGGCCCAGGCCCTATGATTTCCGGCACCGGTTCGCGTTCGCGAACATCGAGCGGTGGACTCGCGACGGCGTGGACGTGATGGCGATGCTGCCCTATCTGGCGGCCTACATGGGACACGCCGGCATCGACAGCACCCTCTACTACGTGCACGCCAGCCCCGATTTCATGGACGGATACGCGGACCTCGTCGCCGACGCCGAACGCGTGGTCCCGGAAACGGAGGAACCATGAGCAAGGCAAGGAAAACGGCCGCCAGCTCCGGTGAACCGGACTTCTGGCGAGTCGCGCGCGACTGGCTGCACCACTGGCTGCCCAAGGTGCGGGGCAGCTCGCCGAAGACCGTCGAGGCGTACCGCATCGGCCTGGAATCCTACGTCCGATGGCTCGAAACCACGGAAGGCACGCAGCGCAGCCACATCGGTTTCGGGCATTTCGACCGGGCGCGCCTGGGCCGGTGGGTCGAATGGATGCGGACCGAGCGCGGGTACTCGGACCGCACCATCATGCTGAGGATGACGACGATGCGCGTGTTCCTCGACCACGCGGGCCTCGAACACCCGGCATTGACCGCGCTGGGCAACGACGCGGCCGGCATACGTGTCAAACCACCCGCGCGCAAACCCGTCGACCACCTCGGGGAGGAGCACACCAAAGCGTTGCTGACCGCATGGGGCACCGGCGACGCCAAATCGCGCAGGAACCGCATGCTCCTGATCCTCATGTACGACACCGCCGCCAGGATCGGCGAACTCGCCGCACTGACCATCGCGGACGTGGGTATGGATAAGCCGGCCAGGGTCACGCTCACCGGCAAACGCGGCAAGAGCCGGGTCGTGCCCCTGGGAGAAAGGACACGAACCCACCTGGCCGCCTACCTCGAGGAATTCCATCCCGGACCGTCCATGCGCGACGGCGACAGGCCGTTGTTCCACTCGACGAGGAACGGCGCCATCCAGCCGCTCTCCGTGGACCGGATCGACGAGATCCTCAAAACCGCGGCGGCCAGAGCACGCCGCGGGACGTGCCCGTCCATGCCCGAACGCGTCCACTGCCACCTGATCCGCCGGACCCGCGCCATGGACCTCTACCAACAGGGCGTGCCGCTACCGCTCATCATGCAACTGCTCGGCCACGAAAGCATGAGCACAACCAGCGCGTTCTACGCGTTCGCGACCCTCGACATGATGCGCAAAGCCGTCGATGCGGCCAACCCCGGCCCCGACCCCTCCAAGGAGACATGGCTCAGCGAGCAACGACTCCGACAACTACACACCCTCAAATAACCCGGAACGTTAAGCCGGGAAACCACATGGGACACGGCCAGCCACCAAGACCCCGAACCGTTCCCCGGCTTAACAACAAAACCGGCTTAATCGGAATTAAACCGATGTCGGTTTAATTCCGACCGGGGATGCCACTACCGGTGGCCCGGATGGCTGGAGCTCATGGAACGCTACGGGCTGACGCGCTCAATGAGCGCGAAGGGCTGCAGCCCCGACAACGCCGCCGCGGAGGGATTCTTCGGTCGCATGAAGACGGAGTCCGTCTATCCCGAGCATTGGGAGAAACGCACCCGCGACGAGGTGCTTGTCCTGATCGACGAGTACATCCACTGGTACAACCACGAGCGCATCAAACAGTCGCTGGGCTGGATGAGTCCGGTACAATATCGTCAAAGCCAAGGAATGGCTGCATGACTATCTCCAAGAAAATGTCCGCAGCCCCGCCTCATTGAGCATCCGTGCTTGTATCGCGAGAGAGTAAAGGGCCTGATGACGGCTTCGGTCGGGATTCAATGGCTGGATGTCCTCATGTTCCAATTGATATATGACCGTGCTGTGTAGGAGTTCTCGCGCCTTGCTGGTCAAGAAATCGGGAATGTGGATGGCATCGTGCCATCCACAGGGCATGATGCGACGTGTCGATCTACATTCGGCGATTCGGAACGATGAACTCAGCTCATCGCCGAGACTAGTATCATCAATTAAGTCATGTATTGCTTGACACATCGACATGCGGTAATCCGCACTATATCGTTTCGCTGTGTCCCACATGCGAGTGGGATGCTCACGCAGACAGCTCCATGCGGAGGCCGGCGGCGACGCGAATAATTCATCTCCTCCGAAACCTGTGACATGAATATGGGGAGTACCGTCGCCCAGTTCGGCTATACGGCTGAAATAACCCTCGATGTCACTCCAATAGATTGGTTCTTCAGGCTTCATGCCATTGGGGTATTCATCACAGACCGTGAATGATTTATTGCCGTCGGCGACCATGCCGAGATTGGTAAGTGATAGTCGAATGTCTGTGGCGATCCCGACTGCCCATTCGGCATCGTGATTGTCCGGGTCATCAGGCATCTCATGGTATAGAGCCATGTGTGCTTCGGTGCGACTGAACACGTATGCGGTGGCGGCAGAATCCGTTCCGCCCGACACATCGACTGATATCGGCGCCTCGCGCGACCAGTGATTCGCCAGCACCGTAAATCGTGCTTTTAGTGCTGACACGAGCTCTTGTTCCGAATTATGAATGTTCTGCAGCGGATTTGATGATGTGTATCGAGGTTGTTGACACCCATCGATGTGCAGTGTCGTTGACACCGGCACGGAATGTATCCCCTTCCAGAAGGAAGCATCTCCTTGAAGGCTGTTGGGGAGGGAGGGTACCAGCTCCATTGCTATGCGTTCCCAGTTCAAGGATCGTTTTTTCGATTGAACGAGCCGGAGCGCGCTATCCGATATGACAGGTTTGTTTCCGTCATCAGTCCAAAACAGACGATTGCCGCTCAGCATAGGTATATTGACAATTGTCTTCGCGGTAGTCGCGCCATTGTCGCACCATTCATTTTGGGACTTCCTATGACGGTTGGCTGCGATCTGTTCCGAATGCTCATGCATAAGCGGCAATGCTCTTTCCTGACGGCTCATCATGCCATTTGATTGGAGCCGCGCCTGCATATCGAGCGCTCCTTATACGTGGCGTGAAATTGATGTCCAGTCCGATTAGTTCGATCCCCAAGGGAACGGTGCCTTGGCTCCGCCGATATCGACATACTTACCGAACCATAAGCCATTGGTGGCTTCGCGGAACGAAGCGATGGTCTCCACCGTAGGGGCTATATACTGCTTCATGATCAACTCCCTAGTTCATTGATAGGTTGGACTGCATGTGGGCACATGCAATTCCAGTTAATCCGTCATAGAGTGCATATCCAAGGAAGAGCTGGGTGTTTGTCATCTTCAGATGACAAACACCCAGCTCTCAAAAGTGAGTTAGTCGTGTAGAGACGGAAAAAACTGTCTCAACGTGTCGTGGTTATTTCGAAGTTGACCGAGAGAACCTTCTCGCGTCACCATGCCCCTATTTAGAATCACTACATCATCGGCGATTGATTCCACTCGCTCGTCCGGCTCGGATGAAATCAGCATCGCTACGCCACGGTTTGCCTGTTTCCGTATCTGCTCTTGCACCCATGCCGTGCTGCGCTGGTCAAGGCCTTGGAATGGCTCGTCCATTATCAGGGCCTTCGGGTTACTCAGTAGTGCTACTGCGAACCTGATTTTTACAGTATCGATCACTGTGAGAGCTTTGAGCTTGCATGAAAGAACGCTTTGTAATCCGGTCATCTGAACGACATGGTTCAAATGAGTATTCGGCGCACCGGACCAGAGGGCTTTCCATCGTAGATAGGTTCCTGCCGAACAGTAAGAGGAATGAGGAATCGTGGTGGGCACAGCAGCCACTGCAGTCTTTGGATCGTCAAGCCGGATATAGGGCTTTCCACAGATGAGGATCTGCCCTGAACTTGGCGTTTCAAGATTGAGCAGTATACGCAGGATGCTTGTTTTCCCGGCGTTTATGGGGCCTATCAGAGCTGTGACGCGACCGGCATAAGCGGCAAAAGAGACGCCTCGTAGTTCGCGGCCAGCATGGCTAAGGGAAACGTTCTCCAAAGCGAGAATAGGGGCAGCGGGATTCGGCAGCTTGTACATTGATTTCCTTTCCTTGCCTCACCCAAGCCGCAAAAATCGAAGTCCCCCCCCCCTAAGTGCATTTATGAAGGGCAGATTCTAGTGGTGGTTGCAACACCTGAGGTTTGAGCGGCCTTCCATGGTCA
>OBWT01000322.1_pt1 | contig 19855 bp, 22 predicted proteins | sample 1476541 | NCBI WGS metagenome assembly OBWT01 (sample SAMEA2580134, study PRJEB22360) | human gut metagenome | biome: human gut; feature: human-associated habitat; material: faeces | place: Denmark | collected 2008/2010 | reverse complement strand
TCTCCCAGCTGGGAAGTGTGGGGCGCGGGGGCGATTGAGACGAGCCGCAGCATACTGCTCACCGGCTGGTGTGTACTGGCAGCGATCGTGCTGGCGCTGGTGATCGCTGTGGGCGTCAGCGTTGGCGAGCTGGCCATCCCGCTGCAGAATGTCTTTTATGCTATCAGCAACAGAACCGGCTTAACCGCTGAGCCGCTCAACCGTATCTATGAGAGCGTTATCTGGGATTTCCGCCTCAGCCGCGCGCTGGTCGCCGCCTGCTGCGGCGCCGGCCTCGCTATCTGCGGTGTCGTGCTGCAAAGCTTGCTGAAGAATGCCCTCGCCGAACCCTACGTCCTCGGCGTCTCCGCCGGGGCCTCCACCGGCGCGGTGTCGATCGTGGTGCTGGGCCTTGGCTCTGGCGCAATTTCCCTCTCGGCAGGCGCCTTTGCCGGGGCCTTCGCCGCCTTCGCCTTTGTCGCCTTGCTGACTAACGGCGCGCGCGGCGGCAATGAGCGTACGATTCTTGCGGGCGTCGCCGCCTCGCAGTTATTTAACGCCATCACGGCCTATACCATCAGCACCACCGCCAGCGCGCAGCAGGCGCGCGATGTGATGTTCTGGCTGCTGGGCAGCTTCAGCGGCGTCCGCTGGCCCGAATTCCAGTTGGTCATCGTGGTGGTGCTCGCGGGTCTGGCGGTCTGCCTGTGGTATGCCCGGGCGCTGGACGCGTTCACCTTCGGCGACGATGCCGCCGCCTCGCTGGGGATTGCTGTGCCGCGCGTGCGCCTGATCCTCTTCACCACTGCGGCGCTGATCACCGCCACCATCGTCAGCATGGCCGGCTCAATCGGCTTTGTTGGCCTGGTGGTGCCGCACGTGATGCGTTTCTTCTTTGGCCCGCTGCACCGAACGTTGCTGATCGCCAGCGCGCTGGCAGGGGCGATATTGATGGTACTGGCGGACATTGCGTCGCGCCTGCTGATTGCCCCGCAAAGTCTGCCCGTTGGGGTAGTAACCGCCCTGGTTGGGGTGCCTTTCTTTGCCGTGATTATCTACCGCTCAAGGAATAAGTGATGAGTATTTGCGCTGAAAATATCACCTGGAAGGCAGGCAAAAAGGTCATCGTCAATAATGTCTCGCTGCGGGTGCCGCGCGGAGAAACGGTCGGACTGCTGGGGCCCAACGGCTGCGGCAAATCCTCGCTGCTGCGCGTTCTGGCGGGCCTGCGCCGCCCGGATGCAGGTCGCGTCACCCTCGACGGCCAGGATATCGCCCGGATGGCGAAAAAGCAGCTCGCCCGCCGCGTGGCTTGCGTCGAGCAACACGGCATGACCGAGGCCAATATGCGGGTGCGCGACGTCGTGCGCCTGGGACGCATTCCCCACCACTCTCCGTTCTCAAACTGGAGCGCTCAGGATGACGAAGCGATTGCCGCCGCGCTGCAGCGGGTAGCGATGCTGGAGAAAAGCGAACAGGGATGGTTAAGCCTCTCCGGCGGCGAGCGGCAGCGGGTGCATATCGCCCGCGCGCTGGCGCAGAGCCCGAGCGAAATCCTGCTGGATGAGCCGACCAACCATCTGGATATACACCATCAGATGCAGTTAATGCAGTTGATCAGCGAGCTGCCGGTAACCAGCATTGTGGCCATTCACGATCTTAACCATGCCGCGATGTTCTGCGATTCGCTGATCGTGATGCAGCAGGGGCAGATCCTCGCCAGCGGGACGCCGGAGGAGATTTTGTCCGAAGCGCTGCTGTGGGACGTTTTCCGGGTGAAAACCAAAATCGAGATCTCCCCTTACCACGGCAAAAAGCACATTCATTTCATCGTTTAGGTTGGGCGGATATGCCTCTTTTCTCCCTGCGCCCTGCGGCAACCCTCTGGCCTCCGGTGTTACTGGGAAGCCAGTTCGTTTTTAATATTGGCTTTTACGCGGTCGTACCTTTCCTCGCCCTCTTCCTGCGCGACGACATGCTGCTCTCAGGCGGACTTATCGGCCTGATCCTCGGGCTGCGTACCTTCTCCCAACAGGGGATGTTTATCCTCGGCGGGACGCTGGCCGACCGCTATGGCGCTAAGGCGATCATTCTCGCCGGCTGCGTCGTTCGCGTCGCCGGTTTTCTCCTGCTGGCGTGCGGGGCGTCGCTGTGGCCCATTATCCTTGGCGCCTGCCTGACCGGCGTCGGCGGCGCCCTGTTCTCCCCGTCGATAGAGGCCCTGCTGGCGCGGGCCGGTACCCACAGCCAGGCCAACGGGAAACGCAGCCGCGCCGAGTGGTTTGCGCTGTTTGCGGTATGCGGTGAACTGGGAGCGGTGATCGGCCCGGTGGCCGGAGGCGTGCTGAGCGGGATCGGCTTTCGACATATCGCCCTCGCCGGCGCGGGAATATTTCTTCTGGCGCTGGCGGTGCTCTTTTTCGGTCTGCCCGCCGACGGGCACACGACAACAACGCGCAGACGAGTCCCATGGTGGACGCCTTTGCGCCAGCCGCGCTTTGTCGCGTTTATTCTCGCCTACAGCTCATGGCTGTTGAGCTACAACCAACTCTACCTCGCTCTGCCGGTGGAGATCCAACGTTCCGGCGGCCGCGAGCAGGATCTGGCGCCGCTCTTTATGCTGGCCTCGCTGTTGATTATCACCCTCCAGCTCCCTCTCGCCCGCTTCGCCCGGCGAATGGGCGCCGTGCGCATCCTGCCGGTGGGCTTTCTGCTGCTGTCGGCTTCCTTTGCCAGCGTGGCGTTATTCGCCGCCGCCCCACCCGCCGAAAGTTGGCTGCGGTTAATGCCGGCGGCTGGTTTTGTCACGCTGCTCACCCTCGGCCAGATGCTGTTAGTGCCCGCAGCCAAGGATCTGATCCCGCTGTTCGCCGAGGAGTCGACGCTGGGCGCCCACTACGGAGCGCTCGCCACCGCAGGAGGGTGCGCGGTGTTAGCCGGGAATTTACTGCTCGGTCATTTACTTGACCAGGCGCTCATTCCGTCGCCGCAGGCGGTTTATCCCTGGCTTCTGCTGGCGCTGTTTCCGCTGTGCAGCGCCGTCGCCCTGCGGGCGATCTGTCGCCCGCTGGCGGCAACATGACGCAGAGCGGGTAACAGCCCGCTCTGGAAGTGAACAGCTGGTATCCATATTTTCAGCTAATCCTTTAACAAAGATCCTCAGCCCTGTTTAAAGCCCGGCTTGCCGTTTTTGGCTCGCCATTCCTTCACTTCTTTTACGATACCTTCAGGACTGTCCTCACGGTCATCCCTTGGATAATAAATAAGATCAGAACCATCAGGGTGTTCAGCTAATCGACGAAATTCATCCACTAATTTATCATCATCAGCCTCAGTTTCACCTTCAGCCCGGCAGATTTTTCTGACGAACTCCAGAAACTCCGCCTCGGTATAGTCAGAAATCGTTTTCTTTTCCATTTACTTATTTCCTCTGTGAATTTCAATATGATGCTTGGGTGTCACTACCCTGAGATTATCGATATCATAAACAGCGCCACCATCCGTAACGCGCTTGATATGGTGCAGTTCGAAACGTTCTCGTTCACCTACACGCTCTGATTCAGGAACAAACGAAGATTTACCTTTTGTAACCAGAACCTTATTCTGATTTTTGAACTGCTTCAGTAACTCCGGATCTTTCCCCACTTCCATCCACAACGCCTTACGGAACCACGGCAGCCTGGAGGCTGCAAATCGGGGTGTGGCAGAATATGAGCTTTCAGAGTAACCATCCAGAATGAGTTCCCATGTCACACAACCTAGAGCACCAGAAAGTCCACACCAGAATGGTGAAAGAGGTTCTGAAAGCCGTCGCCAGAGCCAATAATCACCCTTATCAGTCCGTATTTACAGACTTTATCGCCGGTCATCCCTCCTGCACGGTCTGTTTCTGGGAAACCTTCAACAAAATGTACCCGGATTCACCGTACGAATACGTCACGTTCTGCCATACCTGCCGTCGTTTGATTTATACGAAACAGAAGCGGAGATGAAGGCGGATGACCCGAAGTGGTGGTGATTTTCAGCCCCGACCGCTGAAACGCCTGTTCACAATGTCGCGGTATAAAAATCGACCATGCAGAGAGAGAAACCACCGGAGTGGTGGGAAAAGCAGAAAGGCTCACGTGGCATAAGGCGTGGACAGCGGTATCGTCTGGTTTTTCAATTTCCTATACGTGAACACAATCTGCAATTCGGTATACAGCGAACCTGCCACCATAAGTGTTTTTATACCACTTAACTGGCTCAGCACCGGGGGCAGGCTTCATTCTGAATTCATCGCGCAGACGTCCTTTCGAGAAACACCTGTCTTCGGCAATCTCCTGCGCACGTCTGGTGACCAGCTCATCATTATTCATGGTTCTTGCATCTCCGTCAGACGTTTTTATATCCGGACAGCCCCTCTATGGCCACTTCTGTGCAGTATGCAATACACGCAGGATATACACTTTTCCCCACTGGCTGTCGACCTCATAAACCAGAACAAAATGCGGGTGAATAACCAGTTCCCGGGTACCTTCCACACGACCATTGCGGCCTTTATACGGCTGCCCGGCTAGGCTGCTGGCTGAACACCCGCAAGGTTCACACTGATGACACACCAGTAAAAGTACTGGCACCGGGCAGGAAGAAGGCGAAAACAGGATATATCTGGACGTATGTCCGGGATGACCGGAATGCCGGTTCGCCAGAACCTCCGGCGGTCTGGTTCGCCTACTCACCGGACCATCAGGGTAAACATCCGGAGCAACACCTTCGTCCCTTCCGGGGTATCCTGCAGGCAGATGCGTTCGCAGGTTACGATCGGCTGTTCAGTGCCGAACGTGAAGGCGGCGCGTTGACGGAAGCAGGATGCTGGGCTCATGCGCGGCGCAAAATCCACGATGTATATATCAGTACCAAAAGCGCGACGGCGGAAGAAGCACTGAAACTAATCGGCGAACTGTACGCCATTGAGCACGAAATACGCGGGTTGCCGGTGTCTGAACGCCTGGCGGTCAGGCAAATGCAGAGTAAACCGCTACTGACTTCCTTGTATAAGCTGATGCAGGAGAAAGAACACACGTTATCGAAAAAATGCCGTCTGAGAGATGCGTTCCGGTATATCAGGAAGCACTGGGTTGCGTTGTGCAACTTCTGTGATGACGGTCTGGCGGAGGCGGACAATAACACAGCGGAAAGAGCGCTTCGTGCAGTCTGTCTCGGAAAGAAAAATTACGTGTTCTTCGGTAGCGATCACGGCGGCGAGCGTGGTGCACTGCTGTACGGGCTGATCGGCACCTGCCGTCTGAACGGTATCGATCCGGAAGCGTATCTGCGCCATATTCTGAGCGTACTGCCGGAATGGCTTTCCAACCGAGTTGACGAACTCCTGCCATGGAACGTAGTACTCACCAATATGAACCGCCCCGGGTTTCCTGGAGAGTGTTTTATCTGTGAACTCAGGCTGCCAGATCATCGTTTCCGATGGAAGCATAATAAGCTTTTTCTGCTTCTGCCGGAGGAGTATGGCCCAGCCTTTCCAGCAATCGTCGATTGTTATACCAGTCCATCCACGTGAGTGTGGCCAGCTCCACTTCTGTCCGGTTTTTCCAGCTCTTACGGTGTATTACCTCCGCTTTGTAAAGGCCATTGATGCTCTCCGCCATCGCGTTGTCATACGAGTCACCAGTACTTCCTGTTGATGCCAGTAATCCGGCTTCCTTAAGCCGCTGTGTGTAGGCCAGCGATACATACTGAGAACCTTTATCACTGTGATGGACTGTGCCGGACGGTCGACGGGCCCATAACGCCTGCTCCAGAGCATCCAGCACGAATGTCGTTTCCATAGACGATGCGGCTCAGTTCACGATTTTCACGTTCCAGCTCTTTCAGACGCTGACGTTCAGCGGTGGTGAGCCCGCCATCACCGCCTCCCGTATCCCGCTCATGCTGGCGTACCCAGACACGCAGAGTCTTCGGTGTACAGCCAATCTTTGGGGCAATGGAACAAATTGCCGCCCACTGTGAGTCATATTCGCCCTGACTTTCCAGAACCATACGAATCGCCCTCTGACGGACTTCGGGGGAAAAACGAGTATTTTTAGTCATTCTGTTTACCTCTTTCTCAGGGAGTTTAGTCTCCAGGATTCCCGGGGCGGTTCAGTAATACCGGTGATCTCGAGGCCCGTTTGCAGAAGAACGGGAGTGTTCGTTTCCGTGACCGTCGGACGGGAGAGTTTGTCTGTACGGATTATGGTGACAGGGTTGTTTTCCGTAATCACCATGACCGCAATGCGCTGGCAGATAAACTGGATTTGATTGCACCTGTATTGTTTGAGCGTGATCCCAGAATGGGCTTTGAACCAGAAGGAAACGACAAACAATTTAACCAGGTCTTTGCTGAAATGGTTGCCTGGCATAATGTGACAGGCCGTACCGGTCACGAAGACTACAGGATTACACGACCGGATGTGGATCATCACCGGGAAGGAAGTGAACGCTACTACCGCGATTATATCGCGGCGAACAGCAACGATGACGCATCACTGCCTCCGCCGGAGCAGGATAAACGCTGGGAACCGCCATCTCCCGTATGACCTGTGTCCCTTAGCGAAAATCTCGTAGCTTCTCTCTCAATGAGGGCGGGTATTTGACATCCTCCACGCCCTAAGGACGTGGGTTCCTGCTTCAACGGGCGGCATCCGTCATCCGCCAATACATTGAATAGCAGCAGACACCTGGTTAGGTGGAAAACAGCGCTTTATATCCCCGTTGAAGGACGGGGGTAAGGGGTATTTGTTAAAAATCAGCACTATCCCTGCCAAATAGGATGATTAATATCACAATATATCGACAATTTTTTTAATATTAAACAAATAAACATTTGAAAAAAGTTGTTTATGAATGTCATAGATTGATGTAAATCACATTTTTCATAACAACATTTAGACACCTCAAAAATATTCGCTCCTGTAAAACAACTTTTTTTTCTGTTGTGGGTCACCTTTATATTGAATACTCGTCACCAGTAAACAATATATACTGGAGATTTGTCATGACGATATCCATTTTTCAGGCTCAACCCTTTGAATTACCCTTTGATCCGTGCACAACGGCACTGATCATGATAGACATGCAACGTGATTTTGTCGAAGCAGGAGGGTTTGGAGAAGCATTGGGTAATGATGTTTCACTGGTTCGCACGGCTATCGCACCATGTAAAGAAGTTCTGGCAGCCGCACGTCAAAAAGGAATTATGGTTATTCATACCCGTGAAGGCCATCGTGAAGACTTAAGCGACTGCCCATCAGCCAAACTGACGCGCGGCGGAAAAACCTTTATTGGTGAACCAGGACCGATGGGACGCATTCTGGTCAGGGGTGAAGCAGGTCATGACATCATTCCTGAACTGTATCCGGTGACAGGCGAACCTGTGATTGATAAACCCGGTAAAGGCGCTTTTTATCAAACCGACTTACATCTGATTTTGCAAAAGCGTGGTATCAAGACACTTATTGTTTGTGGCGTGACTACCGAAGTTTGCGTAACCACCACCGTGCGTGAAGCAAATGACCGTGGCTATGAATGCATCATACCGGAAGATTGCGTTGGCTCCTATTTCCCGGAATTCCAGAAATACGCCCTTGAGATGATCAAAGCACAAGGTGCCATTTTCGGTTGGGTTACTGATTCCAAAGCCATTATTGCAGGTCTGGAAGGCTAACGCCGATGGTACAGGTTACGCTTTGTGCATCGTCGTTGGGATATCTTTTCCCGCAGAATGAAACGCAAGATTTACGTCTACATAGCGCTTTTAAACATGCGGTAAATCTGTATTCAGACGCGGGAACATTCATCACTCTGTTGTGTGCGCAAACGTATCTGAATCTCCCTGATGCTGCCAGAGTCTGGCTACCTGAATGTTGGGACTGGCGAAGAGAGATTGCCCATTCAGATCCCATTCAATTAACCCCAGGCTTACTGCGGACACCTCGATTTTGTGTGGCGCTCGATAACGCAACGCTCTGGCAGTCGCCATTTGTGGGGGGAATGCTGACTCTTGAGGCATTGCCTTTGGTTTTCCAGCACTACCCCACGATAGCATCGCAACGGCTTTTATTTTGTCTGGAGCATAACGTTCAAAGCACATTGCACCTGCCGGATAGTCTCACGCACCAGGGATTAGATATTATGGAACATCCAGATGCGCTGGAACGCCAGGTACCCCAACTGATCGGCTTTGGTAAAGGCTTAACGCCCGATGGAGATGACTATTTGCTGGGCTATCTGGCAGCCCTCTGGTTATGGCAACTCCCTGCACCACTTGCCAATCATCAATACAGGTTGCAGAAGGCAATTGAACAACATGCACACAACACCACGGATATAAGTCGTCATTATCTGCAACGTGCGCTTCAGGGACATTTTTCAGAACCGATTTGCCGGTTACTCGCACAACTGGTTGGGAGCGCATCGGCAATGACAATCGCATCCTGTACAGAACAGATCATGCAATTTGGCGCAACATCAGGAGTAAATTGCCTTGCAGGAATGCTGCATGGATTTCGAACCCTGAACACCATGAATTGATTTCAACCTTTTCTCCCGTAGCCCGTTTATGGGGCTACACGGGGATGCTTTGCCCGAATTTTGCTATCGGGCGGAATGGAACAGGCGTAACAGCATGAAAGTTAAATATAAAGTTTTCAGTAATCTTTATCAGGACTCAGTTTCTCTGATGCAGATTTCCGCGCAAATCAGCAAGTTGCCCGGTATTCAACAGGCCTCGGTCGTCATGGGAACACCCAATAATCTCGAGCAATTGCGCGATGCGGGTCTGGGTAACGAAATCAACGCCAGTCCCAATGATTTAGTGATTGCAGTCATGGGTGAAGAAGATATTTGCAATGAAGCACTGCTACTGGCCCAGCAACGTCTGACCAGCAAACCCGATGATGAAACGGATTGTGGCATTAAATCACCGGAAAAGGTCAGCCTGGAAATGGCACTGGAAGCTGAACCCGAAGCCAACCTGGCACTCATTTCTGTACCGGGAGACTACGCCGCCGCCGAAGCAATTAAAGCGTTAAACCTCGGAATGAACGTGATGATGTTCAGCGATAACGTCAGTATCGGGCAGGAAAAATACATCAAAACGCTTGCCCGAGAACGTCAGCGCATCGTAATGGGACCTGACTGTGGAACCGCCATTGTTAACGGCATTCCGTTAGGCTTCGCTAATGTGGTGAAACGCGGAGCAATTGGTGTTATTGGCGCGTCAGGCACCGGGCTACAGGAAGTGACTTGCCGAATCGACCAGCTCGGAGCGGGTATTTCTCAGGCGTTGGGAACAGGCGGACATGATCTCAGTGAAGAGATTGGTGGAATATCAATGCTCTTTGCTTTAGATGCGCTGGCACAAGACGATGAAACTCACGTGATTGTGCTTATTTCAAAACCGCCTTCACCGATCGTTGCCCGGACTATTCTGGAGCGCGCCGAGGCTTGTGGAAAACCCGTGGTGGTGAATTTCCTCGGGGCGAATCCGCATGATCTGGCACGTCCCAATATCACTGCCGCCACCACACTTGCCAGCGCCGCCGACATCGCTGTGGCGTTACTGAATGATCAGCCACTTCCGGCTGTCGAGAACGAGGTTTCCTGCGACGATCTCACAATGTTACAAAACGCCTGCCAAAGTCTGCCAGTCCATCGCCAGGCGATACGCGGTGTTTTCGCCGGAGGAACCTTCTGTTACGAAGCTCAGCTTATCTGCCAACAAAAGGGATTCCATGCCGCCTCCAATACGCCAGTTGCGGGTAATCGTGCTCTGGCAAATATCTGGCAAAGTGAAGATCATACACTGATTGATATGGGGGACGATGATTTCACCCGTGGCAAACCGCATCCAATGATCGACCCGACTCTGCGCAATCAACGTCTGCTCAACGAACTCAACGACTCACATACTGCCGTTGTGTTATTCGACCTTGTACTTGGTTATGGCACCTCCGCTACGCCTGTCAGCGAATTACTGGACCAACTTTCACACATCGACATGAATAATGCACCGTTGCTGATTGCCCACGTTTGCGGAACAGAAGCTGATCCGCAAATACGCAGTCAGCAGATAAGCTCACTACAAAATGCAGGCGTCATCATTGCCAACAGCAATGCACAGGCGGCGCTATGGGCCAGCACCGTTGCACAGACTCAGTTGCAGAAAAAGGAGCTAAATGCATGAATACCTTATTTAATCAGCCTTTGAAGGTCGTGAACGCGGGGCTACACAGTTTTGCTGACAATATTCAACATGCAGGAGGGCATGCTATATCCCTCAACTGGCAGCCGCCAGCACAAGGTGATATTGACACCGGTTTGGTTCTGGCGTCATTACTACGCCATCCACTGGTAGAAAGTGCCAACCAAATCGCCATGACACGTTATCTCGAAGCACAGCCCGTGTTGGTGGATGTCATGCTCGCTAAAGAAGCCATCCCCGAAATGGCTGAACAAAAACGCATTTTACACTCTGGTCCACCGATTGCCTGGGAAGATATGTGTGGTCCGGTAAAAGGGGCGATTATTGGTGCCATGCTGTACGAAGGCTGGGCTACAAGCCAGAAAGACGCAGAAAACCAGATAAACGCAGGCGAAATCGACCTTGCTCCTTGTCATCATTATCACGCGGTTGGACCAATGGCAGGCATTATCAGCCCGTCGATGCCATTATGGGTGGTGGAAAACAAAACCAACGGCCATCGTACTTTTAGCAATTTCAATGAGGGTCTGGGTAAGGTTCTCCGTTTTGGTGCCAATAACGATGAAGTTCTCAATCGTCTGGCCTGGATGCGTGATGAACTGGCGCCGGCCATGAAAGCAGCAATCGCACAACACGGCGAGCTGGAACTCAAGCCATTAATGGCGCAGGCGCTGCATATGGGGGATGAAGTTCATAACCGCAATGCTGCCGCTACCGGTTTGCTGATTAAGCGCCTGCTCCCGGCATTGCTGGCCTGCTCTCTTCCACAGGAACATATCCAGCGCGTCGTGGCATTTATCACAGGTAACGATCACTTCTTCCTCAATTTGTCGATGGCTGCCTGTAAAGCAATGATGGATGCCGCCGCCAATGTACCGTTCAGTTCAATGGTTACGGTGATGGCGCGTAACGGGGTGAATTTTGGTATTCGGCTTTCCGGTACTGGCGATCGCTGGTTTCAGGCTCCTGCCAATGCAGTTGAAGGTCTGTTCTTCCCCGGATTTGGCGTTGACGACGCCGCTTCTGACCTGGGTGATAGCGCAATTACTGAAACCGCAGGTGTGGGTGGCTTCGCGATGGCGTCATCTCCGGCGATTGTTAAATTTGTGGGAGGCACCCCTGCCGATGCCACCAATAACAGCCGTCGGATGCAGGCAATCACCCTCGGCGGTAACCCCGCATTTACACTTCCAGCCCTCAATTTTGCCCCCACCGCAGCAGGTATTGATGCGTGTAAAGTGACCGATCGTGGCATTTTACCGGTCATCAATACGGGTATCGCCCACAAACAAGCGGGAGTCGGACAAATTGGTGCCGGGATCACCACTGCACCGATGGCCTGTTTTGTCGCTGCTGTACGTGAACTGGCGGAGATCGTCGCAAAGGAGAACCATCATGGTTAAGCCACTGGCTGTCGTCGCGGTTGGCGGCAATGCGCTCATTCAGGACGATAAACGCAATAGTATTCCCGATCAATATGTTGCAGTAATGGAAAGCGTGCAGCATATCGTTGATATGGTTGAAGCCGGATGGGAGCTGGTGCTAACCCATGGTAATGGCCCGCAGGTAGGCTTTATTCTGCGCCGCTCTGAACTTGCCAGTAACGAAGTTTCTCCGGTTCCTCTGGATTACGCCGTGGGTGATACCCAAGGCGCCATTGGATACATGTTCCAGAAAGCGCTGCATAACGAATTGGCTCGCCGTGGCATAAACAAACCGGTAATTGCCCTGGTGACACAAACGCGAGTCAGCCCATATGACGATGCTTTCGCCAGCCCCAGTAAACCGATTGGCGCGTTTCTTGATGAAGAAACAGCACAACAACGCCAACAACAACTCGGCTGGACGCTGATGGAGGACGCCGGGCGTGGTTGGCGGCGTACAGTTCCCTCTCCTGCGCCACTGGAAATTATTGAGCACCACACCATCGCTCACCTTGTGCGCCAGGGATATCTGGTTATAGCCTGCGGCGGCGGCGGTATACCTGTGGTGCGAGACGGGCAACAACTGAAAGGTGTGGAAGCCGTGATCGATAAAGACCTGGCCTCCGCATTGCTCGCCAGTCAGTTAGGCGCTGATCTGCTGGTGATCCCCACCGGTGTAGAAAAAGTGGCGATTCACTTTGGTACACCACAACAACAATGGCTCGACGCTATCAGCGTCTACGAAGCTCAAACGCTGTTGCAGGAAGGTCAGTTTGGTGTCGGCAGTATGCAACCCAAAGTGGAAGCCATTATTGATTTCATCAATGCCAGCCAGCAACAAGGCAAACAGGCCAGCGGACTGATTACTTCACCGCAAACCATAAAAGCAGCCCTGGCACATCAGAGCGGAACATGGATAACCCTTTAATTCTCTGGAGAACACAATGACTACAACACTTTTAGCCGTTAACGGAACGCTGATGCGCGGTCTGGAACTCAACCCAAATATGCAAAAAGCTGGCGGTATTTTTGTCCGTGAAGACCGAACTGACGCCCATTACCGGTTATGGAGTATTAATGATCGTCATCCCGGAATGATCCGCGTGAATGAAGGAGGAGCACACGTAGACGTAGAAATCTGGCAACTGCCTCTGGCCAGTTTTGCCGAACTGTTAATGAACGAACCCGAAGGCCTGACCATTGGAAAAATCAAACTTGCCGATGGTAGCGAAGTACTGGGCGTACTGGCAGAAAGCTGGCTGACTGAAGGCCAGAAGGAGATTACAGCACTGGGGGGCTGGCGCAAATACACCGGGAATTTTCACACGATGTAACGCGCATTTATAAAGGAAACATATTATGCGTAAAGAAGATAATATGAATACGGCATCAGGATTGCGTATTACCATGATTTTGCTGGGTATTGCCGTCACACCTGTGCTGTTGTCATCCTCAAGCCTCGGCAATCAACTTTCCAGTGGTAGTTTAATTAGCGTCGTACTATTAGGCGGCGTCATTCTGACCTTACTTTCAGCCATCACCATTAGTGTGGGAGAAAAAGCCCGCCTGCCAACATACGGTATTGTGAAATATTCATTTGGCGAAAAAGGGGCCATCGCCATTAATATTTTGATGGCTATAAGTCTGTTCGGCTGGATTGCCGTTACCGCTAATATGTTTGGTCATTCGGTGCATGACTTACTGGCGCAGAATGGGATTGAAGCGCCACTGGCACTGTTAGTGGCAGCTGGTTGTGTCATTTTTGTCGCCTCTACGGCCTTTGGTTTTTCCATTCTGGGCAAAGTTGCCCAGGTCGCCGTGCCGGTTATCGCACTGGTGCTGTGTTATATACTCTATGTGGCAACCCATACCGAAGTATCAGCGCCAGCAGCGATAGCGGAGATGAGTACAGGTGTCGCCGTTTCCACCGTTGTTGGCACTATTATTGTGCTGGTTGCTACACTTCCCGACTTCGGTAGTTTTGTACATAACCGAAAACATGCTCTGATTGCCGCAGGTATGACGTTTCTGGTTGCCTACCCTCTGCTATACTGGGCGGGTGCAACGCCGAGTGCCATTAGCGGCCAGGGCTCTTTACTGAATGCTATGGCAGTATTCGGTGCGGTTATGCCTGCAGCACTGTTGCTGATATTCGCCTGCGTCACCGGTAATGCGGGCAATATGTTCCAGGGGACGTTGGTAGTTTCCACACTGCTTAGCCGCTTTCCCAAATGGCAGATTACCGTTGCGCTGGGTATCCTTTCCGCCATCGTAGGCAGTATGGATATTATGGCGTGGTTTATTCCGTTTCTGCTGTTCCTGGGTATCGCGACTCCCCCAGTTGCCGGAATTTATATCGCTGACTTTTTCCTTTATCGCCGTAATGGCTATCAAGAGTCAGTGTTAGCCCAGGAGTCACAGATTAAAGTGCTGACATTCGCAGCATGGATCATAGGCGCAGCGGTTGGCTTTATGACCGTAAAAGGCTTATTCACCCTGACGACGATCCCTTCAGTTGACTCCATTCTGGTGGCATGTATCGCGTATGCGATTCTCAGTCGGGCAAGTCAACACCGCTAATTCCTGGGTATACTCAGGCAATGATTACGGCTGAATCTGGAGAGATTCAGCCACTTTACCACTGACCAGGGAGCCTTATGTTCATCTCAGACGAAACGATTCGAATTATTCATCTGGTCGCCAGACACCAGAACATCACCACCGCAGCCGAACAGTTAAATAAAGTCCCTTCTACTATCAGTTACACCCTGAAGAAAGCGGAAGAAACCCTGGGCGTTGAACTGTTCATTCGTAAGGGACGATATATTGAATTATCTCCGGCGGGGAGTTACTTCATCGAACATAGCAAAAATATTCTCCGCGATCTGGATGCATTAAAGCGCAACACAGTGCTGATTCACGATGGTATTGAGCGTGAACTGACAATTGCGGTGAACAATATTATACCTGGTGATTTTCTGGTGTCATTTATTCAAGATTTTGAACGGCAATTCACATCAACAACACTGACGGTAGATATTGAAGTATACAACGGCTGCTGGGATGCGCTGTACAGTAAACGTGCTGATCTGGTCTACGGTGCTCCTCATGCAGTACCAAGCAGTGAAGGCATCATTAGCGAACCGGTCGGACAAATAGAATGGGATTTTGTCGTCAGCCCACTTCATCCACTGGCAGTGAAGCGGAATCCATTAGAAAACAGTGAATTGCGTCATTATCCTGCGGTTTGTATCCGGGATACCTCCGTTAACTTCCCCCCAATGCAAGCCTGGTTGTTGGAAGGACAAAAACCTATTTTTGTTCCTGACTTCGCCATGGCAATCAGCTTAATAGAACAAAACGTCGGTATTGGTTATATTCCACATCATCTGGCATTGCCGTTATTGAACAGAGGTAAATTGCTTAAAAAGCCAATGCGCGAACATAAACACGCCACCAAGTTATTTCTTGCCGCTCGTTCCGATGGTATAGGAAAAGCCTGTCTGTGGTGCATGTCGTATTTAAGAAATAAGCAATTCATGGCGTAATACCATCAATACAGTGATATTGCCAGGCTCTTCCAGGGTTATACTGAATGCAATGATCCGAAAGGATGATGAATGGATTGATTCATACCACAAGTTTTCATTTTGACATCCTCCACGCCCTAAGGACGAGGGTTCCTGCTTCAACGGGCGGCATCCGTCATCCGCCAATACATTGAATAGCAGCAGACACCTGGTTAGGTGGAAAACAGCGCCTTATATCCCCGCTGAAGGACGGGGTTTTACGGTGCACGGATAAAAGGAGCATGAATGATGGAGTATGTAGAAGTATCGGAGAAAATTTGATATTCTTCTTGATAAAATGAGATTTTCTGCACATATAAGCATACAGGAGATTCATAGTACAAAAATAAAAAATCATAATAATAAACTTAAATTGACATAACTATAATCAACTTTGAACAGGAATATATTAATGATAAAACAAAAGGTATTTTTCTCAGGTACTGTACTAGCTATTTTTTTATCTCTCAGCAACGTATCTTTGGCTTCCGGCCTGGATAAAAACATGCAGTCTCTTGCCAAAAGTATGAGTATTCTACAATCTTCCAATGATAAATCATCACTATTAAATGCTCTTGAAATGATGGATAAATCTGTAGATTCTTCTATGAATATTATTCCTGAAAAGATAGATGTTAATGATAAAGTTTCTGTAGATAATTATAAGGAAGAGTTAAAAAAACTACAACATGAAATCAATATTGCAAAAAAGAAAGTTGAGGACGGGAATATAGAATCATTACGTGAGTCTCTGGATAAAATGAACGATATAAAACTTGAAGGTCACCGAAAATTCAGATGATCTACAAAAATAAATTTTAATATTTAAATACGGCAATATATTTTATCATGTATTGCCGTCTTGGCGTATTCTTTCCGTTCCATTCAATTGCATCTGGCATAACAAGAGAAATAGTAGACTCCTCATTACTGCTGTTGTATAACTGCGCACCATAATCTGCTAGACTGGCCCCCTGAATCTCCAGACAACCAATATCACTTAAATAAGTGATAGTCTTAATACTAGTTTTTAGACTAGTCATTGGAGAGCAGATGATTGATGTCTTAGGACCGGAGAAACGCAGACGGCGTACTACACAGGAAAAGATCGCTATTGTTCAGCAGAGTTTTGAACCGGGAATGACGGTCTCCCTTGTTGCCCGGCAACACGGTGTGGCAGCCAGCCAGCTATTTCTCTGGCGCAAGCAATACCAGGAGGGAAGTCTTACTGCTGTGGCCGCAGGAGAGCAGGTCGTTCCTGCCTCTGAACTTGCTGCTGCCATGAAGCAGATTAAAGAACTCCAGCGCCTGCTCGGCAAAAAAACGATGGAAAATGAACTCCTTAAAGAAGCCGTTGAATATGGGCGTGCAAAAAAGTGGATAGCGCACGCGCCCTTATTGCCCGGGGATGGGGAGTAAGCTTAGTCAGCCGTTGTCTCCGGGTGTCGCGTGCGCAGTTGCACGTCATTCTCAGACGAACCGATGACTGGAAAGATGGTCGCCGCAGCCGTCACTCAGATGATACGGATGTGCTTCTCCGTATACACCATGTTATCGGAGAGCTGCCCACATATGGTTATCGTCGGGTATGGGCGCTGCTTCGCAGACAAACAGAACTTGATGGTATGCCTGCGATCAATGCCAAACGTGTTTACCGGATCATGCGCCAGAATGCGCTGTTGCTTGAGCGAAAAACCGCTGTACCGCCATCGAAGCGGGCACATACTGGCAAAGTGGCCGTGAAAGAAAGCAATCAACGATGGTGCTCTGACGGGTTCGAGTTCCGCTGTGATAACGGAGAAAAACTGCGAGTCACGTTCGCGCTGGACTGCTGTGACCGTGAGGCACTGTACTGGGCGGTCACTACGGGCGGCTTCGACAGTGAAACAGTACAGGACGTCATGCCAGGAGCGGTGGAACGCCGCTTCGGCAACGAGCTTCCGGCGTCTCCAGTAGAGTGGCTGACGGATAATGGTTCATGCTACCGGGCTAATGAAACACGGCAGTTTGCCCGGATGTTGGGGCTTGAACCGAAGAACACAGAGTTGAGTGCGTCTATCCTGGAGGACGTTGCTGTTGTGCCTCAAAAAGCCGTTCTGGTGCAGGGAACTATTCGTGATAATATTCTGTATGGAACCGATGACATTCTTCCCGATGATGAACTGTTTTGCATCCTGAATTCATTAGGGTTAATTAAAGAGGACTGCGGAGAACATTTCCTTGCTTTCCTAGACCGGGATATTAATCCTCTGGGTAGTGGTTTGAGTGGTGGAGAGATCCAGCGATTATGCATAGCCCGCGCCCTAGCCCGTAAGAAAAAGATTATCGTACTTGATGAACCCACGGCCTCTATTGGCGAAGAACTCGCGATAAAGATCATTACCTATATCCGGCAGCATTGCCCTACCGTTATTATTACAACTCATAATCCACGAATTCTGGAGCTCGCCGATCATTTTTTTGATGGTATGTCAAAGTCTTGCGTCATTGCTGGAGAAGGCAGAGACCAATAAACCACACACGTTAATTCATTTATATCTAATCGGGGTTGTACGCCGGAAACGCCGAAATTTCCGATACAGCGAATTTGTTGATTTTTGAAGCATGTTTGGAAGGTTTTGACGTGTACGTTTATGGTGCAGTAAGTGAGAATTTATTCGTACCAGCCATATGATACGTTACGGGCAGTGATTTTTCGCGCTAGACAGCTATTTGGGGTTTGGGGAGTAGTGGAACTCAAAAGGCGGTTAAGCGGTTCAATTGAATGGTCAATAACAGGTAAATCAATCTGTTGAGATCAACAACGTCGTTTGTTCCGCAAACGGCCAGGATGAGTAAAGCCAACTTGGCCCCCCCCAAAACAGATAGCCAAGAACGCAGATTCACGATGTAAATTGGCTGGTTGATTTTTGGCTATTTAAAATGACCGCTTAACGGCGGTTATTGTTCCACTGAGCCTCAAACCCCGAAACCTGGATTTTTCCGCGACCAGTAACGGCGTGGGTTGTCACATAAACGACCGATTGAGTGACTGTCACTGAAACAACGATTTCTGCATCAGATTTCGTCACATAACCCGTCACCTATTCAACGTCATGCAAATCTGTCAATTACTGGCTTTGGTTACGGAATTTTCTAGGTTTTCGGCTTAGAACCCCAAATAGTCTTAACGTGGTTTATTTTCCGAATTTCAAGCGCCCCCCTGGATGAGCGTGATGATTACTGGCGGACCTTTGACGTTCCAGCAAATTCCCCTGTTCCACATAGGTTTCCAGATATGACCGGTTATTTTCACGTTCGGTGTACGTGTTACAGCTGCAAATAATACAGGTGCATTATCAATATCATCAGGGATAAAATTGTAAGATCGTGGAAAATGTTTATTCATAGCCCGGATGATGGCTGTCTGTGCATCCTTTGTTCGGGCGCGGTGTTTCCATTCACGCCAGCCATCCACCTCAGAAATAATAACAGTAATCATCAAAACCTCGTGTCGTTACTCAATTTTGATTCCATAGCGGGACAGCATTTCACATAATTATGCCCCGTTATGAATGCAGGCGTCCTTCAAATTGCTGTCCGGTGTGACAGTTTTCGATGGTTGGTTGCAACGAGCATCTTCTGTCTCTTTCATCCTGGCGTTATAACGCTGCGTGTGTTTTTCAAGTTTTGCCTGCGCATACAGCGCTTCTTCCTCCGTTACAGTTCCATGAACTTTGCCATCCAGACCATAACGCGGAGTACCTGCGACTGATATACGCTGCAGATATTTGTAACCGCCAGTAATCATCCTTACAGCACAATTCCATTCTTTTACAGTTAGTCCACACTCAGGACTGGCCGAAATAAAAGCCATGACATCCTTTGAGATGCCTATTTTAAATGCATGATATCCCCCCTCTTCAGCCCGTAACTGAGGGAATGTTTTTTTAACACAGTCCAGACTGTGTCGGATAAACTCATGATTCCATCTATTGTTCTTCTTTTTTTTCTTCTTCTTACGTCCTGTTTTTTTCTGTTGTTCCGGGGAACCGGCCACTGTGGCTGGTATTTCAGGAGGTAATGAGTCGGTTTTAAATTCCATTACTGGCGCTGGTTTTATATCATCAGGAACTGCCTGTACAGCATCATCCTGATGAGAAAGAATTCGTCTTTTTTTCTTAATAATAACAACAGGTGACGGTTTCTTTGTAACACTGCCCATATACACACCTCTGCGTATCGTTAATATATAATGCACGACATACAGATAGTATATATCTGAGTCGGTAAAGTCACCAACAGAAGAATAATAACATGTATTTCATTACTGTTCGCGAATTATCACTCTGGATTCCTTCCTGGTGACATAAGTACAGTTATCAGGTACATCTTCCATAATAAAAGACATTGCCCCGATTTTAACATTACTTCCGATTTTCACATTTAACCCAATAATACATGTATGGGCACCAATATCGACATTATCACCAATAACAATATAGTTTTCCCTACTGTCAGAAACCTTTTCACCAATGGTTGTATTCTGCCGTATAATGACATTCTCACCGATATCAACATTACCATGAATGACGATTCCTGCATGGGTAATGACTCCAACTTATTGATAGTGTTTTATGTTCAGATAATGCCCGATGACT
>OBWT01000316.1_pt1 | contig 20111 bp, 16 predicted proteins | sample 1476541 | NCBI WGS metagenome assembly OBWT01 (sample SAMEA2580134, study PRJEB22360) | human gut metagenome | biome: human gut; feature: human-associated habitat; material: faeces | place: Denmark | collected 2008/2010 | reverse complement strand
TCCAGCACCAGCAGGCGGCCCTCCGGCAGCGTCTCCGGCGGAGCGGGGTCCGGCGTCCGGCACACGGCCAGCATGCCCTGGGGTGTCTCCACGGTGGACACCGCCCGCAGCAGCGCCTCCGGCACCTCCACCACCCGCACCCCGGCGGGCAGCTCCGCCGGGGGGGCGGTTCCCTCCGCCACCGCCAGCAGCTCCGGCGGCGGCCCCCAGCGCAGGGCCTCCCCCACCAGCTTGGTCCCTTCGCAGAGGAATACCCCCTGGGCCCGGCGGGTCTTTTTCTCCGCCCCCAGCCTGCGCAGGCGGGTGATCAGCGGATTTTGCCGGCTGGTGATGCGCTCCATGGCAGTCCTCCTTACAAGTCCTGGAGATGGTTGATGTCCTCCGTGCGGCCCAGGGCTACCACCGCGTCGCCCGGCTCAATGACATAGCTGGCGCCGGGGGCCACGTTCAGCGCCCCGTCCTTACCTCTGCGCACGGCGATGATGTTGACCTTGTAACGGGCCCGCACATCCAGATTTTGAATCGTTTCGTAGTGCCACTCCTTGGGCACGGCGGTCTCCACGATGCCGAAATCCTCGCTCAGCTCAATGAAGTTGAGCACGTTGGAGCTGGAGAGCCCCTGGGCCAGCTTGACCCCCATCTCGTGCTCGGGGAATACCACCCGGTCCGCCCCGATCTTCTCCAGCACCTTGCGGTGGACGTGGCTCTGGGCCTTGCAGATGACCCGCTTGACCCCAATCTCCTTCAGATTAAGCGTGATAAGGGCGGAGTTTCCGATATCGTCTCCCACCGCCACCACGGCGCAGTCGTAGTTGCGCACGCCCAGGGCCCGCAGAACCGAGGGGTCCCTGGCGTCGCCGGTGACGGCGTGGGTGACCTTTTCGGCCACCCTCTGCACGTGATCCTCCCGCTCGTCCACTGCCAGCACCTCATGGCCCAGGGAGCTGAGCTCCGTGGCCACGGCGCTGCCAAACCGGCCCAGGCCGATGACAACAAAGGTTTTCATAACGTGGAAAACACTTCCTTTTCTCCTGATGCGGCGCTTCAGCCGATCATGACGTTCATCTCAGGGTATTTGATCTTGGCCGGATGCCTGTTTCCGGTGATAAAGGCGATGGAGAAGGACAGGATGCCCACACGGCCCATATACATCAGCAGGATCAGCAGCCCCTGGGAGAAGGGGGTGAGGGTGGGGGTGATCCCGGTGGTCAGGCCCACCGTGCCCATGGCGGAGGCCACCTCAAAGGCGCTGTCCAGGTAGGGCAGATCCTCCACCGTGGACACCACCATGGAGCTGAACACAAAGACAAACAGCACCACCAGCGCCAGAGTCATGGCATTGAGCACCCGGCGGTAGTGGATCGCCCGGCCGCGGAAGGTGACCTGCTCCCGGCCCATGAGGCCGGAGCGCAGGGCCAGCAGCAGCACGCCCACCGTGGCGGTCTTGAGGCCGCCGGCGGTAGAGCCGGAGGAGCCGCCGATGAGCATCAGCACGCAGGACATGGCCTTGCTGGTGTCGCTGAGGCCGCCCTGGCCGATGGAGTCGAAGCCGGCGGTGCGCAGGGTGACGGACTGGAACAGGGCGTTGAGTCCCTTCTGCCAGAGGGGCATGTCCCCCAGGGTGGCGGGGTTGTCAAACTCCTCCATCAGGAAGAACAGGGCGCCCCCCACGATCAGCACAGCGGTGATGAGGAGCACCATCTTGCTGTAGACCGACAGCCTGCTCCAGCACCGCTTGTCCACAATGTCCTCCCACACGAAGAAGCCCAGGCCGCCCACTACGATGAGGGCGGCGGTGGTGCCCAGCATCAGGGGGTTGTCGTTGTAGCCGGCCAGGCTGCTGAAGGCACCGAAGCGCCCTCCCAGCAGATCAAAGCCCGCGTTGCAGAAGGAGGAGACTGCGTGGAACACGGCGTGCCAAGTGCCCTTGAGGAAGCCGAACTCCGGGATGAGGCACACCGACATGAGCACCGCCCCCGCCGTCTCCATGGCGAAGGTGCCGATGAGGGCGTGGCGCACCACCCGCACCACCCCGTCCATGTCGTTGAGGTTGAGGGTGGACACCATGATAAGCCGCTCCGACAGGCCAATACGCCGGTGGAGGGCGAAGGAGACGAGGGTGATGACCGTCATGAAGCCCAGACCGCCCAACTGGATCATGGTCAGGATGACCGCCTGACCGAACAGCGTCCACTGGGTCCACGTGTCCACCAGGATCAGGCCGGTGACGCAGGTGGAGGAGGTGGCGGTGAACAGTCCGGTGAAGAACCCGGCGCTCTGTCCGTCCCGGGAGGCGATGGGCAGGGTCAGCAGCAGCGCCCCGATCAGAATAATCGCCGCGAAGGAGCCCGCCACGATCCGGGTGGCGTTGAGGCTCCGGTTGCGGATAAAGCTGTCCCGCAGCCAGAGCGCGCCTTTCTTGATCAAAGCCTTGGCCTCCTTAAGGGTGGGATGGAAACGATTTTGACGCAGAAAAGCATGCCGAAGGAAGGATTCCCTTCGGCATGCTCATTCAGTCCGGCGAATTCCAGCCGGGGATGGGAGCAGCGGGGGTATGAAACGCCCGGTCAGCACGCAGATATTCACTTCCCAGGCGCTTCTCCATGGCTCTCCTCATACCCCCTTGCACTTGCTCCCGCTTCCCAGGACAGACCGGCTCAATACAGCTTGGCGCCCGCCGGAATGTGGTCGTCCACCATCAGGCAGTGGAGCTTCTCCACGCCCTCCTCGTGGTGTACCGCGGAGATGATCATGCCGCAGGAGTCAATGCCCATCATCTTGCGGGGCGGCAGGTTGGTAATGGCGATGAGGGTCTTGCCCACCAGCTCCTCCGGCTCATAGGTGTCGTGGATGCCGCTCAGGATCACACGGTCCTCGCCGGTGCCGTCATCCAGAACGAACTTCAGCAGCTTCTTGCTCTTGGGCACGGCGGTGCACTCCTTGACCTTCACGGCCCGGAAGTCGGACTTGGCAAAGGTCTCGAAGTCCACGAACTCCTGGAACAGGGGCTCAATCTCCACCTTGGAGAAGTCCACCGGGCCCTGCTCGGCGGCGGGGACAGCGCAGTTGGTTCCAGCCGCGGCGCGCTTGGCGGACTCAGGCTTGTCCAGGGGCTTCATGGTGGGGAACACCCCTCCGGTCTCTTCATCCGGTTTCATCACGCCTTGCAGAGCTTGAAAAGTGGCATTCTCACATGGTTTTTCTAACTTTTTGGATTCCATAGGATGTCCTCCTGTGCCGTCTGGTTTGAGGCAAAAGTTGTAGAAAAGTTGTAGAAAGTTGTATTGGCACAAAATCGGCTTGAAATTGGCACAGCAATAGGCTTCATCGGCCTACAAGCGACCACAATATAAAATTGCTCGGCTGTAATAAGGTCTGTATAAACTCTACATATTATTTCAAGCAGATCCATACAGAAACAAGTATAGCATAAGCTTTGTAGATGTTCAAGTCAACGATTTTTTAACCCTGATACCGAATTTCATACCTTATATATAAAAAGGAGTACACCATGCCAGAATATCAATTGCAAATCAAACAGGTCGTGGATTACCCACGATGCCGGATTTATCGGCAATTCGTCCATCGGCTGATGGCAGACCGGAGCATTCGCGCAAGCGGAGGCTCTGGTCTTTTTTATTTTACCGTGCTTTGCAGCTACGCAAACTTCCGCACTTCATACCGCCGGATAGATGGTATTAGCTATACCATCTATCCGGGCGAATGGGTCTGCACACTCAAGGAAGTGTCCCAATGGTTTCGCACACGGTTTCAATGCCAGGCGTTGACAGTGCTGGAACAACTGCAGAAACAGCACTTTATCACTTTTCAGACACTGGATCGCGGCAATGTGATCCGCTATAAAATTTGCGACTGGGCGCGGCATAACACGGTGCTTGAATATAATGCTCCCTGCCAAAAGGATACCGGCTTTTTCTTTCTACCCGTTTCCGTTGTCACAGATCTCATCAGCACAAGCCGATGCTCCGAAATGGATATTATTCTGGACCTCTGGGTTTCAGCCGTCTACAACGATAATCAGGTACAGGGGTCAGACCTGGGGCCAGTAGTCTATTTCCGCAACGGCACCGGCAATCCTCTTGTTGCCTACACTGAACTGGCTGTCCGCTGGGGGTTGTCCCGGGCGACAGTCGGCCGCGTCCTCAAAAAGCTGGCCGCGCTGGACTATATCTCCCTTATGTCCTTCCCGGGCCGACACGGCAGCGTGGTCTATTTGAAAAATTACCTGTCCACCATGTTTGAAATATCGGATGTTATGGTGGACAAAGAGGAGGTCGCTATGACGCTCAACATCCGTTTGGAACTCCCCGATGAATCAGGCTCCAGCCAAAACACACCAAGTATAGAGCATGAGGTTATCGTTTCAAACGAACTCAATAGCGTTTCAAAATCGCACATTGAAATTATCATCCAAAAGATGGCTCAAATCCTGATGGCACAAGGGATTTCGTGCTTTGGTTGCCCCCTCTCCCGCTATAAGTTATATCCCTTATCGGGTGACTGCCGGGAAGATTTACTACCCCGCGTGCGGGAACAGTCAACGCTCTGTTTTGGCCTGTCTATTCTGTGCGGGAACAGACAGGTCACCACTTTTGAACTTACACTCTCTCCCATCGCGGAGAATTGAACAAGGAGGTCTTACCATGAAAAAATTTGTTGAAAAAGATGTCGCAGAAAACCCGCTGTACCATGATACATGGAAACTGTTGAAAAAATACCGCGATGTGGTGTGGAGCCTGGAGATTTCTGTCCAGCATGTGCGGTCCAAGTTTGAGATCGAATACGGCACATCCATCGAGGAATTTCTGGATTCCATCTATCTGGCCGGCGCCGATCTGAATGGGAGCGATATTGAACACCATGCCAAGTGCATTGAGCGCAGCCACAAGATGCTGAAACTTTTGGATTCAGCAGTCGAATTGCTTCGTACCCGCCACAAGAACGGCGAGGCCTATTACTGGCTGCTTTACTACTCCTTCCTCTCCCCGCAGCAACTCAAAAATGTGGAGGAGATCATCGAGAATTTGCGTCCGCATATCCGGGACATCTCATTCCGTACTTACTACCGCAGGCGCAGGGAAGCCATTGACGCACTCAGTTCCGTACTATGGGGGTACACCTCCAAAGACAGTTTGGATATGCTGGAACAGTTCTTTCCAGCGCCAAAACCAGATGAAAAGGCCAAGGGCAAATAATTGGCAGAATACGGGAATGAAATTGGCGCATTCCTGCCCTTGAGCCGTAAATCCTGGTGTGCTAAACTGAATATGCTCAAACTTGCACCCAAAACTGAATGCAGGCAGTGAACGGCACCTTTTTCAAGGTGCTTTTTTGCTGCCCTAATAATCGGCCGATTGGGGAGGGAGCCCGCATCTATTACAAGAGCTGCGGGCTCCTCTTTTGTTTGAGTCCCGCATATTACATTTGGATTGGAGGTCCGAAAATTGAAAAAACGCAAGATTCCTCACCAAAAGCGAAACGGCGATACCAGCCCTCCGCGCCGTTTTTCCATTGGCAGAATCGCTTATATGGCGTTTCTGTGTCCCACCGTCTCATTGATGTTCAGCCAGCCGGCCTTTGCCGCAACCGATGTTTGGACAAAGGCCACAGAAATCATGCAGGATGTCTACACGCAGATCCTCGCTATCTCCACGATTGCGGCCATTGTGACCGCTTCGGTAGCATTGCTGCTCATGAATTTCTCCCGTTCTGGTAAAACGGTGGATGAAAGCAGAGCTTGGCTCAAACGAATTGTTATCACCTGGGCCATCTTAAACAGTCTGGGCTTTATCATGTCCTATATCGTCCCCTTCTTTGAGGGTGGTCAGTGGGCAGGTTGATCGGCATCACATTGATACCCGACGAAAGGAGGCATGACCTATGGGTATTCTGGACGGCATTGTTGAATGGATTGCAGAGCAGGTCATGGCGGGCCTTGACTTGATAACCACCTCGGTTTTGGGGGCACTGGGCTGCGATATGGCGGTATTTCTGCGCTACTTTCCCGCAGCCGAAACGATGTACAGCGTTTTTGTCGCACTGGGCATCGGTATCATTCTCCTCAACTGGGTGTGGCAGCTGTTCAAGAACTTTGGCCTGGGAGCCGGTATTGAAGCGGAAGACCCGCTCAAATTGAGCATCCGATCCGTCATTTTTATTCTTTTGGCGTTCTTCTCCAATGAGATTGTCAGCATGATCCTGACCATCGGCGGCACACCGTACAACTGGATTATGGATTCGGAGCTGCCGGCACTCAGTTTTGCAGATTTCAACTCTGTCATGCTGGTCATCATCGGGGTGTGCGCCAATGGGGCTGTGGCCCTTATCACTCTGATATTAGTCATCATTCTGGCGTGGAACTACCTGAAGTTGCTGCTGGAAGCGGCAGAGCGATATGTATTGCTCGGCGTGCTGGTCTATACGGCTCCAGTAGCCTTTTCCATGGGGGCAAGCCAGACAACATCAAACATCTGGAAATCCTGGTGCCGGATGCTGGGCGGTCAGATTTTTCTTCTGCTGATGAACGCCTGGTGCCTGCGCCTGTTCACGAGCATGGTTGGTTCGTTTATCTCCAACCCGCTCTCTTTGTAAGGAGGGCCATTTTGAAAAGACTCAAGAAAATTTTGTTCCTTGCGCTGATGGTCACAGCCCTCTCCTGCCTGTTCTGCCAGCCTGCTTTCGCTATTTCGGAGGAAGAAGTTCAGGCACAAGTGGACGCCGTAGGCAAGGAGGCCGTTTCGGGGAATGTGCTGATCTGGTTTATGTGCGCAATCGGATTCCTTAAAGTATCACAGAAGATCGATTCTTTTATGGCGAGTCTGGGCGTCAATGTCGGCCATACCGGCGGCAGTATGCTGGCGGAGGCTATGATTGCGGCCAGAGGATTCAGCGGATTTAAGAGCTTTGCCAGCAATCACTTTGCGGGCGGCCGCAGCAGCCATTCCTCCCATGTCAATGCAAGCGGTGGCGGAAAAGGCGGCGCTGGATTCGGCGCTGGTTTTGCCAGCGGCGGTTTGGCTGGTGTGATTAAAAGGAATGTTACCAACAATGCGGTCAAAACAGCTACAACGCCACCAGATGCCAAACCCTCCGGGTTAAGCGGGTTGGTCGGCGGTGCTGCAGGCGGCATCGGCGGACATATCTACGCTTCATCCGTAAGCAAGGGAGGCAATTTTGCCAACAATGTCATAGGATCGGTTGCTACCGGGAGTATCACCCAGATGGGAACTATGACCGGGGATAAAGCTGTAGACGCTCTGCATTCCTACATGGGTCATGCGGCATTGGAGCCCGGGGCCGAGAATATTCCCACTTATCAGAATGTGGAGATCGGCGGTGGCCGCATTACCGGCACAGAAGTCACTCCGGAACATCCAGAAGGCATCGCTTTTGGTATGTATCATGCAGACCAGTATGTGGCGCCGGAAGGCCAGTACACAACCGTTCACGCCGTAGATGGTACCGCCTGGTATAAGCAGTATGCTGCGGATGCGGTTGAAAAATCTCCCTATATGGCACCGGACGGCTCGATTGCCTATCACGAATCCATCGTGAAGAAACTGCCGCCTACTCCCAAAAGAAAGGACAAACTATAATGGCTGAAGAACAAAAAAACAGCTCCGCCGAAACAGTAGATGCTGCGACCTCTGCCGCACATACGGTCAAAGGCGCTATCAAAGCTGGCAAGGCCATCTCTGGAGCCGCAAAAGGTGCTGCCGCCGGCGGCCACTATGGGGCTGTGGCTGGGGCCGTCTGGGCCGGCCGAAAGCACATCGGCAAAATCATTGCTATCATTGCGATTCTGCTTTTGCTGCCTGTCCTTTTCCTCTTGATGCTGCCCGGCTTGATTTTTGGCGGGCTGGTCAATGCCTTTTCACCAGCTGATCCTGATACGCCTATCCTCAACAGCGAAACTGCTATCGTGGAAAACGCCAATGACATCACTTTTACCATCAACGCCATCTTGGGTGAGGCCCTGGATGATGTGATCGCCCGCATCGAGGAGGATTTTGCTTCTTCTGGGGCTGACCAGATGGAGATCAAAAATCCCTATTCCTCCGGCCCTGTCTACAACGCCAACCTCATCATCTCGCAGTATTGTGCTGCCCGGGATGAAGACTTTGAGAGCATTTCACTGGATGGCCTGGCCTCTGCCCTGCGAGAGCATAAAGAACATCTTTACTCCTATACCAGCGTACAGGAAAGCCGTGAGGTCACGGCTGAGGACCCGGAAACCGGGGAAGAAATCACAACTACGGAAACTTGGATAGTTTACACCATCCGTTACAATGGTGAGTCATATCTTGCTGATACTGTCTTTGCTCTTACCGATGAACAAAAGGAGCTGGCCGCTGATTATGCCTCCAACCTCAGTTTGTTTCTTGGTGACGGACTTCTGCAAAATCTGGTTGAATGGACCGGCAACAGCATCCCCTCCCTTGGAGATGTGACCTTTACCGACGGCGGGACCCCGGTTGTTTATTACAATCAGTTGGATGAACGCTATGCCAGTCAACCCTATGGCACCGATAACATTGGTGGCTATGGGTGCGGCCCCACCGCCATGGCAATCGTGGTTTCCTCCCTCACGGACGATATGGTGGACCCGGTGGAAATGGCAAAGTGGTCATATGATAATGGCTATTGGTGCAAAAGCAGCGGCTCTTATCACGCATTGATTCCCGCTGCTGCAGAGGAATGGGGGCTTCCGGTATCCGGCTGCACGACTTCCGAGCCCCAGCGGATTCTGGACGCTCTTGCTGACGGCAAGCTGGTTGTGGCAATTATGTCCGAGGGGCATTTCACTTCATCCGGCCATTTCATCGTTCTTCGCGGCGTGAAGGATGGTCAGATCATGGTGGCAGACCCGGCCAGTTATAAGCGCAGTGAACAACTCTGGGATTTATCCATCATCTTAAACGAAGCAAGCCGCCGTGCGGCAGCAGGCGGTCCTTTCTGGATTATTGGCTGACTGTATCGCACCCCGGCATCAGAAACGAGGTAATACATGAGCAACAAGAATGACCATGATATTTATATCATACCGCCGAACTTTATAGAAACAGGCACTTTTTTTGGCGGTATGTTCCGTGCGCGGAATGTGATTGAAGCCGGCATCCTGGCATTTGCCATCGGGACGCCGGTTTTTTTGTTCCTTCCATTTGGATTGACTGCCCGCATTATTGCTTTATGCCTGACTGCGCTCCCGGTGGCATTGGTTGCCCTCATTGGCATTTCAGGAGAAAGCCTATCGCAGTTTCTGGTCACTTTTCTGAAATACCTGCGGAATCGCCGCGTTGTCGGCGGTGACGGTGAACAGCCCTGTGAAAAAGTCGGCAAGCATCTCAAACAGAAGCCTCCAAAGGAGAGAACGCCCAAGGCGTCGAAGCACCGGCGGTCTGGTGAAGCAGATTTCCCAGCTGAGTTTGATGAAGTCCGTGGATATGAGATCCGCGAAAAGCTCCGGCCCAAGAAAAACACCAGGAAGGAACGGCCTGTCAAGGCCAATAAGGCGAAAAAGAAAGCAAAGAAGCGGCCTGAAAAAGAGCGAATGCCTAAACGCCCCGCCCATATCAAGGAGGATAAGCCTCCCTGCGTCAATCCGGTGGCAGACTATCTGCCCATTGAGAAGATCGCCAACGGCATTATCTACACGAAAGACCACCGATTTGTCAAGGTGGTTGAGGTGGTCCCCATCAACTTCATGCTGCGGAGCGCACGGGAACAGAGAAATATTATCTACTCTTTCGTCTCATACCTAAAAATCAGTCCTGTTAAATTGCAGATCAAAGTGCTTACCCGGCGTGCCGACATCAACCGCCACCTGGACACAGTACGCCGTGAAATGGCGCAGGAGGACAATGAACAGTGCCGCTTGATGCAAGAGGACTATTTGGATTTTGTTCAACAGGTCGGCTCCCATGAGGCGGTTACACGACGCTTCTTTTTGATTTTTGAGTATGAGCCTTGGAACAACACACGGCGCTCCGAACAGGAAGATGAGGCAATTCAATCTCTCCAAAGTGCTGTCCACACGGCATCCAATTACCTGCGTCAATGCGGCAACGAGGTCGTTGTCCACGAAAACGAGGACGAATTTACCGTAGATGTTTTCTATAATTTATTGTGCCGAAATGAAAGTGCGGTCAAGCCTCTGTCGGTGCGGGTGCAGGAAGTTGTGACGCAGTATCTCGACAAGGGGCGGGAGGGTGAGATTGACCGCATCCCGGCGGCTGAATTTGCTGCTCCCAAAAGCATCGACTTCACCCATGGACGGTATCTCTGTATAGACGGGCTGTACTATACCTATTTGCTCGTCCCATCAGATGGTTACAAAACCCAGGTGCCCGCGGGCTGGCTGAGTTTAATCGTCAATGCCGGTGATGGTATTGACCTCGATATGTTTCTTTCGCGTCAACCCAAAGAGCGCATTATTCAGCGGGTCGGCCAGCAGCTCCGCATCAACCGGTCAAAAATCAAGGATGCCAGCGACACGAACACGGACTTCGATGATATAGACGGCGCTATTCGGAGCGGCTATTTTCTGAAGGAGGGGCTTGCGAACAATGAGGATTTCTATTATCTCAACCTGTTGATTACTGTGACCGCCCCTTCTGTGGAGGATCTGGAGTGGAAGGCCAGCGAAATAAAAAAGCTCCTGCTTTCGCAGGATATGGATGTCTGCACCTGCCATTTTCGGGAGGAGCAGGCATTTTGTTCTGCCCTCCCGCTGGTTTCCATGGAAAAGGGACTGTTCGAGCGTGGTAAGCGCAACCTGTTGACTGGAGGCGCGGCCAGCTGCTATCCGTTCACTTCGTTTGAGATGTGCGACGACAACGGAATCCTTCTGGGGGTCAACAAATATAACAGTTCCCTCATCATCGTGGATATTTTCAACTCTGCGATTTACAAGAACGCCAATATGGCGATCCTGGGTACCAGCGGCGCAGGCAAGACCTTTACGATGCAGCTCATGGCGTTAAGAATGAGGCGGAAAAACATTCCCGTTTTCATCATTGCGCCGCTGAAAGGGCACGAATTCCACCGTGCCTGTGCCAATGTAGGCGGGGAGTTTATCCAGATTTCCCCGGCCAGCCCGCACTGCATCAATGTGATGGAGATCCGCAAGGTGGATCGGTCTGTCAGCGAGCTTCTGGACGGACCGGGAATCCAGCTCTCCGAACTGGCCGCCAAAATCCAGCAACTCCACATATTCTTCAGTCTGTTGATCCCTGATATGTCTCACGAGGAACGACAGCTGTTGGATGAGGCTCTGATCCGCACCTACAATTCCAAAGGTATCACCCATGACAACGCCTCATTGGAAGACCCGGCCAATCCGGGCTGCTACCGGGAGATGCCGGTGCTGGGCGACTTGTATGAGATTTTGAAGGCCGCCCCGGAAACCACTCGCATGGCCCATATCCTCAACCGTCTGGTGAATGGCTCCGCCAGTACCTTTAACAAGCAGACCAATGTGCGGCTGGATAATAAGTACACCGTACTGGATATTTCCTCGCTTACTGGTGATTTGCTGACTGTGGGGATGTTCGTGGCCCTTGATTTCGTTTGGGACCGCGCCAAAGCTGACCGCACCGAGGAAAAAGCCATTTTTATTGACGAGTGCTGGCAGCTTCTTTCCGGCGCCGGAGCCACCGGCACCCGGCTGGCCGGTGATTTCGTTTTGGAAATTTTCAAGACGATTCGCGGCTTCGGTGGATCAGCGATCTGCGCCAGCCAGGACCTTAACGACTTTTTCAATCTGGACGAAGGCCGTTTCGGGAAAGGCATCATCAACAACAGCAAGACTAAGATCATTCTCAACCTGGAGGATGACGAAGCGGAGCGTGTCCAGGAAACCCTCCATCTCTCTGACGCAGAAACGATGGAGGTCACACACTTTGAGCGCGGCAGCGGTCTGATCTCTACCAATAACAACAATATCATGGTGGAGTTCAAGGCCAGTCCATTGGAAAAGGATCTCATAACCACAGACCGCAGGGAGCTGCGGGAGCTTTTGGAGCGCAAGCGCCAAGAACAAGCTGATTCCGCTTAAAAGGCATTTTCTCTGGGAGGTGCGGAAGCGCCTCCCTTTATTGCGCGGAGTAGTGTAAAGAACATGGTTGGATGCTTTACCAACAGACGGCGGGGCAGTACCGTCCTCCGCAACCATTTAGAATTTTATATGAGGTGAGTCCAATGTATCCGACAATAAAGTAATCAAACAATGAATTTAGAGGTGATATAAAGCGAGTTTAAGAGTTTCTTTAAGCAAGTTGGAGGCAATGAAGGCGACAAATGCAAATATAACACCCGTTTAGATACTTACGGTTGCGGCTGTCAACACAACTGTAACTACTGCTATGCCCGTTCATTGCTTCATTTTCGTGGATTATGGGATTCGGCGCATCCTCGTGTTGCAGATATTGAAAAGGTCCGGCGGAAAATCCGCAGTCTCCCATCCGGCAGCATCATCAGGCTTGGAGGCATGACAGACTGTTTTCAGCCCTGTGAACTTCACTACCGCACTACCTACCAGACCATCCAGGAGATGAATCTGTGCAGGGTAAGCTATCTCATCGTCACGAAGTCTGCACTTCCCGCTGCCCCGGAGTATTTAGAGATCTTGGACAAGGAACTGGCCCATATTCAAATTACCGTGACCTGTCTGGACGATACACAAACCGCCCAATTTGAAAAGGCCAGTCCTCCCAGCCAGCGTATCCGCGCAATTCAGGCTCTGCAAGCGGAAGGGTATGATGTGGCAATCCGATTAAGCCCCATCGTTGAGGAATACATGGATTTCGACAAGCTGAATGATTTGGGAATTGAGCGGTGTGTGGTTGAATTTCTGCGCGTCAATTCGTGGATCAGGCAGTGGTTTCGGGGTGTTGATTTCTCTAAATATACCGTGCGGCAGGGAGGCTACTATCATCTTCCTTTGAAAGAAAAGCAGCGGATCGTGGAAAAAATCCATATTCCGCAGAAGACAATCTGTGAAGATGTAACGGAACACTATCAATTCTGGAGGGATTTTGTAAATCCCAATAAAGAGGATTGCTGTAATCTCCGGAAAACGCATCATTGACAGTTCCAATACGCCTATAAGACGCCTTTTTTTCCTACTATTCTCGAAAAACGCCGGATTGACGCTCTAATGGCGTCTTTCCACAATTCCTATTTAACAATGCGCTTTGAAGGCGTCTGATTGGCGCCTTTAATAAAGGAGGTGAGCCCCATGAAGACCAGGGCTGAAATCTATGGGAACGAGGCTACGGACTTGCTACGGATCGTGACGATGTACCCCGGCCTCTGTGAACACCAGCTTCTTTGTTTTCACCCTGGCAAAGAAGATACTGCAAAGGCCCTGCTCTCTCATTTGGAGAGGCAGGGCCGCATTTTTCAAACAGACGGCGGTGGTTATTTCCTGGCAGGGCAAACACCAAAAACTGACCATGCGCTTGTCCGGGCAGTGTGGGTCCTGCTGGACTTCATCCGGCAGGTAGATTACCACGCTCCGGCTGATTTTCCCGTTAAACTCGTGTTTTTTGCCGACGGTGAATTATATGAGATTGCTTATATTGCCGCCGGGCAGGAGGCACTTGTCTGCCATGCTCTGCGGGGCAACAAAGGGGGAAGCCGCCGTATCATGCTGGTCGATACTCCGGCGCAAATCGCCCAAATCGACTGTCCGGGCATATCCGGATTTTGTACTGTAGACGAGGAAGGCCGGACAAATTATTTCAAGAAAGCAGGAGGCACATGATTGGATCGAAAACTAATATCCCACCGCATTGGAAGCATTCTCGACGATATATCCCGTCTGAGTAATGCGCTGTACGCGCTGGACACCACTGACATCCAGCGTTACCCCGACAACTATGAAACACTTTCCATAGATGCCGCTTTACGGGCAGAGCGGATTGCCTGCCGGCTGCGGCATCTGATTTATTCCAGCACAACCATCCGCAAAGGTGACTATCTCAAATCCGCCGGTGCAACGCACGGCATCACTGTCAACTGCGAGGACAGGGTGCTGGAGGTGACGCTGCCCTGTTTGCTGCCAAAGCGCAAACAGCGGCAAAGCGATGAGTTCCTGTTGGACCCGCTCTATTTTGTCCTTGATCAATACGCAAGAGAACACCCACTTCCGTATTACCGCGATTGCGTTGTCTGTTTCGCCCAGGTCTATGACCGGGCACTTCCCGACAGGCGGATACGCGATTACGATAATTTATCGGAAAAGCAATTACTGGATCTTCTCTCTTCCTTTGTGATGGCTGATGATACGGGCCTGTTGTGCGACGCCTATAACACGGCTGAACTGGGTGACCAGGATTGCACAAAAATCTATATCATGGAGAAGCAGCGTTTTCCGCAATGGCTGACAGAGCATAAAACGAGTCTAAAATCCATCTCGGATTTTTGACCATTTGAGGCCTTCTCCGGCCCGACATTCAGCGAAGCGGCTGAAACGCCCGTTTTTTCGGGCTTTTTTCACTCATGGGAAGGGCCGTTTTTACCGAAGTCCTCAGTCATTACGGTAAAAATCCTGTGCTTTCAAGGGAGGTGACTACTTGGGAAAAGCACCAACTATTTTCCACAGCCGGATACGCTTCCGTTCCGGCTTTTATCGCTGACCGCTATTTCGGGAGAGTTCCCCACCAGCCAGCTCAACCGCCTTCCCGCCAGTCCTTACTACTTGGAGGCGGTCGTGACTGCGCTCAAAAAGGCCGGACTGCTGCGCACCTACTACCGGGACCGGCTCCGGGGCTATCGGCTGGGGATCAAAGCCAAGTCAGTTCTGCTGGACGGATGGCCCGAGCGTTTTACATTCTGCCTTACAGGAGACGCAGAAACCAACCGGCTCAAAAGCGAAGCAAACCGGAGGTTTCGGCTCCACCGCCTCGCGGAAACCTATATCACTATAGGCAATGCCGGGGTACTGCTCTACCCGGATGAAAAGCCGAAGGTCTTTGCCCAGACCGGTTTTGGCGGCGAAGCTGTAACATATCCTGTGTTTTACAGTTCACGCGAAGTCAAGGAATTGGGGGCTGATGCCACCCAGATTCGAAGCTCCCGCTTCGCAGGGGTGCTGCTGGCCCCCACCGGCATCTTTGTGACCTACAATAGCGGGGGCGCTCTGATGAAGTGGCGCTACAAATCCGAACTGCGGGTAAAAACGCTCCTCTGGAACATTCTATGCCAGCAGCGTCTGGCCCAGCAGTACCGTGTCGAGCAGGTACATGGACTGGTATTGGGGGACAGCATGGATCTGGCCTACCAGATACTCACCAGTACCGGCGGGGCCAAGCATGACTACTTCATGCTGGACGGCAGCTACGACCACTTTTATTTCCTAACCAATGACCATCAGGGAGAGGTGATACTGGCGTTACTGTGTGACCCTGTGAAAACCGCGGAACTTGACCGCATTCTGTCACAGGGCCTCTCCGCCGGCAATCCCGGCAGTGCCATGGAGCAGGATGCCGCAGAGCCGGATGGAACGCCGGTGCTATTCGGTTACTTCTGCGATCTGCCCCGGATCGTGCGCTTCAACACCGCCCTCGAACTGATGGAACGCCCCGGTACGCTGATCTGCTTTGATTTTCAAGCAGATGTGCTGCGCCACTATTGCGGTGACCGGGTACACCTGCAAACCATTGACTTTACAAAATTCGAGGGGAGGTTGTTCCCATAAACAAAAAGAAACTGATCATAGGCCTGGCAGCAGCGCCGGCCGCCGTATTTGCGATCCTATACGCAGGTGGTTTCCTGGCACAGCTGTTTGGCAATTACGCGGCGTGGAAACAGGGCGGCGGCATTCCCGGAGACGGAACTTCTCCGGCGATGGCATCGCCCGATTTTTTTACCTGTCTGGCCTCCGTGTTTCGTCCGCCCTACGGAGTGTACGGTGTCCTGATTTGCATCGGCCTGTTGGCAATTCTGCTGCTCATGGTCATGCGCATGGGCTACAGCGATACCGGAGAATATGATTCTGACCGGAATTTCATTTACTCGGCCAAGGGCACCTACGGTACCTCCGGCTGGATGAGCCGCAAGGAGATGGCCGGTGTGTTGGATCTGGTGCCTGACCTGCGCAAGCATAAAGGCGTTGTACTGGGAATGCTGGACAACAAGGCTGTCTGTATTCCTGAAAATCCCCATATCAACGGCAATCTGGCTGTGTATGGCTCCAGCGGCAGCATGAAAACCCGGTCCTTTTGCGTGAATCGCATCCTTCAGGCGGCGGTCCGCGGAGAATCCCTGATCATTTCAGATCCGAAAAGCGAGCTCTACGAAAAATCCAGCGAGTATCTGCGGGATCAGGGGTACTGTGTCAAGGTGTTCAATTTAGTCAATCCGGAAAACTCGGACAGTTGGAACTGCCTTTCCGAAGTGGAGGGGCAGGAACTGATGGCGCAGCTTTTTGTAGATGTCATCATTAAGAACACCATCAACAACGGCAAGGGCGACCATTTCTGGGATTCCTGTGAGATGAACTTGCTGAAAGCCCTCGTCCTCTATGTGGACCAGAGTTATGCTGAACAAAACCGCAATATCGGAGAGGTGTACCGGCTGCTGACTTTAAGCGGCGAGTCCGATTTGGACAGCCTGTTTGAGAACTTGCCGCCCACCCATCCGGCCAAAGCGCCATACAGCTTGTATAAGCAGGCCAGCGATACAGTCCGCAGCGGCGTCATCATCGGCCTCGGCTCCCGTCTGCAGGTGTTCCAGTCGGAGCTGATTAAGAAGATCACCACCCGGGATGAAATTGACTTGGAGCTGCCCGGCCAGGAGCGGTGCGCCTACTTCCTTGTTACCAGCGACCAGGATAGCACCTTTGACTTTCTGGCAAGCCTGTTCCTGTCCTTCTGCTTCATCAAGCTGGTGCGGTATGCAGACAAGAACTGCGAAGGAGGCAAACTGCCGGTACCGGTGCATGTCCTGGGTGAAGAATTAACAGCCTGCGGCACCATTCCAGACCTCTCCCGCCGGTTAAGCGTCATTCGTTCAAGAAATATCTCTATGAGCTGTGTGTTTCAGAACTTGGCGGGCTTGCAGAATCGGTATCCTCTCAATCTCTGGCAGGAAATTCTGGGCAACTGCGACGCGCAGTTGTTCCTGGGCTGCACAGATGAATTGACGGCAGAGTTTATTTCTTCCCGCACGGGACTGGCTTCTGTGTCGGTATCCAGCAAATCCAAGCAGCTGGGTACCTGGCGTATCTCCAACTACACGCCGGAATACCGGGAAACCTCTGGTGTCGGCAAGCGTCCTGTCCTCACCCCGGACGAAGTTCTGCGGCTGCCTATCAAGCAGGCGCTGGTCATCATCCGGGGGCAAAAAGTTCTCAAGGTAGACAAAATGGACTATTCCAAACATCCGGAGGCATCCAAGCTCCGTTCCTGCAAGGCATCCGCCCACATCCCCGAATGGCGCAGGCTGGAACAGGAGCAATCGAAGCCCTCTGCGGCACAGCCAAAGCCGCAGGCCCCCGCGCCTAAAAAGCCAGTGAAGAAAAAGCCGAAAGCGGCCAGCACATCTACCGGCACCAAGCAGACCGCAGCCGTTCCAACCGCAGAGGCTCCGAATGGCATCATCACGACAGATAAGGACTCGATCCTTTCTTAATACAAAACATAGGAGGTTAATTTTATGGCAACCAAGAAAAAAGTATTGCTGGAGCAGGAAACTCCTGTTCCTGAAAACACCGCCCCCGCGGACGGTACCATTTCTTCCGCTGGCCCCCCGGCTGATGCGGCGGCGCCGCCTGACAGTGACGATTTGAGTGCGCTGCTGGCCTCTATGGATCAGACCAATGACAGCGCCTCTACAGATCAGCCTGATGGCGACGCCACTTTGGAAGGCTCTGACCCTCCCCTTGAGTTTATGGAAACGGAGGCGTCTGATGAGGCTGCCCCCGAGGATGACGGCACGGCCTCTGGCGCCCCTTCCGATTCGGATGAGCCTGCCGGATCGGCGGCCGGTGAGGGGGGGCCTCATCAGGATGGCGACGGTGAGGAAGAGACTCCTTCCAATTTGTCTGCTGAAGGTGCAGATGGCACCCCAGCGGAGATGGTTTCCGAAACTGCTGTGGAGCCGGCTCCCTCCAAGACCAAGCGGGCCCCCCGGCGGAAAAAGGCGGCGCCTGTGGAAGATCCCGTACATGGCGAGAATGAGGACTCTGCGGAGGCTCCGGCCGCTGAAGAGCAGGCTGTGGAATCTTCCGCCTCTGTTGAGAATACGGCGCCGCCTGATGAGGGAGAAACACCCATTTCAGAGGATACCGCTCCCCAAGAGGAGGCGCCGGTAGATACTGCGTCTGCTCTGCGCCGGACCGCCGTAACACACCGCAGTGACGCCTCTATCCTGACCATCCGTAGTCGTGAAGAGGTGGAAACACAGGAAGACCGCGAGGATGTCATTTGGCACGAGATCCACAACGCCTACCGCACCCGCCGCATCCTCACAGGTCAGCTGGGCGGCATTGAGCAGCTGGACAACCGCAAAACTGTGGCCGTAGTGGATTACAAGGGCTTCCGCATCATTATCCCCATCAAGGAGATGATGATCAATCTGGGCCGCAGCCCTTCCGGTCAGGAGTACGCTGACCTGATGCTGCGTCAAAACAAGATTTTAGGGAATATGCTGGGGGCGGACATTGACTTTGTGGTGCGCGGCATCGACTCCAAGACCCGCAGCGTTGTCGCAAGCCGCCGTGAGGCTATGATGCGGAAGCGTCAGACCTTTTATTTCGATTTGGACGCCGAGGGGAAGTACCGCATCTACGAGGGGCGTATTGTTCAGGCCCGGGTCATCGCTGTTGCGGAGAAGGTCATCCGCGTCGAGGTATTCGGCGTTGAAACCTCAATTCTGGCCCGTGATTTGGCTTGGGACTGGATCGGCGATGCCCACGAGCGTTTCTCCGTGGGCGATGAAGTGCTGGTCCGCATTCTCAATGTGCGGCGCAACAGCCTTGAAGACCTCGGAATCCGTGCTGACATCAAGAGCACATCTGAAAATACCGACCGGGACAATCTCCAGAAGTGCCGAATCCAGGGTAAATACGCCGGAAAAGTGACCGATGTACACAAGGGTGTGGTTTATGTCCGGCTTGCCAATGGCGTCAATGCGGTAGCTCATTCCTGCTATGACTACCGGATGCCCGGAAAGAAGGATGATGTATCCTTTGCCGTCACCCATTTGGATGTGGAGCGCGGCATCGCTCTTGGAATCATCACCCGGATCATCCGGCAGAATCTGTAAACCGAAAACCGCCTGGGAAGTATCAAATAACTGCTTCTCGGGCGGTTATTTTATTATTTCAGCTACTTCATAGCCATGCAGCCAATCCTGCCCCGGCATCCGCTATGTTTTGCAATCACTTCTGTAAATTGGCACAGGATTGTCCCTACATTGGCACAGCCTTGCCCTTGAGCCGCAAATCCATATCTGTTATACTTGGTACAGTCAAAAATTTGTAATGCAGCCGCTCCGGCCGGGAGCGGCTGTTTTTATTTCTGAGTAAAGGTGGTGGTTTTTATCCATAGCATACTGCAAAAGCTCCGCAGGGCATTAAAAAATGAGCGGGGTGAGGCCAACTACTTTTCCACGGTAGTGTTTATCTTCATTGCCGTTGTTTTGCTGGCCTTTATCATCGACCTGTTCGGCATCATCTCTACAAAACAGGAGCTGGACCATGCAGCCGATCAGATGGTCAAGCAGATCCAGTTGTCCGGCGGCATCAACAGCGAGACGGATGCCCTCTTTGATTTCCTCTGTTCGGAGATCGAGGGAGCCGACAATATCACCTATTCGATTGACGCCACATATAAATCTCCCACACCTTCCGGGATGTCCCGGGCCATCCAGCTGGGGACACCTTTCTATATCACCATTGAGGGGGATGCCAAGCTGGGCGGCTTCTGGAATCTGGATCTGGTCAACATCACGGTGGTGGCCCGCGGCTCCGGCGTCAGCGAACATTACTGGAAGTGAGGTGGCCTATGAAGCGTTTTTTCTCACGGCTGCATCGGCCGCTTCGCAACGAGCGGGGGGAGATCACCTTCTTCGCCTGCTTCTTTGTG